>JAABUR0100001957.1_pt1 | contig 33886 bp, 28 predicted proteins | sample 5560091 | NCBI WGS metagenome assembly JAABUR01 (sample SAMN10711879, study PRJNA513375) | rock metagenome | isolation source: Antarctica rocks | place: Antarctica: Victoria Land, University Valley sud | reverse complement strand
AACCTGGAACCGTGTGGCCTCTCGGGGATCCGACATCTCGATTCCTCCTCTGGCTCCTGACGCGCCGCCCGGCTCGGCAACCGACGGGTCCGACCTGATGCCATCGCGCATCTAGCGATTGCCCGCCTGCTCTGAGCGATTGGTGGTGGCCGGAACATGCTCGTGACATCGATCGTGCGCCGCACGCTACCAGAGCGGCCGGGGGGTGTCAACGCCGCCCGCCATGAGCAGGATGGAACCCCAGGTTGTGTCAGGTCCGGTCACATGGAGCTTCCTGGCCGCCGTCAGGAACGGCCCCGGCGCTAACATCCTGCGAGAGAGGGAGGTTGGTAGGCGCTGCTCGGGATCGCAGCTATTATCTCCAGTGAAAACGGCCAGTGGCTGGCCCAGATGGCGAGCGTCGTTAAGGAGGAGAAGATGCGCCGGTTTGCTGTTGTTCTCACCGCGATCTGCGCGGTGTTGCTCGGGGGAATCACGCTAACGATGGCTCAGGACACGGAAGCGCCGAAGGCTGAGGGTGGGGCGGCCTGCGCCTCGCCCGTTGCCTCGCCGGTCGGGTCGCCCGCCGCCGCGGTGGCAACCGCAGCCAGTATCGCCGCCACCCCCGCGGGAACGCCAGAAGCCTGCGGCACGCCGGGCGCCGCGGTCGGCGAGGTTGCGGTCGCGATCAAGGATTTCGCCTACGATCCGGCGTCGATCGAGGTCCCGGTCGGCGGCTCGATCACCTGGACAAACCAGGACTCGACCAAGCACACGGCGACGGCGAAGGACAAGACCGTCCTGCAGTCGGGGGCGCTCGATCAGGGCGAGAGCTTCACCCAGACCTTCACCACGCCGGGCACCTACGAGTACTTCTGCGAGTTCCACGCCAACATGAAGGGAACGATCGTCGTCAAGTAACGCGTGCGGAGAACGAACGAGCAGAGGGGCGGCCAGCCTGGCCGCCCCTCTGCTGTCCGCGTGGGCTCGGTCCTGCGGTACCCGTTCAGCCCGGCGGCGCGTCCCCAGAGCGGTGCCAGAGCCTCTGCGACGGGACGCGCAGGGCGCGGTTGAAGCGACTCGATGCGTTTTCCCAGGCGATCGCGGCGGTCAGCTCGATCAGCGCGTCGTCACTGAAGAGCTGACGGAGGCGACCAAACAGCTCGTCATCGACGTCCCGGTCGGTCAGCGTCATCGCGTCGGCATATTTCAGGGCCGCTCGCTCCATCTCGGTGAAGTGCGGGCTCGTCGCGTAATCGTCGAGCGCGAGCAGCTTTTCATCCGTGATCCCGAGGGCGCTGCCGACGGCAGCGTTGATGTCCTGTCAGAACAGGCAGCCATTGATCGCCGCGACGCGGCGGTTGAGGAGCGCGACCAGCGCCGGGTCAACGAGTCCCGACGCGTCGAGTCCGGTCCACATTGCCCGTGCGCCGCGAAAGATCGTCGGCCGCCGGGCATAGAGCAGGTGGTTCAGCAGCGGCGCCCCCCACCGCTTCGCCTGCGCCTGCAGCACCGCCGCCATCGATCCATCGATCTCGGCCGGTTCAACCCCCTCGATTCGAGCCATCAGGATGTCTCCTATTGAGCGTCATCATCCGCGGCGTGTCTAACCTCCCCGCAATCGTGTCGGAGGGCTGCGTGGTCAGCGAGTTTCCGAGCATTTGACGTCCTCTACCTGGGTCAGTGTGATGGACGCCGCGACGATGTGCACGCAAACCCCGGGACGCTTCAAGGTGACACCGCCCAGTGGCAGAGGAAATCAGTTGATGTCAGGTCGATCGCACATCAGCCTGGCGGCGTCGCTGGAGGATGAGCAGTGGGAAAGACCGCGGCTGTCGATGTCGCCGAGGATGCCTCATAGGCCGGGAACGATCGAGATCGTCGCTGCACGGCCACTGATACCCCCATGGGTGGACGGTAGTTAGAAGGGTGGTGAAGAGGCGACCACACATGGAAGAGCCCTGGTTGTGATGAGGCGTCACCACGCCTCTCCCGCGAAGGCGGGGTTTCGTGACTCAGGCTCACGTTGACGAAGTGGTTGACAATCCTGCCGATTTGCGTACAATTGTTCTCAAGAGTGGGTATTGTGTAGCAGTCCCGCGAGAGGCCGAGGTACTGTGTAGCAGTCCGAGGCCTCTCTTTTTTGCCCAGGTCATGGCAAAATCTTCAGCCCGTACCCCTTGTATCGGGTGCCCGATCTGAAGAAGCTTGCTCCTAACCACCGACCACTGCACCTGCTCGGGTTTCTCCGGTGTACCCAAAGCGTGCCGACCGACCGGCGTAACCACGAGGTCGGCAAGTTGCATCCCGGCGAGGTTGGGCTTCTTATCCCGCAGGTCGAGCCCGACAATGCACTCTTCAATGCGCTGTGAAGATACGAATCCGGTGCCGACGCCGCTCGTCCTTAATGTTTCCCACACCTCCATCACTTCCTGATCGAGGGTTGGGTTTCGCTTTTCGGCGTAAATAAACCCCGCGTCGAGTTGGTTTCCCAGCGCCCAACAGAATCGCTCGATCAGAACATCCATAGCATACAGATAGGGATCGGTGGCGTTCCTGCCATATCGCGCCACATGGGCGTCTTTCCTGATCGCGCAAGCGAGGACCCGGTAGTCCAATCCCTGAAGCAGGAAATTAAGCTCGGCGTAGAACGCACCGCGTCGAACTGCGTCGGTGAGAAACGCGAAGTCGCCGGCGTTGTTGCGCATGTCGACGGTGTGGAGGATGACATCTGTCCGGCCAAAATGCCGATGCTTGAACTTCGCCACCTCGGGCTCGATGACGCCGCGCACATAGGCGCGCTCGGCGATCACACCGCCCAAGACGAACATCGGGTAGTTGGGATTGATGTTCTTCAACTTGTGGTCGCCCGACTCATCCAAGAACATCACCTTCACGCCGCAGCCTCCCGCGAGCACCATGGTCTGATCTCAACGCGACATGTCCAAGCAGCGCCCCGCCCGTCCAAAGAATGCGGGTCCCTGGCCAGCATCCAGCATAACGACCTGAGCGGAGCAGGCCTCCACCCGCCGGGACACACACGCACTCAGACGCTGGTCGCTCGTCCTTCGTCACCCTTGACACGCGCTACATCAAGGATGCGCAGAGTCCCGGCCTGCTCAGCACCTGCCCTCCCGCTCCGTGTCATAGATGAGGCGTTCACCGAAATCAATTGATCTCACCTCATGCCCCACACCCACCGGACTTCCTTTCCCCCGGACATACCCTTTTCTCGATACGCTCCACGGGTGTGCCTGAGAAAACCCGCAGCATCACACTCCTGTCCAGTAGGGAAGGTGGCGTAAACGACCCACTGGTCGCGTATCGTGCCATAATGATCCAAGCAACGACGGCGACGTGCGCGAGACGTCCCGGTGGACCCGAAATGGTTGGGCCAGCGGCGACCGAGCGTCTGCGGACGCCGCGAACGGACCTTGACGCGGGCGGGTGGACCGACGCGCGTGGGGCCCTGGCAGGACGGTGATGGCTACGGGCGCGAAGGATCTCCGCGACTTCTTTGGACCGAACGCTGGCTATGTTCTCGAATTGTACGACCGGTATCGTGCCGACCCGGCGGCCGTGGACGCCACCACCCGGGAGTTCTTCGCCGGGTTCGACCCTTCCCTGCTCACCACGAACGGCGCGACCGCCCCGGGGTCGATCGCATCCGCGGGGATCGCCGCACCCTCCGTCTCCGTCGATCATGTGGTCGCCGCTCAGGCGCTGACCCAGTCGATCCGCGAGTTCGGGCATCTGGCGGTGCAGCTCGATCCCCTGGGCGGCCCGCCGGTCGGCGCGCCGGAGCTCGACCCCGCCTGGCACGGGATCACTGAGGCGAATCTGGCGGCACTGCCCGCTAGCGCGGTTGGGGGACCAGCGGCCGAAGACGCCGCAAACGCCGCCGAGGCGATCACCCACCTGCGCTCGATCTATAGCGGCAACATCGGCTACGACTTCGACCATGTCCAGATCGCCGACGAGCGCGCCTGGCTGCGCGACGCCGTCGAGTGCAAACGGCTCGCCGAGGAGCCAGACGCCGACACCAAGCGTCGGCTGCTGGAGCGTCTGACGTCCGTCGAAGGCTTCGAGCGATTCCTCCATCAAACCTACCTCGGGCAGAAGCGCTTCTCGGTCGAGGGGACCGACACCCTGGTGCCGATGCTCGACGAGATCATTCACGTTGCGGCGGGGGACGGCATCCGCGAGGTCGTGGTCGGCATGGCTCACCGCGGCCGCCTGAACATCCTCACCCACGTCCTGGGCAAACCCTACGCGGCCATCCTGGCGGCATTCGAGGGGGGCACGCGACGAACCGGCACCGCGCCGAGCGACGCGAGTGATGGGGGCTTCACCGGCGACGTGAAGTACCACCTCGGCGCCCAGCGCGCGCGCGATAAGGCGACCGGGGCCGTGGTCGAGGTGCCGCTGGTCCTCGCGCCGAACCCGAGTCATCTGGAGTTCGTCAACCCGGTCGTCGAAGGGATGGTCCGCGCTTCCCAGGACCGGCGGGATCAGCCCGGGCAGCCAGCCCAGGATACGAAGGCGAGTCTGGCGATCGTTCTCCACGGCGACGCGGCCTTCCCGGGTCAGGGGATTGTCGCGGAAACGCTCAATCTCTCTGGGTTGCCTGGCTACGCCACCGGCGGCACGGTCCATATCATCGTCAACAATCAGATCGGCTTCACGACCGATGTGGTCGATGCCCGTTCGACCCTCTACGCGGGGGATCTGGCGCGAGGCTTCGAGATCCCGATCGTCCATGTCAATGCCGATGATCCGGTCGCCTGTCTCTGGGCGGCCCGCATGGCGATCGTCTACCGGGACCGATTCGGGAAGGATTTCCTGATCGACCTCGTTGGCTACCGGCGCTGGGGACACAACGAGGGGGACGAGCCGGCCTTCACTCAGCCGCGCATGTACGCAACGATCACCGGCCACCCCACGGTGCGCCAGCGGTGGGCCGAGCGCCTGGCCACGGAGGGGATCGTCTCGGCTGATGAGGCGCAGGCGATGCTGCAGGCGACGCTCGACCACCTGGCGACAGTCCGCCGTTCGGTGGCCGAGGGGACGGTCGAGACCGCACCAGAGGAGAACCACCCGGCGCGCGAGCGGCGCGAGGTGGAGACCGCCGTCTCACCCGACCGGCTGCGGCGGTTTCACGAGGCGATCCACGCCCTGCCGGACGGCTTCGCGCCGAGCCCGAAGCTGGCTCGGCAGTGGGAGCGACGGCGCGGCATCCTCGACGCGCCAGGTGGAAAGGTCGATTGGGCGCATGCTGAGTCGATCGCCTTCGCGGCGATCCTGGCTGACAGCACCCCCATCCGCCTCACCGGGCAGGACGCCGAGCGCGGCACCTTCAGCCAGCGGCATCTGGTGCTCCATGATGGAGCGACCGGCGCCCGCTTCGTGCCGCTCCAGGTTCTGCCCGACGCGCGGGCCTCGTTCGCGGTCTACAACAGCCCGCTCTCCGAGGCGGCGGTCGTCGGGTTCGAGTACGGCTACAGCGTCCATGCGCCGGGAGCGATGGTGCTCTGGGAAGCGCAGTTCGGCGATTTCGCCAATGGCGCCCAGGTCTTGATCGACCAGTTCATCGCGGCGGCGCGCGCGAAATGGCGACAGGAACCGGCGCTGACGCTCCTCTTGCCGCATGGCTACGAGGGACAGGGGCCGGAGCACTCCAGCGCCCGGTTGGAGCGGTTCCTCCAGCTGGCGGCCCGAGACAATCTTCGCGTGGCGAACTGCACGACCGCGGCCCAGTACTTCCACCTTCTGCGGCGGCAGGCAGCACTGCTGCCGATTGATCCGCGGCCACTCGTTCTGATGACCCCCAAGAGCCTGCTCCGCCACCCCATGGCCGCATCGGCGTTGACCGAGCTCACCACCGGGACCTTCCGCCCGGTGCTCGACGATCCCCTGCACTCGGAGCGGCCAGAGACAGTCACCCGCCTCGTGCTGTGCAGTGGGAAGGTCGCGGTCGATCTCGACGGGAGCGACGGGCGTGCCGCTGCCGATCAGGTCGCTGTCGCCCGGGTCGAACAACTCGCCCCGTTCCAGAACAGCGCGTTACGCGCGCTCGTCGGCCGGTATCCGGCCCTGACCGAGGTTGTCTGGCTGCAGGAAGAGCCCAGCAATATGGGCGCCTGGTCGTATATGGAGCCACGGCTGCGCGATCTGGTGGACGGTCAGCTGCCGGTGCGCTACGTCGGCCGCCCGGAGCGGGCGAGTCCGGCAGAAGGATCGGCCGAGCAACACGCCGACGAGCAAGCGCGGATCGTGGCGGGTGCCTTCGCCGATCTGCCGCATGCGAATGGCCGGGCGACGAACGGGATCGCGGCGGAGTCTGGCGCGACCGGGTCGCGAGCGAAACGAAAGGCAGCGCGCATTGGGAGCTGATCGTCGGGTCAGGTGTGGTGGCCCCTGGCGTCAGTGGCGCTCGCGATCTGACACGGTACTGAGGAGCGGTCGATGACGGTTGAGATTCGGGTGCCGCCGCTGGGGGAGTCGCTGGTCGACGCGGTGGTCGGACAGTGGCTCAAGACGGAAGGCGACGAGGTCAGCCGCGGCGAGACCGTGGTCGAGCTTGAGACCGATAAGGTTAACCTCGATGTCACCGCCGCTGAAGATGGCGTGCTGTCGCATATCGAGAGGCAGGCGGGCGATGTCGTGACGGTCGGTGAGCTGCTCGGCGTCGTCGGTGAGCGCGGGGCAGACGGCACGGCGCCCGACGCCAGCAGCAACGGTGCGGTGGTGGGCGCCACCGCTCCGATGGCGACCTCGGCCGATACGCCGGTGACGCCGCCCAGCGGTCAACCTGACCGGACGACGGAGACCCTTCCTGCCGACCATGCCGCGGTGGCGCCCGACGCGCCCCAGATGGCCGCCGACGCGGTCGCGGACGGCGCGGGGGGCCGGGCGGCTCCCGCTGTGCGTCGCATGGCCGAGGAGCATCACATCGATCTGGCCGCCATCGCTGGCAGCGGCCCGGGCGGGCGCGTCACCCGCGAGGATGTGCTGGCAGTCGCGGCTCAGCAGCGAGCGATCCCCACCGCCCCGCCCCCGGTCTCGGTCGCCTCGCCACCGACGCCCATGCCGGTTCCGACGCCGGCGCCCGTGGCAGCCCCGCCGGCCGCGATGACGGTCGCCCCGGCGGTCGATGGCCGGGAAGAACGGGTCCGGCTCTCACGGCGCCGGCAGACGATCGCGCAGCGCCTGGTCGAAGCCCAGCGAACGGCGGCGATGCTGACCACCTTCAACGAGGTCGATATGACCGCGGTGATGGAGGTCCGGAGCCGGCGCAAGGAAGCGTTCAAGGAGCGCCACGGCGTCGGACTCGGGTTCATGTCCTTCTTCACGAAGGCCGCGATCGGGGCGCTCAAGGCGTTCCCACGGGTGAACGGCGAGCTGCAAGGGGACGAGCTGGTTCTGAAGCATTACTACGACATCGGGGTCGCGGTCGGTGTCGAAGAAGGGCTGGTTGTGCCCGTGGTTCGCGACGCCGACCGCAAGAGCTTCGCCGAGATCGAGCGGGAGATCGGCGAGCTGGCTGTCCGGGCCCGGGAGAACAAGCTGGCCCTTGCCGAGCTTCAGGGCGGCACCTTCACGATTACCAATGGCGGGGTCTTCGGCTCGCTCCTCTCAACGCCGATCCTCAACGCGCCGCAGGTCGGCATCCTCGGCATGCACGCCATTCAGCAGCGCCCCGTGGCGCGTGACGGCGAGGTCGTGATCCGGCCGATGATGTACATGGCGCTCTCCTACGACCATCGGATCGTTGACGGCCGCGAAGCCGTCCAGTTCCTCGTCCGCATCAAGGAGCTGATCGAGGACCCCGAGTCGCTCCTCCTCGAAGGGTAAGCTCAGACGTTTTTCCCACGACATCTGATGAGCGCCGGGTGCCAATGCACCCGGCGTCTTCGCGATTGGGACCTCTCCGGTCGTGCGCTCCGCGGAACCGATGGTGTTGACCGGTGTGATCGCAATCAACCATCGTCATCTCAGGCAAGGCAGATAAAGGGATTGACCGCGGCACCCAACTCGATGGCGGCCTCAACCGGTCAAAGCACCACCTGGACGACAGCAGGAGATGGTTTCGCCAATCGCATGCGCCACGGGTTTTGAGGCGGGCAGGGGTCTGTCCACGCGTCCCCGGAGCGGCCCCAAAAATGGTTGAGGCTGATGCTGCGAACAACCGTGGATCTCCGTGGCGCGGCGGTCTCTGATGGTGGTGATGAGTTTGCCTACGGCGAGCCTCTGGTCGTATGGCTTGAACCGCTAGGTGCCCCGTGTCTGATCCTCCCATTCCAGGGGATCGCCTTCGGGCAGATCGGGCACACCGAGGCGTTCGAGGATATGCAGCGCCTCGCTCCGGTGCTTCGTATCATGAAGGATGACGTGGATGACCGTGCCACCGAACGTCCTGCGCGTGGCGGCTTGTGTCCAGGGGTCCAGGAAGGTGTCGTCCAGCCGCTGCTCGTCGCGCACCCGGCGCGCGACGGCCGCAAAGGTCGCGGATGAGCGCTCGTGGCGTTCGATCAACGCGGCCAGTGAGCGGTCAGCAGGCGGTGCATCGACCGGCTGCTCGGCCATCGCCGCGGCCCAAACCTCGACGCTGACAATCATGTGCTCGAACGTATCGCGCAAGGTCCGGTGTCCGACATCGAACGGCTGGTCCAGCCGCGCGTCGGTCAGGTCGCGGCTCAAATCCAGCAGTCGTGCCGTCGTCCACTGGTCGTGGGCCAACAGGCGATCGATCAGATCCATCCGATATCCTCCCTTTCGCGTACCAGCCAGATGAAGAACGGTCATACGGTGAGCAGGTCGGGATTCTTGTGGATGGTGCCGACCACCTCGATGGTGTCGAGGTGCGGAGGAGAGGAGTAACAGTGCGTCACCCGCAGCACTGGAACTCGCCGGCCAGCCTGGGGGTGAGGTCGTCCTCAGTAGCGCCTCCCATCACGCCGGGTGTGCAAACCCCTCCTCATTCCGTCGCCGTGGTTTGACATTGCACGGGTCATTGGGCGGATCGCTCACGCGAGTCGCGCCTTCAGGAAAACCAGCGTGCGTTCCCAGACCAGTTCCGCCGCCGCGGCGTTGTAGACATCCGGCCGGTTGGGCTCGACGAACCAGTGGCCGGTGCCGGGATAGACGTGGAACGTCACCTCGCGCCCCGCCTCGCGGATCCTGGTCTCCAGCGCGCGCACGGCTTCCATCGGCTCGAAGTCATCCTGCTCCGCAAAGTGACCAAGGTAGGCGGCCCGCGCCGTGCTGTAATCGCCGTCGTCCGTCCCGTAGACCGCCACGACCGCGCTGACGTCGTCCGGCCGCGCCTGCGATAGATGCAGCGCCCAGTAGGCGCCCATCGAGAAACCAATGACCCCGATCTGTGCGCCGGTCACCGCCGGCAACCCGCAAAGCCGCTCCACCGCGGCCGGCACGACCGGCTCCGCCACGGCCGCCTCATCGTGCATGGCGAGCAACTCCCTGGCCTCAGCGATCGTCGCGGCCGTCGCCCCGCCAGGGAACAGACTCGGTGCCAGCGCCACGTAGCCGTCCATTGCCAGCCGGTCGCACACGTCCGTGAAGACGGACGTCAGCCCCCACCAGGCATGCAGCACCAGCACGCCAGCACCAGTCCCGCCGTCCGGTACTGCCAGATACGAGGAATGTTCCGCTGGCCCGACGTGCAGCCACTCGCCCACGCTCACTCCGTCCGTGAACAGATCGTATGTTCTAAATAGGCATAAACGAGCGAGTCGGGATTGCCAAGAGGGCACGACTGTGACGCTGGGTGACACCTCGTCCCTCCTGGAGGCTGTCTGGCCAACGGAAGGAAGAGTGCGCGTCAGCGGGCGGACTCCGTTGCGGGCGAGGTCGGAGCGGACAGCGGTCAGATTGCAGCTCAGCCCACGGATGATCAGACGACGCGAATCGCCCGCCCCCGACGGCTCCCGGTTCGTCATACCGTCCTCAGCCGTGAACGGCACCTGCTGCGCCCGAGGTATCGTCTTGACCTTGGAGTGGAGGCTAGACCGACCGAGACCTCTATCGCTTGCGGAAATCACCGTATCCCACAGGTCCTATTGGCCGGGCGCGCGCTCCGCTTCGGCGAGGACGAGGGCGATCGCGAAGCCGTCGTAGCCTTTGCTGCCAACGGTCTGGATGGCAGTTGCGCTGACGCGCGGCTCGGCGGCGAGCATCGCCAGGAAACGACGGACTCCCTGGATGTCAGGGTTGGCGTGCCCAGCATCGATCAGTCCGCCGTTGCGAACGACGTTGTCGACGACGATCAGGCTGCCCCGCCGGGAATGCTGCAGGGCCCAGACGAAATAGTCCGGGGTGCTCGCCTTGTCGGCGTCGATGAAGATCAGGTCGAACGGACCGTGCCCCTCGGCGGCGAGGTGCGGCAGGGTCTCCAGGGCCTGCCCGAGACGGAGGTCGACGACATCGGTCAGACCGGCCCGGGCAAGGTTGGCGCGGGCAACCTCGGCATGGGCCGGGTCGGCCTCAAGCGTGATCAGCCGACCGCCGGCCGGCAGCGCCCGCGCCAGCCAGATGGTGCTGTAGCCTCCCAAGGTGCCGATTTCCAGGATGGTGCGCCCCCCCTGGAGTCGTGCCAGCAGCTGGAGCAGCTTGCCCTGATTCGCCGCGACCTGAATCGGCGGAAGACCCACCTCCGCGCTCGCCTGCAGCACCGCCTCCAGTACAGGGTCAGGCGGGGCCAGCAGTCCGGTGAGATAGTCGTCGACCGCCGCCCATTGCTCCTGGCTCATCGGTCCCCTCTCCCCATCGATGACTCACCGCCCAGGCGCGGGGAGGTCGCACGCGAAACGGTGGACGCGTGGCGTGCTCTGACATTGTCGGGGCGAGCCCGTCCGGTCTCTCATCATAGCGCCTGGCTACCGCGTGCTCGGTTCCCGATGGGGGCGCGGCCGCGGCAGACCGGCCAGGCGTTGGGAGGGACGGCTCAGCGACGGGCGAGCATCGGGGCGACCAGCCATCCCGCGAGGCGGGCCCGGCCACCGCGATCAGAACCGTCAGAGGCGGGCGCGCGTTCGCGAACCGCGAACCTGGCGTCCACCCCGCGAGGTATCGGGCTACGACGTGGGCGGCCCCACCGCCGATCAGGAGGCCGGGATACACGATCATCGGCTCGGAGAAGATGGGTGCCATCCGTTCCCGAAAGGAGGAGTGGGACGCATCATCCGGGCGGTCGGGCGGGTGCTCCGGTGGCGCGGTGCGCCTCGTGGCCATCCGCATCCGTCGCCTTCCACCCTCGTCGCTCGCATCTCACCAATGAACCAGCAGCCCGAATCCACAACCGCTCGTCCGGTCGCCGCGCTCGGGTCTCGCCGTCGCGAGGCGCCCCCCGAAACGAGCGGCAAGGATCGTTCGAGCGTTCGCGGCGGCCAGTGCCGGCTGGATGAAATCCACCCTCTGATCGGTCCGCATACATCCGGTTTTGGGCCGGAGGCGTAAGCCAGACAACGGCACCAATCACTGACCGAGGGAGGGACGCGATCGGTCGCGGTCTGGTTCCGGGAATTTCTGCATTGGTTCGCCCAGCTGGCGCGTCGCACCCGTGCGCGCTGAGGCTCGGGTCGCGGGGCGCGGGGGGTGCGTCGCCACGGTGGAGGGAAGGTTACTTCCCGTGGCCCGGCAGCCGTTGCAGCGGCAGCCTGTACCCCTGGCCGCGCCCCGCGACCCGAGCCCCCGCGGCACATCCCGACGGTTGGCGGCAACATCCCTGTGCGACGCGGGCGTGCCCGATGATGCCCGGTTGGTGCTGATGCGCCCGCGTGCTACCTCCTCGCGATGTATGTCCCATCGGGCGTCAATCCACCTACTGCCGCGCCGGGGCGCCCGTCGCCTTCGCCACAACACCTCTGACCCGCGAGTCACGCTGCCGACGCGGTGACGCTCCGGGTCACCGCTTTTCAGGTGAGAGATGAATACCCTGTGCCGATAGGAGATCACCCCCGGCGACGGCTTCCCACCTGATGGGTTGCGATCCCGCGATCACCGCCGTTGAGGCGTCGAGCGGCCACGGACCATGGTGGAGCCTGGTAGGGGCCAGGGACGACATCGAGGAGTGACCGCAGTCTCTGCCTTGTCGCCGGGGATCAGCTGGCCGCCGGGGTGCCCTCTCGGTCGCGGACTCCGGGGGTGCGGCCAACCGGGGGCGGCGTCATGGTGGCCGCCGTGGATGTCTCCGGATCAGCCGCGGCGCCCTCGGAGATGGGGGCCGATGATGGTGTCGTTGTCGCTAACCGTGAGGTGGCGGGCGTTGCTGTCGGTGGGGCATCGCCGGTCGATAAGCTCGTGAGCGGTGCGTCGGCCGCGGCGGCGCTGGTGTTGGTCACGGCCAGTGCGGGAACGGTCGGCGGCCAGACCTGCACCTCGGCGAGCGACCCGAGCTTCGGATCGCGGTTGGGGTTGCTGAAGCGGAAGCGAACATAGCGCGCCTGGGTCTGGTAGGCGACACCCTGCCACTGTAACGCCGGCGCATTGCCGAACCGGCCGATCGTCGTCCAGGTGGCGCGGTCGGTGGAGACCTGAACCCGCATCAGGTCGGCGTAGCCGGTCTCTTTGAAGAGCCAGCGGATCGTGCCGATCGAGCGAACCTCCCCCAGGTCGACCCACATGAAGGCCGCATCTGGCGGTGTGCTGGTGATTGTCACCCAGGCAGTCGCGCCGCTGGCATCGTCGGCGAGGGCCGCGCTGCTGGAGTTGGAGGTGTGACCCGTGCCGAGCAGCCGGTGGCGGATGAAGATGTCGTTGCCCCGGCCGGCGATCTTCGGGGCATAGTTGGGATCGGTCGCCCAGCGCCCGGTCAGATCGTTGATCGTGTCCGCGATCCCCGCGTAGCCCGCCGAGACAGCGGCGTCGTAGCGGGGATCGAGCGACTTGTACGGGTAGAGGATATTGCCCGACCGCACCTCACCCACGGCATAGAGGTAGAAGTGCACCAGGTGACCGCGCGCGGCATCCGTCCCGTTGTTCCAGGTGTACGACGGCGAGCCGCTAGAGGTGATGCCGATCCCCGCGGGGTTGAGGTGGTCGCTCCAGTACACCGTGCGCCAGGTATCGGTTTCCAGCGCCGACTGGGCGATGATGATGGCGGGGTTGAGCCCGACCATCGGGGCGAGCCGGTAGAGTTCATTGATATAGAGCGCGACGTCGCTCCCCCGCTTCGCGCCGTAGTGACCCGCGAACCACTCCGCACGGGCAGTCGTCCCGCGAGCCGGGGAATCCAACCGGTCGGCCGGTTGAAAGAGCGGGATCCCGCCGGCGGCGCTCGCCGAGCGGTTGCTGGCGAGCCCGACCGGGGGCGCGACGAGCACGAGGGCAACCAGCAGCACGAGGAGACGGCGGCACATCGCTCGGTCCTTCCGCGGGCATAACAGACGAGAGGGTCAGCGGAGTGACGCGGGTAGCGAGAGGCTACCGCGTGCGACCCCTCGCCAACAAGGCAGGACACGTCGCTTGATACGGTTCGCGGCCCCCACCTGAGTCCGGGCCGCGATCGTGGCAGCGCGATACGTGCGTTCCCGCCGAGCGGCCTCCCCTCCTGCCGGTGCGCCAGGGACGACCCACCGATGACAGGTGGTCGGCAGCACCCGTCCTCCCCCCTGTCATTCCGAGTGTGTCGATGAATCGCGCTCCGTCTTCCACCAGCCAGCGGGCGCAGCAAGCGGCGTCCCTACGGCCCAGTCTGCTCACCCGCTGCCGTGCCCTCCCCGGTCCATCGCGGTCGGAGACGAGGGCGCATGCCATGCGCCCCTACCGCAGAACGTGACGGTGCGGGGTGGCGAGTGGTGATCTGACCAGGGCGGGGCCACGGTCGCACACGCTGCCCTATCCTGGTCGGTCCACGGCGGTGATGATCGCCGTGGCGCGCGGCCAGCCCCATCGTCGTAAGGGCACCGCTTGCTGCGCCCGCTGGTGCGGGGCACGCGATCATTGCCAGGCATTGAGCAGGTCATCCACCCCCTATCGTAGGGGCACATGGCATGCGCCCTCATCCCCCTACCGCGTCGTGACCGTTGGCATGCCGTCCACCCTCGTCCCTGATCGAGCCGTGGCGCCCGGCACACGGCTCGAGTCGAACCGGCGGCGGCCGATCAGGGCAGACCGCGCGGACAGCGGCGTTAGCCCGCTGGCGGGTGACAGCACCGCCCGGCCGATCCTGCCGAACGTCCACACGGGTTCCCGGACGATCACCCGACCTCGTAGCCAAGCTCGCGCAGCAGCTTGCCGGCGTGGTGTTCGAACGCGATCCGGTCCGGACGCGGCATCTCCCGTCGCCAGCGGCCGACCCGCCCGGCGTCCGGTGGCTCGCTGGCGCGCTCGTGGATGGCGAGACGGTCGGCCGCCCGTAGCGGTTTGCCATCCCATGTCCGCGCATCACGCTCCAACTCCGCGAGACGACGTCGAGCCTGAGTGTGGTAGCCGAGCGTTGCGGGATCCCACCGCAGCTGCAGGAAGCCGCAGATCTCCTGAAGAACCGTTTCTGGCCGTTGCACGAGATCCTCATACCGTACCTCGAGGTACTGACCGGCCGGGAGACTGGCGGCCTCGACCCGGGCCACTTCGATCCGTGTGAGCCACCAGGCGGCGGCCTCGGGCACCGATGCGGGACCAAACCAGACGTCATGATACGAGAGCGCGACGTCCCGCCCATCGCGGATCAGATGGATGAAGCGTGCTTCCGGCAGATGCTCGTGGACGAGCCGCATCGCGGTGGCGTAGCCCGGCGTTTTATCTCCCCATCGTGTCTTGCCACGACATTCGGCATACAGCTGGTAGAAGCGACGGAGGGCGTTGCCAATATCGAACGGGGCGAGATCGGCAATCGCCTCACGCAGATCGCGCACGTCGAGCCCAAAGTCGGGCCAGGTCGGGTTCTCCTGAAGCGCCGCCAGAAAAGCCGACCGGGGGTCGCTAGCCCCGGTACATCGCCGCACCACATCGGGGATGAAATGGGTCTCCGGTGGGATGGCCAGATCGGGGTGGGCATCGAGCATCAACCGGAGCAGCGTGGTGCCGCAGCGGCCGGTACCGACGATGAATGGCACGGGCACGGTGATCCCGGCGCCGGAGTGAAGCACCGTCACGCTCCCCGGACGGGTGATCGGCGTGGGGCGCTGGAGCAGATAGACCATGAATCCGACTCGTGACGTGGCGACCGACCCCTGCCGCCATTCAGGGCAGGATCAGCCAGTAGGTGCGATATTCATGCCGCCATTGGACGCCGTACGAGTGTAGGCCAGCCCCGAACATCGCGGCGACCCTCGTTCGACGCTTTCTCGTTGCTCTAGTGGGCGCTCGGGAAATGACTCTGGTGGTCGGCGCGGCGGAAGCTCTGGGGCGCGCGGCTCCAGCCGAAGTGCTCGGTCTCGTCCCCCTTGATGGCGAGGAAGATCGAGTGGGTCTTTGGATACACCGCCAGGATCGCCTCAACCGGAATCCAGAGCTCGTCGCTGGCGCCATAGACGCCATGCGCGTAGAGGAACCCGCGCCGCCGCCGGCCGAAATCCTCCTCGCCAGGCAGCACCCCGATCAGCCGGGCAAGCGGGCCGCTCTGGGCGTAGATCATGTCGCCTTCGCGCGCGTCGGCAAGCGTGCCAACCGCGCCGCGCCGCGCCGCGACATCGACCGGTGGCGGCTCAGGGGCGAAGAACGGACGCTCCCCGAGCAGCACCTCACGGTCCAGGATGCGGAGGCTGCCGCGCGGTCGCGTCGCGATGAACGCGCCGCCACCGATGATCAGCACGGCCAGACCAAGCGCGAAGTAGAGCTCCGGGCGAGCCAGCTCGGAGGTCGCATTGGCGTCAACGAAGCCAATCAGCGACTCACCGACCGTAATGATCAGCACCGCCACGGCGATCACCACGCCGATCGGGACCATCGCTGGCGTGAGCAGTCGCCGCCGGACCTTCGCCGTCATCGCTGCCATGGGCGCTCCTTCGTCTGCTCCGCTCCACCCGATCCACCCGAGACCGCCGGGGTGGAGGGCACACCGTCGACCGGCGGACGGTGACGTCCACGCGCGTCGACCGATTCCGTCCGCAGATTGTATACCGTCTCCGTCGCGGTCGGGGAAGAGGAATGGGCACCCGTGCGCGCTGGCACGCGTCCGCCCCCCGGCTACGGGATCGTGATGGGCTCTTCCTGGACCATCCACTCGGCGCGCTGGAGCTGCCGGCGGCGTGAGCGCACGCGGAGCAGGCGATAGCGGAAGACGAGCGGACCGGCCACCATCGCCCCGATCACCACGAACCAGTACCAGGTCATCGCCCCGAGGAACAGCCCATTCTCGAAGGTCCGGAGGTGATAGAAGATCAAGCCAATGGTGATCACTTTGAAGGCGACGAGAATCCAGACAAACGCCCAGGCCGACCCGATGTCATCGGGATCGGACTCCTGCACCGGACGTCGGGGGCGGGGAGGATGGTCACTCATCGGGGGCGCCTCGCATCAGCTGCGCTATCGGCGGGTGGTGGCCGCGCGGTCGCCAGCGGTGACAGCGAGTATACCGGCCCGCCACCCTATCGTGCTGTAACCAGGGAGACGATGGTGACAAACCGAGACGGGGGCTGATTGGGAACCCGCAGCGTGAGCCGGCCTCTCTGCCATGGCCGTGACCGGGCGAGCAGGCGCCAGCGGCGTACCGCCGATGCCCTGCTGCTCCCGCATCATCGGGGCCGGGCTCCCACTCTCCGCCCGAGGCACCGCTCCGCCTCAGGGGTCACCGGCAGTCCGAGCGTGGCGGGACATCTCTCGCTGGCCCTCGTCCAACCGCGAGCGTCGCGACAGCCGCCGGCCGTCTCTGATTGCGACGCGGCATGGCTCGCGCGGCGCCAGGTTGGCTCGCGTCGCCGCGTGCTGCGACGCGGAGAGCGGGTGCCTCGACACGGCGCGGAACGACATGGTGGTGTGGCACCCTCAGCGGCGGAGGTCGGAACAGGATGCCGCGTGGGACAGCATGGTTCGATCGGCCAGCTCAGGGATCGGGCGGTTCACCCTCAGCGCCATAGCTGCTCACCCCTGGTCCGCCTCGGCTGCAGATCAGGCCATGTCACTCAGTCCGGCAATCAACCGGCCCAGGGAACGGCATCGGTGGCGCCCCTAGCCGCGTGGAGCGGCCTGGCGTCGGGGCGCGACAGCGGAGCGTTCAGCGGCGTCTTCTCGCCCGGCCCAGCGGAAGAAGATGATCGTGATCAGCACCAGGTAGATCGTTGAGGTCACCACCCACATCAGCAACCCGGCGACCTCCTGGTCCGTGGCCAGATCGATCCTGAAGATGCGGCGCGCCGCGACATAAGGCTGGTAGAGCCCGGGGTCGGCGAGCGTGATGAACGCGCCGACGATGCCGCCGGGAATCGTCTGGGCGGCATAGTAGAGGCATTGCAGCGGCGGCGAGAGGCGCGGCCAACCGGGCTGCGGTCCGACCACCGGCCACCAGGCCAGCACGCCTGTGCTCAGAAAGAGCAGATGCTCCGCCACATGGACGCCCTCGTTCTGGAGCGTCGCGTCGTAGAGCACGGGCATGTGCCAGAGGATGAAGACGGCATTGAAGAGGGCGAAGGCAACGACCGGCCGGGTCAGAATCCGCCCGAGACGATCGACGGGCGCCCGGCGGCGCAGCGGCTCCAGGAGCCAGGCCGGCGTCCCGAGCAGCAGCAGCGGCGGCACGACCAGCGTCATCAGCAGGTGCTGGACCATATGCGCCGACAGGAGAAAGTGATCGGCCCAATCGTCCAGCGGTGGCGCCAGGGCCACGAAGAGTGTCAGCACACCACTGAGAAAGGCAGCGCGTTGACCGCCGGAGACGGGACGCTCCGCCGAACCCGGGGATCGACGGCGACGCGGACCGGTCAGGACGAGATACCCGGCGGCCAGCACGAGGACCCCGAGCACCACCGTGGGCTCCAGCGACCAGTCGCTCCATAGCCATCCATCGGGATCCGCCGCGCCGCTGTGGAGCGGCGGAAGCATGACGGCGCGGAGGGGTAGCATGCTCATCGGGGCGCTTTCCTGGGCGAGCGGGTGAGCAACGTCAAGCGAACGACGTGAGTGAGCGGCAGCGTTCCATGGCGAGATCGCTAGCGATGTGCCCGGAAAGCACGGCGGTCGCCCGCCAACGAGTCGTCGGGAGGAAGGCTGGCGTCAGTGTTGACCCTACGCCGGCTTGTCGACGCCGGTGTAGTAGCCGTGGGTCCAGAGCATCGCCATCAGCGCCAGGATGACCGAGACGGTAATGATCAGCCCCGCCAGGAAGAGCCAGCGAAAGCGGAGATCATCCATCTTAAGATGCATGAAATAGCCGACGACGGCGATGAACTTGAAAACGGAAAGGATGATGAGCGCGGGCACCAGGATGCCCTTGAGGGCATGGACGTAGTAGATGACAACCTCGATCGCCGTGACCGTCGTCAGGATCAGGGCAACGTTGACGTAGAAGCGTTCCCCTGGATGATCCTCATGATGATCGACGTCATGGTCCGTCCCTGGCTTGGTCCCCGGCAGACCGGCGCCCGACTCACGGTGTCCACCGTCATAGAGTGCGTCCCGCGTTGCCATGCTCTCCTCCGCGTTGCGTTGGCCGCGGCGGCGGCTGGTGCACTCCAGCCGCCGCCGATCCCTGTCCGTTAGAAGCTCACCAGGGTGCCCGCATGATGCAGCGCCACGGGAATCATCTGCAGCATCGCCTGCGGTGCTTCTTTGGCGGTCTCGCCGACATCCTCGTACGGGATCAGGTAGACCAGGGTGAAGATCACGATCCAGACGATGTCGACAAAGTGCCAGTAGAGCCCGGCGATCTCGACATCAAGCGAGTCTTCCTGTTTGACGCCACCACGCAGCGACAGGAAGAACAGCGTCAGCAACCAGATCACCCCGAGGGTCACGTGCGCGCCGTGGAATCCGGTCAGGGTAAAGAAGGATGCCCCGAACATGTTGCTCTGGAGCGAGAGACCTTCATGGAAGAACTCGGTGAACTCGAAATACTGTCCACCGAGAAAAATCGACCCAAGCAGCGCCGTTGCCAGCAGCCAGACCCGCAAGCCCCGTTGGTCGCCCTTCTGGACCGCGGCGAGCGCCAGCACCATCGTCAGGCTGCTCATCAAGAGAACGAATGCGGAGATCGAGGTGTAGGGGATGTCAAGGATCTCATGAGGGAACGGTCCGGTACCGATCGACTCGGCGCGACCACGATAGTTCATGTAGGTCGCGATCAGCGACCCGAAGAACATCGTATCCGAGGCCAGAAAGACCCACATCAACAGCTTGCGATGGTCCAGCCCGGTACTGGTCGGTGGATGATCGGCGTGGCCATGCGCCGTCTCGTGCCCGTGCCCGGACCCCTGAACGACAGGGGTTTCAATTACCGTCGCCACGCGCCCGCTCCCTTCGGTCCCACGATCTGGCACTCCGTCGCCGGATCATCTGTACGGTCTGCTCCGGTTTCCCGGTCGTCATCGCAGCGCAACATACCTGTTAGCCAGCTGGCTCGAACGACCACCCGTAGACCCCTGTCACCAGCACGAGCAATCCCGCGGCCGTGACCGATGGCAGCGGCAGGCGACCGATGTCGATATCGGGATTGTTCATCAACAGACCCATCGCGGCCAGCAGCAGACCGACCCCGCACATCAGCGGGTAATACGACGGATTCGGCAGGTGAATGTCATGCTCGTCGTCCGCGGCGAGTCGCCGCTCGGCCTGCTCGACCGGTGCTTCATCCGGCACCTCCGAGCTGCCAAGATGGAGACCGGCGATCGTCACATCGAGTTCCTGCTCGTCGGCGTGCGCTTCCGCGCCGTACTTGTCGATCCAGAGTGGATCTCGGTGACGAACAAGCGGAACCTCCCGGAAGTTGTAGACCGGCGGCGGCGATGGGATTGACCATTCCAGCGTCGGTGCGTCCCAGGGGTTGTCGCCGGCGATCTTCCCATCCTTCAAGGAGCGCGCGACGTTGATGAGGAAGACCAGGATGGAAGCGCCGATCAGGTAGGAGCCGAAGGTCACCACCACGTTCCAGAACCACCAGCCGCTCGATGCCTCGTACGAGGCGTATCGGCGCGGCATCCCCTGCAGCCCGAGGAAGTGCATCGGGAAGAAGGTGAGGTTGAAACCCGCGAACTGCATCCAGAAGTGCAGCTTTCCAAGGCGCTCGTCGAGCATCCGCCCGGTCACTTTTGGCCACCAGTAGTAGAGACCGCCAAAGAGCGCGAAGATGCTGCCGCCGAAGAGGACGTAGTGGAAGTGTGCGACGACGAAATAGGAGTCGTTGTGCTGCGTATCGACCGGGACCACGGCATGCATCACGCCGGAGAGACCGCCAATGGTGAACTGCGAGAGCAGACCGACCGCGAAGAGCATCGGCGTCGTGAACTTGATCGACCCGCCCCACATCGTCGCCGTCCAGTTCAAGATTTTCACGCCGGTGGGGATCGCGATCAGCATCGTGCTGCCGGAGAAGACCGCGTTCGGTGTGGGGCCGAGCCCGGTCGTGAACATGTGGTGAACCCAGACGCCGAAGCCCAGGAAGGCGATCGCGGCGACCGCGTAGACCATCACCGCGTAGCCGAAGAGCGGCTTACGGGAGAAGGTCGGGATGATGTCCGAGACAATGCCGAAGGCCGGCAGGATCAGGATGTAGACCTCGGGATGACCGAAGACCCAGAACAGATGCTGCCAGAGCAACGGGTCGCCCCCGGTCGGGACAAGCTGGCCACCGGTGAGGTTGTAGGCGGCGAAGAAGTGCGTACCGGCGAAGCGGTCGAGGCTCAGCAGTGCCAGCGCGATCGTGATCGCGGGGAAGGCCATCGCGATCAGCACCTGGGTGATGAATGTCGCCCAGGTGAACATCGGCATCCGCATCATCGTCATGCCGGGCGCCCGCATGTTGAGAATGGTGACGATGAAGTTGAACGACGCCGCCAGCGAGGCGATGCCGAGGACCTGAATACCGAGCGCCCAGTAATCGACGTTGTGTCCCTCGCTAAACAGCTTGGAGGTCAGCGGCGCGTAGCCGTACCACCCTTGATTCGGCGCGGCGTTGGCGAGCCAGGAAACATTGAGAATGATGCCGCCGGCCAGGAAGGTCCAGTAGCTAAACGCATTGAGCCGGGGAAAGGCGACATCGCGCGCGCCGATCTGCAACGGAACGATGAAGTTGAAGAAGGCGGCGCTGAGCGGCATGATCGCGAGGAAGATCATGCTCGTGCCATGCATCGTGAAGAGCTCGTTGTAGGTCTGGTTGCTGACGAGCCCGTTCTCGGGGTGAGCGAGCTGGGTCCGCAGAATCAAGGCTTCCAGACCGCCGACCATAAAGAAGAAGATCGCGGACGCCCCGTAGAGAATCCCGATCCGCTTGTGATCGACCGTCGTGAGCCAGCTCCAAAGACCGGAGGTCTTCGTGACGGCTGGTCGCGTGACGGTCTGCGTCTGGGGATAGGCGATCGTAGCCATGCGCTGCTCCGCTCCTTAGTTCCCGTGGCCCGCGGCGTTCACGCGGCCGATACCCGCGTCTGCTCGATCCTCAGGCGACAATGCTACCGCCCTGTCGCTACGTCGTCGCACCTGGCGTCGCCGCCGGCAGAACCGTGCCGCTCTCCTCGTCCCCGACCCCATGGTTCGGGATCTCGCCCCCAATCGGCGGATCCTGTGGACAACCGCCCGGTGGCGTCAGCGACGAGAGGTAGTCGACGATCTCGTCGACCTGCTGATCGTTGATCTGCCCACCCTTGTAGTAGTTTGGCATGTAGGTGCCGGGTTTGACCTCTTTCGTCTCCTTGAGCCAGATGGCCAGGTTTTCCCGGTTGTTGGCCAGCACACCCGCCCCGATCGTGTCGCGACAGGCAAACAGGGTCAGGTCAGGTGCATGGCTGATACCGAGAGGGTTCGCCAGAATCCCTTGCTGCCCGTTCTTGGCGTTCGTCCCGGTGACATTGTGGCAGGCGGTGCAGACCGCGAAGGAGGCGGGCGCTTCGGCGACATCGCCGGTGCTCGGGGTGGCGTCGTAGGCGGGCGGCTGGTGCCAGGCCTGAACCCAGGCGTTGAATTGCTCCTCCGGCTCGACGATCACCCGGAACCGCATCCAGGCATGGGCGGTGCCGCAGAACTCGGCGCACTCGCCCCAATACTCTCCGACCCTGTCCGCCTTAAAGGAGAGCCGGTTGTTATGCCCAGGCATGACATCCATCTTGCCGCTCAACTGCGGGACCCAGAAGGAGTGGATCACGTTATTCGAGCGAAGGTTGAAGACCACTTCCTTGCCGAGGGGCAACCGGATCTCGTTCGCCGTGACCGCGTTGCCGTACTCGTCGGGGTAGTGAAACTCCCACCACCACTGATTGCCGTAGGCGTCGATCGTGATATCGGCCTCCTGGGCGGCGTCGGCATGCTTATAGATGATCTGCGCCGTGGGGATAAAAATCACGAGCAGCACGATTGCCGGGATCAACGTCCAGGCGAGCTCCAGGCGTTTGTTGCCGTGAATCTGCTCCGGCCGGTCCTCATTCTCGCCGCGCCGCTTGAACCGCAGTGCGGTGTAGACGATCGCGGCCTGGACGCCGAGGAAGACGACCAGCGCCGCCCAGAAGATGATCTTGTAGAGCCACTGGATGTCGCCGGCGACATCGGACTGAGGGCTCGTCGTCGAATAAGGCTGGTCACCGCCGCAGGCGGTCAACAGCAGCACGCCGCCGACACCGAGCGCGAGGAGCGACGCTCCTCGTCCCCGCCGGGCGCGACGCTTGCTCGTTGTCGCCGGGGTCGCGTCCGGCGTTCGCGCCCGCTCGTCCATGCCGCCTCCCTCAGTCCCTCATCCCAGCGGGGACGCCCTCACAATGCCCCTCGCCAGGCCGTGCGATGTTGTGGAACGTATACCGGAGCGGTTGGATGCGGTCAAGCCTCGCCCGTGCCGGGTTGGGCACGGCGGCACGACAACGGTGGCGCGGGCCGCATAAGCAATGCCACCGGCGCAAAACCGAGACGAGAGCGAGCGGCCCCCGTGCTATAATCGGGCACGTTCGATCGCCTCAAACCGCACGCTGGACTGTGCCGCTGACATCGCGGCGGTGACCGGCGATCCTCACCTCCCGGAGGACGCCCGCTCGGGTACGCCTGGTGCCTGAAGCGCGGGATATCGTCATCTCCGGCGTGTGACCCGCGGTGTTTCCCGAGGGAGGCCCCCGTGATGGCACGCCCGTCCGCCCATGCATCCCTGTCGTCAAGCCGTCTCCTGGCGGTCTCCCTCCTTGTGCTCGGCAGCCTGCTCCTGCTGGTCTCGATCTTCGCGGACCAGCTGCAGCTGAGCGGCGGCGGCGACGGACTCGGCTGGAAACAGTTGCTGGGGGCCATCGTCGGTCTGGTGCTGCTCCTCACCGGCGCGGCCTGGCTGCTCCAACCGGGCGGCGGCGCGAGCGATGACACCATGGAGGTGGTCGAGGAGTAGCTTCACCAGGTCGGTGATTGCCCTGACGGGCCTGGCCGGCAGCGGGGCGCGCAGGGTCGGGTCCCGGTCCACAGGCGATGAGGCACGCGGCTCAAGCCCCCGTTTGGGGGCTTGTTCCACGTCGTGAACGACGACGAGAGGATAGGATCGAGCGTGATGAGCGACGGCGACGGGATCATCAAGCGGGAAGAGCAGCTCGCGGTGGCGGCGATCGACACCGCGCTGGCGGAGCTTGGATTCGCCGCGCGGTCGATGGATCTGCGAGCCATCCCGTTCGCCGGAACCTGGGGCGCTGCCTCGTCGGTCTGCTATGCGCTGGCCAGCGAGGTCGTCACGCGGGAGCTCGCAGCGGCCGGGGCGCTAGAAGGACTGTCGAAGAAAGAGGCCAAGCGGCGCGCCGCCGAGACGGTCCAGGACCGCGCCCACGAGCTGGCCGAGGCGATTGCCGGGCGGATGCGCTCGGCCGCCGATCGGACGAAGGCGACCCCGGCGGAGACCGGGATCAATGGCTTTGATCGGGTTGAGGCGGTCAACGGCTACATCAATATCTATTTCGACGCAAATGCGGTGGCCTCGCGGCTGATCGGGGAGGTGCTGGGGCGCGGGGCCGCCTACGGCGCCGGGGCGCCCAAAGCCGATGTCGTGATGGTGGAGCATTCGCAGCTCAATACCCACAAGCCGGCCCACGTCGGGCACATGCGAAACATGTGTCTCGGCGTGGCGATCGACCGCATCCTGAAGGCGGCTGGACACCAGACGATCCCGACGACCTATATCGGCGACATCGGACGGCACGTCATCCGCTGTCTCTGGTGCTATGAGCGCTTCCACCTCGGGGAGGAGTCCGCCGACGTGGCCGCACGTGGCCGGTGGCTCGGCGAGGTCTATGCCGAGTCGGACGCGCGGCTCTCCTTCCGGGATGACGCGCTGGCGTTTCTCCAGTTGCTGGCCCGCGAGGATCTTGAGCTGGTCGCGACGATCGACCGTCTCCTGAAATATCTCTGGCGCAAGAATACCGACGGGGAGGATATCGCCTACCTGCTCGGCCGGATGACCCACGCCCAGCAGATCAAAGAAGAGCTGCTGCGCGAGGAGGACGTGATCCCGAAGTTCTGGCCGATCGTCGGCGATCAGCTGCGGGATGAGGTCGCCAATCCAAAGCCGTATGTCCCGGTCGAGGGCCAACCGGAGCCGACAACCACCCCGGAGGAGCGGTTGGCGCGGTGGGAAGCGCTCGACGCGCACATGGACGCATGGTGGCCGCACGTCCCAGCCTGGCGTGACGAGATCAAAGAGACCTTTCAGCGCTGGGAGCGGAAAGACCCGGACTTCGTTCAGCTCTGGGAGGAGACCCGGAGCTGGAGCATGGCCGACCTGCAGCGCATCTTCGCCGAGCTCGACGTGGACCTCGATGTCTGGATGTTCGAGAGTGAGGTGGAGGAGGACGGTCGCGCGATGGTGCGCGAGTTGCTCGACCGCGGCATCGCCGAGATCAGCGACGGCCTCCCGGTCGTCAAGATCGACGAGAAGCTCGGGCTGGAGCAGCCGACCTATCGCACGATGCCAATCCTCCGGTCCGATGGCACCACGCTCTACTCGACGAAGGATCTGGCCCTGACCCGGCGGAAGTTCGAGCAGTACGGGGTCGACCGGGCGCTCTGGGTCGTCGATGTCCGGCAGTCGCTCTACTTCCAGCAAATCGTCAAGATTCTCGAGCTCTGGGGATTCGAGCAAGCGGCGCGCACCCACCACGTCGGCTATGAGTTCGTCACCCTTCCGGAGGGCATCATCTCCTCCCGCAAAGGCAACGTGCCGCTCTATGAGGATGTCCGCGATGCGGTGCTGACGCGCGCGCGGGAGGTCATTGAGGAGAAGAACCCGGAGCTCGCTCCGGAGTTCAAGGAGCGAGTCGCGCGCGATGTCGGCATCGGGTCGCTGAAGTACGCGATGCTTTCCCGCGACAACAATAAGGTCGTCACCTTCGACCTCGACGAGGCGCTCTCCTTTGAAGGGCACGCCGCTCCCTACATCCAGTACGCGCATGCGCGTGCCTGCCGGATTCTGGAGCGGGCCGAGCAAACCGACGAGTCGCTCGCCGGCGAGCTGGCGACCTTGAACTTTGGCGAGCTGGCGCCAGAAGAATTGAGCCTGCTCCAGCAGATCGCCGCGCTCCCTGATGAGGTGCAGCGGTCGGCGGCCGAGGAGCGGCCACTGCTGATCGCCGCCTATGTCTATGAGCTGGCCAAGCGCTTCAACGACTTCTATCACGCCTGCCCGGTGTTGCAGTCGGCCGAGCCAACCCGCACCGCTCGTCTGGCGCTGGTCGCCGCCACCCGCCGCGCCCTCGCCAATGGGTTGACGCTGCTCGGAATCGCCGCGCCGGACGAGATGTAGCGAACGCGGACCCCGGCTCGGCCCGCGGGGAAGACGGACGGCGGGTCTCGTGCCTTCCCGTCCCCCGACGGCGCGGCATGGAAGGATGCTGCCGCCGCGTCACGACGATTCGTTCGCGGGCCATGCTGCCCGGTTCCGGAGGGGCAGGGTGGTGGCGAGGGAGCTGACGACCGCGGCGGTCGTCAACCGGTTGATCGGGGCGCCGGTTCGGCCGATCGGGGTGCCGCTCTGGCTGGGTGCCGAGCGGCGAGGAGCCGACCTGGCCCCCGCGGCGCTGGACGCGGGACTGCGGGAGCGATGGCATCGTGGCCGGCGCCTGGAGCTGCTGGCGCGCCTGGCGCCTGGAACGACCGTTGCGGTGATCGAGCCGGACGATGCCGACGCGCGCATCGACGCGCGGACGCTGGCATTCTTGCCAGAGGTGACCGCTGCCTGCCGGGAGACCGCTGGAGCCGTCGCGCGGGCGATTGCGGCCGGGGCGTTGGCACTCACGCTCGGCGGCGATCATGCGGTCGCGGCCGGGAGCATCGCCGGGGCAGCGCGGGCGACCGCGCCGGGCCGGTTGGGGGTGCTGTGGATCGATACCCACCCCGATCTCAACACCCCGGAGAGCAGTCCCAGCGGTCACCTTCATGGGATGGCGCTGGCGGCGCCCCTCGGGTTCGGTGTGCCCGGGCTTGGCGAGCTCGGCCCGCCCGTCGATCCGGCCGATGTCTGCCTGCTCGGCGCGCGCGACATCGATCCCGGTGAGCGGGACGCCATCGCCGGGCAGGGCATCTGGATGCTGACGATGGAGGAGTGGAGCGACACGGGGTTGCTGCCCGGTCTCGATGCCGCGCTCGTCTATCTCGCCGAGCGTGATGTCGATGCGGTGCACCTGTCGTTCGATCTCGATGTGCTCGACCCCGCGATGCTCCCCGGTACCGGCACCGCGGTGCCGGGCGGCTTGATCTATCGCGAGGCGTCGCAGGTGCTTCGACGGCTGCAGGCCTGGGATGGCCCGATCCACTCGGTCGACTGGACCGAGCTCAATCCGCGCCTCGACCCGTCCGGGTGCAGCACTGAGGCCGCGATCGGCCTGCTGGCGACGCTGCTGGGGGAGACGATGCGGTAATGAGATCGGGTGGCGGTGCTCGCACTACCGCCGCGGATTGGCGCCACCCGAAGTGACCTGTTGAGCGCCCGCCTGACGGTCACCAACCGGTGCGGTTCAACCAAAACGGCCGGTGCTACCACGGGCTCGTTTCCGAGCAGGTGGCAATACCGGCCGTTGAGTTGACCGTGTATGCACCGAAAAGGCGGTTCAAACGCGGTCACCGCGGTCGCTGAACGGCTAGCTATCCTTTTTGCCCACCATCCGGAAGAGCTTGGTGCCGCAGACCGGGCAGGTACCCTGCACCGCATTGCGGCCGTTCTTCATCGTGACGTCCTGTGGGTCCTTGATCTCCCGCTTCTCGCGGCACTTCACGCAATAGGCTTCGGTTGCCATGTTCATAACCTCCCCAGTTACGGCGATGCCCATCATCGTCTCGCGCTCCCATGCGCGAGCGGTGGGAGGGCCCAATGCCCCGTTCCTCCACGACGCTGGTTGCACGATGGGTGCCAGCGCCGTCGCAAAGGCGACGTTCGGGTGGAAAACCGCACTTTGCGGCCCCCATCGTACCTCAAGACGCCCCGATGATGCCTGGGAGGGTCAGGAATCGACCGCGATCGGTCGCCCATCCGGGATGGCGCCCGGCTCTGGTCGGGGCGCATCAAGATCGGGTCGTCCCCGGCCGGGTTGCCGTACGCGCACAGGGCTGCGGGCGGCGAGTGCCCCCAGGGCCAGGATCAGCAGCCCCATCACGACCAGCGTCCGGGGGGCGCCGGCACGCGCGCCGATGGCGGTGATCGCCGCGGCGCCAAGCGGTCCGGGCACCGAGAAGACAGTCCAGAATGCGGCGGTCACGCGACCGAGCAGGTGATCGGGCGTCAGCTCCTGGCGCAGCGACATCGTGACGACGCCGCGGATGCTCTCGGCAAAGGTATAGACCACGGTGATCAGCACCACGACCACTACCGTCGGGGCCAGCCCGGCGACCGCCAGAGAGATCCCCTGCAGCAGGAGGCCCCCAATAAAGAGGGAGCCAAAACCCCACCGCCGGCGCAGGCGCGATGCAAAGAGCCCGGCGAGCATCGCCCCGATGCTGGCAATGCCGAAGACGACCCCGACCGCCCGGTCCCCCTGACCCAGGTTCGTCCGCAGGTAATAGATGAAGAGATCGGTGGCGCCGGTGGCGAGAAAGGCGAGCGCGCCCAGGAGAAAGGTGATCCAGCGAAAGATCGGATCTTCGATCAAAAAGCGGATACCAGCCAGAAACTCCTGTTTCCGCCCAGCTGGCTCACCCGCCGGCCGGACCGCCGCCGCACGGCGCAGCCGGACCGCGGAAAGGGAGGCGGCCGACGCGAGGAAGGTGGTGGCGTCGACCCCGATCGCGGCGGTCGGACCGAACTGCCCGGAGATCAGCCCGGCGAGGACCGGTCCGAGCGCGAAGGCGGCGGCATACGTTGCCTGAAGGCGACCATTCGCCTCGGTGATCTGGCTCCGATCGACCAGATTGGCGACGGCGGTGATATAAGCCACGCCGAAGATCATGCCGAGCCCGGCCCCGACGACGGTCACCGCGTAGATCAGCCAGATCTGCGGTCCAACCAGCCACCAGGTAAGCGGGATCAACCCGTAGACGACGGCCCGCCCCAGATCGCAGCGGATCATCAACTTCCGGCGATCGACCCGATCGACGAGGGGACCGGCGAGAATGCCGGCGACCAGGGAGCCAGCACCGAACGCGGCCGTGACAAGCCCCATCTTGGCGAGGGAGCCGGTCGCGTTGAGCACGAGCAGCGGGATCGCGATCAGGGCGAAGGCATCGCCGAGCACCGAGCAAGTCTGGCCCGCCCAGAAAATCATGAAGTTCCGGTCACAACGTCGCCGAGAGTCATGGTGAGCTCCCATCTAGGTGTGTGATCCGTCGACCATAGCTGAACCTTTACGCCCAGAGCCGCCACCAGATCGCGCTTCTCGGCATAGGAAAGTGCTGGCAGATTGTCGGCAACTCGTCGACACCAGAGCCCAACATCCGTGATGCGATCCTGCGTCTGGCGCCAAACGACTCGCTGGAGCTCTAGATCGGCTCGCTCGCCTTGGAGGTCGCGCTGTTGGGCCGCTAAAGCCTTCAGTTCCCCGAGCAGCGGGGCCGCCGCATCCTCGTCGTCGAGGGTCGCCACGGCCCGCCCAATCCGTTCTTGGCGACGGGTGATATCCGCGAGCCTCCGATCCAGAGCCTCGAGATTTAGAGCAGCGGGATCGTTCGTCCGCAGCCGCTCGACCTCCTGGGCAACGATATCGGGACGGGTCAGGACAGCCGTCAATCGATCCCAAACGGCCGTATCCAGCAGGTCAGCTTGCATTGTGTAGCAGGGGCAGCCGTAGGCTGACCGCGAGGGGCCGGCACACCGGTAACGCGCTCCCGCTGGGCCGTTATGAACGGAGCAGATCGTCCCACAATACCCACACCTAACGAAGCCCGAACGTAGAAGCGCCGCTTCAGGATTCGAATTGTTTCGGGTCGCTTCGGCCTTGTTGCGATCGAGCCGGGCTCGAACGGCAGCATAAGTCGCAGGATCGACCAAGGACGGAATCGTACCCGTCGGCAGAGCCACTTGTTCCTCGACTGGACGGGTGGAGTTGCGGACCTTGCCGCCTTTCAGCCGCTCATGTCTCGTGCGGAGAGCTCGAGCCTCGCCGGCATAACTAGAGTTGGCCAATATGGTCCATATAGTCGAGGCACGCCATCGATCCTTTCCGGTCGGAGTTCTTACCCCCTCCGTCGTCAGTGCGCTGGCGATCCGACGGATGGAAATCCCTGCTGCGGCGCTCTGGAAGATCCGACGCACGATCGGTCCGGTCACGGGATCCTCTGTCAGTGCCGCTCTGTCGGCATTGCGCCAGGCGTAACCGAAGAGCACACGGCAACCGGGGAGCAGCTTGCCGCTCTCGACGCGCGAGCGTCGCCCCCGGGTCGTCCGTTCTGAGATTTTCAGCCGTTCCATTTCGGCCACGAACCCCCGCACGCTTTGCAGCAGCCGCCCCTCCGGCGTCTCATCGAATGCCTCGGTGACCAACTCGAGACGGACTCCAAGGTGATCCCATTCACTCAGGAGAAATCCAAGGTGCGCCTGGTTACGGCTCATTCGGTCAAGAGCGTAGGCGAGCACGACCTCTGCCAGACCCGAGCGCAACTCCTCACGGAGCCGTGACAACTGTGGCCTCTCGAAGAGTTCAGACCCCGTGTGAATCTCGCGATAAATGTTGACCACCTCCCATCCGCGCTCGTTGGCGTGAGCGCTGCAGCGCGCTTCCTGCGTCGCAAGACTGGAGTTGCCCTCCTGCCCGTCAGTGCTGACGCGGCAATAGATCACCGCTCGAGTCACACTTGAGGCGATGGGTGCTCGCTGCACATGGCTTGGGCTGCTCATTGCTGCTCTCTCCTTCATGACCGACGTGGCTCCCGTTCGCCGATAGTGACGGCCCATCCGATGTTCGCTCTCTCGGCGCGGATAGCAAGCACCGTCGCCCTCCGTCTGACCTGATCAAGAGCCATCATCCAAGTGGCCTCTTCCCCGTGACCCACGAATCCTGTACGATTCCGCAAGAAACAGAACAAGCGTTCGATTCTGGGCGGGAGGTGTCGTGGGCCACACCGAGCTCGGTCGACTGCCACGGACGCAGAAGTGGCTCGCGGTTGTCGCGCTCCTGGCATCGCCACGCCTTGATGCCCCGACGGTCGCGGGGGCGACGGTTACCGCTGCCCAGGACCGATTGATCGCGCTGCGGGGTGATCCGTCCCTCACCTACTGCTTCTGGCTGCTCGTGCGGCTCGCCAGTGCCGCCCGTGGTCCAGACTTTGTCGCCGAAACTGCCCAACTCGGCATCCCGGCGAAATCCGACGACACCGTGTTGGGCTTCGTTGCCCGCATCGCCGACCGGGCTCGGGTCGAGCTCAATCGTTATCCCGATTCCGGGCCCTTTGGTGAGCTCGCGTCCCTGGCGCTGCGTCGGGCGTTGACCGAAACGGTCGGGATGGAGGGGCGCTCCCTCTTCGGCAGCTCGCTGGAGGATTTGGAGCACGCCTTCCGGCGTCACTCCTCCGCCGTCCAGTTCGGTGAGCTGTCGCGCCGTTTCTTTGGTGACTTCTACGCCCGGACCCTGCGGTTCTACGTGGAGCGAGAACTGGCCCACTACATCGGCCCTGGGGGCGGTCTCGCTACCATCGCCGACGCCGGAGAGTTCGCCGAGGCGCTCGATCGCCACTCGCGAGAGTCGGCCCGCATCGTCGAGGGCTTCGCCGCCGACTGGTACAGCAAGCACCACTGGGAAGCCGAGGGGGTCATCGGACGGGAGGAGACCCAGCGCTTCGTTGCCCACGCCTTGCGCAAGCTCCGCAAGGAACTCCTGGTGGCAGCCCCATGAGTGGTCAGGCAGCGACGAGGGTCCTCATCCGCTGTGATGGGGCAGCTGTCCCCTCCGAGTTGCGGGACCAGGTGTGGGACGCCAGCGAAGAAATCCTGTCCGACGGGCGAGCCGGTGGGCTCAACCTGCGCCTGGATAGCACCGGTGGTCGGGTTCTCGGGAATCTTGGACCTCGCGCCAGCGACCTGGTGCGCATCGCCGCCTACACCTACGCCGCCGACCAGATGGTCCGTCGGCGGGTGCGGGCGGACGCTCATCGTGCTGGCTGGCGTCGCTGCTTCGCGCTCTGTATCCCGGTGGCTGATCCGGCCTTCTGGTCGACGCCAGCGGTGCATGCGGCGCTGATCGCAGCCCTGGACTTCGCGACCGATGATGCGTGGTCGTTCGTCTTCAGCCGCGCCGAGGTCGGTGTCACCCAACTCCGACTCGACATTGAGGACCGGCCACTGTTGGCCGATCCCAACACGGTCCTGCTCTTCTCGGGTGGGACGGACAGCCTGTGTGCGTTGGTAGAGGCGGTGGCCGGGGGAGCCCGCCCGATCGTCGTCAGCCACCGACCAGCGCCTCATGTCGATCACCGTCAGAAGGTGCTGCTCGCTGCGCTGCGGCGGCAATTCCCCGGTTGGCAGTTCCCTCACCTCAGCTTCTGGATCCATCGCCGCGGAAGCGAGGCGGTCGAGAGCACCCAGCGCGCCCGGGCCTTCCTCTTCGCCGCCTTGGGGGTCGCCGTCGCCGGTCGGGTCGACCTGGCTCCGGTACTGCTGCCGGACAACGGCTACGTCAGTCTTGGGCCGCCTATTAGTGCCCAGCTGGTTGGGGCATTGACCAGTCGTGGCACCCACCCCACCTTCCTCCGGCTCATGAACAAGTTTGCCGCGCTGGTCTTTCCCGGGGGTCCTCCTGTCACCAATCCACTGGCCGACCGGACGCGAGCCGAGGCGCTGCGGGTGTTGCCGGCGAACAACTGTGCCGAGCTGCTGCCCGAGACGCGCACCTGTGGCCGACTGCGTGGGCCGGACCGGACGAACGAGCGCCCTCACTGTGGTGGCTGCTCGCAATGCGTCGATCGCCGTTTCGCGACCATCGCCGCTGGCCTGGAAGCGCACGACCCAGTGGCGAGTTACGGACTCGACATCTTCCAGGCAGGGCTGCCCGAGGGTGAGCCGCGGACGATCGCCGTCTCCTACGTGCAGTACGCGCAGCGGGTCGAGGCGCTTGCCCCTGAGGAGTTGTTCCTTGAGTACCCGCACCTTGAGCAGTGTCTCGATCCAGACGGGTCGGGAGTCGCCTCCTCCGCCGAACACATAGCCGACCTCCTCAAGCGGCACTCTGGAGAGGTGCTTGAGGTCCTGGCCGAGATGGTTGGGCGGTACCGCAGCGCGCTGGTCCGGCGAGCGTTGCCCGAGTTGGGTCTGCTGCCGCTGGCTGTTGGAATGGGCGTACCATCTGCGGCACCGATCGATGCATCGAACGGCGCTGAGCTGGAGGCCGCGGCGGTGCAGCCGCTCATAGTGAAGGAGCCACAGCGGCCACAACATCGTCTCGAGCGGCATGGCCGGTCGTGGCTCGTTGCGTTTGGCGAGGAGAAGGGACTGGTGAATCACTCGAAGGGTATGGAACGCCTTGCCCGGCTCCTGAAGGCGCCCGGCCAGCGTCTGGACGCGCTCGATCTGGTCGCCTGGTTCAGTCCGGGCAAGGAGGCCGACGGACGGGACCGTGACGGCGACGATGAAGCGTCGGACCCGGACGCCTTGAGTTCCCCCGGTCCCGATCGACTCGGGGCGCGCAGTGATCCCACTGCCAGACGGGACTATCGGGCGCGCGCCCGGCAATTGGAGCGAGAGCTCGCCGAGGACGGGGGACCGGAGAACGAGGCCGAGCGGGAACGAATCCGGGCAGAGCTCGAGGCGCTGAGCGACGAGATGGTGGCCAGTACGGCGAAGGGCGGCAAGGCGCGCGCGGTGCCTGGCGAGCAGGAGAAGGCGCGGCAGGCCGTGTCGCATACCGTTGGCAAGGCACTCGACCAGATCGCGCCTGAATTGCCGGGATTGCGCATCCACCTCGACGAAAGTCTGCACCTTGGTCGCTCCTGCTCCTATGACCCACGCCCCCGCGAAACGTGGGACGTTATCTATTAGTCCTCCCTAAAGCCGGCGTGAAAAACCAATTCACGGATGTGAACATCACGTTCACACCGGTGAATGCCTGTGTCCCCATGTGTGAATCCCCTCTTCACGCCCCCTTGAGTAGAGGCGTGGACACCCTTCCCTTGACCCGTCCGCGCCGGCATTGACCGGCAGGAGTCCGGTCAAGGAGGCGTGATGCCTAACTCGTTTCGCGATCCAACGTTCGGCAGTTGTGGTGCCCACTCCGCTCCACTCGATCCGTCGTGCTCATCCATCTCAGGTCATCCCGAGGAGAACCCCGGAGTTGACGGGGGCCGGCGATGAGCGCGCCAGCCCCTCGACTCCCGTTGGCCGTTCGTCAGGTCCTCTGGCAGCGCATCTGGGATCGCCTGCTGCAACCGCTGCCCGGCGAAG
>JAABUR0100001956.1_pt1 | contig 33910 bp, 32 predicted proteins | sample 5560091 | NCBI WGS metagenome assembly JAABUR01 (sample SAMN10711879, study PRJNA513375) | rock metagenome | isolation source: Antarctica rocks | place: Antarctica: Victoria Land, University Valley sud | reverse complement strand
TCGCGGTGGTGGCCTCCGGCCCCCTGCGCTGGGTGCTGATCGCTGCTGCGCTGCTGCTGCCGTACGTTGCCGTCGTCGTGGCGAACACGAGCACCCACCGCGAGACTTCCGGGCCGGCGGCTTACGTGCCCGACAGCGCGCCTGCCCTGGAAGGGCCTCCAGCCGCATCGACGAACCAGCCTTGATCGAGACAGCCCGCGACTCTGAGGGCGAAGAGCTGAGGTGCTCAGCCAAGGGGTGCGCTAGGGCTGCAACCGTGGCGCTGCGATGGAACAACCCAAAGCTGCACACTGCTGAGCGCCGCAAGACCTGGTTGGCGTGTGAACTGCACAAGACGTCGTTGAGCGACTTCCTGGCTGCCCGCCAGTTTCTCCGAGATACAGCCGACTTGTCAGGGTCTGCTCAGCGTGGAGATGACACAGCGTGGAGATGACCTCTAGAGCCTGACAGCTCGGGAGAGGGGACGGGAGTCTCAGCCGCCGATGGCGCTCATCGGACGAGCCGGCTGCAAGAACGTCGGGTCGTCGATGCCATGCCCGGCGCGTTTGGTCCACATCGCCCGGCGCCACCGCTCGGCGATCTCGGTGTCGTCAGCCCCTGAGCGCAGTGCGGTGCGCAGATCGGACTCCTCGCGCGCGAACAGGCAGTTGCGGATCTGCCCGTCGGCGGTGAGCCGCACCCGGTCGCAGGCGCCGCAGAAGGGCCGGGTGACCGAGCCGATGACTCCGACGGTGCCGGGCCCGCCGTTGACGAGGAACAGCTCCGCGGGCGCGCTGCCGCGCTCGTCCGGATGCGGAGTCAGGTCGAAGGTCGTTCGCAACGCCGCCAGGATCTCGTCCGCGGTGACCATCGCCTCGCGGCTCCAACCGTGCTGGGCGTCCAACGGCATCTGCTCGATGAAGCGCAGCTCGTATCCACGGTCAAGGCACCACGCCAACAGCTCCGGGGCCTGGTCGTCGTTGTGTCCCCGCAACAGCACGGCATTAATCTTCACCGGGGCGAGCCCTGCAGCCGCCGCTGCGGCTAGACCCCGGACTACGTCGCCGAGCCGATCGCGCCTGGTGATGGTACGGAAGGTGTCCGCGCGGACTGTGTCAAGGCTGACGTTGACCCGGTCGAGCCCGGCGGCGGCAAGCGCAGGGGCTACCCGCTCAAGGCCCATCCCGTTGGTGGTGACCGCGATGTGAGGCCGTGGTCGCAGTCGTGCCGTACGCGCGACGATGTCGGTGAAGCCGCGGCGGATGAGTGGTTCGCCTCCGGTGAACCGGACCTGCTGCACACCTAGCTGCTCGACAGCAATGGTAAGGAGCCGCACCACCTCGTCGTCGGTCAGCACTTCGGCGGAAGGCAACCAGTCGAGACCCTCGGCGGGCATGCAGTACGAGCAGCGCAGGTTGCAGCGGTCGGTCAGGGAGACACGCAGGTCGGTACCGACTCGACCGAACGAGTCGAGCAACGGTGACGTCGGCGACGCGAGAACTTGCACGACTCCAGCCTACGTTGTGCGAGCCCGCACCGGGCCAGCCGTCCGCGCGCTGCCGACGACCGCGTGCCGACGGTCTGAGGTTAGGTTGGAGCCGCTGTGTTCCGTTTCCTGCTCACCCGACGCTGGTTAGGGCTGCTGCTCGCCGTGCTTGTCGTCGGCATCGTCTGCGTCGAGCTGGGCCAATGGCAGTTTCGTCGCTACGCCGAGCGAAAAGAGACCAACGCTTTGATCACCGCCAACCTGCACGCCAGCCCCGCACCTCTCGAGCGAGTGATGAGCCAAAGCAGCCCGCCCGCTGCTGAGGACGAGTGGCGCACCGTGACGGCAACGGGCAGCTATGACGCCGACGCACAGATCGCGGTGCTGTACCGCACCCGTGCTGGTGCCCCCGGCGTCGACGTCGTCGCGCCGTTGGTGACGCCGTCGGGTACGGCGTTGCTCGTCGACCGTGGTTGGGTGGCCACCGCAGGAAACGGCAACGATGTGGGCCCGCTGCCGCGACCTCCGGCCGGGACCGTCACTGTGACCGGTTGGGTCCGACGCAACGCCGAGGGCGACGAGACCACACCCTCGGACGGCAAGGTGAGGGCGATCTCCTCGACAGCCATCGCAGCCGTTCTCCCCTATGGCGTCTACGACGGCTTCCTCGACCTGACCGCGGAGAAACCGACAGTCCAGCCGCATCCAGCCGTGGCAGTCGCGCCCGACCTCGGGTCGGGGCCCCACTTCTTCTACGGGCTGCAGTGGTACTTCTTCGCGGTCCTTGCGTTAGGTTTTTGGTGCTACTTCGCCTGGACGGAGTACCAACAGGGCTCGCCAGGGCAACCTCGAGCCCTCTCAGAGCGAGCGGGTGATGCCCCCGTCGACCGGGAGCATCACGCCGGTGATGTAGCTAGCAGCAGGTGACAGCACGAAGGCGGCTGCCCGGCCGAACTCCGCCGGCTCGCCGTAGCGACGAAGCGGGATGGCCTCGGTCGCGGCTCGCTTAGCCGCCTCAGCTTCTCCGCCGGCGGCGTCAAGCTCGCGCACACGTTCGGTATCGACGCGTCCAGGCAGCAGTCCGTTCACCCGGATGCCGCGCGGCCCCAGCTCGTCGGCCAGCGTCTTGGCGACCATAGCCAGACCGGGACGCAGCCCGTTCGACACCGACAGGCCGGGAATCGGCTGTTTGACCGATGTCGAGAGCACGAAAGCGATCGACCCCTCGGCCGGCAACGCGCCAGCCAGCGCTCGGGCCAGCCGAACGGCACCGAGGAACACCGCCCCGAAGGCTGCCTTCCACTGGTCGTCGGTGATATCCAGCACCGATCCGGCCGCCGGTCCCCCGACGCTGATCAGGGCTCCGTCGAGCCGGCCGTACTCCGACCTGGCAGCGTCGATGAGCAGCTGAGGCGTCGCGGGGTCGGCGTTGTCGGCGACGACCCCGGTGGCCACCGAGGCGCCGAGCGACTCCACGGTGGCCTGCACCGACGCAGCCCGACGTGATGACACCACGACCCTGGCGCCCTCATCCACCAGCGTCTGCGCGGTCGCGCGGCCGAGGCCGCGGCTGGCGCCGGTGACGACGTACACACGATCATGCAGGCACAGGTCCATCGCGCCATTGTGCCGGACCAGGAGCCGCCACCGAGGACAGTGCTTCCCCTGTGTCGGAGGCGAATTGGGTGCGGTAGAGGTCGCTGTAGAGCCCGCCGACCGCCAACAGCTCAGCGTGAGTGCCACGCTCGACGATGCGGCCGGCGTCGACGACCAGGATCTGGTCAGCGCCCCGAACCGTCGACAACCGGTGCGCGATGACGAGCGACGTGCGCCCCTGCAGTGCGCTGTCGAGGGCCCGCTGTACGGCGACCTCCGACTCGCTGTCGAGATGGGCCGTCGCCTCGTCGAGCACGATGATGTCGGGTGCCTTCAGCAACAGCCTGGCGATCGCCAGTCGCTGGCGCTCCCCGCCGCTCAGCCGGTAGCCACGGTCACCGACCACGGTCTCGAGCCCCGCTGGGAGCGACGCCACGAGTTCCCAGATTTGGGCGGCCCGCAGCGCTTCGACGAGGTCGTCATCGGTTGCGTCCGGAGCGGCGTACAGCAGGTTGGCGCGGATCGTGTCGTGGAACATGTGGGCGTCTTGGGTGACGTAGCCGACGGTGTCGTGCAGCGACGTCAGCGTGACGTCCCGGACGTCGTGGCCGCCGACGATAACCGCTCCCCCGGTGACGTCGTACAACCGAGCCACGAGGTTGGTGATCGTGGTCTTGCCGGCCCCGGACGGTCCGACCAGTGCAACCATCTGGCCAGGAGCCACCGAGAAGCGCACCCGATGGAGAATCTCGGCGCTGACCCGGCCGTCCTGGCTGGCGACGGTCTCGAGGCTGGCCAGTGAGACCTCGTCAGCCGTGGGATAGCCGAACGACACGTCGAGGAACTCCACCGTGCCCGGCGATCCGGTGAGGTCGACGGCACCCGGCTTCTCGCGGATCATCGGCGGCAGGTCGAGGACTTCGAAGACGCGCTCGAACGACACCAGCGCCGTCAGTACGTCGACGCGGACGTTCGACAGCGACGTGAGCGGACCGTACAAGCGCCCAAGCAAGGCGGCCAGCGCCAGCAGGGTGCCCACAGACACCTGCTCGCTGATCACCAGCTGGCCACCCACGCCGTAGACCAGCGCGGTCGCCAGTGACGCCACCAAGGTCAACGCGCTGAAGAAGATGCGGCCGGTCATCGCAATGGAAACCCCGAGGTCTCGCACCTTGGCGGACCGTTGGGAGAAGTCGCGCTGCTCCTGCACAGGGCGTCCGAAGAGCTTGACCAGCAGCGCGCCACCGACGTTGAAGCGCTCGGTCATCATCGCTCCCATGTCGGCGTTCGTCTGCATCTGGTCTCGGGTGAGACCGGCCAGCCTGCGACCAGCCCACTTCGCGGGCAGCAAGAAGAGCGGGAGCAGCACCAGGGCCAGCAAGGCGATCAGTGGCGACAACACGATCATTACCGTGACCACCAGCACGACGCTGATGACATTGCTGACCACGCCAGAGAGGACCGAGGTGAAGGCGCGTTGAGCACCGATCACGTCATTGTTCAGCCGAGACACCAACGATCCGGTGTTGGTGCGAGAGAAAAAGGCCAGCGGCATCCGCTGCACATGACCGAAGACCCGAGTGCGCAGGTCGTAGATCAGTCCCTCACCGATGCGGGCGGAGTACCAGCGTTGCGCCAATGTCAAGACGGCTTCGGCAACTGCCAGACCGGCGATCACCAACGCCAGTGTGGTCACCAACGAGCGGTCCCCCGGCGGCAGCACCCCGTCGTCGATGATCTTCTTGAACAGCAGCGGCGTCGCAACCACGAGGATGGCGTCGACGACCACCAGCACGAGGAACGCGATGATCTGCCGGCTGTAGGGCCTGGCGAAGGCCAGCACCCGTCGGGTCGTGCCGGGCGAAAGCCCGTCTCGTCCCGAGGTGGGGTCCTCGCGACTGAACGAGTGCATCATCCGGTAGGGGCTGGTGGGGCTACTCATCGCGCCTCTGCAAACGTCACGTCAGGCTCCGTTGTTCCCGACGAGGACCCGGGCGGGGGCGGCCCACATCTAGGGGCACCCCCGCTTCACGCGAGCGAGATCAGGTCGGCGTACTCGTCGTTCCAGAGGTCCTCGACGCCGTCGGGCAAGATCAGGACGCGGTCCGGGCCCAGGGCGGTGACCGCGCCTTCGTCGTGGGTCACCAAGACTACTGCGCCTTCGTAGCGGCGGATCGCCCCCAGCACCTCTTCGCGGCTCGCCGGGTCGAGGTTGTTGGTCGGCTCGTCCAGAAGCAAGACGTTCGCCGCCGAGACGACCAGCGTGGCCAGGGCGAGCCGGGTCTTCTCTCCTCCTGAGAGTACGGCGGCGGGTTTGTCGGCATCGTCGCCGGAGAACAGGAACGAACCCAGCACGCTGCGGGCTTGGGTGTGCGTCAGCGCCGGTGCGGCCGACTGCAGGTTCTCGAGCACCGTACTGCCGATGTCGAGAGTCTCGTGCTCCTGCGCGTAGTAGCCGAGCTTGAGCCCGTGGCCGGGCACAACGTTGCCTGTGTCGGGTTCGTCGAGGTCGGCGAGGATGCGAAGGAGCGTGGTCTTGCCTGCACCGTTGAGGCCGAGTATGACGACCCGGCTGCCCTTGTCTACCGCGAGATCGACGTCGGTGAAGACCTCGAGCGACCCGTACGTCTTGGAGAGCTCACGCGCCATCAGCGGGGTCCTGCCGCACGGCGCAGGAGACGGGAACGCGATCCGGGCGACCTTGTCACTTTGGCGCTGGGTCTCCAGACCGCTCAGCAGTCGCTCGGCACGGCGGGCCATGTTCTGTGCGGCTGTCGCCTTGGTGGCCTTGGCGCGCATCTTGTCGGCCTGGGCGAACAGCGTGTTGGCCTTCTTCTCCGCGTTGACCCGTTCCCGTTTGCGCCGGCGTTCGTCGGTCTCGCGCTGCTGGAGGTACGTGCGCCAACCGACGTTGTAGACGTCGACCTCGGCCCGGTTGGCGTCGAGATGGAAGACCCGGGTGACCGCCTCGTCGAGAAGAGTGACGTCGTGGCTGATCACCACCAGCCCGCCCTTGTGCGACAGCAGGAACTCGCGCAGCCAACCGATCGAGTCAGCGTCGAGGTGGTTGGTCGGCTCGTCGAGCAGCAGGGTCTCGGCGCCGGAGAACAAGATCCGAGCCAGCTCGACGCGACGGCGTTGGCCACCCGACAGCGTTCCCAGCGGCTGCCCGAGCACCCGGCCAGGCAGGCCGAGGCTGGCGGCGATGGAGGCTGCCTCGGACTCAGCCGCGAACCCCCCGGCTGCATGGAGCTCGGCGTCGGCGGTGGCATACCGGCGCATCGCCTTGTCCCGGGTTCCCGGGTCGTCGCTGCCCATGTCGTGCTCTGTTCGCCGCAGCCGTCGCACTATCGCGTCGATCCCGCGGGCGGACAGGATCCGGTCGCGGGCGAGCATCTCCAGGTCACCGGTGCGCGGGTCCTGGGGCAGATACCCGACGGCTCCGACGCGGGTGACGCTGCCTGACACCGGCTCGGCCTCTCCTGCGAGCACTCGCGTCATCGTGGTCTTCCCCGCGCCGTTACGGCCGACCAGGCCGACCTTGTCGCCAGGAGCGATCCGAAACGTCGCGTCGTCGACGAGGATCCGGGCTCCGGCTCGCAGGTGCAGATTCCGTGCGGTGATCATGGTCGACCAGCGAGCACTTTCCGGGGCAGGGCGCCCGTCGGAGGTGGCCGGGGCTTGAGTTCCCTCTAGGCTACAGGCCAGCCACCGCTCCGGGACACGCGCGGCCGAAGGTTGGCGAGGGACAGCGGAAGGAAACACCGATGAAGTTCAACCGCAAGGCGCAGCTTGACCGCAGCCAGATCGACGACAGGCGCGGCCAGCGCAGCAGCGGTGGCTTCCCCGTGCCGGGTGGAGGCCGCGGTGGACTGCCCGCGGGCCTCCCTGTCGGTGGCGGGATCGGCGGTGTTGTCTTGTTGATCGTCCTGCTCGTGGTGGCTTCGCAGTGCTCGGGCGGTGCGCTGCCGGGCCTCGGCGGCGGCAGCGACCCCACGACGAGTTCCTCGCTGGACGAGTGCGCCACCCAGGCGGAGCTCAGCCAGGACTGCAAGATCAACTACAGCGTCAACTCGATCCAGGCGTTCTGGACCGACGCGCTGCCAGAGCAGACCGGCACCGACTACACCAACGCCCGGACCACGCTGTTCTCCGGGAGCACCTCGAGCGGCTGCGGCCAAGCCTCCTCGGCCATGGGACCGTTCTACTGTCCTAACGACACGCTCGTCTACCTCGACCTCACCTTCTTCGACGACATGCTCGAAGGGCAGCTGGGCGCCGAGGGGGGCGACTTCGCCGAGGCGTACGTCGTCGCGCACGAGTACGGCCATCACGTCCAGGACCTGCTGGGAACCCTCGCCCGGGCGCAGAGCAACGAAACAGGCCCCACCAGCCCGTCGGTCCGGGTCGAGCTTCAGGCCGACTGCTACGCCGGCGTGTGGGCGCACTACGCCACCACTGTCGAGGATGCGAACGGCGAGGTGTTCATCTCCGACCTGACCGACGCAGACATCGCTGTAGCGATCGACGCTGCCTCGGCGGTTGGCGACGACCGCATTCAGCAAGAGACCCAAGGCCGCGTCAACGAGGAGCAGTGGACTCACGGCTCCGCCGAGGAACGGGTGCGCTGGTTCATGACCGGCTACGAACAAGGCCAGGTCGACTCCTGCGACACGTTCGCCGCTGGCGCGCTCTGAACAATGACCGACCTCGTCATCGAGACAGCTGACCTGCGCAAGGAGTACCGCAACCGCCGCGGTCGCTTCGTCGCCGTTAACGGGCTCTCCCTGCAGGTGCCCGCAGGCGGTGTGCACGGTTTCCTCGGCCCGAACGGCTCCGGCAAGACGACAACCATCCGGATGCTGCTGGGGTTAGCACGTGCCTCCGGCGGTGAGATGCGCCTCTTCGGCCGGGAGGTCCCACAATCGCTGCCCGAGGTGATGACGAGGATCGGTGCCATCGTCGAGCAGCCCAAGTTCATGCCGGGTTTCACCGGCCGGGGGAACCTCTCCCTGCTCGCTCGTACCTTGGGCGAGGACAGCCGCAAGGTCGACGAGGTCATCGAGAAGGTGGGCCTCACGGGTCGTGACAAGGACCGCTACCGGGCGTACTCCCTCGGCATGAAGCAGCGGCTCGCGATAGCAGGGGCCCTGCTCAAGGCGCCCGAGCTGCTCATTCTCGACGAACCGACCAACGGCCTCGACCCAGCCGGGATCCGGGAGATCCGCGAGACCATCCGCAACCTGGGAGAGTCCGGGGTCACCGTCCTGCTCAGCTCGCACATCCTCGCCGAGGTGCAGCAGGTGTGCGACGGGGTCTCGATCATCGGCCATGGCAGGCTGCTCGCATCCGGTCCGGTCGAAGACATCGTCGGGGCACGAGCATCGCGAGGCGTGCGGGTCCGGCTGGCTGACCTGTCGGCGGGTGCGCAACGGCTCGAAGCGGCGGGGTACGACGTCCACCGCCACCTCGACCACCTCGTCGTCGAGACGACGTCCGACCCGGCGGTGCTCACCGAGCTGCTCGCCCGCGGCGGACTCTATGTGAACGAGCTGGCGGCCATTCGGGCGGATCTCGAGACTATTTTCCTCGAGCTGACAGCCGAGGACTCGGAGGGAACGCTGTGAGGCTGCTCCTCGTCGAGCTGAGCCGGCTCCGGTCGCGCCGGGCCATCATGGTCCTCATGGCCGGCGCCTTCCTTGTCGGCGCCCTCGTGGCTGGCGCGACTTTGTGGGAGCACCGGCCGCTCGACGACGCGGCCATCGCCTCGGGCGAAGAGCTCGCGGCGCGCGAAGCGCAGCAGCCGTACTTCCAACGCATCTACCGGCGCTGTCAGGAGAACCCGGCGCAGTTCTCCGACAGGGGCGCCGCCACGGTCTCGGACTGCGACATGGTGCTGCCGGACCCGGGCTGGTACCTCGAGCGCCAGCCGCTCGACCCGGTCGACCTTTCCGGCCAGCTGCCGCTCGTGCTGACGCTGTTCCTGGGGGTGATCGCCGTCCTCGTCGGCGCCACGATGATCGGTGCCGAGTGGTCGGCCGGGTCGGTCGGCACCCAACTCCTGTTCGAGCCCCGCCGTCCCCTCGTCTGGACCGCGAAGGCCATAGCGATCGCCGTCAGCGCCGCGGTGATGGCGGCCGTCGTCTTCGCCTTCGTGTGGCTCGTCATCCTCGGTGCGTACGCCGCGTGGTCCGACGATGCTCTGCCGGCGGGCTTCGTCAGCGACCTCGGCGAGACCGGGCTACGTGCCGCCGCCTTCGCAGCTGTCGCGGGTCTGGCCGGCTATGCCGTGACGGTGGCCGTGCGGCACACCGTCGTCGTGGTCGGGCTGATGCTCGCCTACTCGGTGATCGGCGAGGGGTTGCTCCGGTCGCTATTCCCGAGCGTCGAGCGCTACCTCGTGTCCAACAACGCTGTCGCCTGGATCGACAAGAGCCACACGATCGTGGTCTATCCGCAGGACTGCTTCGACGACATCTCCTGCCGGCCCGACAAGATCGTTCTGGAGCTGCTCGATGCGGCTGTCTACTTCGGCGGCATCACAGCTGTCCTATTAGCGGCTTCACTGTTCGTGTTCAGCACCCGCGACGTGCCGTAACGGGTCCCGAACCTCGATCTGGACCGATCGAGCCGCCGCGATCGCAGCCGTCAGCACGTCGCGTCGAGGGTCACCGAACGCGCCCACCCACAGCTGGGGCACCGTCGACAGCGGCAACAGCGCCGGTTGCGCGAGCACCGTGCGCACCGCCTGACGATCCCCGCCGGTGGCAACTGCGTCCAGTGCTTTGGCGTGCGGCACCAGCAGGCGGTTCACGTGGCCGGCGGCGGCGTCGTAGGCGGCAGCTGCCTGGTTGTCCCTGCGCCGGGAGAAGCGCTGCTGCGACCAGCCGCCGGCCTTCGACCTGCCCTGCACATGCCGTTGGCCGACCTTGCTCTCCACCACCTGTGCTCCGATCAGCCGAGCCACCGCGAACCCTCCACGACGGACGAGCACCACCCCGAGTCCCCACGGCCGCTCGAGGTGGCTCAGCACTGCGGCGACCGACAGCTCGGTGAGCTCACCGAGAGGTACGCCGAAGGCGACCTCGGCGCCGTCGCTGCTGCGCGCCGTCACCAGCCGAGGCGAGACTGTCCATGCGGTGTCGGGGTGGCGGGACTCGAAGCGCTCGATCCACCCGGGCAGCCGCTCCCAGCCGACGCTGACAACGCGCTCGGCCGGTATCGCCGCGTCAGGCAGCTGATCGGCGATAGCCAGGGATCAATTCATCGACAAGCGCATCGGTCTCGGCCGCCGGGCCCCGCGGTGACCCGTGCCGAGCCAGGGCTGCATACATGTCGTCAGCCACCGCGCGGACGTCGGCGGGTCCGGCGAAGGAGTTCGCCAGTCCGAGGGCGTCCCGCCAGATCTCCTCGCACCCGGGCGACATCCGCAGACCAGCCAGCAGAGCGTGCCGGGCCTGGAGCGGGTTTCCGGCCGACGCGGCAAGCGCCGCGAGCCGACGGGCTACGGCGACCACAGCCACTCGCGCATCGACTTCGACGCTCTGGTAGGCCAGCCAGCCGTACCGGCAGGCGGGCAGGCCGGTCCAGGCCTGCCCGGTGACCAGTGACAAGGCGAGGCCAAGGTCGGCGAGAGGGTCGCTCGCCGACGCGGCCCGGTTGGCCAGCGATCGGAAGACGTCCCAGTCGACCCGGACCCCCGAGCGGCTGAGCCCCCAACGGCCCTCCGCCTCGATGGCCAGGCGAGGAGTGCCTCGTTCGTCGACGCCAAGCCAGGTAGCCGCCTGCGCGAGCGCCGCGTCGCGCACGTCGTCGGTGACTCCCCGCGACCAGATGGCCGCCGCCAGCACATTGGGGTGGACCCCTTCTGGATGCAGAGCCAGATAGACCACGATCTCGGTCAGCAGGTCCCGGCGCGCCTCGTCGAGGTCGCCCGGGCCAGTGACGCTGAGATGGCCGAGGGTGGTCACCTCGACAGGCATGAACGCGGTGAGGTCGAGCGCGTCGGGGTCGACTATCGGCACGGCGAGAGCGCCCCCTGGCGTGTCGGGACCGTGCGGGTCGAAGTCCCCGCCCGTCGCACCAGCGTCGTCGAAGAGTGCCAGCGCATCGCGATAGGCCGCTGCCGACACGCGGTGCGCTCGAACGTCGATGCCGAGCGGGCCGCACCACAAGCGCCCCTCCGACGACGCGACCACACGGACTGGGGCGATAGGCACGTCACCCACGACGATGACGCCGACGGCGTTCCTCGGGTCGGCCGCCAGAGCAGAGAGCCGGGTGACGTCCTCGGTGCTCGGGACACCTGACAGCACGACGAACTCAGGAGCCCATAGCCGGGACTCTGGCTCGTGCAAGCGCCCGGTGCGCACTGACTCGTAGCCGTGCGCCGCGCATGCGCTGTGCTGGCGGCGACGCTTGGCGTCGATGAGCTCGAAGACTGTGGAGACATTGTCGTAGTGGCGGATGCTCGACGGCGCGAGCGGCGTCAGATCGTCAGCGAAGCCGACAAACAGCACCCGGGGTGCATCGGCCCAGCGGCTGGTAGCCAGCTCCAACCCAAGACCGACGGCCACCTCCCGGGCCACCTCGAGGTCACCGCTGATGCTGACGATGCCGCCGACGGACTCGACGTCGAGCATCATCTCGACGGAGTCGTTGCGAGTGCCGATCGCCACCAAGCCGGGAAGTGGGCTCAGCTGCCGAGGCGCCGGCCTGACAGCTGCCGCGTCGGTGCGACTCACCATCCAGGTCCGTCCGCCCGAGTCCCCTCGCCAGGGAGCGTCGAGCCGGACGCGGGACCCCGCCGGGAAGGTGAGCGCAAGGCCGTCGACGCCCAGCACACCTGAGCTCGGACCAGGCAGGACAGCGCCGGTGGGCACCGACTGGCCGAGCCCCCGCACAACCTTGTCGACGAACACACTTGACGACTCGTCGGCCTCGTTTCGCAGCTCGAACTCCGAGTCCAACAGCTTGCCGCCCCGTGGCGGGGGACCGCCATCCCAGCCGCGGCGGCGCCGGAGGCTGAAGAGCAGTCCAGCCGCGAGCAGCGCTCCGCCGGCACTGAACCCACCAACGGCCAGTACCGACGCGGTGTCACTGTCGGTGGTGGCCACCTGATCGGCGGCCGTCGAGGAGGGGGACGCCGACCCCTTGTCGGAGCCGTCCGGTGGAGCTGGTGGGTCGGATTGGGGCGCGGGCGATGGCTTGGGGTCATCGGAACGAGGCGGTGCAGGAGCACTGTGTTGTGCGTCTCTCAGACCAGGCCCTTCCGCGTCGGCGGGCAGAGTCAAGATCCAACCGGGATAGATCAGATCCGGGTCCTTCAGCACCGTGCCGTCAGGTTGGACCACACCTCGGTTGAGCGCCGCGATCTCCTTGTAGCGCATACCGTCGCCGAGATACCGCTCGGCGATCCCCCACAGGGTGTCGTAGTTCCGGCCGTGCGGTGGCTGCACCTCGACGTACTTGTGGAGTCGGTGGTCCGATCTCTCGGTGAAGCCCGCCAACCTGGCGTCACCGTGCACCGGCTGCGGGCTGACCGGCCCGCTGACTGCCCCCATCTTGCCAATGTCCGTAGCGGCGGCGACCGCTCGAGGGGTGTCGCGTTCGGCGTGAACCGTCACCGCGGTGGCGACTGGCAGCGTCGCCCCCAGCCCGCCAGACAGCAGCAGCACGGCTCCAACCAGGCGGCGTGCCAACGGCTGAGTACCGACTGATCCGCCGGGCACGGAGGCCGACAGACCTCGTCCGCGTCGTTCGGCGATGAACTCGACAACCAAGCAGACGAGGAAGTGAGCCCAGGCGAGCCACAGCACGACAACTAGGACGCTCAACGCGTCACGGGGCGAGAAGTCCGCGTAGATCCAGTCGCTCGAGGGCAAGGAGTCGGGCCAGGGAGGACCGAACGCCGAGTACAGCGCCCACGGAACCCCCACGACGATCGCCACTATCGTCACCAGAGCCGCGATCGCCTTCGCGATCGCACTCCCCCGGTTGCCCGACGGCGCCGCTTCGGGAAGCCGAGACCTTGACGACGTCCGGGTACTCAACGCCGAGGCTCCCAGCGTCGGGCGCAGAGCAGGTGCGCCTCTGCTGTGGACCGGTCAGTCATCGCTGTCATAACCAGTGAGCGTCTGCACCTCTGCTACGCCCATCTTCTGGTCCGCCGCGTAGTTGAACAAGCCAAGGTCGCTGAGGACGTGACCATCGGCATCCTCGACGGTGACACGCCAGTACGCCGTGGCGCGGATCTTCAAGGTGTCAGTGTCTCGAAACGCCGAGGAGTGCTCGTACACGGTGAAGCACTCGCTGGGCTGGTCGCCGCCCTCTGAGTCGGGGATGAAATCACGGGCATCGGGGTCGAACGGCACGTCGGCTTTCCCGCAGTCGATCTTGTCCATCTCCTCCAAGCCCGGATGGATGGTCACCTTGCCGATTGCAGCGTGCAGGTAGACCTCGCCCAGGGTCAGTGTCTGGTACGGGATCTGGTAGTCGGGATCGACCTGCTTCGAGCTGTCGATGGCGTCCACCCACGTCGTCCAGAAGAACGTGTAGGTGTTCACCAGCGCATACGTCTTGGGGCCGACGCTGATGCGCGGAATCGGGTAGTAGTGCCTATTCGCCTGGTAGTCCCAGAACTGCTCCATGTAGGGAGGGAGCGTGTAAGGCGGTCGGGAGAGGTCCTCGCCGGCCTTGACGAACTGGGCGAAGAGCTCCACGGTCGTGTCCCGCCCACCCCAGGGTTCACTGAGCTCGACGTTCTTGAAGCAGGCCTTCAGCATCCAGCGGCCACCTGCACGTTGGGGGGCGTTGATGTACATGCCGTCAGGAACTGGCATGAACCGGCACTGGTAGAACGCCTGGCCGTGAAGCCACGCTTGCAACGACTGCGCGGGACCGGTGATGCCGCCTCCGTTAGCGCAGTAGCCGCCGGCGGAAGAACTTGAGGCATAAAAGACGCAGCCACCGACGTGGGCAAATCCCGAGCCGCTCGACGTCGCGAACTGCGACCGCCCCGAGGGCTGGATGAGGCCGCCTGCGGTCCACGCCGAGATCGGTGCCCCAGAGATGGCGCCTTGACCGGCTGGCGCGCTTTCCTGGGCAGAAGCCGCCAGGAGCGACCGGCCAGCAGGTTGCGGGGCAGCAGACTGCGCGGCGGTAGAGTGCGCGACGGCCGGTTGCACTGAGCTCACAACTGTGACTCCGAGCAGGAGCAGCGCAGCAATCACCGTGGACGTCATCTGCTTCACTATCACGACAAGCCCCCACAAGAGATCCTGCTCGAGCCAGCTGGCGAGGACAGTTTATCGACTTTCCAGGTCACTGTCTGCTCTCTCAGCGTGGCGAGGGCCGGTGCCCACTCCCTCGGCACCGGTCCGCTCGGCGACTGGCCAGTGTGCGCGTCCACGAATTCCGTCGACGGCAGCCACAGGCAGACTCCCAGCACCTGCCCGAACTCCCGCGACTGCCGCGACACGATAGCGATGCGGGGCCTGGTCGGCACGACGTACCCTCGCCGATCAGCGAAGCGCAGGGAGATCAGCTGCCGCCGATACTCCGTCTGGGTCGTGAGCTGTGCAAGCCCCGGTGCCTCCTCGCCTGATATCACCGACTCGGCGTGGGCCCGGATGAACGCCACAAGGGTCCTCGATGCCTCGTCAGGCGGCACGGAGTACCGCACCTCTACCTCGACCTCGAGGACGTCGGGGGCGTCGGGGGCGTCAGGGGACGGTGAGGCAGGTGTCGGCACAGTTGTGCCGCCGGACGGCTCGCTGACCGTCGCCGGCGGATGCACCCCGTTGCCGCTCGGCGCCTGCTGCGTGCACCCGGCCTCCACAGCGGCCCCGGCCAAGACCGCTGCCACGGAAACTAGACACCCACCTCTGCGCCTCAAAAACTCGGCGAGACGCTTGTCGGGTAGGTCGTGTAGACCGTGGATGTCTCAGTCGTCGTTGGTGGTGAGGATGTCTTGGTGGTCCTCGGTGGTGAGGATGGTTCGGACGTCGGGGTGGTGGTGGAGCAGCTCACGCCGATGTTCGTTGGCAGCACGGTCGTGACGCCGCACAGCTCCGTGGTGTAACCCGTCGGCACGGGCACCGAGGTGACGCCAGGCCCCCCCGTCGTCCGCAGTGTGATCGGGTTCGAGGGGTAGACGATGCTGGGGTTGTCGCTTGGACCGAACACGTCGTTGCCCGGTTCGGTGATGCCCTGGACGGCAGAAGCCCGTTCAGTCGCCTCGGCGTACAGCGTGTTGACTCCGATGAGCCCGAACAGCGTGGCATCGATCTCCACCCGCACCCGCACCTCGATCCAGTCGACGTGCTTGTTGGGATCGTTGCCGAAGTCTGACACTGCGCAGTCGGTGATCAACGGGTCCTCGGACTTGGCCTGTGCGCAGAAGGTGTTGGCGGCCGTCATTGCCGCCTCTTGATCGAGGACGGGGTCGGCTTCGGCCAGGTCGATCATGTTCGCTCCGGCCCGCGCTGCCTCTTCGGCGGTCGCCTGCGCCCGGAGTTTAGCGTTGAGCTGGCGTCCGCCGTCGGTGACGAGCCCTCCGAGTAGCAGCAGCCCGATCGCCATCACCATCACCGCTGGGGTCAGCGCTCCGTGCTCATCGCGCCGTCGGCGGGTAAGGAGGCTGCTCATCCGCGTGCTCAGTACGTGCCGTAAATGGCGGGCATGGGGCTTGAGAACGTGCTGGTCAGTCGCATCGTCTGGCCGAAGCCGATGAAGCTCAAGTCGGCGGTGTCGAGACTGCAGGTGACTGTCACGGTCAGGACGTTCAAACCCGTGGGGTCATAGACGTCGGAGGCCTCAAAGGTGTTCGTCGTCGTTGTGACGTCGGGCTTGGCGCTGTCTCGGCACGACTCTGGGGCTGTCGCCAGCGCGGCTTCGACCGTCGCATTTACCGCGGCCTGCGCCGAAGCCCAGTCCCTGCTGGCGGTGGCGGTGCGAGCAGCGTCTCGGGCCGCCTGGTCGACGTACCCCTGGACGTGCGCATGACGGCCGAACGCGGCGACCAGCAGCAACACGGCCAACAGCGCCGGCGCCAGGAGCACGAGCTCGAGCGAGGTGCTCCCGGTCTCGGTTGCGCTGCGCCTGCTCACGGGGGGCCCAGGTCGGGGATGAAGTCCTCGATGAGCCCAGAGGCGCTCCCCGACACGGTCAGGTCCCACCCCGGCACCAGGTCGATCACGTCACCGGTGACCGTCACAGTCACCCGGGACGCACCTGCGTCGTACGTCGACTGGGCCTGCGGGTTCTGGACGTCTCCCAACCGGACCGCATAGTCGACGGCGGTGGCCTCGACCGAGCTTTGCCAGGCGCTGGGCGCGTCGTCGGGGTTGACCGTGCGCAGTTCGGCGACACCCTCGCGGGCAGCCGACAGCGCCACGTCTCTCGCGTGCATCCACAACGCGACTTCGATGATCGCGAAGATGAAAAACAGGAACGATGGGGCGACGATCGCCATCTCGATGGCGCTCGCCCCCGACTCACTGCGTCGTCGCATCCACATGGCGCAGACTCAGCAACCGCCTTCTGACCCCTGGCAGAGCTCATCCTTCTTGTTGGTGACGAGTGTCATGATCGCCCTGCCGATGAGAACGGCGGCCACCACGACGATCGCGGAGATGACTGCCCACTCGATGGCAGAGGCTCCCCACTGGTTGTCCTTGCGCGCACGAAGCGCGTCTGCGCGAAGCCGAGCATAGAAGAAGAGTTGCCGGGCGAAACTGAACTCTGCTGGCATGGTGTTGACCCCTCGTAAGTGGAACTTCTCGGACCACGCTAACGGCTAGGGTGGCCCTCGTCACCCCGACGACTTTCGAGTTCTCCCTTGAGCGTGCACTTACCCTAACTGTTCATGATCTGCGAGGTCGCGGGATAGGCGAGGAACAGCAGGAACGACGCGCAGATCAACAACTGCGCGACGAGCATCGACTGCGACCGCTCGCCGGCTTGACCTTCCACATCTGCCAGCTCCTTGCGGCGCATCGACTCCGCTCGCGCCATCAGCGACTGCTTGATCTTCGCCCCCTCGTCGCCAGCGAGGGCCAAGGCAGAAGCCAGGTCTCGTAGCTCCTCCACCCCGAGCTCCTTACCGAGCCGGCTCACGCCCTCCCAGGGCGTGATGCCGACAACCCGGGCGTTGCTGAGCGCCTGTCGGATCCGGGCCATCGCCCAGTGGTCGCCGACGGTCGAAGCGGCCATCAGCGCCTCGGGCAGTCCCCGCCCGCCCGCAAGGTTCATCGCCACCAGGTCGAGGAACGACCCCACCACATGACGGAAGTCGCGTCTACGCTTCTCAGCCTCGCTGCGCAGCGCGAAGTCAGGGATGAAGAACGCGAAGATGGCACCCGCCAGGGTGAGCGCCGCAGGCGTCGTTGTGCCGAACCCGATCCCAGCGATCGCCAGGACCCCCGCCATCAGCGGCAACCACACCAACGCGCCGAGTCCGAGCAGGACCTTCGTTCCCAAGTGCACAGCAAATGGCCGGTTCATGATCGCCAGGTCTGTCCGTACCTTTGCGAAGTTCCAGCCACGCGCCGTCGCCTCGGCCTCCAGTCGTGAACCCAGGCTCAACCGCGCCCGGTCGATGCCGCCGAACCGGGTGTCTGGAGCCGTGGCACTCGTTGTCAACGGTGCTCCGCCGCGCCGCCCGGCGTCGAGCCGCGCCAGGGTGGCCGCGACCCCCGGCCTGGGTTGGACGAAGACCTTGACAAGCAGGTAGATGCCCAGTCCGGCCACAGCCCCCGCCAACATGATCACCGTCATCGTGCAGCACCTGCCACCACATCGAGTCGCTCGGAACCTCGGCGCCCGCTCTGCACCAGAAAGCGCTCCGGGACGTCGACGCCGGCCAGCCGGCGTAGCCAGAACACGCCGAGGGCGAACAAGGCGATAACGACGACGAGCACGAGTTGTCCGGTCGTACTGTCATACGGCTGGAGATAGGCCCTGTTGAACAGCACCAAGGAACCCGACACGAGCAACGTGACGCCAACGACGATCTGGACGCTTCGTCGGGTGCTGCGCCTGGTCCCCTCGACCCGGCGGCGTAGGTCAAGTTCTTCTCGACTAGACACCGACAGCGCCCCCAGCACTTCGCGCAGACCCGGGCCGCGCAGTCTGGCGTTGAGGATCAGCGCCGCAATGATCAGGTCGGCTGAAGGGTCGTCCAGGTCGTCGGCAAACTTCATCAGAGCCGAGGGCAGCGTCTCGCGCACTCGCAACCTGTCGACCAGCAGGTTCAGCGCCGGACGGATGACAGGCGCGGCGTTCACAGCCGTAGCGGGAATGGCCTGCTCGAGGCCGACAGCACCAGCGATCGTGTCCCGCAGCGACTCGGTCCAGCCAGCGAGGCCCTCCAGCCGCTCGATCGCTGACCGCTCCTCGGCGGCGCCGCCGAAGATCCGCTTCCAGAACGCCACCAGCAGTGCCAGAGCCAGCGACAGCACCAGCCACTGGGTCGTCAGCAGGACCGCAAGGAACGTGAGGAGGCCAAGGCCGGCCCGGGTCAACCTACTGCGGTAGTCGATCTCGGACAGGCCGGAGCGACTCGGCTCCCTTTCCTTGCTGCCTGGTTCTTGGCCTAGGGCGAACAGCACAAGTAGGAAGAGCCCGCTCCCGATTGCTGCGCCGAGGGTGAGGTACAGCGGAAGCGACTGCGCTCCCATCACGCCCACCGGCCATGCACGAGCGGACGGTAGCCATGCTCCTCGAGCTCTTGCACGCATTGGATCGGCGCGTGCGGGACCGCGACACCGGTGGTCGGGTCGGGGGCGAAGACCTCACTGGAGAGCACCCGTTCGTCGTGTCCGACGACCTCCCGCACGCTCTCGACTACCCTCGCCATTCCGCCACCCTCGGCGTAGTCGTTGCGCTTGCGCAGGAAGACAACGAAGTCAAGGGCGCCGGCGATCAGCATCTGGGTCGCCTCGATGGGCAGCCGCTCCTGCGCCTGGATCGCGTAGGTGCTGATGCGGTTGAAGACCTCCACCGACGAGTTCGCGTGAATCGTTGACAGCGAACCGTCGTTGCCCTGGCTCATCGCATTGAGCATCGTGACGATCTCGTCGCCGAGCACCTCTCCGACGATGACTCGCGAAGGGTTCATCCGCAGGGAGCGCCGCACCAAGTCTGCCATGGTGACCCCGCCCATGCCTTCGGAGTTCGGGAGGCGCTCCTCGAACGCCACCACGTTCGGGTGCAGATCCTCGAACTCGCCCAGGCCCAGCTCAAGGGCACGTTCGACCGTGACGAGCCGCTCCCAGGAGGGGATCTCGTTGCCGAGCGCTCGCAGCATGGTGGTTTTTCCTGCGTTGGTGGCACCGGCGATCATGATGTTCTTTCGGGCGCCTACCGCTGCCTTCAGGAACGCTCCGAGATCTGGTGTGACCGTGCCGTTGGCGACCAAGTCGTCGAGGAAGACTCGGCCGAGACGGGCCTTGCGGATGGATACCGACGGGCGAGCGCAGACGTTCATGACCGCCGACAGCCGGGACCCGTCGGGCAGTCGCAGGTCGAGCTGGGGATTGGCGCTGTCGAACGGCCGACTGGCCAGACCGGTGTGTGCCGCCAGGACCTGGATGAGCTCGACAAGTTCCTCGTCGGACTCTGCGACTGGGCCGAGGCTCTCCTCACGCCCGTCGGCGTACTGCACGAAGACCTGGTCGCAACCGTTGATGTCGACGTTCTCGACATCTGGGTCGTCGAGCAGCGGTTGGAGTCGGCCGACGCCGAACAGCGCCGAGTGAATGGCTGCAGCGAGCCCGGCCTCGTCCTCAGCCGAGGGCGGCGTGCGGCCGTCGGCGATCTCCATCCGGGCGTGGTCTTCGAGGATCTGGATGATCAGTGACCGCGAGTACTCGCGCTCGTCCTCCGCGGACATCGGCGCAACACCGCTCATCTGGTCTCGGCGCCGTTGGTCGTTGAGGCGATCGGCAACCTGACCACGTAACTGCCGGACCAGGTCGTGGTCGATCACTGAGCTGCTCCGGACGGAGGCGGCGGGCGGTACGCCGTCGGCGGATCAGCGTCGGGAGCAGCGGTCATCGCCCCGTTATCCGCCGATCGGTGGTCACCTGGGCCTGCCGTGATCGGGGCAAAGGAGAAGTCACCCCAAGCGGTCTGAGCGGAATCGACCGGTGGGTCCGCGAACTCGGGAAGCGGCTCGAAGAAGGGCTCGACGATCCGGGCTGCCTCGTCGGTGACGATGCGCGCCGTCCTCACCAGGTAGGTCTTGTCAGCTCGACCGAGTCCTTGGCCCCGGAAGAACTTTGCGCCCTTGGCGTCGTCGGCCAGGTGCCAGACGGCGCGCAGGGGCACCTCGGTACGCTCCAGCGACTCGCGCACCTGGCTCACCGCGTCGCGAGCTTTGGGTGTGGCCACCACGGCGACGGCGATCGGAGTCCCAATCGCCGAGCCAGGATCGAGCGTCGGCGCCAGGGTCAGTAGGCGTTCGCGCAGGTGCACGACGGCGCTCGGTTCGGCGCTGCAGACCAAAATCAGCAGACGGGCCGATCTGAGCAGGACGTTTTGGGGGGTCGTCACGCCGATGCGACCGCAGTCGGCGATCACGTCGTGCCCCTGGATGCCGTCGAGCGCCGGGCCCAACATCGGCCACATGTTCGTCAGTCCAGCCGCCTGCTCAGGGACGCGCGGGCCCACCAGTACTTCCAAGCCCCCGAGTACCCGCTGGCTATGGGCGAGCACGAGGTCAGAATGCAGTCCTTTGCGCCCGGCAGCCGCCAGACTCAACAGGCCGCGATCAGGGTCGACGACTCCCCCGTCGTCAGTCGCCATGCGCAAGGGGATGTCAGCTCCAGCTGAGTCGCACTCGGCCACCAGCACCGGCCGCGGCCACAATGCCCCCAGTGCGAGTGCGGTAGTGGTGACCCCCGGCGACCCTTTGGCCGCGGCGACGCAGATCAGGCCCATGGTCAGTCTTCGTCCGGTTTCTGGCACAACGGGAGGGCTCCGCTGGCCGGTACGCCGCCCAGCGCGACGTTTCCGTTGGCCGAGCCACTCAGGAACTCCTCAGCACACTGGCTCGACAGCACCACGCCAACGACCGCACCTCCTCCGGTCTCTCCCGGTTGCATGGACCTCACCGACCCTTCGGTCACCAGCACCGGGGTATTGCTGTCTGTCACGTCGTCGAGCAGCGCAACGATCACCGTGTCACCTGTTTGGAGACCCGGCGGGTACTGGTTTGGCCGCAGGTCGAGTCCGATTCGAGCTTGGTCCGGGTCCAAGGTGGGAGCCGGTCCGAACATGTGCTCCACCAGCACCTGGTCGGGGAAGAGCCTGCCCTGCGCATAGGAGTCGACGACCTCGTCCAACCGGTCTACTCGGATGAAATTCGCGTCTTCGCTGGATAGCTCGATCGTGCCCAGGTCTCCTCGTTCGATCTGGCTGTCTAGGGGTACCTCGTTGATGACAAAGATGTACTCCTCGGTGTGGCTCTGACGCAGGGCCAGCCACCCCGCCAGCACCGCCCCACCGACGATGAGCAGCACCGCGAGAGCCGCCAGAGCCGGCCGTCGCTCCCTCGCCGAAGGCAGCCGGGTGGGCGCCGGCGCGGCGGTGCTCCCCGTGGCGCGTCGGGCCCGCTTGCCCAAAGGTGAGTTGGTGATGGTCATCGTGTAGCCGGTAGTCCCCGTCGTGTCAGTGGTACGCGGCGGTCAGCCGATCGCGGCGCGACCGAGTGCCTCCGGACTGAACTCTACAGACTGCTGCTCCAGCTGTTCCTGTTCTTCCTGGCTGGCCCGAAACGCCTTCACCACCGCAAATGCCGCCAGCAGAACAGCCACCACCACGACTCCTGCGACGATGGCCGGCCAGATCCGGCGGTGCTCCCGCCAGGTGCGGCTGGAGCCGTGCAGAAGAGCGGAGCGCAGCTGCCTGCGCCGCAGCGCATCGGCCTCGAGCAGGTAGCGCTCGGCGTTGGGTGTGGTGCTCGAGTTGGGTGGCATCCATGCCGCCGGCCCCCCTGGAGCGCCTCGAGTCTCAGGGGGCGGCTGCGCCGGGCCACTCAAGGCCGTCGTCCGCTCGGCGGCTTGACCGAGCCCAACGCCACGAGTCCGGCGACGTCGATCATCGCCAACCGGGTGAGCGGGCCCACTCGAGAAGGGTCGAAGGCCGCACCGTCCGCGAGGCTGCCCTCCGGTGGAACCGCCACGACGCGAGCACCTCCCGGCAGCGCCTCCCGCATTGCGCGCACAACACCGCGCAGGGCCGACTCACGCTGGCAGACAACGACGTAGACGGCGGTGTCAAGGAGGTACGGGTCGACCTCGGCGGTTCGCTCAGCGGCCACCTGCGCGGAGTCAAGACCGTCCGCGCCCGGCCCGCTGACGATGACGACCTGGTCAGCTCGAGCAAGAACGGCCTGACCCGCCTCGCTCGGGTCGTTGCCCACGTCGAACAATCCGAACGTCGAGGTCTGACCCAGCCGGTCGAGCAGCACTGGCACGTCGGAGCGGCGAACCGGCCTACCCCATCGTGACCCGTCGACGAGCTGCAGTCCGTTGCTCAACCTCAGTGGTGGCAGCTCCGGCTCGGCACTGGCCACGTCGCGAGCTCGAGGTGCCGGCGTCCCCGCCAACGCCAAGCCCAGCGAGGGTGTGCCTGCCCGTAGGGATACCAACGTTGTCGAGTCCTCACGCAGCGCTGCGAGCACGCAACCCACTCCGATAGCCACCGAGGTGGTTCCCACGCCACCCTTGCCGGACAGGAACACCACGACGCGCTGGTCGGTCTGGCGCGTCCGCACCCGGTGCACCATCTCCCGCTCCCGATCGGCGGCGACTGCGGCGTCGGGTGTCATCAGGCCGAACGTGATCGCTCGGGCAAGCTGGGAGGGTGCGGCCCCCACCGGCTCTCGGCCGGGTGCACGACCGAGTCCCCGACCCAGGATGTGCTGGAGCGGCGCTTTGGTTTCATACCGTGAGTCAGGTGCCAGCGATGGCGGGCCCGGCTGCCAGGCAGCGCTGGTGCCAGACCTGGGGAGGTCGTCGCTCGACAGCTCGGGACGAAGCGGCACGACGTTGCCGGGGTAAGCCCGTTCGTTCGAGTTTCCGTCAGTGTCGGCGGGCGGTTGGGATACTGTCCCTGCCAGTACTGTCCCCGGCGGTACTGGTCCTGGCGGTGCGGCAGTCTGCTCGCCAGGCATCCGGGCCGAAGGTGCCCCACGGTGGACCTCGGGGGCCTGGAGACCGAGCGCACGAGGGTCGATCCCCATCCGCGCAAGTTCGGCGGCGGTGTTCTGCGCCGACGCTTGGGTACGAGCCGCCTCCTCGGCGGCCGCTTCCTCAGGAGTCGGATCGTCGCTCACCTCGAGCCACCCCCTTGCCTGCCCCCGTCATCGGTTGCGCACCCAGTCGTACAGCGCCACGGCCCCCATGGTCACCACGATCAGATCGACAACAACGATGAACTCGGTGACGTTCAGCAGCCGCTTGATGCGCGCCCTTGTCACGTCGGACAACCCGACGATACTGAGGCCAAGCGCGGCTGCACCGACGAGGGTGATCACAGCGGCCAGCCACCGGTTGAGGAACGCCTGCTCGCTGGCCAGCTGCTGCACGGTGGCCAAGAGGCCGAACACAGCGGCGACGCGCAACGGCACCATGTACTGCATGCGGCTGAAGACCCGAGAACGCAAGACCAACGTCACCACCAGGCTCAAACTGAGCACGCGGTCCCAGACGTCGCTGCGCCACGGCTCGTCTCCACGTCCGAGCCAGTAGGAGATCACGCCCACGAGCAACGACACACCGATCACCGCGCCCAGCAACAACCCACTGCTCTCGGAAAAGCGGGCGGCAAGTGCGCTGTCGCTCATCTTTCCGGCATTGCGCACGCGGTAGTCGGCACTCGATAGCCCGCCAGCCGCGATCGACAGGCGGGGCATCACGCCGATGCTCAGGACCGCAACTGTCGCGAGGACCCGGACCACGATTCCCTGCTCCGCTCCGAGGGACTCGGCCGCGAGCACCACCAACCCGGCGGTGAGCAGCACAACCGTGGCAGCCAACAGGGGTACGGCGCGGGCGGTGAGCAGTCGGCAGCATCCTGCGACGAGGGCAGCGGCCAAGAAGCCGAGGGTCAGGACGACCGCGGTGTCGTCACCTGCACGGCTCGTTACCTGCACGGCTGCCGCGAAGGCAAGCACAGCCGCCACGCCGGTGGACACGTAAGCCGTCCAGCCGGCGGCCCACCGAGTCGCCACCCAGGTCGCTGCGACCAGCACAGCGGCGGCGACCGACCAGCTCGCCGCCTCTTGGACCGTGCCTGACTTCAGGGCCGCGCCGTCGAGCACTGGCTGCCAGACGTCCACCAGCGACGGCAGCAGCAGCAACGCGATCACGGCGCAGGTGGTGACTACCCAGAACGTCGCCGTGGACTGAGACGTCCAAACCCCGCCGGCTCCGTCTACGGCGTCCTCCAAAGCGTCCCGGACGTCCTCGACGAACGCCGGCCGGCCCTCGGCGGAGAAAGACCTCAGCTCGATGACGTCGCCGTCGTGGACGCCTGCATCGGCAAGGCTCTGGGACAAGGTAAGTGACTGTCCGCCCAGGCGGGCGAGGGTGAACTCACTCGGATCGCCGGGCACCTCGTCCGGAGCACAGAACTTCAGCACCTGAGGCACGACGTCGGCGACGGGGAGCGCACTGGGCAGAGCGAGGTCGACGCGCCGGCTTCCGCTCACCACTGTCACGCGGCTGTACGACGTGAGCAGGACGCCTCCATCGGGCTGTTCGCTTCGCGGTCGATATCTTGTGACAATCGACTCCGCAGCATATCTGTTCGGAAGACGATGCGGCTGGTGAGACAACGCGGCTTGGAGGCGAGGACGTGTCAGCAACGTTGGTCAAGCGTCCGGCGAGGATCCAGCCGCCCGCCGTCCCCGGTGACGAGATAGTCATCGCGGACCCACCCACCCAGCAGCAGGCGCCGCCGGCTGCTGCCGGCGCAACGATGATCTTGATGCCGGTCATGAGTGGTGTCGGGTCGCTCATCGTGTCGCTCACGAGTCCCAACAAGATTGCCGCCATCGGTGGCCTGATCTTTCTCGTCGGTTCCATCACGGTGGGCGCCATCATGATCATCTCGCAGCGGACAGGTCCCAAGCGGTTGTTGCGGGAGGGGCGTGAGCGTTACCTCGACTACGTCGAGGACCTGCGCCATCAGCTGCGCGACACGATTGCGGCGCAAAAGAAAAGCGCCGCTTGGCGGCACCCGCCAGTCGGTCAGCTTCCTGACATCGCGCGTACCGACTCTAGACGCTGGGAGCGCCGGCGCAACGACTCTGACCACCTGGTCGTACGCGTGGGCAGAGGCGACCAGCCGATTGCCGCAGCCTTGAGCATGCACGCGGACACCGGACCGCTCAACCAGTTCGACCCCGTGTGCCTGGAGGCCGCGAAGAACCTGCAGTCTCGATACTCCGTCCTCCACGACCAGCCGGTCACCGTGGACCTTCGACAGCTGAGTGTCCTGAGCGTGCTTGGGGATACCCACGTCGGCCGGCAGCTCGCCTGCGCCACGGCTTTGCAGCTGGTCACCTTCCACTCCCCGGTCGACGTATCCCTTGCCGTGGTGCGGGCAGGCAGTCAGGCGGCGGCGTGGGAGTGGGTCAAGTGGCTGCCCCACTGCCAGTCAGCGACAGGCATGGACGGCGACGTTCCGGCCCGGCTCGTCACGACGTCAGTGCCTGCGCTGGCCGACCTGTTGGCGCCCGAGTTCGAGCGTCGGCTCGCGGAGCGGGCACGGTCGCGTGGTCGCGCCCCGGATCCCCGCAACAGGCTGGTGGTGTTCATCGACGGCAAAGACCTCGGCAGCGTGGTCGGGCTGGACTCTCCAGACCCGACCACGACCCTCGCCGAGCTGGGCATCTGCGTGGTGCTGTTGTTGGCGGAGCGCCGCGAAGAGCCCGAGACCGTCGATGACCGGATCGAGGTGGGGTCGGACTACAGGGCATCTCAGGTGTCGCGGCCGGCGCCGTTCGTCGTCGACGCCGTCGAAGACGGGTTGCCGGTGCTGCTCAGCCGCCAGCTGGCGCCGTTGCGCGCGTCCGTCGACGACCGCTCAGACGACACTTTGGAGACGACCGTCGGCCTGCCGGAGATCCTCGGCGTCGACGATCCAGCGACTCTCGACGCCAAGGTCGCTTGGCGCAGGCGGTCTCAGCGTGACCTGCTGCGGGTGCCGATCGGGGTGGGGGCCGGCGGCGGCGTCGTCCTGCTCGACCTCAAGGAGTCAGCCCACGGGGGCATGGGACCGCACGGCATGGTGGTCGGCGCGACGGGCTCCGGCAAGTCGGAGATGCTGCGCACACTGGTGGCTTCGCTCGTCATCAGTCACGGTCCCGACCGGCTCGCCTTGATGCTGGTGGACTTCAAAGGGGGTGCGACGTTCGCCGCGATGGAAGACATCCCTCACATCGCCGGCATGATCACCAACCTGCAGGACGACCTCACCTTGGTGGACCGGATGCGCGACGCGCTCTTCGGTGAGATGCAGCGCCGGCAGGAGCTTCTCAAGCTGGCGGGCAACCTGCCTAACGTGACGGCGTACCAAGACCTGATCGACTCGGGCCAGCCGCTCGAACCGCTGCCTCATCTGCTCGTGATCATCGACGAGTTCTCCGAGCTGCTGACCGCCAAGCCCGACTTCGCCGAGCTCTTCGTCGCGATTGGGCGAATCGGTCGATCTATCGGTGTCCATCTGCTGCTGGCAACCCAAAAACTGGAGATGGGCAAGATCCGAGGTCTGGAGTCCCATCTGTCGTACCGCATCTCGCTACGGACGTTCTCTGAGTCTGAGTCCCGCGATGCCATCGGGGTGCCCGACGCCTACCACCTGCCGCCTGAGCCTGGGTCGGGTTATCTGAAGGTCGACACCACCGTCTTCGAGCGCTTCAAGGCCGCCTTGGTGTCGTCGCCGTATCTCGCCCCGACCGACGGGCCGAAGGCCGAAGTGCCCGCCGTCCCCTATCTCGCGGTCAACGGCCTCGGTGCCTGGATCGCCCAGCTGAACGCTGCCGGGGCGTTGGCGCGAGACGGTGCGGGATCCGTAGAGGTCGGCACCAGCGCGGCTGAGCAGTCGGTGCTCGACGTCGTCTGCGATCGCCTGTTGGTGGCCGGAGCAGACCAGGTCCGGCCGGTGTGGCTCGAGCCGCTGCCCGAGCAACTGGCGATCAGCCGTGTCCTCGAGCCCGCTGAGACCGGGGTGGCAGGCAGCGTGACGGCGGTGCTCGGCCTGGTTGACGAGCCGGCCAAGCAGCGCCAGTTCCCGCTGGAGTGGGACTTCACCGGAGCAGCAGGCAACCTGATGGTCGTCGGTGCGCCTCAGTCCGGCAAGAGCGTGCTGTTGCGGACCCTCATCTGTTCGCTGGGTCTGCGGTACGCACCAGGGGATGTGGTCTTCTACTGCCTCGACTTCGGCGGGGGCACGCTGCGCGGCCTTGCCGAGGCGCCACACGTTGCGACAGTTACCCCCAGAACCGATCCAGAGCGGGTCAACCGCACCGTCAACGACGTCTTGTCCCAGCTTGAAGGACGCGAGGGGCTCTTCCGCGAGCACGACGTGTCGAGCATCGAGGAGTTCAGGAGGGCGAGGGCATCTGGCGGCGTGAGCGCGGAGTCCCCGGGCGACATCTTTCTCGTCGTGGACGGCTGGGGGTCGTTTCGAGAGGAGTACGACGCGCTCGACTACACGGTCGCCGACATCGCTGCGCGAGGCCTCAACTACGGCGTCCACGTCATCATCACGGTCAGCCAGTCGATGGAGGTACGGATGCGGATGCAGCCGGCTTTCGGTGGCCGGATCGAGCTTCGGCTCAACGACACGTTCGACACCGACTTCGGCCGGGCGGTGGCTCAACAGGTCTCCAAGGACACTCCCGGCCGCGGCGTCGTCGAGCCGGGCCTGCTCTTCCAGACAGCCCTGCCGCTCATCGACGCCGGCGCCGAGGGCGACGACCTCGCCGCGGCGGAGCACGAGCTGGTGTCGATGCTGACCGCCAAGTGGCCCGATCGGGCCGTCGAGAGAGTACGGGTGCTCCCGGAGCTCGTTCGGCGTAGCGAGCTGCCGCCCGTCGAGCCTTCCTATCCCGAGATCCCCGTCGGTGTCCTCGACCGCAACCTAAGGGCCACCTCCGTCGACTTGCTGGGCGGGGCGTCTCCTCACCTGCTCGTCTTCGGTGACGGTGAGTCCGGCAAGACCAACCTGCTGAAGCTGATCCTGAAGGGCTATGTCGAGCTCAAGTCGCCGGACGAGCTCGGCATCGTCGTCGTCGACAACCGCCGTGGACTGCTCGACGTCGTACCCGATGAGTACCTGTTGGCCTACTGCACCGACAACGAGCAGACCGAAGGGGTGGCCGCAGAGGTGGCGCAATCGCTGCGCCGACGGCTGCCTGGAAAGGACGTCACGTCCCAGCAACTGCGCGAGCGTAGCTGGTGGAGCGGCGTGGAGGTGCTGTTCGTCGTGGACGACTACGACCTGGTGTCGACGTCGTCAGGTAACCCGCTCACACCGTTGATCGACTACTTCGCTCAGGGTCGGGACTTGGGATTCCACTTCGTGCTCTCGCGTCGGATGGGCGGGTTCGCCCGAGCGCAGTTCGAGCCGATGGTCCAGCGGCTGACCGACCTGAGCGTCCCCGGCTTCATCTTCTCGGGTGACCGGATGGAGGGCCGGGTCATCGGTGGAGTCACCGCGGCTCGGTTGCCGTTGGGTAGAGCGCTGTACGCCAACCGCAACGGCTTGGTGGGTCAGGTGCAGACCGCGATAGACGACGACTGACACCGAAGCGGACATCCGAAGGAGGCGGGCTCCTCGCCGCGCCTCCTTCGTCGGGTGAAGCCTCAGAGCCTGGGGTCTAGCTCTCTGGCCAGACCCTGCTGAGACGTGAGGCTTGCGGCTTGGACCGCGCTTGCCTCGTTGTTGCCATCGACGATCGCCTTGCCACCGAGAGCAGTGTTGGTTCCGAGCGACCTCACCAGCTCCGGAAGCGTGAGGTGCCCTTTTTGATGAGTGTCGTGATAAGCCGTCATCGCCGCGCTCACCACCGGATGGTGAACGGTGCCGGAGGCTTCCACGTAGGAGTTCAGTACGCCGTTGACGGCCGTGGTGGCCTCCGGCTCGAGATCGACTATCTGCCTGCCGACGGACTGCACCGCATCGGTGTCCATGCCGTAATAGCTCATCTGCTACTCCTGGTTGACGCGAGACAATCAGCCGCGGTTGCCGAAGTACTTGGTCGCCTGCTGGGCGGCAGCCTGCTGAATGTCTTGGCTCTGCTGGTTGCCAGAGTGCATCCGGGTTGCCGAGTCGATGCTGCTCGAGTCGCGCTCGAACTGCGTCTTGGCAATCGCGACCACCTGCTCGGTGCCCGCGACATCCTCACCCAGAGCGGCCTGGTTGGACTTGTGCAGCGTCGAACTCTGGTCGCGCGCATCTGAGAGCTGACTCTGGTGGGTCTGCGTCGCGGCAATCGTCTCCTCGCCTGCGGCGAAGTCGTGCCGAACCTTGCTTCCACTCATGATCTCTTCCTTTCGGGTGGTTGACGAGCGGCTGTCGAGGTCAGCTGACCTCAAGCCTCGATGGGGCGGCTCAGCTGGCTGTAGGTGCCTTCGGCGTCGGTCGCCGAGGTCTTCTGCTGCTGTGCGCTGTCGACGGTTCCCTGCACGACTGCCTTCTCGCCTTGAGCGAAGCTTGTCGCCACCTCGGCACCGTGCACGCCAGCCATGCCGGAAGCGCCTGAGTGCGTGTCCATCGTCACCCGCATGAGGTCGCCGGCGGGGCCGACCATCTTGCCGTTGGTGGCTTCGGAGACACCTTGCAGGGTCTTGGCGGCCTGAACACGGGAGTCAGCGTTCTCCACCATGCCCTTCGCAGCCTGGGAGACACCGCCTACTTGCTCCAGACCAACTGCGTTGTTCGACATATCTCCTCCAGGAGTCTTGAACTTCCCGCCGACCCTTCGCCGACGATGAAGTGACGCTACAACGGCAGAGGGTCACGTACCGGGATCGTCAGCTTCCTCCGCCGCGACCCGAGCGAGGCTGACCTGCGCGGCGCGAGCCGTGACCCGCCGCGCCAGTAGCGTGGTCGCTGCCGGCTCCTCGTTGACGGCCGGGCCCGAGACGTCAGACAGAACAGGAGGACCATGATGGGACTCTTCGCTCACTACCAGGCAGAGCCAGGTGCGATCCGGGGAGCAGGTGACGACTTGGTTGCGGGGTCGAAACGGGTGACCGCGGTGAAGACCGACGTCGTCCAGCAGCAGCAGTCGGCGATGTCCGCCGTTTCCGGGACGCTGCTCGCACCGCTGTCTTCCGCCGCGCAGCCGGTGGAGACAGGAGCTACGAACGTCGCGCAGGCGGCCACCGTCGCCAGCGGGGCGCTGGACATGTTCGCGAGGGCCGTCGACGAGTTCAACTTGGGCATCGACCGGTTGAACGAGCAGTACGAGGCGGCGAAGGCCACCAACTTCGGCGTCGACGCATCACAGTTCTACGAGCACGGCGCAGGCATGACGGCGGACCAGCGCGCGGACGCCTACCACTCAGCCGTCGTGACCGCCGGCAACAATCTGCGAGCCACCTTGGCTGCGGAGGAGCGCAAGCTCAAGGAAGTCCTGGACAGTGAAGCGGAGGCCGCAGCCGCAATCCTCACCGAGGGTCCAAGCGACGCTGCCCTGCTGGCGCTGGTGATGAACGGCGCACTCCCTGCCCAGGCGAAGCTTGACTTCCCCGACTTCTTCAAGAAGTTCGAGAACGACAAGTTCGTCTACGACCGCGCCACGAACCTGTACGGCCTCTACGGCATCGCGAAGAATATCTCCGGACTGAGGGACAAGGTGGCCTTCAACCGGGCAACCCTCGCTCTCCTACAGGGCAAGAACCTCGCAAACGCGGAACTGCGCGTTGTTCTCAAGTTCGCCGGGGGCAACATGGACGACGTACGGGTGATCGAACAAATTGCTCGGCGTACCGAAGCCCTTGCCCCGCTGCGGACCGCTCTGGGCGCGACGCGAGATTTCGACCTGCTCGACGCCGCAACGGCGACGTCGAAGTTCAGCAAGGCACTCGGCGTACTCGGCATTGCCGGCAGCATCTACGACATCGGGTGGAACCCGGCGGGTCACACGGGTGTCCGCCGCGTTACCGACGTCAGCGCCGATCTGCTGGGAGGCGGAGCAGCTCTCGGTGGACTGGCCGTCGCGGCTGGTGTCATCTCCGCACCCGTCGCCGGGCCGATCATCTTGGCCGCCGGTGCGGTGGCCACGACGTACGCCGCCACCATGTTCGTGGCGGATCACTGGGACGACATCGAGTCCGGGGTCTCCACCGCGGCTAACTGGACGGCTGACCAGTTCAGCGAAGGGGTTGAAGAGGCCGGCGAAGCGGTAAGCGACGCTAAGGACTGGGTTGAAGACAAGGCAGAGGACATCCCTGTCATCGGTGGCCTCTTCTGATGAGAGACGGCCAGCTGGCAACCTCCTCTCTGGCCGCTCTTCAACAGGAGTACCTCCGCGGCGGAGCGACCGAGCGCTCGCAGGTCATCACGCTGACCGACGAGGAGATCGTCGCAGTCGACCTCAACACGCAGAGCGTGGTGCCGCTGTACTGGTACTCCGCGCAGTCACCAAAGGATCAGCGGCTGGCCCGGGCCGTCGCATCCCGAGGCTTGGTCGCCCGCGGCTGGGCGGATGCGGACTCGATGACCACATCGGTCGACAACCTGGCTCTGACCCCGACCGAGCCGCTGCTCGCCGTATTGGAGCTCAGAAGGCAGTCGACACTCATCGTGTTGGCGGAGCAGAAGTCCACCGTCGAGACCCGAGCGCGCGCGTATTACCTGCAAGGCGACGGCACCGCCCTCGAAGAAGCAGTCAACTCCGGTGGCTTGCACCGCTTCTCCACCCTCCCGGAGACCGCCGCGATCGAAGAATTGGCCCTGTGGTGCGATCCTGCCGTCTCCGACGAGCCAGACAAGCCCTGGGCAACTCCGGTGGCCGACCAGATGGAGCTGGAGGCTGTCGTCGCTGCGAGCCTCCTCGACACTCGTGTCGTCACCATCCTCGCTGCAGTCTCCGCCAGCGCCGAACCCCCAATCGAGCGCTACCTGACGGTCTACGTCAGCGACGACAGACTTTCGGTCTGCGGTCTGGAGAGCGACGAGCTCTGGGCCCGGGACGTCAGCCACCAAGGGCTGACGGACCGAATCGCCGCAATGATCCAATAGCGCAATGGCCAGCCAACGATCGGAGCTGGACCTCGGACGACTTCTCTATGCCGTCCGTCCGACCCCCGGTCCCCTACCCGTCGCCGTCATGGTGGGTGTCGTGCTCGTCATCGGCGGGTTCACCTATCTGACGAACGACCACTCGCTGCTGCTAGGTGGCCTTGCCGTGCTGATCCCGTCTGCGATGATCGCCGCCGGGGCACTTGGCGGCTTCCTCGAGCAGCACCGCGTGCACGAGTACGCGGTGCTGCTCGGTCCCACCTGGCCGCGCAACCATCCCTACGTGATACCGGTCTCGACAATCGACCCAGAGACTGTCACCGTTCACTATCGAGCCAATCTGATCGCCCGGCGTCTCCAGAGCCAGGGGTTGCCGACAATGCGGATGGCGATCTACTCCACCCGTGCCGTCAGCTTCGTGGGACTGTCCTACGAGCAGGCGCACCCGACGTCGAACCCGGCCGAGCTGAAGCGTTACGGCGCCGTCCGAGCCATCTTCAGCGGAAAGCTGATGCCCCGTGGTGACCGGTCGCTGTGGGCACTCGGCGTCCGACGGCCCGAACCGCTGCTAGCCGCTCTCGAGCAGGCCTTCGCCGCCTCCGATCGACCCGCACCTGGAGTTGCCGCCCGAGCGGCGGCGAACCCGATCGTCGAGCCGTCGGGTCGCCCGGCTTCCCGCCGAGGAGGCTGATGTCTGCTGCCCGGCACTGCTCAGCGGGTGCCTCGACGGCGGAGAGTGACGGGGACGAGAGCAGTGGTCAGACGTTGAAGCCAAGGGCGCGCAGCATCTCACGACCGTCGTCGGTGATCTTGTCCGGACCCCACGGCGGCATCCAGACCCAGTTGATCCTGAAGTCGTTGACGAGCCCCTCGAGCGCCGTGCGCGTCTGGTCCTCGATAACGTCCGTCAGTGGACAGGCAGCCGAGGTGAGCGTCATGTCGATAGTCGCGACGGTTTCTGTGTCGAGAGCGACATCGTAGATCAGGCCGAGGTCGACGACGTTGATGCCGAGCTCCGGGTCGACGACGTCTTTCAGCGCCTCCATGACGTCGTCCCGTGTGACGCTCGCGCCGTCGGGCGTGAGGTCGACCTCGGGCAGGTCGGTGGTGTCAGGTGAAGTCATCGTGAGCCTCTCGCATCGTCGACGGCTTGTGCCGTCGCGTCCTTCCATGCCATCCATCCCAGCAGCGCGCACTTGACCCGAGCCGGGAACTTCGCCACCCCGGCGAAAGCGACGCCGTCTTCGAGGACGTCCTCGTCGGGCTCCACCTGGCCAAGTCCTTGCATCAAGTCTACGAACGTCTCGTGCACCGTCATCGCCTCCTTGACCGGCTTGCCGATCAGCAAGTCTGCGAGCACCGATGTCGAGGCCTGCGAGATCGAGCACCCCTCGGCGTCGTAGGAGATGTCAGACAACGTCCCGTCGACGACGTGGACGCGCAAGGTCACCTCGTCGCCGCAGGTGGGGTTGACGTGGTGCACCTCAGCCTCGAACGGCTCCCGCAACCCCGCATGGTGAGGGTCTCGATAGTGGTCCAAGATGATGGCTTGGTAAAGGCTCTGCAGGTCCATCAGGCGACCTT
>JAABUR0100001955.1_pt1 | contig 33922 bp, 35 predicted proteins | sample 5560091 | NCBI WGS metagenome assembly JAABUR01 (sample SAMN10711879, study PRJNA513375) | rock metagenome | isolation source: Antarctica rocks | place: Antarctica: Victoria Land, University Valley sud | reverse complement strand
GCCCCCCCCCCCCCCCCCGCCCCCCCGCCCCCCCCCCCCCCCCCCCCCCCCCCCCCCGCGCCACGGCGGACACTCCTCCCATCCACGATGCCGTGAGTGAAGACACGCCGCTGGGCTTGTCCAGCTCTCCTACGTCAGCCGTAGCTCGCTACCAGTCGTGCGCGCCGACCAGCATGCATTTCTGCCTGAGCCCCTGCCGCGCGTCAACCCCCGCCTCCAGCAGGCCCACCACCACCAGGCGGTTGACCGTTGCCGCGACCAGCTCCGGCGTGATGTCGCTATCGAATCGTGCCACACCGACGATCAGCATGGTGAGCCGCTCGCCGCGGCTGCGCACCTGTTCCAGACCAGCACCGCTGAACTCACGAAGGCCGATCCACAGATTCCCTCGGGCGATCAACACGCCCGCCCCGCCCGCCAGAGCCAGCACAGCCAATGTACCTTTCACACACTTCTCCTTTACGATGCCGCCATACTCGTCAGCCTTCAGCCTATCAGCCCTGGCACACACAGACCAGAGATTGACGCCTGAGCAGACCAATGCGTGACAGAGGACACCCGATATTCGTTACAGACAGTGTACCCCCCGACCAGGCACAATGGGGGTGTCTCTTTCTGTTCGGTCTCGGATGGCAAACGCGGAGGTAGCGCGTGAGAAGCATCGACCGAGGTGATCGCCCGCCCCGGCGGCTACGCCGCTGGCGCCTCCCCTGGCGGCGGCCATCCAGGCACGTTCGCCAACCGCTGCCGGACATCATCCAGTTTCCAGCCCGCTTCACGCCTGCCCCGCCCGAGCCGCCACGACCGCCTACCCCCGAGCCTCCCACCGGCTGGGGGCCGGAGCAGCCCAGCATCCGCGTGCTCTTTCTGGCCGTGCTGGTCGGCGCCCTGCTGATCGCCGGCTCGGCCATCGGCTACTATCTCGTGGTGCAGAACGTGCCGCGCCACCTTCGCTTGCAACCCGCCACCGTGCACTTCGAGGTCCTCACGCCTCGTGCTTCCGGCGTCGCCGATGGAACCGTCGCCTTCCGCACCAATCGGATCGAAGGCCTGGTCGGTTTTCGCTATAGCGGCTGCCCATCGACGCCGCACGGCGCATTTCGTCTGAGCCTCGCCCCAGCCGGCGATCGTGCGAACCAGCAGACCCTCGTCGACTACCGCACCACCGATACGCGCACCTTCCACATCGACGCCGCCCTCAGCTACGTCCTGCGCGTCGTCATCCCCGCTCCGCACGGCTGCCGCCGGTGGACGGTCGCATCGAATGCCGCTGGGTCGCCATAGCGTTAGTCCTTACCAGGTTTGGGGCTTGTGGATTGTCCCATTTCTGTCTGTGAGCGTGGCCGGGAATTGACTGGCGCATTCTCAGGACACAACCCTGAAAAGCTGAAGCCGCCCGAAGGCGGCCTCGCGCCCAAGCACCGAAGCGCTTGGGGAGATCTGCCAAAGTCTACACATTTACAGTGATTTCTGCTGGGTCGTTACCGCAAGAATTATGGAGGAGACCGGGCGATGCGAAACTCCGCGCCGACGACCACTACGGGGGCGAGAGGCAGTTCTTCAGCGGCACTGTTCCCCCTCCTAGCTTCCCTCCCCTCGGAGGGCCTGGGGCTGGGAGCGGCTGATCGCCGCGCATTTGCCGCCAGGCCCATGTACGGCATGGTATTTGCATAGAACTTAGTGAAGACATGAACAAGTGTTCAGTGGGCGCGAACCGGGGATCGCGCTTCGATCCGCGAGTCGGTCTTCATTCGATATCCCCTCTCTACCAACGCAAGGAGCACAGCAGTATGAAATCAAGCTCGCAACAATCGTATTTCCGCGTCACGGACAGTATTCCCGAGCAGGCCTGGTACTGGGGCGCCGTCGCCTCCATCCTGGCATCGGCCGCGCTGAAGGTTGCCAAGAAGAACGACTGGAGTATCTTCGTCGGACAGTGGCCGCCCACCTTCCTCTTGTTCGGGCTGTACCACAAGCTCCTCCGCCCCTCCAAGTAGCCCCCCCTTCCTAGTAACGACGGCGCTGCGACGTGCGGCGCCGTCGTTTCCGATTCCTGAACTCGGTCGCTCCAGCCGCGTCCTTATTTCTGGAAGGTTCCGCGCAGGATGTTCCACAGGTCCGGGTACCTGGCGTCGTAGCCAAGGACCCAGATGGCGATGCCGGCGAACGCATTCGCTCTGGCGTACGCATACTTCACGGCGATTGAGCGATTGTTTTCAAACCACACCTGGTGCTGGACGCCCTTGCTATCGACGTACTCACAGTGGGGCTCCTCGGCATCCTGGTCCCATTGGCACTGCCTCGGCTTGAGCGCGCCGAATCCACGCATCCTGCCGTAGGAGAGAATCGCGGCGTAGCTGTTGGGATTGTTCGCCGGCAGCGTGTGGCTCAGCAACACGGTCCCCTTGCGCACCGCCCAGTCCCACCCGGAATAGGGGATGCCCATGACGATCTTCGTGCGGGGAATCACCTGCAGATAGTCGTGGTAGGCGGTGGTGACATCGAAGACGAACCTGTGCGACGAGAATCCCTTCATCGGAGCGTTCGGCCCGGCGACGTCGGAACTGGCGTTGTAGTAGTCGTACGTCATGCCGATGAAGCGATCGAAGAGGGAAACCAGCCTGGACAGGTCAAACAACCCTCGTTCCCGACCAGCCAGGGGTGGCAGCGTCACGCTCAGGGTGGCGCCCGGCGCCTGGTGTCGCAGACTCGAGGAAAAGCGTTCGGCGAAGGCGGTGAAATCGCGACGATACGCCGTGCGCGAGGCGCCGGCGTATTCGAAGTCAAGCGTGATGGCATTCACATGGCGGGCGTGGATCTGATCGAGCGTGTCGGCGATCAGGTTGTGTTGCGCGCTCGTGCTACGCAGGAAGGACCGGATGTCGCTGTTGTTGAGCATGGCGAGGGTCAGGCCGAAGGCGTCGCCCGAGATCTGCACCTTTGCGATCAAGTCCTTCACCTGTTGGCTGTTCCACCAGCGCCACCCGGGTTCGGTTTGATTGCCGGTAACGTGGACGATGTGACCGTCGGGGCCAACGGTGAGACTGAAAAAGTTGACCTCCGAAAGGAGGTCATACCGTACGGAACCTATCGTGTCCAGGCGCCAGTAGGGAAGAAAGCCGGTCGTCTCCTGGCTCAAGGAGCTGTGCGGATGTTGTTCGGCAGAGACCAGATCGGCGAGCACCTTGACGGCCGAACTCGTCGGATAGGAAACGTGGGCATAGATAAGGAAGCCACCGATGATTGCCGGCACCAGCAGCACGATAACAGCGGCAATCTTCTTCAGCACGAGTTTGGCCTCGAAATGGGAAGTCTCGGATTCTAGTCCACTGTACTCTGAAGGTCGGAATCCAGGATGTACTCTGAACGTGAAGGGGTATGGTATGTCTCAGCATGCGTGGTCCTGCTTTCAATGCCGTAGGACTATCAAAGGTAGCCACGGCGACGTTCGGGGCGCGTTTGCCGAACGATGCCCCGAATGCGGAGCGGACATGACCCGTATGGGATGGGCGTTCAAGTCCCCTCGCCGGCATGATGCTGTCCAGTGGCGCAAGGTCGAGATGATTCGCCGTGCCGGCTACGGCTTCTGGGGCAACCAGAACTGGCCGGAGATCAAGACCCTCCGCCAGGCACGAGACTTCATTGCCGGCCTGGACCATGAGCGGCAGGAAACGGCGAAGACCGAGCGGCTCGCCAATGTGGAGCGATCCCAGGCGCGTGCGGCACGCGCCAGGGCAAAGCGGCGTGAGCAAGGCAAACTGCGTTCTCGCACCTCGCAGGGTTCATGAGCGGACGGTTTCACACCGCGCCCCCCTCCCCTCCGCGGCGTTCATGAGCGGACATTTTCACATCGCCCCGCTCCCGCCAGGCTGCGCGACAATGCGTAGCATCGATCTTCAGATCGTCGGGAGGAGGCGCCGCGCCTAAGCGCCGGCGCCGGGCCGCACCACGCAAGTACCATACCGCAGCATCACGCCGGACGCAGATCCCCGAACGGGGGCACAGCACCGGCGTCCGCCTGACACGCTCCTCCCCGGCGCAGCGCCATGGTCGCCTGCACACGGGTTCGGCCTCCCACCACCGAGCGGAGCAGGGAAGCACACCCGTTGGTGGCTCGACCACCCCACCTCGACAGCGCAGTCGAGGAGCAGCATGGTGGTATGGCCCAGGACCGGCGCTGCCGCGCGGCACCATCCGCTCCGTCGCATCGACGTTCACGTCGTCAGGGTGGTGCAGCCTCGATGCCCTCCCTTCCCCGCCACTCATGCTCTCGCGGAGACGGATATGCCGGAGTGAGAACGGTGTCTTCCCGGCGCCACCCTGACGGTCTGAAGACCGATTCTACGGTGTCAATGTACGGTGGATCGTGGCCGGGAGCGAAGCGGTGCGGGCACACCCGCACCAAACTGTCCACTCATGAACGGGGGGGAGATGGTGGAGGGTGCGCCGAGGTCCAGACCTGGCCTGATGAACCGGTCCTCTACGTTCGCCACGATTTCACGCTATTCCCCTCCTCCGTTTGAAACACCGAGAACTCATTGCCCTCAGGGTCCCTCATGACCGTCCCCGGCAGCGACGAGATGCCGCCTTCAACCTCGGTCGCACCCAGGCCGATCAACCGTTGCACCTCCGCCGCCATGTCATCTGCCCCCACGATGAGGCGGATTCGGGTATTCCCGGTGTTCCCGCCAGGAACCTGAAAAAACACAATTTCCACGTCGCGATCGTTGGGGTCTTCGATGACGCCGCCCTCGATGCCACCCTGGTCGCCAATCTCGCCGCGGGGGACGAAGCCAAGCGCAGCCGACCAGAAATCGGTCAGCCGCCGCACATCCGCGCAGTCGATGGTCACACTGGCGATGCGCACAGTCATTCCGTATCTCCCCCGTGCTGAAGCTCCACAATTCCCCTCCTCAATGTTGCAGACCAGCTTCGCACATGAACGCGACAACCCGCTACGGTCTCGCTGCATGTCATCGCCGACTGCGCCAGACAGCAAGGTGCAGGGCGGCGCCCGAGTCGCGATACCGTTCCGTTACCATGACCTGGTGGCAAGAAGCCGCGCGCTCCGAACACGTGTGGCACAACTCGAACATCGGCCAGCTTCACAGGTTACACGATTCATTGTAAACTTTACTGTGGTGCAGGCGATTGCAATGCACCCGACCACCGGCATGCTGTGCCGGGTAGGTTAAAAGGTTCCACCCCGGTGAAAAGAGCCCATGGGGTCTCTCCCGACAGGGTAGCCGGGGTGGTCGCATTTCTGGGCCGGACAGAGAGAAACCCAGTGGGAAAGCATCCCGACCAAGGGCAATTCGATGATCAGCAGGAAACCACTTGAGTTCGCGCTGCCCATTGTGGGTATAGTGCTGGCGCTCATCGCCATGCTTCATAGTTCAGGAGACATCTTGGACACGACGCGAACGGTATTCGTCGTTCCGGTGGTGAGCGCCGGGGTCCTCGTCATCGTTCTGTACTACCGATTTCGGCGCATCTGAAGATGCACCGTGTATTGGTTCATAGTATCCTGGACGCCCACACTGTCCGCGATAGCGTCTACAGCCTGCCGCTGCGAGTGGACACGATTCGGCTGCATTTCGTCCACGATATTCCAACACATAACACGCCGTACCGGCAGGCCAACTCGGCAATTGGCTCCGGGGCTGCGACGATCGGCTCTGGGGCTGCAGTGGATGCGCCAGTTGCCGCGGTTGGCCTGGCATGCATGGAGGTCCGCAATCAGAGGATGGCACCCTCGCACTTTTCCACAGTTCACTTTCGACTGCCGCCCGGCGATTAATGTCGGGAACTGCAAACATCACGCAGCCGCTGAATACACACTCCGCCCATCGTCCCAATAACTGTCGAACACATGGGCAAACACCGCGTCGGCTTTTTGCTGGAAGAGGGCGGCATCGTAGGCCTTTGGCAGGCCGCCGTCCAGCTCCTTCTCAATCTCCACCTGCACCGCGGCGCGGGTTCGCTGGCCTTTGCGCCAGTCGAGGACCAGCTTGTCGCGTTTGAGCGTGGCCAGCAGATCCTCCGCCACCCGCTTGATGTCCTTCCGCTCGGCCTCGGTCAGGTCGGGGTCGGGGCCGGGGCGGGTGAGGAGGTCGTAGATGGCCAGCTGCTCGTCGTTCAGGCCCTCGGCCAGGCCGCGTTGCTCCTCCCCGTTCAGACTCTGCGCCAAGAGCATCAGCTGCTGGAAGAAGTTCTCCACGTTCAGGCTGCCGGCGTTGTACTCCTCGATCAACTCCTGGAAGCGCTCCAGCCATTGAGACCGGGTGGGGTTGAGGCGGGCCAGCTCCTCCACCTTGGCCTTCACCACCGCCCGCAATCGCTCCACCTCCGTGCGCTTCTTGCCGCCGGCGAAGCGTTCGGCCACCGCCGGCCAGTCGATCGCGTTGAGATCGATGCGGCCGGTGAGAGTGTCGTCCGCCTCATAGGGAGACCGCGGCTCGCGGATCAGGTAGGGGTTGGCGGCCACCGACTCATCGAGCAGCTCCTGAACCCGATCCAGTACCCGAGAGACGTCCACCGGCTGTGCCAGGCTGGTGATAACATCGGCCAGGTAGGTGAGCGCGGAGCGGATCGGGGCGAAGCGGTTGGCCTGGGGGTCGGGCAGAATCGCTTTGAACAGCCCGTTGACGATCCGCGCATGCGCCAGGAAGGCGGATTTGGTCTCCTCGTCGCGCAGGATGTTCTCGACCGCCGTGTCGCCCAGCCCAACCACCGTGGCGCCTTTGGCGGCATTGATCGCGGCCAGGTCGACGCCGACCTCCCGGCAGAAGTTCTGTGCCTCGGCTTCCGCCTCCGCCAGCCAGCCCACCAGGTGGGCCTTGTCGCGCACCGGCATGGAGCCGTCGTCATCCACCGAGGGGATGGCGTAGATGGCGAGTGCCTTCTCCAAGTTGCGGAAGACGCCCACATAGTCAACGATCAGCCCATTGGTCTTCTCGGGAAAAACGCGGTTGGCGCGGGCGATGGTCTGCATCAGGGAGTGGTTCTTCATCGGCTTGTCGAGATAGATGGTGGAGCAGCTGGGCACATCGAAGCCGGTGGTCCACATGGCGCAGACGAACACCAGCCGCAGCGGGTCGTCCGGATCCTTGAACTTCGTCTCCAGGTCTTCCTTCACCACCCGACGGCGATGCGGCTTGATGTCCAGGCCCCGGGCCTGCATATCGGCGATCTCATTCTGCCCCTGCGAGACCACCACCGCCATGTCGGTCTCCTCCATCTCGACGATCTCACGCTGCAGCGCGTCGCGTTCCAGCGGTGTGAGTGAGCCGTCCTTCAGGCGGCGCCGGTCCCCCAGCAGCCGGGCGGTCCAGCGGGCCTTCACCTGGTCGTACATGCGGATGGCGGTGGCCTTGTCGATGGAGATGACCATGGCCTTGCCCTGGAAGCCACGCCCCAGGAAGTGATCCACGATGTCGGCGGCCACGCGATCAAGCCGGCGCTGGGCGGTGATCAGGTGGTACTGCTGGCCGAAGAGACGCCACAGCTTCTCCTCCTCCGCCTCGTCCAGCTGCGAGTCTTCCAGGATCCCTTCCAGCTCGGCGTCGAAGTCGTCGTTGGCGAACTGGAGCTCGGGGATGCGGTTCTCGTAGTAGAGGGGGACGGTGGCGCCGTCGCGGATAGAGGCGCCGAAGTCGTAGGTGCTGATGTACTCGCCGAAGGTTTCGCGGGTGCGCTCCTCGCCGGCGATCAGCGGCGTCCCGGTGAAGCCCATGAACATGGCGTTGGGCAGGGCGTTGCGCATGTTGAGCGCCAGCACGTCGTACTGGGTGCGGTGCGCCTCGTCGGTGATCACCACCACATCGGCGCGATCGGACAGCACCGGATAGGTGGCGCCGCGCTCGGTATGGAACTTCTGGATCAGGGTGAAGACGTAGCGATGGTCCTCACGCAGCAGGCGTTCCAGGTTTTTTCCGCTGGTGGCCTGGATGTGCCCCTCGGTCAGCACCCCGGTGTTGGTGAACTCCTGATAGACCTGGTCGTCCAGATCGCTGCGATCGGTGACGATCACGAAGGTCCAGTTGCCTGGACGGGTGCGCAGGACTTTCTGCGAGAAAAACAGCATGGAGATGGTCTTGCCGCTGCCCTGGGTGTGCCAGAAGACGCCCAGCCGGCGCCGCTCCTCGGGCGGCGCGTCTTGCAGCTCGATCAGGCGGGCGATGGCGTTGTTCACCCCCAGGTACTGGTGGTTCCTGGCCAGGATCTTGATCAGGCCGCCCGCCCCGTCATTAAAGGCGATGAAGTGCTCGACCAGATCGAGCAGGCGATCCTTCTGGCACATGCCGCGGATCACCGTCTCCAGCGACACCACACCCGGTTCGCCCTCGCGGTCGATCCGCTTCCACTCCGCGAAGTGCTCCCAACCGGAGGAGACCGTCCCCACCTTCGACTGAGAGCCATTGGAGAGGATGATGAAGGCGTTGGGGACGAAGATCCGTGGGATGGCGTCGCGATAGTCGCGCAGATTTCTGTTGTAGGCGTCGAGCAGCCGCTTGTGCGACGCTTTGAGCTCCAGGAAGACCAGCGGCAGGCCGTTCACAAAGCCGATCAGATCGGTGCGGCGCAGATAGAGATCGCTCTTGATCCAGAGCTGCTGGACCAGCAGGAAGCTGTTGCTCTCGGGATGCTCCCAATCGATCACCCGCACCACCTCCGGCTGCTCGCTGCCGTCCTCCTGCCGCACGTTCACCCGCACGCCATCGCGAATCAGCGAAAAAACCTCCCGGTTGGCCGTCACCGTGCTCATCGCGGAGCGGTCCCGCGTGACCATATCAATCGCGATCTGGATGGCCTCCGCCGGCAGACCAGGGTTGAGCCGCTCCAGGGCGGGCCGCAGATGGCGGACCAAAACCACCTCGCCCCGGCTGCTCCGTCCCAGCGTGCCCTCCGCGCCCAGGGTCTCATCAAAAGCATTCACCGTATCCCACCCCAGCGCCGAGAACAGCTCGACGGCCGGCTGCTCGACTAACTGGTCCTCGGTGAACTTGTTGATAGTGGTCATGCGGCCGGCTCCGTGTCGTGTATTCACTCATACTATCGCGTACGCTCCAAACTGTCCGCTCATGAACCCTCGCGGGGGAGGGGAGCTACCCGACCGTAGAACCGACTTTCAGCTCGTCCTCCACCGTAGAATCGGTCTTCAGACCGTCATCGGAAGGACCGCGCGGCAGCGCCGGTCCTGGGCCTTCCCACCATGCTGCTCCTCGACCGAGCTGTCGGGCTGGGCTGGTCGATCCTCCCACGGGTTTCCTTCCCTGGTCCGCCCCATGGTGGGAGGCGGAGCGCGAGGGCATGCAACCATCAATCGGCGGAGGGGACGCGTGTCACATGCCCCCTGATCCCGCGCCCCCGTTCGGGGAGCTACATCCCGCGAGATGCTGCGCCACGGTACTGCCGTGGTGCGTCCCGGCGCTGGCGCTTGCGCGCGACGCCTCCAGCGGATGGCCTCAAGGCCATTGCTACGCATTGGTGGGGAGACTGGGCGGTGCCAAACTGTCCGCCCTCGAGGTGGAAGGGGCGAGCCTGTTGAACAAGGCCTGAAGTCCCTCCATTCGCACGACTTCCGGCCCTCGCACGCACCAGGAAACTGACGTATCCTGTTTGGGTCCACTGCCAGCGAGGAATGAGTGTATGCGCGCTCTTCGTATTCCCACGGCCACACAGCCACCATCGAGTCCCCGTGAGGCACACCTCCCGGCAGAGGGTGAGCCGGCGGTTCAGAAGGCGCGACATCGCAGGTGGAGACGTGTGCTGAGTCGTGCCCCAATCGCGGTCTGCGCGGCGGTGCTCTTCGCGCTCTGCGTGAGCTATATCATGCTCTTGCAGAGCGGCGCGATCCGTATCCAGCAGTCCGATCTCCTGGTCTACTACAGTGCCTCGCACCTGGTCCTCGGTGGTCACGGCGGCGCCATCTATTCCTTCCCAACGCTCAAGGCGGTGGAGGCGTCCCTGCTCCACTCACTGCTCCTGGTGCGCAGCGAGGCGGTGTTTCTCTATCCTCCCTTTGTTGCCCTGGCCCTCACTCCCCTGGCCGCCGTCGGGTACAGTGCGGCGTATCTCCTCTGGTTCATCCTGAACTGCCTGCTCCTGGTGGGTGTCCTGGTCGCGCTCAACCGGTACGTACAGCTGCGCCGCTCCGGCTCGGTACTCCTGGTGGTGGCCGGCGCCTCGTTCTTCCCGGTCTTCGCCACGCTGGCTCAGGGCCAGGTGTCCATGGTGCTGCTGGCCATCCTGACTGCCTCCTTCCTGGCGCTGCGCTCCCAGCGGGAGGGTTGGGCCGGCGCGCTCCTGGCGCTCGCGCTGATCAAGCCGCCCTACGTCCTCCCCTTCCTGCTCCTGCTGCTGGTGCAAGGCCGCTGGCGCGCGCTGGCCAGCTTCTGCGCCGCAGCGGCCGCGCTCGCCGTGCTTCCCATGGCGATTCTCGGGGCGTCGATCAACCAGGATTATCTCCATTTGCTCCGCCAGGCGGCCGGCTGGCATACGACCACAGGCGGGTTCTCGCCGCAAGCTAACCAGAATCTGGCCGGATTCTTCCAGCTGTTGTTCGCGGCGCCGGTCGCCACCATACTCCAATGGGCCTTTAGCGTGGCGACGCTCGCCGCGGTGGCCGTCATCGCCCATCGGCGCCGGCCGGTGGACCTGCCGTTTGCCGGCGCCACGGTGGCGGCCCTCCTGGTCAATCCCCATGTGCTGGTACACGACCTATCCCTGCTTCTCATTCCCGCGGCCATCGCCATTCGCCATGCCCGAGCACAGCGGCCCGCCCTCTGGCTGCTGCTGGCCGTCTGCTATGTCGTGGCTCTGGCCGGTATCCCGCTCTCACACTGGATCCCGATCCAGCTCTCGGTGCTGGTCATGGCCGCGCTGTTGCTGTGGTTGTTGCAGGCGGGTAGACGAGCAGCCGGCTGCACCGTGCATGGGCCAGAGGACGGTCTGACTGAGAGATTCAGGCTATCGCCGGCGACGAGCAGGCAGATCGTAGACGAGCGGGTCGACGGTGATTCGCTTGCCGGGCAGCCCTTTCTGTCTCACTGAGGGTAAAGTAGGGGAGCCGGATGCAGTTGATCCATTGGCGTACACGTGTGTATCTCACACAATGACGGTGGGAGTAATGATGCTGGGAGTGAGGCTTCGCCAGCTGACGCGGCTTCGGCCCTCCGGTTTCCGCCTCCAGTGCCTCGCGGTACTCCTGTACACCTCGGCACTTATGTACTGGGCGCGCCTTGCAGCATTCAGCTGGCACAGTGGCGGAGTTAGCGTGGCCACGGCGTGGAACACGTTGGTCACAGCCTATATGCTGCTCCTCCTCGTTGTCTCCTGGCGCGGAATCCACCTGACACTGGCCAAGCGCTTCGAGCGGAAGTGGACCAAGCCGAAGCTTTGGGCTGCCTTCCTGCTCTACAGCCTGACGAAAACCCGATCGCGCCGCGTCGTGGCCATTGCCATCGTCATCCTCCTCGCCGGCGGGTGGTATGCGTTGGTCCACACCTGGGCTCCTCGGGCCTTTTTGGATGTGGTGGCTACCCTGGAGGCGTTCCTGATGATTAACGCCGTCATGCTCCTGTGGACTTCTCCACTAAAACGGGTACGACGTTTCACGGCACATTGAGCACGGCGTGGGCATCGAGATTAGACCTACGGCGAGTCAGACCCCAACTGAGTGATACGCGCCGATGAGAAAGATTGGCTGGCATCTCGTCGGGTGGTTCTTTCGTCTGGTGTTGGTGGCAGTACCGGTGCTCGGATTCGTCTTCCTCCTGTTTGGTGGGGAGGGGGCTATCGTCAGCACCGGGATCGTCGGTGAGCCGGGTCACGTGGTCGTCACCCGCTGCGGCGGCGCCGGCCAGGGCCACCACTGCTTTGGGACGTTTTATCCCGACCGAGGAACCAGGCCGTGGCGGAACGTACAGTACGAAGGGGACGGTGGTGTGGGAGGACGCTACTCCGCCCGTCTCTGGTCGGGTGAGGCCGGGAGCGCATGGCAGACGGACTGGTGGTCATGGTACCGGTGGGTTTTCCCCCTGGCGGGTGGACTCGCCGCCGATGGCGCTACCCTGTTCTTTATCGGCCGCGCCATCATCCGTATGGTACGGGGGCGGCGTCCGATGTAGACGTTCAGAGCGGGGAACGACGCCGGCGACTCTTTCCGTCCAGAGATGCGCCCCTTCACTGAATGGACGCCGAGCCCGAGGCCCGCGGAGGGCGAGCGAGCGCAAGCGTTCCTCCATAGCGTGACGGGCCGTCCCCACCACCGTGGGGACGACCCGTCCGTAGCGCCCGCGATGGGTACCTTCTGGTTAGGCGGCGGGGACCACAGCGATCAGACGCGCGGTGCGACCCTTCGTGGCGGCGATGTGAGCGAAGCGCACGCGAACCTTCTCGCCGTTGGTGAACGTCGGGGCGGTCGTGGTGAGCGCCTTGTTGACGCGGTACTTGGTCTGCGGGGTGATCGCGAAGACCAGCGTCTTTCCTTTAGCCGTGGTGATGGAGATGCTGGTGCTCGTCGTGGCGGCCCCGTTTACCAGACCGACCGCGCGATGAGGCCGAAGCAGGCGATGGGCGATGCGCTGCGCCAGCCGCTGCGTCTTGATCCGCTGGACCAGCGGGCGAGCCTTGAACGCCGTGGTCGAGTACAGCACGCGGTTGGCCGCGACGCCGGTAGCGCCCTTAGCGCCGACCACAAAGGCGTACTCGCCGTTCGTCAAGGTTCCGGTCGTGCCCTTTCGTGCCTGCTCTTTGGTCGTGCTGCTCAGCGCTACCTGAACCACCGTTGGCGTGGCAGTCGCCCCGACCTTCTTCGGCGTCCGCGTCAGGGTGAATCCGGCCGTGGTCAGGTTCGAGACCTGACCATAGGCAAACGCACGGGAAGTGGCAACCTTTTTCTGTGCTGCGAAGGTGCTCGAGGCGCCCCCGGCGAGAAGTGAGCCGGCGAGCAGGCTCGGGACGAGATACCGTGTGAGTTTCATGGACGTATGTGCTCCTTGCTTTTTGTATTCGAAGCTCTATCGGCTTCACATTGAGCGTAAAGCGTAGGAGAAGGCGATGTGTGTCAGAAGTGTGGCTGAAGCGTGAATAGACGCTTAATCACTTCGGCTGTCCCGAGGCAGCCAGATCCTGAACGTCGTTCCGGCGCCCACCACGCTCTCAACGTCGATCCGTCCGCCCAACAGCGACACGGTACTGCGGCAGATTGCCAGACCCAGTCCCAGCCCGCCGTCGCGCTGCCTGCGGTCCCGCCCCTTGTCTACCCGATAGAAGCGTTCCCAGATGCGCGACAGGTCCTCTGCCGGAATGCCGGCGCCGGTGTCGGCGACCGCCAGGGTAACGCCGGCGGCAGCGGGACGCGCACTCAGGGTAATCGTGCCCTGCTGTGGGGTGTGGCGCAGCCCATTGTTCAGCAGATTTACCACCACCTGTTCCAGCCGCAGACCATCGGTTCGCACGGCGGGCAGGGCTGACGGCACATCGAGGACCAGCCGTATACCCTGCTGCTGTGCGGCCGGATTGAAGCGCGCCACGAGATTGGTGAGCAGTTCATCGATGGGCACATCCTCGATATGAATGTCCACCTCCCCGGTTTCAAGGAGGGCCAGATCGATCAGATCGCCGGTCAGGCGCTTCAGCCGCTCCGACTCATCGGTGATCGCGTGCAGAGCCGCCACCCGCTGGTCATTCCCGGTAATCACGCCGTCAGCCAGCCCCTCCGCGTATCCCTGGATCAGCCCGAGCGGAGCGCCCAACTCGTGCGATATGTTGGCGAGAAGATCGTGGTCCAGACGCCGTCTCCGTGCCACCTCGCTCACCATGGTGTTAAAGGCCACGGCCAGATCTCGCGCCTCGGCCGGACCTTCCGGCGCCACCCGCCGATCGTAGTCACCCGCGGCAATGGCCCGCGCCGCGGCGCTCACCTTCCGCACCGGCCGGACGATCGCCAGTCCCAGCCCGGCGCCGGCCAGAACGATGAGAATGACGCCAACCACTCCGGAAAGCAGTTCCGACGTCACCACGTCGTACCATTCGTTGTGCACCACATTCGTGCTCTCGGCGAGCGCCATTCCTGCGGTTCGAGCGGCCGGCTCCCTCGCGGTCCCCGGACATGTACTGAAAATATCGGTGATCATAGTAGTGCCTATGGTCTGGGAGCGACGGAACGAGTAGCCGCTAACGCCCGCTGTGCTGCCCAGGCCGTGGCGTAACTGGGTCAGGAGCAGGTGCAGCAAGGGTGCGGGGAACGCGGATGCATAGCGAACCGTGCCCTGACCATCGATCACCAGTGCCCGGCGCTCCGGCGTGCCCGCCAGCGCGGCGTCGAGGATCCGGGGCAATCCTTTCTCCCTGGTCACTAATCGCGGCACGTTCACCCTGGCGGAGCAGCCGGCCAGGGCTTCCGCCTGGTGGACCATGAGCGTCCTCTGCCGATCGGCCAGATGACGCTGCAGAAAATAGCTCGCCAACGCGGTATTGGCCACCAGCGCCAGCAGCCCCACCAGGGCAATCCCGACGCTCACCTGCGCCAGCAGGCTTTGCCCTCGCCATCGCCATCTGCCGTGGTCGCTCATGGCGAAGGATCGATGAGCTGGTAGCCGATTCCCCAGACGGTACAGAGCATGGTCCCCGCGCTCCCGAGTGCCTCACGCACTCGGCGGACGTGGGTGTCGATGGTCCGCACATCTCCAGTAAAGTCATATCCCCACACCTGGTCCAGCAGTTCTGCCCGGGAGCACACCATCCCCTGCCGCGAGGCGAGGTAGGCAATGAGATCGAATTCGCGCTCTCGGAGTGTAACCATCACGCCGTCGACCCGTACCTCTCGCCGCCGTGGATCGATCGAGAGCGGTCCGATCACCACCGCCTCGCCGGAACCGGGATTGGTCCGTCGCAGCAGCGCGCCCACCCGGGCCACCAACTCACGCGGCGAGAACGGTTTCACCACGTAGTCATCGGCGCCTCGCTCGAAACCGCGTAGCCGATCTTCCTCGGCCCGCCTGGCGGTTACCATAATCACCGGCACCGTGCTACGCGAGCGCAACGTGCGCAACACGTCCCACCCAGATGTGGTGGGCAGCATCAGATCGAGCAGCACGACGTGCGGATTGATCTGCTGAATCAGCTCGATGCCCTGTTCACCGGTCTCCGCCGTCTCGACCGCATATCCCTCGTGCTCCAGGTAGGTACGTATGAGGTCCACCATTGCCCGGTCGTCCTCGATCACCAGAACGGTCTTCCCTTGCCCGGCCCCTGCGTCACCTGCCATTGTCCCCCGCCTGACAGAGTCTACCAGCGGCCCCCCCTCCCCCCAGCCCCCTCCCCCTCGTGGGGGGGATGGGGGGTCGTGCGGGGAAGGGTGGTGGGTTATAGGAACGGTGTCGGTACGTGACGTGCGTTCTTTTCGAGACACCGTCTCCGGTGGTAGCTCCCCTCCCCCCCGCGAGGGGGAGGGGTTGGGGGAGGGGGGGCCGTCAACGGATGGATTTCCTGTCACTGTCGTATCATGAACCGTTAGCAATAGATATCGAGTATTGACCAGGTCATGGACGGTTCACCACTTCCGATGATAACGCCTCACAGCGCCTCTCTGTCTCCAGCGCACGTGCTGCCTCGGACTGCGGTCCTGGTTCTCAACCATGGGTCGGACAACTTCGAGGCGCACAGTTCACGCCTCCACGCTGCGCTGCGGCATACGGCATTGCAGGTCGTCGAGCAGATTGATATTCGCGACATCGATCGGCTCGCGCGCTGGATTGACAGGGCTCCCGGGGAACGACCCATGGTTGTCGCCAGCGGGGGAGACGGCACGGTCGGGGCGGTCGCAGGCCGTGTCGCACAGACGGGCACAACCCTGGGTATCCTCCCCCTTGGAACCCATAACGACACCGCCCGGTCCCTCGGTATCCCGCGACGGATCGAGGATGCTGTGGAACTGCTCGTCTCGGGAAAGTTCTCGACGGTCGACGCAGCGCGGTTCGCGCCGAGCGCCGGCGAGCCACGCTACTTCGTTCAAGCGGGTACCCTGGGGATGGAGGTCGCCTTCGCGAGACTGACGACGAAGGCGTCGGTACGCAAGCGGCTCGGTCGCTTCACATACCTCGTCACCACGGTGAGGGCTCTTCGCAAGCGGCGTCCGTTGTCCTGTGACCTCATCATCGACGGGCGACGGATGCAGGTCTGTCTGCTCTATCTCGGCGTGTTCAACGCACCCATCTTCGGGGGACCGTTGGACCTCCGCCTCCAGGGAGCCAGCATCGACAATCGCCGGCTCGCGGTTCTCGCGATCGCCGGCATGCCGCTTCGTCGCCTCTTGCTCGCCATGGTGTCGATACTCTTGGGACGCACTCCTCGGATGCGAGGAGTGGAAGTGTACCAGACGTCGCGGCTGGAGGTGGATTGCCGGCACCCACTTCAGGTCACGCTGGATGGAGAGATTGCCGGTCAGGTCCCGGGCACGTTCGTCCTTGCTCCCGAGGCGCTCCAGGTGGTGACCCCATGGGACTTCGAGGATAGGAATGAGTAGCAGCACATGCTGTGCCGGTTCCGGTCGAGGTGACGCCTGGCAAGCCGCTCCCACCATCGGGCCGGCGAGCGAGGTTCGCGGTAGATGATTTTGCGTACCGGATAGCCAAATGGGCCGTGCCATCATCGGCACGGTAAGGAGGAGGTGTTCGATGTAGGCTTTTAGACCTGGGAACGACGCCGGCGGCTGCTCTTGTTGGCTGCGCCTGCGTACGCCTTCCTGGTCTCCCCGCCCGACTCTGCCCTCGACCTCCTCCGCACCTGGCCCTCTCACCACTGTGCCCGAGAACGGGGAAGCGGAGCCGGGATACTCCGACTCCGCTCCATCGCCTTCGTTCGGCGCTCAGCCGTCTCTGGCTGGCCTATCCTCGTTCATCTCCCACCTTCCCTCTCGGGAATTCGGGATAACTCATGTTCGCCGCTTGCAAGTTATCGCCTGGTTACCCGCATGACGCGCCGGCCAACGGCAATCGCTATTGCGCCAAGTACGGCGAGCGGAACCAGCGGGCTTGTCGGTGTGCCACCGGCAGCACCGCCCCCGGTGCGCGGCAGCGTCGCCAGTCCAGTCGGCTGAGGCGAGGAGTCTCTCGTCTGAAGTCCCTTGGTCGGAGCCGCGCCGCGTGGTGCGACCAGCCGAGGGGCGGAGAAGAAAGATGTTCCGCCGGCGCCCGTGTGCGGAATTAGCGGGGGCACGGTGTTTCTCGGTGGACTGGGATGGTGGCTAACAAACGGAGGGTGGTTGACGACCCGAGTCGGGGTCGCGGTAGCCGTTGGGGTCGGCGACCTGGTTGGTCTCGGTCTGTGTGTTGGAGTCGGAGTGGCGGTTGCGCTACCAACACCAGTCGAGATAGCCGTAGCAGCCGCAGTGTTCGTTGCAGTGGCAGCCGCAGTGGAGGTTAGAGTGGCAGCCGCAGTGTTCGTTGCAGTGGCAGCCACAGTGGAGGTTAGAGTGGCAGCCGCAGTGTTCGTTGCAGTGGCAGCCACAGTGGAGGTTAGAGTGGCAGCCGCAGTGTCTGTTGGAGTGACAGCCACAGTGGAGGTCGGAGTAGGAACTGCGGTGTTTGTTGGAGTGGCAGACGCAGTGGAGGTCGGAGTAGGAACTGCGGTGTTTGTTGGAGTGACAGCCACAGTGGAGGTCGGAGTAGGAACTGCGGTGTTTGTTGGAGTGGCAGACGCAGTGGAGGTCGGAGTAGGAACTGCGGTAGTTGTTGCTGATGGGAGGGGAACGGTAGTCGCCGGTACGGTTGCAACGGGGCTAGTCGCCGTGGTGGTCGCCGGTACGGTTGCAACGGGGCTAGTTGCCGTGGTGGTCGCCGGTACGGTTGCAACGGGGCTAGTTGCCGTGGTGGTCGCCGGTACGGTTGCAACGGGGCTAGTCGCCGTGGTGGTCGCCGGTACGGTTGCAACGGGGCTAGTTGCCGTGGTGGTTGCCGTCGCGATCGGAGACTGTACGCACTGGTTGGAGATCGTGTTGGTGTCCAGCGTCACGGCTCCATTGAGCGCCAGGGCTCTCCCGTTTATCGTTGCGCCGGTGTTCAAGGTGGTGCTCGTCAGCGCAAGAATATTTCCGGCGAACATTGTATTTGTACCGAGGATTGCAGAGCTACCCACCTGGAAAAACACGTTGCAGCTTGAAGCGCCGTTGATCAGGAGAACAGAAGCACCGCTTGCCGTGGTGAGCGTGCTCCCGATCTTAAAAATGAAGACAGCGTTGGAGTTACCCTGACCGTCCAGCGTGAGCGTACCTGTGAGCTGGGCCGACGAATCAAAGCAATAGACACCAGGGATGAGCGTTTTCCCACCCAGATCCTGACCAGTCAAGTTGAAATCGCACGCCTGTCCCGCGAGACTGTTGTACGCGACTGCGGCGTCGTGCTGAGCCTGAGCCGCCACCGCATCGCCGGCATGTATGGTTCCGCTCACGGTACCCGGCGGAAAGCCAGTGACCGCAGTCCCGGGCGAGACACCCAGATCGCCGCCGACGGCGGTCGCGCCGGTATTGGTCACGGTCGAGCCGGCAAGGACTGCGAAATTTGCCGCGGTTCCTAGCGATGGCGCAGTTGCCCGCGCCGGACTGGCCTGCCCGATTCCCGGGACGGCGGCAGCAAAGAACACTGCACACGCGGCGGCGCCTATCAGGAGCACTCGCTTGGTCCGGTTCATCGCGGGGTTACCTTCTCGGACGGTCATGTTGACGTTCCTTTTCTCTACCCTGACTCTATTCGCCCGCAGCGCACACCATATATAGCAAGCTGCATACGCATTTAATATCCAATGCATATGCAACTTATTTTACGTGGCCACCAGGCACGTAACCCCTTCTTAGATCAGCATGAGAGCGCATTGGAGACAGAAGTCCTCTCTCTTGGGAGGTCCTTAGTCCCATATAGAATCGGAAGCGCCGAGGTCCTTGATTCCCCCACCGTCATGAGCAGCATTCTCGCCGCAGGTCTTCACCGGCGCTTGGTCGTCCTCTCCCTGCTCCTCCTTGTCTCCGCGGCGCTCTACCGCTGGCTCAGCGCTGTTGCGCCGCCCTCTGACGACAACCCTCTGCTGTTCTTGCCCGTCTGGAGCATCTGCTTTCTTCCCTACTTCCTCGCGTGCGCGTACGTCCTCATGTCCAGGCCGACGGGCGGACGAGGGCACTGGATCGAGCTTGGCGTGCTCGTGCTCGGCGCCTTCCTCTTTCGGCTCATGCTGGTACCGCTGCCGCCCGGCTTGTCACGCGACGTGTGACGCTATCTCTGGGACGCGCGCATCGTGGTACACGGGTACAATCCGTACGTCTACGCCCCGGGCGCCAAAGTATTGGAGCCGCTGCGCAACGTCCTCTTCGCCAACTGCCGATTCCGGAATATACCGACAGACTATCCGCCAGGCGCCGAAGCCATTTTTCAGCTGGGCTATCTGCTCGATCCCCGCAGTCTGACCGGCATCAAGGCTGAATTCCTGGGATTCGACATGATCGCCTGCGTCGCGCTCGCCCAGCTTCTGGCGCGCCGGGGCAGCGATCCACGCCTCGCCATCATCTACGCCTGGTGCCCGCTGCCAATCGTCGAGTTCGCCATCGAGGGTCATCTCGATGTGGTCGCGATCACCTTCATGGTGCTGGCGGTTCTATCCTCCACACACTCCGGGCGCAGCGCGCGCATCCTGGCCGGATTCTTCCTTGCCATGGCGACCCTCACCAGGCTGTACCCTCTCCTCCTCCTGCCCCTGCTAGTCAAACGCCGCGATTGGCCACTCCTCCTCACCTTCCTGGTGACCGTCTTCCTCAGCTACCTTCCTTTCATCCTGCTCGGACAAGGGCAGGTCCTGGGCTTTCTACTCAGCTATACCGGCCAGCAGGGAGGCAACGCGGGAATCGTACAGGCCATCGTTCGGCATGTGAGCGCTGCTTTGGGATTGAGCCGGGTCTCAACTCTGCATCTGGAATATGCAGTGGATACCGTGCTCCTGATCACGGTGTTGACATTGGTATTGATATGGCGCAGACGAGGGCGCGTCAGCGTAGAGATGGCGATAGTACTGCTCACTGGCGCCGTCTTTGCGATTTCCTCTCATGTATTCCCCTGGTACCTTACGGCGCTGCTTCCCTGCATCGCATGCTCTGTTCGGCCGGTTCTGCCGGATCGATGGTCCATCGCTACCAGCGCCGCGACGGCGATTGCCTGATGCCTTGCATGCACCGCGCTCCTGGGCTATGAGGACAACGTGATTCGAGCTAATACTGCTCCCTGGTGGGCGGCCTTTCTCTATGCTGGGCATGGGTTAGTGGATATTCTTGCCGTGGTCCTGGCAATTCTGCTGGTCTATGCCTGTCTTTCCCGTCCGGTCCTCGGGAAATCGCAGCACTCACGTGTTCGGCGTCCGCATCGGTGACCCGGCATGGCGCCAGTTGCAGGGCAACCGGTGCCCTGTGCTGGCCACAGTTATCCTATGGGAGTGCTCGCTGGGTCTGGTCCTGCCCCCGCGCCGCAGGTCAGGGGTCGGGGGAGGGGGGGCTTCCAGGGCTAAAGTCCTACCGGGTTCGCGACTCCTGGGCCTGCTCAATCGGCCCTCCAGTGTGGTGTACTACCACTAACAGTGAAAGGGGACAGTCACATGGACGCGCTGGAAGCAATCACGCTGGACGCACTGCAGCTTCGCCTGTGGGCACTGCACGCGGCCATAGTCCGCCAACACGACTCGCTCAGCAGACGCGCGTCCGAGGAGGCTGGACAGGACATGGTGGAATACGCGCTGTTGCTCGGCCTGCTCTCGACGGTCGCTATCGCCTTCGTGATATTGGTCGGCCCCCAACTGGCATCTACCTTTAGCACCATTGTGAGTTCGCTCCAGACGACGGTCGGCCACTAAACGGTGGAGCAGGCGCCTGTTGGCGCCTGCTCCATGCGGCTCTGCCGCCGTTCCCGCCCTACCTGAAACGTTCTCCGACTTGAACTCCGGCTAGGCGGCCGAAGCGGGTAGGCCCGGCTTGAGCAGGACCTTGGTGTATTCGCCGCCACGCTGGTCGAACGCGTGGTACGCGTCCGGGGCGCTCTCCAGCGGCAGGCGATGGCTGACGATCTGGCTGGGCTTGGCGCGGCCGGCGATAATCATGTCGCGCAGGAACTCGTTGTAGTTCTTGACCGGCGCCTGACCCATGCCGATTTGCAGCCCTTTTTCGAAAATCTCAGCCCAGGGCAACATGAGATGCCCGACTTTGGCTTCCGGATCGACGCCCTTCGGGTCCTTCGCCATGTAGACTCCGAGGATGCCCAGCTTCCCCGTGGGGTTGACCAGGCGAACCAGATCCGAGAGAATCTGGGTCGGGTTCTCCTCGTCCTGAGGGTGCTCATCGTCCCGCGCCTGATAGCCGACGGCATCGATGCCGTGATCCACGCCCGGCATCTTCTCCTCGCCCGGTCGCAGCCGGCCCTTCAGGGCGCCGTTGCTGCCCCGGATCTCCTTGATCTGCTCCACCGGATCACCATCCTTGAAGTTGATCGGGGTGGCGCCAAGCTTGGCGGCGGCTTGCAGACGCTCCGGGACGCGGTCGATCACGTACACCTCGGCGGCGCCCATCATGATGGCGCTCAGGGTAGCCATCAGTCCAACCGGGCCGGCGCCAAAAATGCCGACCGCACTGCCCGTGGTCACGCCGGCCAGCACCACCCCGTGATGGCCGGTGGGCCAGATATCGGCCAGCAGCACAAAGTCGTCCTCCCACTGGTCGCCCGGCTGGCCGGGGAGCTTGAGGCAGTTATAGTCGGCGTAGGGCACCCGCAGATAGTCTGCCTGACCGCCGCGGAAGGGCCCCATCTGGGCATAGCCATAGGCGGCATGCGGGGCGGCTGGGTTGACCGTAAGGCAGGCATTGGGATAGCCGCGCAGACAGTTGTAGCAAAAGCCGCACGCGATATTGAAGGGCAGCACCACCCGATCGCCTACCTTGATGGAGGTGACACCGGGACCGGCCTCCTCAACCACGCCCATGTTTTCGTGACCAAGGACCGTGCCCGGCTTGGCAGCGGTCCGTCCCTCGTACATGTGCAGGTCGCTGCCACAGATCGCAGTCGTACTGATCTTGACGATGGCATCGCCCGGCTGCTCGATGCGCGGGTCCTCGACCTGCTCCACCGTAACCTTGCAGGGTTCTTGATAAACGACAGCTCTCACGATCTCTCCTTGCCTGTATTGTGTGTGTGTATGGCGCGAATCCTCAGCGTTGTCGAGGATATGCATAGGAGAAGACGTAAGAGATGTGCCATCATCTGGTGCTAGTTCAAGAACCGAGCAGTCTCCCCGATATTCCAAAATCTCCGTCTATGGTCGCATGCTTCCGCTCGTGCTTGATGTCACCGTCACATTGTCAGCCGGCGCCCGTAACCGCGGCCTCCACCATCCTGATCTGCTGCTTTCCCACGTCGATCGTCGCCCGGCAGCCGATTGGGATGGTCAGGGTCGGGTCGGTGTGGCCGAAGTCCAGGTCAGTGACGATGGGGAAATCATAGCGAGCCGTCCGCTCCAGGATCACCTGGTGCAGCTCCGCTTTCTGTCGCTCGGTGTAGCCGTAGGGACGGCCCACCAGCAAACCGCGCAGGCGCCGCAGCACGCCCATGTTCTCGAAGTCCTGTAGCACGGCATCCACCCATTCGGGCGACGGGACTTCCTCGGAGGTCTCGAAGAAGAGGATCGCGTCCGTCAGATCGGGCCAGTAGGGCGTGCCACGCAGATGCTGGATGGACTCCAGGCAGCCACCCACCAGGCGTCCCTCGGCTCGTCCCCCCTTGAGCCAGGTCCAACCAGGTGATGTCTGGAGGCGTCGCGGCCGCGTCAAGTCCAGCTTGTCCCTCCAGTCGAGGTGCTCTTCCGTCCATTGCGTGGCCGGGTCGATGGGGCCATACGGCTTCGGGACGCTGAGAAGACGCTGCAAGGACCGAACAGTGTAGGGCAGGGGAGCGGGAAACTCCGCCAGGCCGGTCATCACCGCGGGCCCCATGAAGGTCACGAGATTAGCCTGGGAGTACATGGCCCAGGCGAGCACCGTCGTATCGGACCAGCCGAGGAAGATCTTGGGGTGGCGGCGGATGAGGTCCCAGTCCAGGAACGGCAGGAGATGATTGGAGTGATCGCCTCCAATGGCGGAGAAGATAGCCCGCACCCCAGGGTCGGCAAATAACTGGTGGATATCGCTTGCCCGCTGCTCAGCCGACCCTGAGACGTAGCCCTTGTGGCCGAAGGCGTGCGGGGAGAGCACGACCCGATACCCGAGCGACTCCAGAAACTGGGCGCCACGCTGGACGCGATGTGGGAACATGGCAGGGCCACACCAGGAGGGAGTCACCACGCCAATGGTATCGCCGGGCTGGAGAGCCTGGGGTTTGATCAGAGTGGCATGCCTATCCATCGGAGGTAGGCTGGGGTAGGGCCGAGTAAACGCGTCTCAACCAAATTGGATTCACTGCACCTGTGGGAATGCGGCAGGTCCTACTGCTCGACCGTCACTCCACGCCAGAACGCGACATGGTCCTTGATCTCGGCGGCGGCATCTTTCGGCTTCGGGTAGTACCAGCCTGCATCTTTATTAACCTGGCCATCGACCACGAGGTCGTAATAGCTGGCCGTTCCCTTCCAGGGGCACTCGGTGTGGTACTCGCTCGCCTGGAGGTAGTCTCCCTTCACGCTGTTGGAGGGGAAATAGATGTTTCCCTCCACCGTCTCCACCTCCTCCGGCGAGGCCTCCGCGACGACCGTTCCGTTCCACAAAGCACGAGGCATACTTGGTTTCCTTTCACATGGTTTGGGCTGCATACTGGAATCCCATGGGGCAGCCGCTCTTTCCTGAGGCAACAGATACCCGCATAATTGTACTGGCAGGTTGCTTGGCTAGCATGAACAGAGGACAATGGAGCTATGAGCACCGCACTCCATCGACCGCTGCCGCCCCTGGCGCCGTGGGCCGAGATCGTGCCCCACATGCCGCCGATGACGGTGGACGATCTGCACGCCATCCCGGATGATGGGTGGACCTATGAGCTGGTTAACGGAGTCCTGGTCCGCATGCCACTGAGTAGCGGCGGCGCATCGAATATCGGGTCCCGCTTGCTTGCCCGCCTGGGTACATACGTCGAGGTTAACGGCCTTGGTGCGGTCACCGGCGAGCAGGGCGGCTACCGCCTCGACCCGGCCCACCCTCGCGACACGGAGGTCGCCCCGGATGTGGGCTTCGTCCGCGCGGAGCGTGTGCCGGCTCCCAACTCGTCCGACTACTACAAGGCATGGCCGCTGGCCCCCGATCTCGCGGTTGAGGTGGCCTCGGAGAACCAGTTTGCACCCGGCATGGCTGCAAAGGCCCAGACCTACCTGGCCTTCGGCACGCGCCTGGTCTGGGTCATCTGGCCGCGCTACCAGCGCGTCGATGTCTGCCGCCCGGGCGACGACACGCCAACACCGCTGGGTGTGGACGATACCCTGAGCGGTGAGGATGTGGTACCTGGCTTCACCTATCCGATCGCTCGCCTCTTTCCGTAGTCTGTCTCCTCCATCAGGAGTTTCGGGAAGTCCGGGCCACACCAGGAGGGCGCCACCATGCCAATGGCATCGCCGGGCTGGAGAGCCTGGGGTTCGATCAGAGCGGCATGCATATTTGTCGGAGGTAGGCTAGGCGGGACCAGAGAAAACGCGTCTCGGGCATGGCGCGACGGGCCGGGTGACAAGCGAACGGCCAAGGCGATTTGGAAGGGCGCAGGAAAGTGATTGATGTATCAAGATATCGCGGCCGTCTCAAAGCGCTATTGACTGCCTTGCGTTTCGCCGGTATAATAATGGCAAGTGGGCTAGGACTTTCCTGGTCGGCGGTAAAGGGTCGCTTCGGCGACCCTTTCAGCTATTTCCAGATATCCTTGTAGCGTGCCCGCCACGGCATAATCTTCAGTCCCAAAATAGAGTTCTGCGTCTCGACAATCGGGCACATCTTGAGACGAACCTCGTCCCACATATAAGGATTCTTTCGCTTGTTGATGACCTTGTCTCCTACAGGTCGTGCAGCTAGATCTGCCAATTGGAGACCTGTACTGTTCGTCGTCTTCGGCTCAAATGTCACCCCTGGAGGGAACGCCTTGCGAAACCATCCGTCCTGTATGTATGACGTCCCCTGTAGGAGAAGCCGAGCATACTCATATTGAAGCTCTGTGTCCTGCAGAGGTCCACGAGCCTCTGCCACGACTCTCGAAGTAGCCCCCAGATAGTGGAGGTCAAGAGTCATAGCAATTCGTTCCATTAGAAAGTCGAGGGCCATCCAATATATGTGAGCTGGGAGACTGTCATCAACAGGACCGAGCCCAAAATCCTGGAGATAGTCATCCCGATGAACGACAACCGTCACGACTGTCAGGGGAAGCGATGCGAAAGTCTGCCGCATCTCAGCTAGTTTATATTCGCGATGCGGCGTAGCGAACGGACCGTCGGCTTTTCTTACTTCGGGCTCGTGCACTATGACATCCGGCGATCCCAGAGCCCTGGTCTTGAAATCCTTCCAAGCCCTGTCTACCTCTCCGAAGTCGGAATCTCGAATGATTACGGCACTGAGCACGAAAACGCTGTAGGGATCTGGTGCACGCAGTTCATGTGGACCACACTCGTCTATATAGACACAGCACGTATCGCCCGACACTCTATTTTGCGGGCGTTTCCGAGACACGATACGGCCCTGAGACAGTTGCCTCAGCCGGTTCATGTCTTGCAAACCGGTCTGGATCAGTTGCTCGATGATAGCGGCTGACTGGGCATTCGCATCGCCAAGCAATGCAGTCGCGTGGCGCAGCAGGTTAACGTAGTTCTCCTGATGTATCAGGAGCGCCTGTGCAACGCGGGGATCGCGGCTTTTTGCCAGTTCCTTGTGAGTAGGCTTGCGATAAGACGGCATCTTTGCTGCATTTAACTGAGCATGACAGGAGGGTGTGATGCTCCAAGTCTACCACCGCCTCATCCGCCACTTGCATCCCCGTCGTCTTTAACCTTGTGTTCAGTGCGCCTCGTTCTTTCGCTCTACTGCCCGACCGTCAGTCCACACCAGAAAGCGACATGGTCCTTGATCTCGGCCGCGGCATCTTTCGGTTTCGGGTAGGTCCCGCCTGCATCTTTATTGACTGGGGCATCGCCGACGAGGTCCTAATAGACAGGAATCCGCGTAATTGTACTGGCAGGTTGCATGGCTAGCACCAACAGAGGACAATGGACCTATGAGCACCGCACCATACCGACCGCCGCCACCCCTGGCGCCCTGGGCCGAGATCGTGTCCCACATGCCGCCGATGACGGTCGACGATTTGCATGCCATCCCGGACGATGGGTGGACCTATGAACTGGTTAACGGGGTCCTGGTCCGCATGCCACTGAGCAGCTTCGGAGCGTCCAGTATCGGAGCCCGTCTCCTCGCACGACTCGGCTCCTATGTCGAGGATAACGGTCTTGGCGCTGTCACCGGCGAGCAGGGCGGCTATCGCCTCGATCCGGCTCACCCGCTCAGTACCGAGGTAGCACCCGATGTCGCCTTTGTGCGCGCCGACCGGGTGCCGTCCCCAACATCGTCCGACTATTACCAGAAAGCGCCGCAACTGGCCCCCGATCTCGCGGTTGAGGTGGCCTCGGAGAATCAGTTTGCACCCGGCATGGCGGCAAAGGCCCAGACCTACCTGGCCTTTGGCACGCGCCTGGTCTGGGTCATCTGGCCGCGCTACCAGCGCGTCGACGTGTGGCGCCCCGGCGACGACAGGCCAACACTGCTGGGCGTCGACGATACCCTGAGCGGTGAGGATGTGGTGCCCGGCTTCACCTATCCGATCGCCCGCCTCTTTCCGTAGTCGCTCTACCCTGTAAGGGGAGTATCGGAAAGTCCGGAGTCGACAGGACCCTCCGGTCGCTGAGAATCGTCATCGCCTGGTAGCCGGCGCCGATCAGTTGGGCGGTCCAGGCCGGGCCGGCCTCACCCATGGCGAACGCCGCCGTGGCGTAGGCATCCGCGATGGCCAGGTCCGGCCCCACAATCGTTACCGATAACACGCCTTCCGGGAGGTCCCCGCTGTGGGGATCGACGATATGGTCGCCGCGCGCGTAGGCGCCGGAGGTCGCGATGGCCAGGTCGGTGGACCGCACCACCGCTGCCACCTGGTCGCGCTCAGTCGGGTGCAGGATGCCGATGCGCCAGCACGGCTCGGGCAGTGCCCCGCCGCGCACCCGGACATCGCCACCGGCGTTGATGCAGTAGTTACCAGCGCCGGCGGCATCCAGGATGCGCGCGGCGCGATCGACCGACCATCCCTTGACCAGGCCGGACGGCTCGATGGACCAGGGAGAGCAGCCGGGAACGCGGGCGCCGACCTCGCCATACGAGAAGGCGGCTCGCGCGTCGAAATAGCCGTTGGTGGCAAAGCGCAACTGCTCGCACCGCTCGAGCACGGCGCGGACATCCTCATGCGCTTCGCTCAGCGTCAGCTCACCGCGATTCAGCCGGCTTATCTGGCTGCGGGCGGTATACGTACTGAAGGTCGCGTCCACCCAGTGGAACCAGTCGAAGGCCCGATCGAGCAGGCTGGGATCGAGGTGTGGGTCGCGCACGTCGATCCCAATCGGCATGCCCATGATGTGCTCAACGCGGTTCATGCCTGGTCTCCCCCCCTCCCCCGAACCCCCTCCCCCTCGCGGGGGGGAGGGGGAACACTTGATCAATAGGTGTGCCCCGTGCCCAAATGGAAGACTCAGGGTGATCACCGGAGCCGGCCAGGCACCAATGGAACACGCTGTAACGGCGCTGCCAGGACCTGTAGGTGTTCGCATCGCAGGCAAGGTATCGCTCCTCCCCCCTGGAGGGTTCATGAGAGGACAGTTTCACACCGCACAGTTCCAGTCAGGATGGGTAGAATCGATCTTCAGATCGTCCGGTGGAGGCGCCGCGCGCAAGCGCCGGTACCGGCCCGTCCCACCGCAGTACCGGGTTCCCGATTCTCGCCGGACGGAGATCCCCGAACGGGGCCACAGGACCAGGGTCCGTCTGGCACGCTCCTCCCCGGCGCAGCTCGGTGGTCGCATGCACCCAGGTCTGGTCTCCCACCACGGAGCGGAGCAGAGAAGCACACCCGTGGGTGGCTCGACCACCCCATTCCACCAGTGCAGTCGAGAAGCAGCATGGTGGGACGGCCCAGGACCGGCGCTGCCGCGCGGTCCTTCCTTTGACGGTCTGAAGACCGATTCTACGGTGTCAATGGACGGTCGATCGTTGCCGAGCGGCGAAGCGGTGCGAGCCCATCCTCACCAAACTGTCCGCTCATGAACCCTGGAGGGGGAGGGGTTTGGGGGAGGGGGGGCCAGCCGAAGGATGCCTGAGCCCGATCCTGTGATCGCGGCCGCGTAGAGGCGGCCTTGTGGATCCAGGGCAAGCCCGAAGGCGCCCGGCCCGTAGGGTCGAGGGAGGGGCCATTGGGCGAAGGGGTAGCCGTTAGAGCTATAGGCCACGACGCCGGGGAACGGGCCGGCTGGGCGGTGATCCCCGCTGGTGCGCACCTGCAGTGAGCTGGAGACGTACCAGTTGCCGCCACGGTCGGTGGTGAGGCTGTCGATACTGGACCAGGGTTCGAACTCCTTGACGAAGCCACCGTGTGCCGTCCGGCCGAACCAGTCGGCCTGGACCACACCCGTGGCGGAGAGCCGCAGCACCTCGTCCTGCTGGTCGCCATGGCCGGCGGTACAGGCCTCGCGGTAGCAGGTGGCCGCGACGTAGAGCCGCCCCCAGGGGTCGAGCGCCACGGCGGTGGGTGTGGCCTGGCCCGAACCGTTGGCCCAGGGGATCGGCCAGCGAGCCAGTATCTCCCCGCTGGATGAGAGCTTGGTCACCCGCAATCCGAGGAACTCGGCGACATAGACGTTGCCCGCACGGTCCAGTGCAATGCCGCGGGGCGCCTGAAAGCCGGGCCAGCGTGCCAGCAACGTTCCCTGGGGAGAGTATTTGGCGACGCTTCTCGCCGTCGAATCGGCCACAAAGAGATTGCCGGAGCCGCCCACGGCCAGTGAGGGGAACCCAGTGCTGCTCGGATACTTCCTATATGGCCACGAGCGAAGCACGCGACCGTTGGTGCCAAACTTGACTATGGTACCGGATTGAGTATCGGCGGTGTAGGCCCACTTGGCGGCGTGGGGATCGCCGCGCAAGTCGATGGCCACACCGGTGGCCAGATGCACGGCTGGGGCCTGGAGGATGAGCTGCCAGCGGGTGGAGGCCTGAGCGCCGGGGAATGCCAGGCCGGCCGGCAGGGCCACGGCCAGCAGGGGCGACAGCAGTTTGAGGAACAACCGGTGGTCCTTTCGAGTAGGTATGGCAGCTGAGGTTGCCGGTGCTATGCTGTGGCGTTGCGTTTGCCACACGTACTGCTGTAACGTATGGATGCCCGGCTTCGTGACAGGCAGGACCGGCCCAATTCTCTCCTACACCGTACGATGAAAACGACCATTTATTGATCGGTAGGAGGATTATATGCCGGCGTACGTTATAGTGCAGATCAACGTGACCAATGCCGAGGGCTACGAGGACTACAAGCCGTTGGCCGCGGCATCGGTGGCGCAGTACGGTGGGCGATATCTGGTGCGGGGCGGAGAGAGCGCGACGCTGGAGGGAGATGCGGCGCCCGGTCGGGTGGCCGTGATGGAGTTCCCCACGCTGGAACAGGCGAAACGCTGGTGGAACTCGGCGGAGTACCAGGCAGCGATCCCGTTTCGGCGACGAAACTCCACGGCGACTATCTTCGCGGTAGAGGGGGTGTAACGGCGGAAGCGCGCCCCCCCTCCCCCCCCGGCCCCCCTCCCCCTCGCGGGGGGGAGGGGGGTGTCGAGTTGGGAGGGTGGTGGGTGATAGGGGAGGTGTGTCCTTGGGAAGCTCCCCTATCACCTGGAGGGGGAGGGGTTGGGGGAGGGGGGGCGCCGGAGAGATGCATCACCAGGATCGCGGCGACGATACAGGTGATCCCGATCCACTGTTGGCCGCTTACGGCGCGGCCGAAGAGCAGCACGGCGGCGATGGCCACGATGGGCGGCTCCAGGGTGGTAACCAGGCTGGCCACCGTGGCCGGCAGCAGGCGTAGGCTGCTGTTGAAGAAGGCATAGGCAGCCAGGGTTGGGCCCAGCGCCACGGCCGCGAGCAGCGCCCAGCCGGCCGCATCGAGCTGGAGGTGGAAGAGCCTGCCACCTTCCAGTGGCAGGCCCCAGAGGAGCATGCCGAGCTCGGCCACCGTGAAGATGAAGAGGAGGGTGACGAAGGGGTCGCGCGGGCGGCGAAAGCCCTGGCCGCGATTGAGCAGGGTGTAGCACGCGAAGGACAGGCCATTGGCAATGCCGACCAGGAACCCGCCAGGCGTGTGCAGCAGTTGCGCGACGCCGCTCACGCCGGAGGCCAGGCCGCAGCCGGCCAGATTGACCACAATGGTACAGACCTGGATCCGACGAAGCCGGGTCTTGAAGAGCACCCGCTCCCCCAGCGCGATGAAGGCGGGGGCGCTGAAGCCGAGCGCCGCGGCGGCAGCCGGCTGGTTGAGCTGCACGGAGGCTGCCCAGGACACGTTGGAGAGGGTGATGATGGTCCCGGCTGCGCCGTACCATGGCAGATCGCGTAGGCGGAGCCGCACGGCGCCCCGACGGGTGAGGGCGAGAAAGATGGCGAGGAGCGGCAACACCAGCAGAATACGCCAGGCACTGATCTCCAGGGCCGTGAGACGGTAGCCGGCGGTCAGCCGGTCGATCAGCAGCGCCGACGACGACCAGCAGAGCGTGGCCAGGAAGGCCCGCAGCAGCCCACTCGATGAGAAGGCGGACGAGGGCGCACTAGAAGTGGGCCGAGAATTGCGAACTACAGTCACATATTTAGGAGCCGGGAAGAATGAACAGGAGGACGTAGAATACGACTATTATGGACGAGGTGATGGAACGATTAGCCGAAGCGAAGAATGCCGAGACAGGCAAGCAAGCCAAGGACTACACTCAGGCCCTTTTGGACGCGGTGCGCGAGCAGCGCGAAGGCTACAGAAGGCCGACGATGCATCCTGCTCGCAAGCGTTCACCTGCGCGCCTTGAAGGCCAATAGTACCCTTCATGAGCGAGAATGAAGACCGGCAATTTCAACTTGGCGAAGATATCACCGATGCCGCATCAGCCGCCGAATTGACAGGTACCGGGATCCTGGACGTGGAACTGCCGGTCAATGAAATCGAAGCGCTCGAATTGTTCAGTGAGCGAATAGGTAAGTCGAGCTTCGAGGTTGCGAAGGAAGCGATCCAGTATTACATCGGCATCAACTCAACGACGATTACCTTGACGGCGGGCGGTCGCCCTGCGAATACGACTACGGGCACTGTCTAGAAATCGTCTATCGGGAATCCGATGACGTGTGTGACTTCGGTCAAGAATGCCCCGAGAGTTGGCATACCATGGCGTCCGATAATTGCCTTGCTGGTTTCGCGCCCCGTCTGTAAGTCGAATTGATGGCGGTGGAACTCTTCGGGGTCAGCATGCCCATTGTCGTAGCGCAAGATGTTATATCGGTTGACGAAATGGGCGTTGTACGCATACCTCTCCCCCTGGACTAGAAGGCGTCCATTCCTCGTGCCATGGACAATAAGCATCTTCTCGACAGTGACGACCACATTTTCTTGACAGACCACCCAACCCCTGAGCCTGATGATCTTAGGAGGGTCGCCAACGAACTCCCATTCGAGGTGATCCTCCACGATAAAAGGATGCCGTTCCATCCAATCATCGTGGACGTGCTTGTAGTTCTCCCAGGAGTTCGCGGCATGGGGATCGCCCCCGGGTTCGGCGGATTCTGTCAAGCCGCTAGGTATTGCAACTCTCGATAGAGAACCATCCACCGTGCGATTTCGGCGGTGTCGTTCCGCATTCCACTGCGGACAGCTGCAAGCATGTCTTCCGAACTCATCTCGTAGATGCGCTCAAGCCGTGTGATAGTAGCGCGCAGTTCGCGCACCGCAGACTCAACGCTGACAGTTCGTATCTCTGCAGTTCTGTCGGAAATGACCATGCGTGCTCGTCTCTCTATCAAAGCCTCTGGTGGCAAAAGCGTACCACAATATGCCTAGGCATGGTGCCTACGCATATTGTATAGGAAACCCCGCCTACCCGAACACCCGCCGGTAGAGATCACTCTGCAGGATCCCCGTCGGGTCCAGCCGCCGCTTGATCGCCCTGAACTCGTTCATGGCTTCTGCGGTCAACGAGCAGCGCAGACCGTGGCCATCCAGCGCGTTGTCCTTGGCCGGATAGAATCGCCCGCCGGCCGGCAAGGCTATTTCGGCAGTGAAGCGGGACAGCATGGTGCGGAGATGATGTTCATTGGCCTCGGTGGCGTGGTAGTCCAGCGCCAGTGAGTAGCCGTCCACACTGTAGCGGAGGAGGAAGGGATCGGCTCGTTGGCGCTTCATCACGGCCAGGTGCGGCAGCAGGCCGGCATGGTGCGACGACCGTAAGAGAGCCGCGAACGCCGCGCGGGCCTGCGCCTCGGGCACGAACACCTGGTATTGCAGAATACCGCCCGGCCGGAAGGCCCACTTCCAGTTGGGTACGTAATCGAGCATGAAGTGGAACTGCGCATGGGGCACCCGCATCACCCGGCTGGAGCGGCGGGTACCGAGGGTGTAGCGGGCGCTGTTCAAGGCGCGCATGCCCGCGTCACCGGAGGTGAGCTTCATGCCGCGCCACAGAATCGAGCGCGGCACGACGCCCAGGAGCGTGTCGGGCAGGTCTTGAGAGACCGTCCGCAGCGTCTGGGCGGGATGGGGATCGTCCTCCACCGTGCTTGCCAGCTGCACCAGCCCCCGACCCAGCGCGTCGCCGCCGGCAAAGGTATCAATCCAGCCCACCAGGTGCTCGGCGGCATCGCCATGCTGCTCGAACAGGTCGAACATCTCGTCCAGCGAGCGCGCCGCCCGTTCCTCCACCCGCAGCAGGCCCGACTGTATCGGCTGGAGCTGCATCGTCAATTCCAGCACGATACCAAGCATGCCCAGCCCGCCCACCACGGCCAGAAAGATGTCGCGGTTCTCGTCGGGGCCACAGGTGACGATGGCGCCAGAGGGCGCCAGGAGCTGGATCGAGAGCAGGTGCTCGCCGAGCGTGCCGGCCCGGTGATTGTTCTTGCCGTGCACGTTGGTGGAGACACAGCCACCCAGCGTGGGATACATGGTGCCCGGCACTACCGGCGGCCACCAGCCATCCTCCAGGGTGTGGCGCCACAGCTGACCGACTGTCACGCCCGGTTCGACCCGTATCACACCGGTCGCCGGGCTCCATTCCAGCACCCGGTTGAGCCGGCTGGTGTCCAGCACGATGTGTTCCGCGTTTAACGATGCGTCGCCATAGCTGAAGCCGGCGCCGCGTGGGGCCAGCGAGCGCCCGGTTTCACCCGCCAGTTCCAGCGCCGCGCGCACGCCATCGACCGTCGACGGCCGGTAGAGATAGCCCATCGACCGCGCCAGCATACCCCAGCCCTCCAGACGAGTGAGTCGCTCGGGAGGGAGTGGGTGGAACTCGGGGTGCGACGAGGTGGAACGAACGGGGGGAGACATAGTGATACTGCCTGGTGAGGATGATGCTCTTTAATTATGGTACGCGTGCCCCCCTCCCCCCGGCCCCCTCCAAGGGGGATGGGGGGTCGAGTTTGAAGGGGCTGTGGGTGGAAGAGGTGGAGGTGTTCTTGAGCGGTGGGTGTGCTCCCCTCCCCCCCGCGAGGGTTCATGAGAGGACAGTTTCACACCGCACAGTTCCAGTCAGGATGGGTAGAATCGATCTTCAGATCGTCCGGTGGAGGCGCCGCGCGCAAGCGCCGGTGCCGGCCCGTCCCACCGCAGTACCG
>JAABUR0100001953.1_pt1 | contig 34001 bp, 35 predicted proteins | sample 5560091 | NCBI WGS metagenome assembly JAABUR01 (sample SAMN10711879, study PRJNA513375) | rock metagenome | isolation source: Antarctica rocks | place: Antarctica: Victoria Land, University Valley sud | reverse complement strand
GCGCAGATCTTCGCCACCTGCTCGGGCGTTTTGCCCCGGGCGTAGACGACTTCGGGCACGCCCTTGCGTGAGGAGCGGCCCAGGTCCAAGACCGCGAACTCATCCAGATATCGCACCTCGCCGTTACCCAGACGATCCGCCGCCGTGGAGGGGGAGAGCGCCCCACTCGCCACGGCGTCCAGCATCTCGCGAAGTCCGTTCGATGGATCAGGCATACGTTTCAGTGTAACCGTTTGGGCGAGCGGGTAGAACTTTGAACGTTCCACCCCAGATTATCCGAGAAAGAGGATGCTCGATGACGCTTTTGCAGTTAATCATCTCGGCGGTCGTGATCGTCGCGGCGGCGGCGCTGTTTACGAACGCCGTGGAGATACTGGGCGACCGTCTGAACCTGGGGCAAGGCGCCGTGGGAAGCGTACTCGCCGCCGTTGGAACCGCGTTGCCCGAAACCATGATACCCTTCGTCGCCATAATAGCGATCCTGTTCGGCGGCGGGAGCGCCGCGTCCAGCGATATCGGGGTCGGGGCGATTCTGGGCGCGCCTTTCCTGCTGGCGACCCTGGCGATGTTCGTGGCGGGCGCCTCCATCCTGGTTTTTCGTCGTCGCCGCGAGAGCGACGACGACCTCGTGGTGGACAAGGAGATCGCGCGTCGGGATATGATCTTCTTCCTCATCTGCTTCGCCGTGGGCGCCGGGGCTGGGCTGGTTCCTCTCCCAACCGCCGTGAAGGTAATCCTGGCTATTGGCCTGGTGGCTGCGTATGGCCTCCACGTCTATAACACCCTGAAAGCCGGAGGGGACAGCATTGAAGACCCGCCGGATAGCCTCACGCTCTGGCCTTCCAGCTCGCCAGCCCCGACGTGGGCCGTCGCGGCCCAGGTGATCGGGACTATTGCGGTTATGGGAGCCGGGGCGCACTTCTTCGTGACGGCGGTCGAGCATCTCTCCAAATCCGCAGGGATTCCGGCCGGACTGATCGCACTGGTCCTGGCCCCGCTGGCCACGGAGCTGCCAGAGAAGTTCAACTCCGTGATCTGGCTTCGTGGCAATAAAGACACCCTGGCAATGGGCAACATCACGGGGGCGATGGTATTCCAGAGTACGATCCCCGTCGCCCTCGGCCTCGCCTTCACCCCATGGAGCCTGGATTCCCTCACCGCCTTCTCAGCCGTGCTCGCCCTGATCGGCGGCGCCTTCATCTACGCCCTCCTCTTCCTCAAAAGGCCCATCGAAGGCGAGTATCTGCTGGTCGGCGGAGCCCTCTACGCCATCTTCGTGGTCACCGCCCTCTTCACCATCCTCTAAGAAATTCGATTCCCAACCAAGTTAATTGAAATAGTGTAAATTACTGTTTCTGCTAAGATGCGCCGCTGGAAGGTATGACCAGCGGGTTGCCCTTGGTTGGCGGGGCGGGGTAGAGGAGGCTGACAAGTTGTTCGAGGCGGTTTTCTGGATAGCGCTGGTCAAGGTGCTGACCGTCAACCTGATCCTATCCGGGGACAACGCGGTGGTTATCGCCATGGCAGCCCGGAGCCTCGAAGGGGGTCAACGCCGTCAGGCGATAGTCTGGGGCGCTGTTGGCGCTGTGGTGCTCAGGCTCATCTTTGCCGCGGTCATCACGTTCCTGTTGAAGATTCCCTTCTTACAGGTAGTGGGTGGGCTGCTTTTGCTCTGGATCGCCTGGCAGCTAGTTCAGGACGAGGACGACGGGGAAGATAAAGTCCAGGCCGGGCAGAGCGCGTGGGAGGCAATCCGGATCATAATCGTCGCCGACGCCGTGATGTCGCTCGACAACGTGATCGCCCTCGTCGGCGCGGCCAAGCTGCACGGCGAGGTGGACTTCTGGTTGATAGTGATCGGGCTCGCAACCACGGTTCCGCTGGTGATCTTCGGCGCAGCGCTCCTGACCTCGCTCTTGAACCGGTTCCCTATCCTCGTCTATGCGGGCGCGGCGTTGCTCGTGTACATCGCCGTTGAGATGTTCTTCGCCGACGAAGCCTCACACCATTACCTCGAACCGTTCGTACCGTTCGAGCTGTACATAGCCGTGATCGCCGCCGTCGTTTTCGCAGGGGCTGCCTGGCTATGGAAGAAACGCACTGACGCAACCGTCGAGGAAGACGCCGGAAGCTCTTGAGCCCGTGGCCGCGGGCGCGGCTACAGGGTACGCGCTTTACGGTCTACGAAGTTCGAAATGAACTGTGTCGCCAGCGGAGCGTGTGCGCCGCATACCAAGCTTCTCCAGCACCCTTAGCGAAGCCCCGTTGTCTTCGAGGCACTCAGCGATTATGCGCCTTATGCCGGGGCTGGAGAACGCGGCTTCGATGAGGGCTCTGGTCGCTTCCGAGGCGAAACCCCGTCCCCGGTATTCTAGGACGATGCTGTAGCCGATCTCGACGGTCCCGCTGCGGTCGGGAGGGCCGTGGAATCCGGTCTCCCCGATCACGGTCCTGTTCGCTGCGTGCACTATGAGGCGGGTCGGCGCGGCGACAGAGGTATCATCTGGGCCGTCGGCGAGGCTGGGCAACATGCGGGCGAAATCCGCGCCGGGCCACGACGGCGGCACGCGCGCCTGGAGTTTGTGGCCGAGTTCCTCGCGGTCTTCGAGGGCCGAACGCACCAGCCCAGGCGTCAGGGTTACGAGCCTCAGCCGTTCCGTGCGCAGTTCCCCCGAACTCTGACCAGCCGACGATACGCCGCCGTAATCCGGGTCAGCCACCGACGTTGCCCGCGCCGGGTGAGTCATCTACCCCGTGCCCGGTTCCTTCGACGGCCTGTCGAATGTCGTTCAGCTCCTCGTCCCCGCCCTCGTACGAGACCGCGACGAGGCCCTTCTCGGAGTCCACGTTCACCAGGTTAACGGGGTCCAGGCGCACCAGCGCGCGTTCGAGCTTCTCCGCGTCTTCGGCGCTCGAAAGATCCCGGACCACCAGCGTCACGTCTGGCATTGTTCCTCCCGGATTGTAGGTTTCAGGCGTCAGGCAGCAGGTCTCAGCTTACTATCGTCAGAACTTCCGTGCGCGACCATTGAGCGACCGGGATGTGGGTCTGGGGTGTACGCTAGCGTCCACTACCTGCGCTGGAATCTAGTAGTTGCTGAAGCCTGACAGCGGGATTCGTAGAGGTTGGTCCACCTGGCCGACGAGGTTTGGCCGGTCGACCTGGCTCCCTCCGATACGGTAATTCCTGATGCCTGAAACCTGTAACCTGAAACCTGCCTACTCTTGTTGCTCGCGGGGACGCACGGTGAGCGTTTGCTCGTTGCCGCCCCGCAGCACGCGCAGTTCGGCATCTTCGCCGATGGTGGATGCGTCGAGCAGGTTCAGGAGATCGTCGTTGGATCGGACTGGTTCGTCCCTGAAACCGACGATCACATCCTGCGGCCTGACGCCCGCCCTCTCGGCCGGGCTATTCGGTGCTACGTTCTCGACGCCAGCGCCGCCCTCGAAGCCGTTTCTCGACCGCGCGGGACGGCTCTGCACCATCACCCCGAGGTAGGTGCGGCGCACCCTGCCCTCGGTGACGAGCGTGAAGACAACGCGCCGGAACGTTCCTGAGACCGGGATGGCGAATCCGATACCCTGCGCGCCCCCGATGATGGCTGTGTTTATGCCTACCACCCGGCCCGAGGCGTCGGCGAGCGGGCCGCCCGAGTTGCCAGGGTTGATGGCTGCGTCCGTCTGGATGACGTTCTCGATCAGACGCCCGCTCTCGCCTCGGATGGAACGCCCGAGTGCGCTCACTACGCCAGCCGTCACGCTCCGCTGGAAACCGAGCGGGTTCCCAATGGCGACGACGAGCTGTCCGACAAGCAAATTTCCAGCATCCCCGAGCGTGGCGACAGGCGGCTCCTCCTCCGGCTCGAAGCGCACCACCGCCAGGTCGCTCGGCGGATCGTCGCCAAGAACCTCTGCAGGGAACGAGCCTCCTCCCGAAAGCGATACCTCGACGCCGTTGGATTCCGTCCGGCCCCTCCCGCGGCCACGCCCCTGTGCCCTTTGCAGGCCGCGCACCACATGGCTGTTGGTGACGGCGGTCGCTGAGCCGCCGTCCAGGCCGAGTACGACCCCACTCCCGCCGCCCCTGCCCCCGGGCACACCGACCGAAAGCACAGCAGGCTCGAGCTTCTCCGTTACGTCCCTTACAGCCCGCGAGTAGGCGTCCAGTTCTCCGCCATCTTGCCTGGAACTCGCGGACAGATTCTCGAAAATCTCCATGCGCTATTTGTATCGCACAGGCCCTGTGATTTGCCCGGAAGAACGGCTAGGTTTTGGCGCGTTGATTCTGCGAAAGCGTATATTTGTTACTGGATATAATTGCCTTCAATGGGCAGGCTACTCGACAACGCGCGGCTCTCGGCGGCGATAGCGGCAGCACGGTCGGCCCAGATCGCGAGTCGGAGATTGAAGAGGGGCGGGGGATCGACGGTTCCGGGCGTCGTGGCAAGGCGCATCGATCCCGGCGTGCTGGCAAAGCTATCGCGGCGGCTGCCTTTGGGTTCGGCGGCGATCACGGGTACCAACGGCAAGACTACAACTACCCGGATGGTCTCGAAGATTCTACAGACGGCGGGCATCCGGGCCGTCAACAACTCCACGGGGGCGAACCTAATCACAGGCGTGACGGCGGCCCTGATCTCCGACTCCACAATCTCGGGCACACTTGCATCCCAGATTGGCCTGTTCGAGGTGGACGAGGCGAGCGTACCGAAGGTGGCGGAGGAGGCGGAACTCAAGATCCTCGCCGTCCTCAACCTGTTCCGCGACCAGCTCGACCGCTACGGCGAACTCGCCTATACGGGGAAGGTAATCGCCTCGGCGTTCGGAGACCTTCCGCAAGACGGCTCAGTGGTTCTGAACGCCGACGACCCGCTCGTCGCCAGCCTCGGCCGTTCGGCGATAAGCCCCGTCTACTATGGCGTGGACGAGCCAGCGCTCGACACCGGCCGTCTCCAGCACGTCGCTGACTCCAAGGACTGTCCGGTCTGCGGTACGGCCCTCGTTTACGAGACGGTTTACATGGGCCACGTTGGCGTCTACGACTGCACGAACTGTGATTTCGGGAGGCCGGATCTCGACTACCGAGCAAGCCGGGTGCGCTTCGACGGGGCGCGGGGGACGGACTTTCATCTCGATACGCCGCATGGATCGCTGGAGATCCGGATCAAACTTCCGGGGCTGTACAACGTCTACAACGCCCTCGCTGCGGCAACCGTCGCCTCCGAAGCGGGCGTCGGGCTGGAGGAAATCTCTCGCGGGCTGCGGGAGTTTGGTGGGGCGTTTGGGCGGGTGGAGCGGGTGAAAGCTGGTGACAGGGAAGCTTTTTTGCTCCTCATCAAGAACCCGGTCGGGTTCAACGAGATCCTGCGCACATTCGTCACAGGCGCCGACGCGAAACACGTCCTCATAGCCATAAACGACAACCACGCCGACGGCCGCGACGTCTCCTGGCTGTGGGACGTGGACTTCGAGATGCTAGCCGAAGCCCGCTCCGAGGGCATCACGAACGGCATGCGGCCCTTCACCGTCAGCGGCATCCGGGCCGGCGACATGGCAGTGCGCCTCAAGTACGCAGATCTTCCTGTCGGTGATGTCATCCCTGACCGGAAGGAAGCCATACAGGCAGCCCTCGAAGCAACCCCTCCGGGCGAGACGCTATACGTCCTGCCGACGTACACGGCGATGCTGGAGATCCGCAAGACTTTAAGCGAGCTTGGCTACACGCATCCGTTCTGGGAGGATAGATGAGCGCCGCGAGTAGACAGGCTCAATAGCGCACGGGATGGCTGCGGGCGTAGGAGTAAGCGGTGTAGGCCGAGATCACGTGCGCGACCCAGCCAAGTAATCCGCCAGTGCCGATCCAGAGCCCAGGCGTGATGATGAGCCACAGTATGCCTGCCAGAATGCGGCCGTTGTAGAACTGGCCGATGCCTGGGATGATCACGCTGAGTACCGCCGCCAATGCCGGGTCGCGCATGTTCGCCTCCTATCTCTATTCGTACAGTCCTCGTACTGTGTTTACGCAACTTCCCGATAAACGTTCCTTCACCGCGGATTGTTCGTAAGGACGACGAAACTGGACGTTGCTCGCTCGTGATGCCGTTCTTCCAGGGGCGCGACTTTCAGCGAGCCAGACGGGCCGGTAGTAAGCTAACGGGCGACGCCAGGCAGAAGGGAAGAACCACATGAAGCTCACTATCCACCACCTCTACGCTGACATGATGAACCTCTACGGCGACAGGGGAAACGTGATCTCCATTCGCAAGCGCTGCGAATGGCGCGGCATCCCGGTCGAGGTCGTGGACGTGGGCCTCGGAGAGGGGGTGAAGCCCACAGGCTGCGACATCTTCCTCTTCGGTGGTGGGCAGGACCGTGAGCAGGCGCTTCTGGCTGACGACCTCTCCGGCTCCAAGGGCGTGGACCTGCGGGCCATCGCCGATGACGGCGGCGTAATCCTCGGGGTGTGCGGTGGCTACCAGCTCATGGGCAACTCGTACGAGACGCCAGATGGTGAGAAGCTCCCCGGCGTAGGCATCTTCGACCTGCACACCGAGCCGCGTAACCCGGACGAGGAACGTCTCATTGGCAACGTCCTCGTCAGGGTTCGTGTCCCGGAGACCGGTGAGGAGCGAGAGATCGTCGGCTTCGAGAACCACGGCGGACGCACCCGCCTGGGCGATACCGAGCCTCTGGGAGAAGTCGTCGCAGGTTTCGGCAACAATGGAGAGGACGGCACCGAGGGCGCCCGCAGGCTGCACGCTTACGGGACCTACCTCCACGGCTCGTTGCTTCCCAAGAACCCCTGGCTAACGGATCAGCTCATTCTCAGCGCCCTGCGCCGCGTGGACGACGACTTTGATCTTGAAGCGCTGGATGATGCGGCGGAGCGTTCCGCTTTCGCCTCTATGGCGAGCCGGATGGCGGGGCGCCGCTAAAAGCTCTCGACCGCTGGCCGGAGATCCAACTCCAGCGTCCATGCCGTTCCGTCCTGGGAATGTAGCTGCCAGTATGCCTCGGCGATGGCGTCTGGGGAGAGCATGGTGTGCTCCTCGCGGCCTGGTGACATTCCGCGCACCCTGGGCGTGTCGATCTGTCCGTCTATCACGACGTGCGCCACGTGGATTCCCTGCGGCCCGAACTCCCTCGCCATGCTCTGCCCGAGCGCCCGCAGCCCGAACTTGCCGACCGCGAGCGCGGAGAATCTGGCGCCACCCCGCATCGCGGCCGTCGCCCCGGTGAGCAGTATGGTGCCACTCCCGGCCTCGACCATCGACGGGAGTACCTGCTGTGCCGCGTAGAAAGCGCCGGCGCAGTTTGCCCGGAAGCACTCGTCGAACTTCTCTGGTTCTATCTCCAGGATGCCGCCCATCTGGAAAGCCCCTGCGTTGTACACGAAGACCTCGGGGTCGCCAAGCTCGCTCCGCACCTGCTCGAAGGCCGCTTCTACCGAGGCCGGGTCCGTTGCGTTTGTGGAGACGAAGAGCGCGGTTCCGCCGTCGGCCTCGATCTCCTGCTGCGCATCCGCGACGCTCTCCTCGCGGCGGGCCATGAGGGCGACCGCATAGCCTTCACGGGCGAAGCGTCGCGCCACCGCTGCCCCGAGCCCTGGTCCCACGCCGACCACCACTGCCACCTTGCCGTTCATCGGGTTTCCTCTCTACGCTGTTCTATGATGGCTTGCGCGCTTCTTCTATTTGCACCCGGCTGGACATCACTACCACCTTGTCTTCCCTGCTTTGCGCAGGGGCGCACCGACATGATGCAGGTGTTGCAATATCTCCCGGTAGGACTGGAGCACACTGGTCTCGTGATAGGCGATGGAGTGGTCTCGACAGAAATCTCTGATAAGCGGCTGCGCCTCTCGTAACTTGTTCCGGGGCAATCTCGGAAACAAATGATGCTCGATCTGGTAGTTCAAGCCACCATAACAGAAGTCTGTGATCGGATGAGCAAGAACGTTCCTGCTGGTCAGCACTTGCCGGTGCAGGAAGTCGATCTGATCTCCTTGCTCCAGGAGGGGCATGGCTTTGTGGTTGGGAGCAAAGATCGCGACCATGTGCAGACCGTAGAGCCCGCGATGGACGGCGATGAACAGCACCGCCTGCAACGGTTCCAGCACGGAGAAGAGCAGGCCAAAGTAGAGTGCGAAGTGTATCCCTATGACGAGCGCCTCGACAAACGGACTCTTCGCCTTTTTTCCCACGAGAAACTCTATGCTGCTGCGATGCATGCTGAGGGCCTGCAGGAGAGCCAGCGGAAAGATCAAGACAGCCTGGTACTTCGCGACGAACCGGGCGAAGCCCCGTTTGTCGAGAGCCTGCTCCTCGTCAAAGGCGAGCAGCGGAATATCTACGTCGGGGTCGAGGTCGAGATGGTTCGGATTACCATGATGCTCGTTGTGTTTGTCGATCCACCACTGACGGCTTATGCCGAGCAACAAGTTCCCAAGGATGAGAGCTGAGAAGTCATCCTTCCAGGAAGCGCTGAAGGAAAACTGCCGGTGCCCGCAGTCGTGTGCGAGAAGGCTGATCTGGACGAAGACGAAAGCCAGGTAGGCGGCGTTCAAGAGTTGTATCCAGAGATTGTCCGAGATCAGTAGCAGCGCAACGCTTGACGCCAGCAAGCCGAACGTCAGGGCGACCTTTCCCACGTAGTAGGCTGGCTGTGGCTCCATCAGCCCGCCCTGCTTTACGAGCCGCTTCAGTGCGGCGTAATGGTTGATCCCTGGTTGGGTTCCGGAGCCGTTACGCATGGTTCATGGACCCGAGCACCAGGGTTCTCCGTGCCTCGTCTAACACGATTTTTCCCACCGGGAGCAGCACGAACCTGGGCTGGAGACGACCGGTCTTCACCCGGACATACTGCGGTTCTCCGACGCCGTTCACGAAGAGCGTCTCCATACGCCCGATCTTCTGGTCCAAAGGATCCTGAACCGCATACGCACGGTATTCCACCGGAGCCTTGAGGTTTTCGCCGGACTTGCTATCTACCAGTGCGTAGGTGTCCACCTGTAACCCTTTCTTCACTTTACGCTGTAACTCAGCAAGATGATATGGAAACGACCAGCTGAAATCAACGAAGTGAGTTGTGCAAGCTCCTCGGCTCCATACTGGCGTTTTCCCGAGACCTTCATCCCAGTTGATCAGATATATAACTTATCCGCGGCTATCTAATGCCCGAGTTCGGATGATCTCGGCGAAGAATGTATCGAAGTGTGTAAGAGAGGCACATCGAAGTACGCAAGTTCCCGCGATGGAGAAGGCCAACCGGATGGGAGCGTACACAGTTTTGTACATTTTATTGCCAACTACCTTGATTGTATCAGCGGTAAGTGTACAGTCGCTTGTAGAAAGCTATTTGTCGAGCGACTTTCATGCACACGGGTTTGTGTTGGCCGTTCCTCAGGAAGGAAAGCGCGAATAATGCGCATCCTGATCACGGTCGAACCGCGCATGTACCGCGAGTCGCTCGCGTTGGCGCTCTACCAGCAACGCCCGGACATCGAGATGACGATCGGCTCACGGGAGGCCCTGGACGGGCAGGCGGAGAGCTTCAGTCCACACCTGCTCGTCCGAAACGACACCGACGGGGCTGACATGGAATTGCAAACGGGTGTCCTTTGCTGGGTGGAGATACTTTACAGCGATGGCATGGACGCCAGGATCAGCCTCGACGGCGAGGTCTGGGAGATAGAGGATATCCGTGTGAACGATCTGCTCACGATCGTGGATAGGGCTGAGGGCCTGATCCCGGGAAAGCCCGTGGGTTGAGCAGGGCTCGTTTCGCGGGGTCTAGGCTTGCTCCTCCTCGTCGGTGATGTCGCCTATCGTGATCCACTCATCCCGGAGAGCTTTTCTCGCGGCTTCGCTCCGGGAGCCCACCTTCATCTTGCGGTAGATGTTGACGAGGTGACGCTTTACCGTCCCCTCCGCGAGGTGGAGGTAAGTGGCTATCTGGCTGTTTGGGAGCCCGCGGGCCGTGAGGAGTAGGATCTCCAGTTGCCGGGCGGAGAGCACGCCTCCTGACCCATCTTCCGCCTCCTCAAGCATCTTTCATGGCATCCCTACGACCACGTTGCCCTCGTTCGGGTTGAGGGCAGCCGCGCGTACAGCTCCGACGAGCTGTGCCGCGGAGGAGCTTTTGAGCACGTAGCCGCTGATCCCCACCTCCCTGCCCCCGTAGGAAGCCAGCGACCCTGCCAGTTCCCCGCGGAACATGGTGTGGTCTTCGGCCAAAAGCACTCTTGTCAAACGGTTCTGTGTCATTCAATCCTCAACAAAAGCAAGTATAGGATCACCCGAAGACGTTTGCATCCGTACCGGCTTCGCAACCCAGGCCGAAGTCCTGCTCGCTGTGCAACGCGACGTACACATTTCGATACATTTTTGGCCTGCGATCTCGTTGGAACCTTTCCGCTGCGATCAGGATGGATTATAAGTTGTTCAATGTGCCTTAAATGGCGCGGTGGGGAGGAGCTGATAGCCACTGTATCCCCCTCTATGGCGGTCCTCCCCAAGCCTCTATGGGAAAGGCAATGGTGCAGAAAAACGAGATGTCGCGGAGACACCACTTGCCCACCCCTTACTGGCTGATCGTCCGTCGCGAGGTCAGTGAGATCGAGGCGCTCACCGTGGACCTGGTTAGGGAGACAACGCTGCCGGTTTTTAGTTTTGCGGAGGAAGCCGCGATGTATCTCCGACTCGCGAACCTGGGTCGGGAATGGCGGATCAGGAAGACCACCAGCGGGGAGCTTGTGTCCATGTTGTTCGGGCCCTGCGCCGACGTCAGGCTCGTGGCTCTCGACCCGCTGCCGGGGCTGTTTTCCAGAGTCTCCATCAAGCTGGTGAGCATGAGTTCGGAACGCTTTGTGGATCATTTCGCCGAGAAAGCGCAGCCCTTGGCCATATGAGCTGATTCAGGCATCCAGCTCACCGGAAAATTGCGGAGGCGGATGGAGAGGTTCGTCCCGTTCCTTATCTTCCGCCAGGATACATCTTGGACGAGTCGGACCCCGACTTTGCGATCCTGCGCCGATCAGACAACTCCTTTCTGGCCGCGTTCAGCCCTATGGGCGCTACTCAAGAAGTGATCTTGCGGGCCACCGAGGAAGACCTCTTGATGCGAACCGCTTAACCGTCGTGGTGGGATGGTATTGCAGCTCCTTTGAACGGTCGTTGAGCGTTGTGATTTTCTCCTCTCTACCGCGGCTTGCGGGCCTTGATCCACAGCCAGGTCTCGTCCCCGCAGGCGCCCTGGATCGTGCGGGGTTCGGCGTAATGGATCTCGAACCCCGCGTCGCGCAGCATCCTGCGGTTGGTCTCCGCGTCGTGGTGGCTCCAGCGCATCGCGGCCCCCCATCCTTCCCAGTCGCCGTCCTCGCCCTCGAAGGCCGTGATGGTTAGCGTGGCCAGGAATATTCCGCCCGGTTTCAGCCAGCGGTATATGGATGCGAGCAGCGCCTGATGCGCTTCGCGCTGGACGTGGATGATGGAGTGGAAGGCCACCACCGCGTCGAAGGTCTCTGAACCAAAAGCCAGGTTCGTCATGTCGGCTTTGATGAAAGTCGCTTCGGGGACGAGCCGCCTGGCCAGCTCCAGTTGCCGCGCCGAAACGTCCACGCCGGTGACCGCGTAGCCCCGGCGGATGAGCCAGCGCGTGGCGGGAATCCCCGCGCCACACCCGAGGTCGAGGACTGCCGCCCCGGATGGCAGGTTGCGCGACATCTCTTCCAGGGCCGCGAGCGTCACCGGATCTTCGGGGTCTTTGGTCGAGAGGTATGCCTCGGCCATGTGATCGTAGCCCGACTCGACGGTTCGGGTATGCGGATCGGTCTTCCGGGGCTCCCCGTTCGTCACCGGGCGGTTACGCCGCCGTCCACGATCATGCAAGCCCCGATCACCGAAGCCGATTCATCAGATGCCAGATATGCGGCCATCGCGGCGATTTCCTCAGGCTGCACGAACCTGCCGTGCGGCTGGCGGGCCTGCATGTTCTTCCTCGCCTCGGCCGGGTCATCGTAGCCGCTGGTGATCCTATCTATCCACGGCGTATCCACGGTCCCCGGCGCTATGCAGTTGACCCTCACGCCTTCCCCCACGTGGTCCACGGCAGCCCCGCGCGTCATGGCGAGGATGGCGCCCTTCGCCGCGCAGTACAGGGCGCGGTCTGCTATGCCGACCAGCGCGGCGACTGAGGACATGTTTACTACCGACCCGCCACCGGCCTCGCGGATGGCAGGGATGGCGTACTTCATGCCGAGGTAGGTTCCACGCACGCACACGTCCATCATCCGCTCGTAGTCTTCCTCCGAGGTGTCCACTATGGTTGCGGCGGCCCCGACGCCCGCGTTGTTTACCATCACGTCCAGGCCACCCCACTCCGAAACGGCGCGGGAGACGAGCGCCTCGGCGTCCTCAGCCCTGGTCACGTCAGTTCTCTGGACGATGGTTTCGCCGTCTATCCCGGCGGCCACGCTTTCGGCAGCCTCCTCGTCGAGGTCGGCGAGGACGACTCTGGCGCTTTCGGACGCCAGCCGGATGGCTATGGCGCGCCCGATGCCGGAGCCCGCGCCGGTCACTATCGCCCTCTTGCCTTCGAGCCTGTCCAAAGCTCCCACCCCCATGACCTCGCACTTCCCGCCTCGGCCAGTATAACGGGCTTCCGACGGCGCAAAAGCCTTCCAGGGCTTATGATCGCCACGAGGTCCGAATACCAGGGTGGAGGTGTGCATGGGTCGTTCCTACGTCGTGACGGGTGGTGGCCGGGGAGTCGGACGCGCCCTGGTCGAGCGGTTGGTCGGGGAAGATGACAGCGTGGTAGCCATCGAGTTAGACCCTTCCACGCTCGATTGGACGGAGGAACATCCCGCCGGTTCGCGGGTGATTCCGGTGTCCGGCGACGCGGCGGACGAGACCATCACGGAGAGGGCCGCCGACCTCGCCGAGGCTGCGGGCAGGCTCTCGGGATGGGTCAACAACGCCGCAGTGTTTCGCGACGCTTCGATCCACTCCGCGCCAGCGGGCGCGGTGATGGGCCTGATCTCACTCAACCTGGCCCCCGTCGTAACCGGATGCGCGACAGCAGTTCGGAGGTTCCTCGCGGCTGGAACAGGCGGGGCCATAGTGAACGTCTCATCGCACCAGGCGCAGCGGGCCGTTCCTGGCGCGCTGCCATACGCTACGGCCAAGGCAGCGGTCGACGGGCTTACCCGTGCGCTTGCAGTTGACTACGGGCCGTGCGGCATACGGGCCAACGCCGTGGCGCTAGGTTCCGTCACCACCGAACGATACGAAGGCTTCCTCGAAGATCAGGAACCCGTGGAGGCCGAAAGGATCGAGAACGAGATAAACCGGCTGCATCCCATCGGACGGATCGGCAACCCCGAAGACGTGGCCGCCGCCGTCGCCTATCTGCTCTCTGACGAAGCAAGCTTTATCAACGGCGCCATCCTGCCCGTAGACGGCGGACGGTCGGTGCTCGGGCAAGACCCCGAGGCCCGCGACGCCGGGGCATAGGGATCAGGCACGCCGCGTAGTTTATGCTTTCTGCTGGGAACAGGTATGCAAACCGCCAACGCATGCTCGGAAAAGGAGCCGCTATGAAGTCGCCGTTTACTGGATGGATAGATGGGTTGCCGCAGGTTGACACGCCGTTCACGGGGCTGGAAGGACGCATGATCTCCGGCCCGGACGGGCAGGCAGTCTTCTTCCACGCGGAAGACAGGGTCGAGGTGCAGCCTCATGCCCACGGCGCCCAGTGGGGCATCGTCGTGACCGGGACCCTGCACCTCACCATAAGCGGCGAGGCCGGAACCTACGGGCCTGGCGAAACCTACGACATCCCGGACGGCGCGGAACACTCCGCCGTGCTTGAGGCTGGATGCGCCGTCATAGATTGCTTCGCGGAGGCTGGCCGCTACAACGCGAAATAGCGTGGCTCAGGGCCGCGCGGCGGCGTTGACGCTGCCATAGGGCGCTGCTACCGTGGCTTGAAGGGGTAGCCGTACGGAATCGCCGCTCGTCGGCGTGAAAATTTTGGGGTAGAGGAGGGGCTATGGCTGGGGGTACAAGGACGGGGGCCGGAAGGTACATCCCGAGGGGCCATCCCGTGTCGTGGTGGATGCTGGTGGTGACCACCGGCGCCATCCTGATGACCTCCATTGACCGTGCGATCCTGCCAACCGTCCTCCCCGGCATCCTCTCCGAATTCAAACTTGGCGAGACGGCTGGCGGCTTCCTCGTCGGCCTGAGCTTCGCCGGCACGATGGCCGGCGGCCTGGTACTCGGGGTCTTCGGGGACTCGTTCGGCAAGGGTGTCAGGCGGGCGTGGGGATGGGCCGTATCAGTCGCGATAGTGGTTATCTCTGCCATCGCCACGGCGTTCTCGCAGACGGTCGGCCAGTTGCAGTTCCTGCGTTTCGTCATGGGCGTCGGGACCGGCGGCATGGAGCCTGTAAACGTGGCGATGGTCGGGGAGTGGTGGCAGAAGGAGGATCGCGGCTTCGCCGTCGGGACGCATCACACCGGCTTCCCAATAGGCCAGTTCGTCGGGCCGCTGCTCATAGGAGCCGTGCTCGCAGCCGCGACCTGGCGGGAGGCTTTCCTGTTCATCCCGCTAATCGCCATCCCCATCGTCATACTCCAGATCATCCTGGCCCGGCGGGAGAACCTGCGGCGGGTTAACGCCTGGATCACGGAGCATGGCATGACCCCTTCGGTCGAGGAGCGTGATCTGGACGGGGAGCAGCAGGAAAGGCCGATGGCGACGGCGATGCGGGCCGTGCGGCTCGCACTCTCGGAGCGGAACGTGCGCTTCTCCGTGGTGGCGAACTTCATGTTCCTGTGGGCCGAGACCGGGGTTGTCTCGTTCCTCACGCTGCAACTCACCCGAGAAGCGGGTCTTTCCCTGGCGGCAGCGGCGGCGGTCTCGGGGGCTTCCGGGATCACGGGTTGGATCGGCCAGATCTTCTGGGGAACGGTCTCGGATCATCGGGGCCGAAAGTTCTCCCTCGGCATCCTCGCCGTCGGCTGGGCTATCACCGTGCTCGCCATGATCTTCATCAGCAGCGGCGCGCTCGCGTGGACGATCCTGATCTTCTGGGGTGTGTTCCGAAACTCGCCTTTCCCCGTGATGTACGCATCCATCATAGACGCAGTCCCCGAGGGCGCATCCTCGGGCCTCGGCCTGATGATCGGGATCGGCCTCGGCGCATCAGGTTTCCTCGCCGCCCCGGTCGCGGGCTACATTATCGAGAACTTCGGCTTCACCGTTCACTACGTGGTGATAGCCGTGATCTGCCTGCTTGCCCTCATCCCCATCGCCATGATCCGAGAGACCGCCACGATGGCAGAGGAAGGCTGAGTGACCGTGGCGAACGACGTGACAGCGCTGGCCGAACTCCTGCGCGGACAACGCTGGATCGACCTCTCGCACACCCTGGAAGAGGACATCCCGGCGTGGCCGACCCACGCCCGCTTCGGCAGCGTATTGCACGAGTCATACGAATACGGCGACCCGGCGCTCCACCACGGCCTCACCATGAGCGAGCACACGGGCACCCACATGGACGCCCCGCTCCACTTCGTCCGCGAGGGACCGGCACGATACGGCACGGATGAGATCCCACTTCAGCGCCTCGTCTGCCGCGCGGCGAAGATAGAAGCCCCGGACCTGGGAGCCGGGGACCTGCTCGCGGCGGATTACATAAGGGGCTGGGAAGCGGAGCATGGCAGCCTCTCGCATGGTGACGCGGTCCTCGTCCGGTATGGATGGGACGAGCGTTGGAAGGCCGGGCCGGGGGGACGCCGCTTCCTCGAAGATTGGCCGGGACTCTCGGGCGAGGCGGCGGAATACCTGGTCGAGAAGGGCATCTCGCTCGTCGGGTGCGACACGCTCGCCATTGATGCTGGCGGAACGGAAGACAACCCGGCGCACCACGCCCTGCTCGGCAACGAAGTGTATATCGTGGAGAATTTGAAGAACCTGGATCTGCTGCCGCCGTTCTCGCTGTTCCTGGCGCTGCCGCTCAAGATCCGGGGCGGTTCCGGCTCGCCGGTGCGGGCTGTCGCGCTCGTACCTGACGATGGGGATGCGGAGGGGTAGTGGAGATCATAGACATAACCGCGCCGATCAGCCCGCGCTCGGTCGTGTGGAAGGGTGATGTGCCGCCAACCCACGAATACACGAGCCACGTTGACAGGGGGGATCCCAACACCGTCAGCCGATGGTCCCTGGGCGCGCACACGGGAACCCACGTTGACGCCAGGCTGCACTTCATCTCGGGCGGCTGGACCATGGAGGCGCTCGACCTCGCCCGCGTCGTCGGGCCGTGCCGGGTAGTGGACCTGACGCACGTGGAAGGGCACCTCAGCCGGGACGACCTGGAATCCGCGGGCGTCGCCGGAACTGCGCGGTTGATCCTGAAGACCCGCAACTCGGAGCAAAGGTTGCTGGAGCGTGATGCGTTCACGGAAGGATACGCGGCCATCTCGCACGAGGCTGCCGAATACCTGGTTGAGACAGGTGTCGAGACCATCGGCGTAGACTTCCTCTCCGTCGAGCCATTCGAGGACGGTGAGTTCTGTACCCATCACACCCTGCTCGGGGCTGACCTGGTAATTCTGGAAGGACTGGCGCTCGCTGGTGTTGAACCGGGAGAATACGTGCTGGCATGTTTGCCGATCAAACTTGCGGGTTCGGACGGCGCACCGGCCCGCGCCATCTTGATGCGAGAATACCAAGACATCCGAGAAGGAGGTCATCCTGTGAAAGCCGTGGTGTGGAACGGACCCGAAAAGATGGCGATAGAGGAGGTTCCGGAGCCGGAGATTGCGCCGGGAACCGTGATCGTCCGCCCCGAAGCAGCCGGCATTTGCGGGTCGGAGATCGAAGGTTATCTCGGACGGATGGGCAACCGCACCCCGCCGCTGGTTATGGGCCACGAATTCGCCGGCACGGTTACGGAAATAGGTGAGAGCGTGGACGAATCCCTGCTCGGTCGCGTGGTGGCAGTGAACCCACTCTCCTCGGATGGGACGTGCCCGCTGTGCCGCGCCGGGCACACCAACCTCTGTCCGAACAGAAGACTCGTTGGCATCCACTCTCCAGGTGGGTTCGCCTCGTATACCCTGGCCCCGGCGGAGAACGTGTATCCGCTACCAGAGGGTGTCGAGGCGCGCACAGGGGCTCTGGCCGAACCGCTTGCGAACGGGGTTCATGCGGCGCGGCTGGGACTGGCTGGGGATCACAACGTCGAGCACGCGGTTGTCGTCGGGGCTGGGACCATCGGCCTGATGTGCCTGCAGGCTGCGGTGCTCGAAGGTATCCCCAACGTCTCCGTAGTCGAGCCTCATGACGCCAGACGGGAGCAGGCGCGTGGGCTCGGCGCGACCACCGCCTTCGCTTCCGGTGAAGACGCCCGCGAGGCGCTGGAAGGTCCGACCGAAGGAGTAGGGGTGGATCTCGTCCTCGACGCCGTGGGCGCTGAGGTGACGCGCCGGATGGCCCTCGATCTCATTCGACCGGGAGGACGAATCGTGTTCGTGGGCCTGCACGACGACGACACCACGCTCGGTTTCCACGATGTAGTGCGCGGACAACTCGACCTCCAGGGATCATACGCCTTCACGGCCAGTGATTACGAACGCGCGCTGGAGTGGCTCGTCGAGGGGAAAGCTGGCATCGGCGAACTGCCGCCGGTACTGCCCCTGGAAGAAGGGCCGGGGGCGTTCGCGGAGCTGGTGCGCGGGCCTTCGGCGCAGATAAAGGTCTTCCTCGCGGAGAAGGGGGAATAGCGGTGGAGAACGGTTCGCTCTCAGGCAAGACCGCCGTGGTTATAGGAGCTTCCAGCGGCATCGGCTTATCTACAGCTACCCTCTTTGCCGACGCCGGTGCAAAGGTTCACGCTGCAGCCAGAAGGCGCGAAGTGATAGAAGAAGGGGCGGGGGAACGCGGGATCTTCACGCATGCGCTCGACATCTCGGACGCTGATGCTGTCTGGAAGTTGACCGAGGAGATAGGGGAGTCCGACGGTATAGATATCCTCGCCATTCCAGCCGGGATGAACTTTCCGGAGCGGCGCTTCGAGCAGTTGACTGCGGAGAAGTGGGACCAGATGATCTCGGTCAACCTCTCCGGCGCCTTCTACGCCGTGCGGGCCGCGCTCCCCTATCTACGGTCTTCACGAGGGCTCGTGATCCTCATCTCCAGCGTCTCTGGCAGGTGGCCCGACGCTTCTGGTCCAGCGTACCAGGCGTCGAAGGCGGGCATGATCGAACTCGCCCACGCCGTCGGCTTCGAGGAGCACACGAACGGCGTGCGCTGCTCCGCCGTGTTGCCTGGCATCGTTGACACACCGATCCTGGATAATCGTCCCGAGCCGCCGCCGAAGGAGGTTCGGGACGCCAGCCTCAAGCCGGATGATGTTGCCCAGGCTTGCCTCTTCCTGGCAACGCTTCCACCGCACGCCTACGTCCCGGAGCTCACGATGATCCCGACCCAGCTCCAGGCACTCGGAAAGACATCGGTGGCGACGCCGCCAACGTAGTGGCGAAGGGCGGGGGATCATATATAGTCGGAGAGATGGGAAACGCGGTCTGGAGGTGGATGGATGATCTCGGGTAATGGACGGTCTCCCCGCAGGCTGCGTTCGCGTGACTGGTTCGACAACCCGCACCGCAAAGACCAGACCGCGCTGTACCTTGAACGCTTCATGAACTATGGGATTACACCTGACGAGCTTCGTTCTGGGAAGCCCATCGTCGGCATCTCGCAGACGGGCAGCGACCTGGTACCCTGCAACCGTCATCACATCGAGCTTGCGAAGCGGGTGCGCGACGGTATCAGGGACGCTGGCGGTATCCCGATGGAGTTTCCGGTCCACCCGGTCTTCGAGAACTGCCGCCGCCCGACCGCCGCGCTCGACCGCAACCTCTCGTACCTGGGTCTGGTCGAGGTGCTGTATGGCTACCCGATAGACGCCGTCGTCCTCACCACGGGTTGCGACAAGACGACGCCTGCGGCGATCATGGCCGTGGCCACCGTGGATATCCCGTCCATCGTGCTCTCAGGCGGCCCGATGCTCGACGGCTATTTCGAGGGCAGGCTCGTCGGGTCCGGCATGGCGATCTGGGAGAGCCGCCGCCGTCTGTCAGCGGGTGAGATCGACGAGGAAGAATTCTACGAGACGGCGCTCGCCTCAGCGCCTTCAGCCGGACATTGCAACACTATGGGTACCGCCTCCACCATGAACGCCCTGGCCGAAGTGCTCGGGATGTCGCTGCCTGGATGCGCTGCCATCCCGGCCCCGTACCGCGAACGCGGGCAGATGGCCTACGAGACAGGCAGGCGCATCGTCGAGATGGCCCACGAAGACATCAGGCCGTCGAAGATCCTGACGCGCCAGGCCCTCCTGAACGCCATAGTCGCGACCACGGCTATCGGTGGCTCGACCAACGCCCAGCCGCACGTAATGGCGATAGCACGCCACGCTGGAGCTGACCTCGCGCCATCGGACTGGGAGCATGGGCACGACGTGCCGCTGCTCGTGAACATGCAGCCTGCCGGCAAGTACCTCGGGGAACGCTTCCATCGGGCTGGCGGCGTGCCTGCCGTGCTGCACGCGTTGATCGAAGCCGGAAAGATAGACGGAGACGTTCCCACCGTGACGGGTCGGACGCTTGCGGAGAACGTGGATGGCCGCCGGAGCCACGACCGCGAGGTGATCACCACCTACGACGAGCCGCTCATGCACACCGCAGGGTTCAGGGTGTTCACAGGCAACCTGTTCGACTTCGCCATCATCAAGACTAGCGTAATCTCCGAGGACTTCCGCTCCCGATACCTGAGCGGTGACGGCATCTTCGAGGGGAAGGCCGTCGTCTTCGACGGCTCCGACGACTACCACGAGCGCATCAACGACCCTGACCTGGACATAGACGAGACTTCGATCCTGGTTATCCGGGGCGCCGGTCCCCTGGGTTGGCCCGGCTCCGCTGAGGTGGTGAACATGCAGCCGCCGGACCATCTCATCAAACGCGGCATCACCACCCTGCCGACCATCGGGGACGGGCGGCAGTCTGGAACATCGGACAGCCCATCTATCCTCAACGCGGCCCCCGAGAGCGCGGCCGGGGGAGGGCTATCCTGGCTGAGGACCGGCGACACCATCCACATAGACCTGAATGCAGGACGCTGCGACGCGCTGGTTCCTGAAGAGGAGATCGAACGTCGCAGGCGGGATGATGGCATCCCCCCTATCCCAGAAAGCCACACACCGTGGGAGGAGATCTACCGTTCCGAAGTCGGACAGCTCGACACAGGCGCGGTCCTGGAACTCGCCCCGAAATACAGGAACATCGCCTCCGAGACCCCTCGGCACAACCACTGACCCCGAGCCTCGGAAGATACTGCCGTGCCAAGCCGCGAGTTTACGGACGCTGGCTGTTTCACGAAGTTTCCATGCAACGAACCAGACCCCAGGAACCGAGGCTGACAGGTTGGCCTGGATGCCACGATTCACATGCCTGATGTGCCTATCGGCATGGGCGCTGTTTTGTTCTGCAAAGGCGAAAAGCCAGAGTGCCCGGAGGTATACGCCTATAACGGCTACTGGGGCGGCGTGTACGATGGCTTTCCCGTGGATGGCACCCCATAGAGACCGGTTTCTCGCGGGTACAGTCCAACAATTTTTGTGAAACCTCGGTAAAACTTTTGCATAGTGCGTTAAGAAAGCCTGACAATTGTTGCATTCGATGATAGGGTCTGCTTAGCATTGTAAGCTAGGTGGATCCTGGGAAGGACAACAATGAGACGGGTGATGGTACTGCTGGTGGCGGTCGTGGCCGCGACGTTGCTGGCATCCGGGGTGGCTTTGACGCAGCCATCTGGGGATGGGCCGGATCGTTATATAGTGGTTTTGAAAGACAGCGTGGATAATCCAGGCGAAGTGGCGTCCAATATCGCGCAGCGCAACAACGCCCAGGTTGGATTCGTGTACAAGCATGCCATAAAAGGTTTCTCCGCGGTGATCCCGAACGAGCGGGTGGCCGAGGTGCGCTCCTCGAACCCTGTGGACTACATGGAGCGTGACGGTACGGTACACGCCACGGCACAGACGCTCCCGTGGGGCATTGATCGTGTAGACGCAGACGTCAGCTCGACGCTCGCCGGGAACGGTTCCGGGGCGGTCACTGGCGTGAATGCTTACATCATAGACACTGGCATAGACGCCGGGCATACCGACCTGAACGTGACACAGAACGTCAACTTCGCGGGTGGCAAGAACGGCGACTGCAACGGCCACGGTACGCACGTCTCTGGCACTGTGGCAGCCGAAGACAACACGCAGGATGTCGTCGGCGTCGCGCCCGGCGCGCCCCTCACCGGCGTCAAGGTACTCGGCTGCAGTGGCTCGGGCTCGACCTCCGGTGTAATCGCTGGCGTTGACTGGGTGACTGCAAACGCGCAGGAGCCAGCGATAGCGAACATGAGCCTCGGCGGCGGCGTCAGCACAGCGCTCGACGATGCAGTGAAGCGTTCCGCAGCCAGCGGCGTCTTCTACTCCCTGGCCGCCGGCAACGAAGGTGTGAACGCGTGCAATAGCTCACCAGCCCGCGCGGGCGCAGGAACCAACAACGGCGTCATGACCACCGCCGCGACAGACATCAACAACCAGGAGGCTTCGTTCAGCAACTTTGGCTCCTGCGTTGACGTATGGGCTCCTGGTGTGAGCGTCCTCTCCACCAAGAAGGGTGGCGGCACCGTCACGTACTCGGGCACCTCGATGGCTTCGCCGCACGTTGGCGGCACCGGCGCCCTGTACCTCTCGTCGCACGCTGGCAGTAGCCCGTCCGCCGTCGAGACCGCGCTCAAGAGCAATGCGGTTTCCACAGACACCTTCAGCAAGGATGGCGGCCCGATCCGTCTCCTCTACGCTGGCGGATACTAGGAAACATTAGCCAGAGAAGGCGCGGCTTCATCTTCGGGGCCGCGCCTTCCCGGCTTTTCATGGAACAACGCGCCGCTGTGGTTCTGCGCATGGTTGGCGGGATCACGCACCACAATTTTTTCTTTCTCTAATCCCTGTCTGGAAGATGGCCCGCCCTTCGAGGGTGATCTCGCTTTGGCATGGAGCATTTTTCGGTCCTTGGAGTTCCGGGCGAGCATATGCATCCAGAAGCGTTGCGACATATTTTAGGGAGCGGGGTCCGGCCCCAGCCTATCTGCCAGCGTTCCGGCTGCTGGCGCGTCGAGGTCCACGATGCGTACTTCGGCCCCGCCCCCGCCTGACGCCACCCGCGCCTGCAGGGTGGCAAGCCGCAACCGCCGTTGGAATGGGCTGCTGACGATGCTGCGGGATTGCAGACGCCGCCTGGGAGCTATGGCAGTGGCGCGCGACAGGAGCCTGGAGCGGGCGAACAACCGGCTGTCGGAGATCGCCCATCCGGCATCCCTGTACTGAAGCCAGCCATACAAAGCGGCGAACACGAGCAGCGCAACCAGCAACAACGCTGCGGGAATCTCGAAAGCCAGCCAGGAAAAATCTTCTGCGGCGCATCCGGCGTCCCCGCAACCAGGCGCCGTGAACCCAGAGAACAGCCCGATAACGGCGATGGCCGAAACCACGAAGACGAGTGGTATCGTGGCGAGCATTGCCCTGAACACGTAGCGTCGGAGCGCGCGGCGCGGCAGGCGCTCCAGGGATGGCTCTCCCGCGAACTCGGGGGCGGCTGCGCGTAGAAATCCCTCCACCTCCTGACGGGGCAACAGGGGAAACAGGATGGTGGAGACCCCGGCATCCTCGCCGTAGCCGGCGCTCTCGACGCGAAGGGCGGCGAGGCCGAAGGGCTGGCGCAGGATGCCCTCGACCACCCTGACGGCCTGGATACGTGAGAGCGGAATCGTGGCCTCGCGGCGCTCCAGCAGGCCGCGCCGGATGTACAGGTAGTCCCCGTCGCGCGCGAGCGTGAAGCCAGCGTGGGCGAGCACGGTTCCCCCGATGGCGAGCAGCCAGGCGAACAGCCCAGCCACTACAACCAGCAGCAGTACGGCGGTGACCGAGCGCGGGGCGAAAGTCGTCACCACGCGCTCCACGAACTCGTTAGAGAAGAGATCGTCGAAAAACTGGGAGACGACGGCGACCAGCGAGACGGCAATCCCGATCTGCCCGCTCGTCGCACCGGCGATCAAGAGATCCCGCGTGGTGAGCCGCCTGACCACCGAGGGGCCGGATTCCTCCCCATCGGCGTCGGTAGGCTTGTGGCGGGACGTTTCGATCTCTCGCCGCAAGGTTCCGGCGGCAGCGCGGCTGAGGGCTGAGAGCGATGCGTCGGGTTCGTTAGTCCCACCCCCAGCCGTCTCGACGCGCACTTCCACCACACCAAATATTCGCTGGACTACGCCCTGCACGGTGTCCACGGATTGCACGTGATCCAGGGGTATTGTCCGCTCGCTCTTCTGGATCACACCCTGCCGCAGGTGAAACGCGCCACCTGATACCACGTAACTCGTGGCCCGCCATGACAGGAAGCCCCACACTGCGGCGAGCGCCGCCACCACGATCAACCCGGCGATGATGAGAAAGATGGTCCGAACGCTGAAACCCTGGTTCACCAGCAGGGCGCCGCCGGGCAGGACGAGCACGCCCACCCACTGCCTGGCCGTCTTGAGCGCCCCAATAAGCATGGCAGCAGGATGCAGACGGTGCGTGGATTCGTCTAACTGGTCCTCGCGTGGGCCGTTATCCTGGCTTTCGTTCCGGGCTCCGCCCGGGCCTTCAGAGTTCATTCTGTCCCCGAAAGATGGTCTCGACGACTCAAGTTCTCATCCTCACACGTCGAGACCATCTTTGGTCAGCTCGGCGATTCGGTCGCGTACCCTGGCTGCAACGGGGGCTGAGAGTTCAGGGATCTGGTTCGCTCCGGCCGCCGTGTAGAAAACGACGGTGGCAAGCCCAAACCGGCGCTGCAACGGACCGCTTCGAGTATCTACGTGCTGGATGCGGGCCAGCGGCACGAGGGTGCGCGCGATCCACAGTATCCCACGCTGAAGATCCACCTCATCTTCCCGGATCTCATAGCGCCACCGCCGCCATCGCAAGGTCGGCGCCACCACTACCATCAGCAAGAGCAACGCCACGGCAACGAGGGCAGGCAGAACCCCGAAGAAGAACGAAACGTCCACAAACATCAGCAAAGCCCAACTTCCTGCGGCGCCGGCAGCCAGCAGGGGCAGAGCATTGAGGGCGCCGACTATGCGCCACAGGGTACGGGCGCGCGGGTCGAGGCGCTCTGAAGGCTCGTCTTTCAAGCCCCGATCATGGGTATCGCAGGACGGCCCCTGAGATCCTTCGCCGCGAGCTGGCCGCAGGCGGCGTCAATATCCTGGCCCCGGCTTGGCCTGAGCGTCGCAGAGAGGCCGAGATCCCTGGCCTCGTTCAGGAACTCCCGCGCCCGCCGCTTGGAGGTCGCGGAGAATCCAGTGTCCGTCCAGTTGAACCGGAGCAGGTTGAGATGATAGAGCGGATCGTCGAGCAACTCCGCGAGTCCTTCGACGTGGCGCGGCTGGTCGTTCACGCCTGCGAGCAGCGTGTACTCGAAGAATAGCTTGCGGCGCGTGGTCTTCACATAGTAGCGGGCGGCGTCCATAAGTTCCGGGATGGAGGAGCGGGAGGCTACTGGCATGATCTCCTCCCGCTCGTCCCCGAACGGGGTGTGGAGTGAGATCGCCAGGTGAAACTGCTCAGGCTCGTCGGCGAAACGGCGGATCTTGTCTATCAAGCCGCTGGTCGAGACCGCGATGTGCCTTGCCGCGAGCCCGAACCCATCGGGGTCGTTCAGGACTTTGAGCGCAAGCAGCGTGTCTTTGTAGTTGAGCATCGGCTCGCCCATCCCCATCACCACGACGTTGGTGACGTGGTCCCCATCAGGGGCGATGTCGCGGGCTGCGACGAAGACCTGCTCCGCGATCTCACGCGCCTTCAGGTTGCGCTTGATGCCGAGCAGCCCCGTGGCGCAGAACTTGCAGGCCATCGGGCACCCGACCTGGGTCGAGATGCATACGGTGCGGCGTCCCTTCTCAGGGATCATGACGGTCTCTATGGCGTGTCCGTCGTGCGTCCTGAAAAGGTACTTCCGCGTTCCGTCGGTCGCCCGTGAGATGGTTTCCAGCCCCAGGGATGCCGCCGGAATTTGTTCCGAGAGCGCTGCCCGAAGGTTCTTGGGAAGGCTAGTTACCTCGTCCCAGTCACGCACCAGGGAGTTGGTCAGGGCGAAGTAGATCTGTTTCAGGCGGTAGGCTGGTTCGCCCCGCTCTTCGAGGACCCTCTGTACGTCTGGTAGGAATTCCGTGGCTCTCATAGTTTCGGATTATATAGGCGGGCCGGGAATCCATAGGGCCGGAAGCGGTAAAAGTGAGATTCCGGCGGTAGAATTCTGCTGATGGGCTTCCCAGACCTCAACGTACTCGACGTTTTTATCCTGGTATTCGTTCTCGCGGGGGTTCTGCGGGGCATGAGGACGGGATTTCTGGCTGGCGCGTTCTCGCTGGTCGGGGTGGTGATTGGGGCCGCCGTAGGATCGAGGCTTGCGCCTTTTCTGTTGCCCGAGAACGAGGACCCTTTGTTCCGGTCGGGAATCACGCTGGCAAGCATCGTTGCCTTCGCGGTGCTCGGGGAGGTGCTTGCCCGTACCTTCGGGGGCTCGCTGCGCGACCGCCTCACGGGATCTCTCTCCGCGACGCTGGACGGGGCAGGGGGCGCGGCGCTCGGCCTCGCGCTCTCCCTGACGCTGGTGTGGGTGGTGGGGAGCTTCGCCCTGCACGAGCCTATTCTCTCCAACGTCCACCCTGCGGTGAAGGAGTCGCGGGTCATAAGGACGCTCGACTCCAGGATACCATCCGAGCTCTTCACCCAGGCCGTAGCCAGGCTCGATCCGCTGCCCCAGATCCAGGGTCCACGCGCGGCAGTGGCCGAGCCGGACGCCGCCATCCTCCGGGCCCCCGAGGTAACGTCAACGGGCTCGCGGATGGTGCGCGTGAGCGGCATCGCCTGCGGCTACGGCGTCGAGGGCTCTGGCTGGGTTGCGGCCCCTGACCTGGTGGTCACCAACGCGCACGTGGTAGCCGGGGAGGTAGTGACCAGGGTCCAGGTTGGCGGCACGGGGACGAACCGGCGGGCGCGGGTCGTCCTCTTCGACGACCGCAACGATATCGCCGTCCTGCGCGTCAGGAACCTTGGGGTGAGTCCCTTGCCGCTGGCGGAACCGGAGCCAGGCCGGTCGGCGGCAGTCTTCGGCTTCCCCGAGAACGGCCCGCTCGACGTTCAGCCCGCGCGCATGGGCGGGACTCGGCGTGTGATCTCCACCGACGCCTACGATCGCGGTCCAGTTGAACGCACGGTGACCAGCTTCCGCGCATTCGTCAGGCCGGGCAACTCGGGCGGCCCTGCGGTCAACGCCGAAGGGGAGGTCGTCGCCACCGTCTTCGCCAGCCGCGTCGATTCCAGCAACGCGGGCTTCGGCATTCCGTCCCAGATCGTAGGCCGCCACCTGAACACCGCGGAAGAACGAAGGAAGACCGTCAGCACAGGCGAATGCGCGAATTGAGAAAGAGGTTTCAGGTTACAGGCGTCAGGCTTCAGCAGAATTTACTTGGTACGTTTCGCAAAGCCCGATTGCTAAAACCTAAAACCTGATACCTCTATACCGTCTCGTCGCGGATGATCTTCTCCAGCGAAATCCGGCTGCGGTTTAGCTCGGCCTCGACCGTGGAGAGGCGGGCCAGAGTCGTCTCGTCGAGCCTGTCGCGTTCGACCTCTCTGGCGACTGCAGAAGCAGCCTCTTCCATGGCGGTCACTGCGCTTTCGAGGAGCAGTAAGTCTGTTCGATCCATGCGGCGGATACTACTACCGCAAGGCTCGCCCCGCAGCGGCTACATTTCATTGCGCCTGTGCACTTCCTTGAGGCGCAGGTACTCCTCGTCTTCCGCAGCAGTACGCCATTTCTCGTGGAAGACTTCGGCTGCTTTCTGCTTCTCGGGGTCGGGTTTCTCGCGGGGTTGGCTCTTCTTGCCGCCACGGTATTTCGCGTAGCGCCGCGAGCGGGTCCACCCCATCTGAAGGAACTTCCTCGCCACGTCCATGCCCACGAAATCTCCCTCCGCCCTGTACTCCTCGAACTTCGCGTAGATGGCGGCAGAAGATTCCTCCGCGTCCTCCACGGTCTTGAATCTCCACAGCGGCAGCAACTCGCCCTTGTACGGCTCGGCGTGAAAGACGCCCTGCTCTCCGCGTCCGATCCTGTACTTCTCCGGGCGCTTGCGGAGATCCACACCACTGTACGGATAGCTCATGGGATCAGGATTATCCGACGTTCAGGCCCCGGCCACGTGGCGCGAACCGAACGCCGGGATGCCATCTAGCCGCAACCTCGATACCTCGTCTGGCAGGACGGGTTCGGCCACCAGCCCACGAGTTCCAGCATCCGATTCCAGACCGAGCATTGCCCGCACGAGCAGTGGGATGGTCCCGGCGGCCCACGCCTGCGGGCTGCATGAAGTCGGGTACTCGACAGGGCCTCGTCCCTCCTCGCGTGGATGCCCCCCGAAGACTTCCGGCAAACGGTGATCGAAGTGCTCCGCCGCCTCAAGCAGGGAGACCGCGATCCGGATCGCCTCGTCCCGAAACCCATATCGCCGAAGCCCCGCGGCTATGATGGCGTTGTCGTGCGGCCAGACCGAGCCGTTGTGGTACGAGTCCGGGTCGTAGCCGACTTCGCCCTCGGCCATCGTCCTTATGCCCCAGCCAGAGAACATGGTGTTTCCCACGAGACGATCCGCCACGAGACGCGCCTTGTCTTCCGGCGGGATCCCGCTCCATAAAAGGTGTCCGGCATTGGAAGTTATGGAGTCCACCCGTCGTCCCTCACCATCGAGGGCGAGGGCATAGTAGCCACGCTCGGGCATCCAGAAGTCGTGGTCAAAGCGTGTTCTCAGATCCGCCGCCTTCCCGCGCAGGTCTTTGGCAAGCTGTTCGTCGCCCCAGACGGCTTCGGCGAGTTCCGCGGTTCTCAGGAACGCGTCGTATACGTAACCCTGTACTTCGCAGAGGGAGATCTTCCCTTCCGCCAGGGTTCCGACACGGAAGAGGATGGAGTTCGCGGAGTCCTTCCAGCCCTGATTCTGGAGGCCCCGGGACGAACGTTTCTCGTAGGCGACGTAGCCGTTTACCCGGTCAGCTTCGTCGAGTATCCAGGCGAGAGCTTTCTTCGCCGCGTCTTCCATTTCACGGATGAAGGCGTCGTCTCCGGTCCATCGCCAGACCTCGTTCAGCAATACGAGGAAGAGTGGGGTGGCGTCGGCGGTTCCGTAGTATGGAGACTGCGGGACTTCCCCGAAGTACGCAAGTTCCCCGGCCCTGAGCTCGTGTGGGATCTTGCCCGGTTCAGCGTCGGTGAAGTCGTCGCGCGCATCGGCCTGCCACCGCGCCAGCGTCCGCAGCGTGTTCTTCGCGGGCTCGGGAGACAGGATCATGGCCTGGTAGCCGGTTATCAGGGAATCCCGCCCAAATAGCGCCATGAACCAGGGTGCGCCAGCGGCGGGGATAAGCAACCCCTCCCCCGCATCGAACGATAGCGATTCCAGATCCACGACGCTCCTATCCCAACTCTGTGACAAAGCCGCCCAGTCCGTCTTCAATTCTGGAACTTCGCTAAAAAGCGGGGCACGCTTCGGCAGGCTTGCCTCACTCCCACTTTCTTCCAGCGCTACCGAGACGCGGATGGTCTTTTCGTCTCCTGGCCCGAGACGACAGGCGCAGGAGATACGACCCGGCTCAGCGACGGTCTCCATCCCCTCGCCCGAGACTTCGACTACACTCCCGCGCGAGAATCCCTCCCGCTCGTACGAGAAACGCAGGAGACCTTCGCCGACCTCCTCGGAGAGATCACCGCGTGCCGCTGGCCGGGCGTAGCCCCGCACGTCGAAAACGTCCCTGAAATCCGCCGCACACTCCAGAGACAGGAAGACGTCTACATCCTCATCCGAGCTATTCGAGACCTCCAACGTCTCCCCCATACCAGCCCCGACCCTGCGCCGTCGTAGAATCCGCAGGCCGGACGACACGAGACGAAACTCAGCCCCCGAAGCGCTGTCCCGGAAACCCTCCGACAGCGGAGTTTCGTCGTTCACCGTCAATGTGAACCCGGAGAGATGGCGCGTGTCCCGAAAATAGAGGCCCTGCCCCACCCCAGCGTCGAAGTCTCCGCGACCGTCCGATACCGCGTATGCGCCGGGAGAGACCAGGCTCACTACCCCGCCCGCCAATCCTGCTTCGTTGTCAGGCAAAGCAACTCCCTCCTGTCCATCACATCCCCGCCATCATACAGCGCGAGCCGCCTGAATCTCCCACCCATTTCAGTATTGACAGAACGTTCAATCAAGAGTATGCTGTGTTTATTGAACGATCAATCAATGGGGTGATTGGATGACGGAGGTAGAAGATCGGCGGGCGCAGATCCTGGACGCGGCGTTCGAGGAGTTCTCGACGAAGGGGTTCAAGGGGGCGACGATCAAGAGCATCGCGCGGGCTGCGAGGGTGCAGTCTCCGGCCCTGATCTACCACTACTTCCCCGACAAAGAAGCCCTGTTCAACGCGGTCCTCGAAACCCACGCCCCAATCCGCAGCGCGGTCGAAGATCCGACGACCTTCATAGATCGCCCACCGGAGGAAGTCCTGCCCGAGATCGCGCAAGCCTACTTCGCCACCGTGGGCAATCCGGTAGCCCAGCGTATGATGAAGCTCATGGTCGGAGAGGCGATGCGGCGTCCGGCGCTGGCCGATTTACTCGGGAAGGCAACGGCGGCGAGGATACTCGACTCCCTCAAGAAATACCTGGCCCGGCAAATCGAACTAGGCAGGCTGCGGCCCCACGACGTGCGTTCTAGCGCACGGGCCTTCGTCGGCATGCTCATCCCACAGGCTGCGGGCAGGATCTTCCTCCCGGCCCTGCGCGAGGACGGCCTGACGGACGAAGAACACATCGAGACCGCAGTAGGAATATTCCTGGAAGGGCTCAGGCCGGAAAGGTAGGCAAGATGAACGGACTTTCTACTGCGTATCCCACCGGGCGTTTCATGAAATTGGGCGACGAAGGTCGTCAGGCAACAAGGAGGTTGCGGCCATGACGGAGACAGCCATGCGGAAGGAAGACGCGGCAAGCAAGGTAACGAAGACCACCTGCGTGATCGTTGGCGGCGGCCCCGGCGGGGTTGTGCTCTCGCTGCTGCTCGCCAGGAAGGGCGTTGACGTAACGCTCCTCGAAGCCCACCCCGACTTCGACAGGGAGTTCCGGGGCGACACGCTGCACCCTTCGGTAATGGAGATCATGGACCAACTCGGCCTCGCCAAACGGCTGCTGGAGATACGTCACAGCGAGATCCGCAAATTCACCATTCAGACGGACACCGGGCCGTTCACCCTGGCCGACCTCTCGCGCCTTCGCACGAAGTACCCATACATCACCGTCATGCCTCAGACCAAGTTCCTTGAGTTCATGGTCAGGGAGGCGAAACAGTACCCCAACTTCCGGCTGGTGATGGGAGCGCGGGTGCGAGAACTGATCGAAGAAGACGGCGTGGTACGGGGCGTCCGCTACGAGTCGGAAGACGGCCGCCACGAGGTACGGGCGGCGCTCACGGTCGGGGCTGATGGGCGAGGCAGCCGCACCCGGAAGCTGGCCGGTATCGAGCCGCAGAAGACCTCGCCGCCGATGGACGTGCTCTGGTTCCGGCTGCCGCGCGAGGCCGAAGATCCAGCGGGCGTGGTCGGACGGTTCGGGCGGGGGCACATCGCCGTGATGCTGGACCGTGATGACTACTGGCAGGCTGGGTACGTGATCCCGAAGGGCGGCTTCCCGAAGCTGCGTCAGGAAGGCATCGCTGACCTCAAGCGCGAGTTCTCCGATTTGATCCCGGAGTTCGCCGGGCGGCTGGACCACCTCACGGACTGGCGGCAGGTCTCGCTGCTCTCGGTAGAGTCGAGCCGCTGCCCGACGTGGCACAGGCCGGGATTACTCCTGATCGGGGACGCGGCCCACGTTATGAGCCCGGTCGCCGGGGTCGGCATCAACTACGCCATCCAGGATGCCGTCGAGGCCGCGAACATCCTCACAGGCCCGCTCATGCAGAGCCAGTCGCGGCTGACGAATGTGGAAGAGAGGCATCTGGCGTCTGTGCAGCGGCAGCGTGAACTTCCTACCCGCGTGATACAGGCAGCCCAGGCGCAGGTACAACGCCGCGTCCTCGCCCCCGCGCTGCGCTCGAAAGAGTCGTTCTCTCCCCCGCTCCCGCTGCGCCTTCTGACACGAATCCCGATCCTGCGCGACATGCCAGGCCGTCTCGTCGGGTTCGGGCTCAGGCCCGCACGCGTCAAAAAGTAAGGGGGCAAGCATGGAGACACTACGAAGCAGCGAGGTGAAGACGGTACTATCCTTCGACGCCCTGGACCGCGACTCGCTCCCCGTCGCCGGTGGTAAGGCCGCCAACCTGGGCGAGCTGACCCGAGCCGGTTTCCCAGTCTCTGAAGGTTTCTGCGTCACCACGGCGGCGTATGCCACCGTTGCGGACAACCTCGATCTCGCCGCCACCCTGGACGCGCTGGAAGGTACGTCCGCGGACGACACGGAGCACCTGTCGGGCCTCGCTTCCGAGATGAGAAAAGCATTGCAAGCAGCGCCGATGCCCGAACGCGTGGCCCGGTCCATCACCGAGGCGTACCGGGAGCTGGCGGACGGCGCGCCCGTTCCCGTGGCCGTCCGTTCATCGGCAACAGCAGAAGACCTTCCCCATGCAAGCTTCGCCGGGCAACAGGACACGTACCTCAACATCGTCGGCGAAGAATCCCTGCTGGATGCGGTGGGGCGTTGCTGGGCTTCGCTGTGGACGGATCGCGCCGTCAGCTACCGCGCGAGAAACGGAATCTCCCATCGCAGTGTGAGGCTGGCCGTGGTGGTTCAGCGGATGGTCGAGTCCGAAGTCTCCGGGATACTTTTCACGGCGAACCCGCTCACAGGGAAACGCCGCCAGGCTGTGCTTGATGCCAGCCCCGGCCTGGGTGAGGCGATAGTCTCGGGCGCGGTCAATCCGGATCACTTCGTTGTGGACACCGCTACCGGCGAGATCGTCGAGAGGCGTTCTGGAGACAAGCGGATGGCTGTGAGATCCACGCCCGGAGGCGGCACACAGCAGGTCGAATCGGAGGCGCGGGATGCGGAATACTGCCTGACCGACGAGCAGGTCCGGTCGCTGTCAGCCCTCGGCGCGCGGGTCGCAGATTATTACGGGGCGCCGCAGGATATCGAGTGGGCTATCGACCCTGACGGGAAGACCTGGCTGGTACAGTCGCGGCCGATCACGACGCTCTTCCCACTGCCTGCCGAAACATCGGACGACGAGTTTCGGGCGTACCTCTCGCTCAGCGTGGTTCAGGGCGTCTACCGTCCGCTGACACCGATGGGTGTGCAGGTGTTCCAGCTTATCAGCTCCTCCGTGTCAGCCCTCGCTGGCCATCCGCCAGCAGACAGGTACGCTGGTATTTTGCCGCTCACCGAGGCGGCGGGCCGCCTGTTCTTCGACGTGACGCCCGCGTTGCGAAGCACTTTCGGGCGCAAGGTTCTGTCTTTCGCGACGAGCAACATGGAGGCGCGGGCCGCACCCATCCTCAATCGTCTCGCAGAAGACCCGCGCCTCTCGACCATGCCGACGCCGTGGGTAAAGATCCTGCGCTCCGTGCTCACGGTGCTGGCGAAGGGACGCATCCCACCCTACGTCATCCAGGCTCTTGCAGAGCCAGAAGCCGCACGGGCGAGTGCAGAGCGCGTCGTCGAAGAGATTCGCTCGGAGGGAGATACACCTCGGACCGGCGCAGAACGGCTCGCTGAGGTCGAGAGGATCCTGCTCGGAGGAGCGCCACGCATACTACGCGGCGTTCCCCCCACGTTCATCGCCGGTCTCGGGGCCAATGCCCTGGCGGGAAAGCTGCTCGGGGATCTGGCGACGGAGGGCGAACGTCGAACGGTGATGGGCGCGCTCCCCCATAACCCCACGACGGAGATGAACCTGGCGCTCTGGGCGCTCGCGAAAGAGGTAAGCGCGAACCCGGCAGCCGCGCAAACCGTCCGCGAAACGCCGCCGGAACAACTCTCTCGTGACTACCAATCCGGTTCGTTGCCAGCGCAGCTACAGGCACGTCTGGAAGAGTTCCTGGGCAGGTATGGGCACCGCGGGGTTGCGGAGATAGACGTGGGGCTGCCGCGCTGGGCCGAGGACCCCACGCACATCCTCGGCGTGCTCGCCAACTACCTACGCCTCGAAGACCCGGAGGCTGCCCCTGACGCCCAGTTCAAACAGGCGGAGCGGCGTGCGCGGGAGATGTCCGACACCCTCGCCCGCCGCGCATCGCGCAAGAGCCGTCTGCGGGAGGCGCTTATCAGGTTCTTGCTCGGACGGGCACGGGAGCTTGCGGGCCTGCGGGAGATGCCCAAGTTCTGCATCGTGCTGCTTTTGGCGCGGGCGAGGGCGCTGCTGTGGCCTGTGGGCGAGGAGCTTGCAAAAGCTGGACGCCTGGAGAAAGCGGAGGACATCTTCTTCGTCTCGCTGCCAGAGGCGAAGGTGGCCCTGGCGGGTGGCGACCTCCGCCCGATGGTCCGGCAAAGACGGGAGCGCTACCAACAGGAGGTTGCCCGGCGGCACGTACCAAGGATCCTGCTCTCCGACGGCACAGAGCCAATGGATGAAGTCCCTGAAGCAACTGATCCCGCCGGAACCATGAGAGGCACGCCAGCCTCCTCGGGCATCGTGGAGGCTAAGGCGCACGTCATCCTGGAACCGACGGGCGCCAGGTTGGAGCCGGGGGAGATCCTGGTTGCGCCATCAACCGACCCTGGATGGACTCCCCTCTTCCTCACCGCCGGCGGCCTGGTGATGGAGATGGGCGGGGCGATGTCGCACGG
>JAABUR0100001104.1_pt1 | contig 34010 bp, 42 predicted proteins | sample 5560091 | NCBI WGS metagenome assembly JAABUR01 (sample SAMN10711879, study PRJNA513375) | rock metagenome | isolation source: Antarctica rocks | place: Antarctica: Victoria Land, University Valley sud | reverse complement strand
GGGTGATCTACCGCTGCTGGGTCAATGGGGTCGCCTACGACCCCGCCCGCCATGGCGCCACCCGCAGGCTCGAGGACATGGGATCGGTGGTCGTTGCGGCCTAGGGTTGACACAGAGGGTGTCATGCGCGCTCGCGAAAGACGGGTCGAGCGTAGACGTCCCGGCGACGGAGCCGAAGGCCGGCGCCCCGGGCGGGGCACCGGCCTTCGATAACGGGTCAGCTGCTCTGGACGAGCGTCTTCAGCTGCTGCTCGATCTGCATCGAGGGCTGTCCGGTCTTCTGCGAGATCGTCTGGACGAGCTGGTCCGGATCGCTCTGGCCTGACTGCAGGTCATCGTCGGTCAGACCGCTGAACTGCTGCTTCAGTTGCGGCTTGAGCTGCTGGAACTTGTCCTTCAGCTGCGTCTTTGTCTGCTGATCCAACATGGTCGTTCCTCCTGTGATGGTTCGCGAGCCTGCCGGCTCCGTCCTCTCGAGAGTGAGCCCAGTACGGCTCGCGTCGCCGCTCTCGAAGGGGGCATCGGGAGCCGGAATGCATATCGTTCCCGTTGCAGCGGCAGCGGCGGAGGACCCCCGTCCGGGGCTTCCGAATGGAGCTGACCGGTCGCGCAGAAGCTCACGTTTCGGAGCTGGGTCTCGCGCAGGGCGCCGTCCCGAATTGCCTCCATGGGAACCTGTCGAGTGTCTCCTGGCGTCAGATCGCCGACGCCTCCGCGATGCAATCAATCCCCTTCGGCTCGCTGTAGGCCTTCGGCAGCTTGTAGCCGTATTCCGCGGCGACCGCGCGCAGCCGGTCCGGATAGTTGGTGATGATCCCGTCGACGCCGGCCTCGATCAGCGACGCCATCGTGGCCGGGTCGTCGATCGTCCAGGGGATCACGGCCAGACCCGCCTCGTGCGCTTTGGCCACCAGGGCCGGGGTCGTGTAGGGCACATAACCGGGATCGCCGACCTTGCCGTTCTGGGGCATCCCGTGCACCGGTGAGATCGCGTCGGCGCCGAAGGAGGCTGCCGCGTCGACGAGGCTGCCGCCGAAGTCGTCGATGTCGATGCCACCGAGCCACGGCGAGGCGCCGGCCTGACCGACCTGCAGGAAGTCGCCGTTCGTCAGCGCGACGATCGGCAGGCGCGGCTCGAGCTCGCGGACGAGCATCAGCGCGCCCCAGTCGAAGCTCTGGATCGTCACCCGGTTGCGGACGCCGGCCTCCTCGATCTCCGCGAGGACGACATCGATGAACTGCTCGCGGGGGGCGGTCTGCTCCGGTGCGCCGGCTTCCACCTTGGATCGCCGTTTTTCGAAGGCGTGAACGGAGCGTTGCGTTCTGCTGTCGACTGAGAACTCGTCGACACAGGGTCCCGTGGTGCAGTGTCACCATGCCGAACATGCCAATGGACGTCTCGCGGTCGATCTTCATCACGACAGGCGCCGACTTCGATCAATGGCTCACCGAGAACGCTGTCACGGAGCGCGACGTCGTCCTCGCGATCCACAACAAGCGGTCGGGCAAGCAGACGGTGAGCCTCGTCGCGCTGCAGGAGGTGGCGCTCTGTCACGGCTGGGTCGACACCCGGACCAGGCGAATCGATGACGAGCGCTACGCGATCCGCTTCGTCCCGCGCCGGCCGCACTCCGTCTGGGGCGCCAAGAACCGCCAGATGGCGCGCCGGCTCCTGGCCGAGGGGCGCATCAGGGAAGCCGGGCTCGCCACGTTGCCCGGCGACATCTGAGCCGCTCGGCGGCGTCGGCTCGGCGGTCAGCGGCGCGGTGACTCCTTCCGCATGTCGGCCGCAACCGCCTCCTCACGAGGCGAGCCCGCGCTGAGGCCGGCGATGACCCCGTCGACGTCGGCGCCGCTCCGGTTCTGGCTGAGCTTGCGCTTCGCCTCGATCCGCGAGATCCGGAGCTCGAGACCCACGATCGCGCGCACCTGGGTCTCGACGTAGCCGTCGGGTGCATCGTCGATCGACCACGGCTGGTCGCGGCGGGCCTCGTGGCGCTCGACCAGTCGGCGGACGTGTTCCACCAGCCACTCCGGCTCGTGGCGCACTTCGAGCCGCCCGTGCACGAGGACCGTCGAGTAGTTCCAGGTCGGCACGACCTTGCCGGTCAGCCGCTTCTCCTCGTACCAGGCCGGCGAGACGTACGCGTCGGCGCCGTTGAAGATCGCCAGCGCCTCGGCGTCCGACAGGGCGTCGCGCCACTGCGGGTTGGGCCGAGCGAGGTGGCCCCGCAGGATCCCCTGATCCCCTGCGTCCGGGTCGAACAGCATCGGCAGGATCGAGGCGCGGAGTCCGTGGGGACAGGTCGTGACGAGCGTCGCCGGCACGTACGACGCCAGCTCAGCCAGCAGGACCGAGGGATCCGCATCCGAGAAGCGACCGTGAGCCGGTTGGTACACGTCCGGACGCTATCACGGCCTGCGCGAGACCGGCGCCGCCATCAGCCCACGTTGCGCAGCTCGAAAGCCGGGTGGCGACGAGCTGCCGCGAGGTAGTCATCCGCGGTCGAGCGTCGATCGACGCCATACCAGGCGGCGATCATCGAACCGAACACGGGCGCGGCCATGACCGGCCCGAGTCCCGCTTCGAGGATCGGCGCAGCCTCTTCCGGTGTGAGCTCGATCGCGGCGACGATATGCCGCCTTCGGCCGTGGCGGATCGTCGCCGTGCCGGCCGCCCGCAGGTTGTGGACCCAGTTGACCTCGCCGAACGGCGAGAAGGGGAACTGCCGGCCGTCGGTCTCGAGGACGGCGACCGGAAAGGTCCGGAGTTCGCCGGTCTTGCGGCCGCGGACCGTCATGAGGACATTCGGGCCCATTGGGATGCCGAGCCGCAGCGCGCGCTGGATCAACGGATTGAGTCGGCGGACGATCGCCGGGACGGCCTCGCGGCCGACGACGAAGCTCGACGTGGTCATGATGTGCTCCCGTGCGCTGCGAGCCGGCGTGAGTCGGGCTCGTCACACTGAGTACGGAGCGTCCTAGCGGAACGTGACCGGCAGATCGATCCCCCCGCCGGTCACATTCGTGACCCCAGACTCGTGCAGAGGTCGATGGCGCAGTTGAGAGACATCGCCGTGGAGCGGCGCCACTGGCTGGCGGCCGAGTTCGAGCGGCATCGGGCGCATCTCCGCTCGGTCGGCTACCGGATGCTCGGCTCGATGACCGAGGCCGAGGACGCCGTCCAGGAGGCATGGATTCGCCTCGACCGGCGCGACCCCGGAGGGGCCGATGACCTGCGCGGCTGGCTCACGGTCACGGTGGGCCGGATCTGCCTCGACCAGCTCCGGAGCCGGCGCTCGATCAAGCGTGACGGCCGTTGGGCGCGCTCCATGTCATTCCTGACCGGTCCTGCCAATCTTGGCGGGCATGATGCGGACCCCATCCAAAGGAGGAACACTTCGTGGCCCCTCGACTTCAGGTCGTCTTCGACGCAGCCGATCCGGCCCGCCTGGCCGAGTTCTGGATCGCGGCCCTCCACTACCAGCAGCCGGAACCGCCACCGCCCCACGCGAGCTGGGACGACTGGGCTCGGGCGGAGGGTATCCCGGAGGATCGGTGGAACGACGCCCGGGCGGTGGAAGATCCGGCCGGCGAGGGACCTCGGGTCTTCATCCAGCGCGTGCCGGAGCCGAAGGTCGCCAAGAACCGGATGCACCTCGACCTGGGAGTCAGTGGCGGGCCCGGCACGCCCCTCGAGGACCGGAAGACGCGCGTCGACGAGGAGGTGGCGCGACTCAAGGTGCTCGGCGCGACCGATGAGCGTGGCGCGATCGAGCAGCGCGGTGAGTACTGGGTGCGGATGAACGATCCGGAGGGCAACGAGTTCTGCGTGCAGTGAGCGCCGGCCGGGCCTCTGTCCGGGCTCCTCGCGCTCCCCTCCCCCGCCTGTCCGCCGCAGGCGCCCGGCGCATCGCCATCGCCGCCCAGGGTCTCGCGGGCGCCGGTGATGGCAGGCCCGTCGATCGCCGTCGGCTGCGCCGCATGGTCGACCAGATCGGCCTCATCCAGATCGACTCGGTCAATACCGTGGTCCGGGCTCACGAGCTGCCGCCGTTCGCCCGATTGGGCGCCTACCCGCGAAGTCTGATCAAGGAGGGCACGGAGCGCCACCGCGACCTGTTCGAGTACTGGGGACACGCCGCCTGCCTCATGCCGATCGCCACCCACCCGCTGTGGCGCTGGCGAATGGAGCAAATGCGCGAGCGGTGGCGGCGCGGCGTCGATCGCATCGAGCGTGAGCGACCCGGCTATGTCGCGGCGGTGCTGGCCGAGGTCCGCGACCGTGGCCCGATCGCCGCCAGCGACCTGACCGACGGCGGCAAGGCGAAGGGACCGTGGTGGGGCTGGGCCGAGGGCAAGACGGTCCTGGAGTCCTTGTTCTGGGCCGGCGAGCTCAGCGTGGCGGGCCGGCGCGGTGGGTTCGAGCGGCTGTACGACCTCACCGAGCGCGTCGTCCCTGCCGCGATCCTTGCTCTGCCGACTCCGTCGATCGAGGACGCCCACCGGGAGCTCGTCCGGATCGCGTCGCGCGCCCTCGGGGTGGCGACCCGGAAGGACATCTTCAACTACTTCTACCTGCGCGCGGATCGAGCGGCAGCGAGCATCGCGGAGCTGGTCGAGAATGGTGACCTGCTGCCGGTCACCGTCGACGACTGGCGCGACCCTGCCTACCTCGCCGCCGGGGCCAAGCGACCGCGCCGAGTCGACGGTCGAGCGCTCCTCGCCCCGTTCGACCCGCTCGTGTTCGATCGCGACCGGGTCGAGCGACTGTTCGGCATGCGCTACCGGATCGAGATCTACACGCCGGCGCCGAAGCGGGTGTACGGCTACTACGTGATGCCGTTCCTGCTGGGCGACACGCTGGTCGCGCGCATCGATCTCAAGGCGGACCGTGCGCGGGCGACCCTCGTCGTGCAGGCAGCCCACGCCGAGCCGCGCGTTGACCTTCCCGTCGTCGCCTCGGCCCTTGCCGAGCACCTCCAGCTGATGGCCGGCTGGCTCGAGCTCGGAGACATCGAGGTTCGCCCCCGCGGAGACCTCTCGGCCGCCCTGGCGGCGGCCTCGTGACGTCTCGCCTGACCGCCCTATTCCTCGGGAATGAGCCCGCGAACCTCGATCGAGCCGTTCGTCATCGGGACCCGCTGCGCCCAGCCGACGGCGTCGTCCATGTTCTCCGCCTCGATGATCCAGAGGCCGCCGAGCTGCTCTTCCCGCTCCCGTACGGTCCGTCCGTCACGGTCCTGTTGCCGTCGCTGACGCGGACGGTCTTCGCCTGACGGGGACGCTCGTCTACTCGCGAGTCTTCTGGGACCTCGACTGCGTCGGTCTTCGCGACGAGGCCGGTTGACGAAAGGCCCGGCCGGGATCAGCCGGTCACCGTCAGCGCCGTTCCGGCTCCGGTCCCCAGTCGGGCGGCCAGTCATCACCATGGACGCGGATCCCGTGGGCCCAGGAGTCGAGGTCCGGCGGCTCGATGCCGTTCGAGCCCAGGATCGTTCCGACGTGCGTCCGATGCTCGGTGCCGTGCATGACCAGCTGGGTCAGGATCGTCGCCGCGGCACGGTTCCCGCTGCTCGTCGGCAGCATCGTCCCGGGCTCCGGCAGCGAGTCGATCAGCCTGACCAGGCTCGCGGCCGACTCGTCCGCCAGCCGTTGCAGGTCAGCCAGCTCCGGGCGCCGATCGGCGCCGTCGGGTGGCTCGTAGCGCGGCAGACCGGCCAGCCGCCGCTGATAGCCAAGCTCGGCCGTGAGCAGGTGCTCGAGGGTCTGCCCGACGGTGCCGTACACGCCGGTGGTCGACGCATCGAGCGTCTCCCGCGGGAGGCCACCGAGAAAGGCCAGCAGCCCCTGGTTCGCCCAGCTGTTGTAGTCGATCAGGCGGTGCAGATAGGTCGGCATGGACGGAAGTGTAGGACGCGCCCGGGCTCCGGTGGGCGCCCTTTCAGACCTCGTACTGGTCGTGCCGGGCCAGGAACTCGGCGCGCTCCTCATCGCTGTACTGCCGGCCGGAGCTGATGCGCTCTGCGAGCTCCCGGAAGTACTCCTCCCGCGGCGGTCCTGGCGCGAACAGGATCAGCATCGAGGCTGGCGCGCCCGGGTAGGACATCGCGGCCACTCCTTGCTGCGGGCGGTAGGACCGACCGGCCGGCGGGTCAAGCATGACGTGGATCAGGAACTCCCGTCGGCCGTGTCCGTCGCTGCCCACAATGGGTGGCATGGAGCCAGCACGCTGACCGCCGTCCGCCGAGCGCACCCTCCAGGGGAGGGACGGCGGCGCCGATGAGGCTGCCGTCGCGGCCGGGCGTCCGATGAGGGTTTCGTGGTTCCTCCTCGTCCTGAGCGGCGGTGTCCTGCTTCAGGCGGCAACCGCGGTCGCACGCCCGATGGCGTCGTACCGTGCGCTCGAGATCGGGATGGCGCCCGAATTCCTCGGGTTCGTCGCGGCTGCGTTCGCCATCGCCCCGCTCGCGTTCGCGCTCTCGATCGGGAGGCTCATCGACCGGTTCGGCGAGGTTTCGTTCCTGTTCGGGTCGGCGCTGATGATGGTCGTGTCGTCGGTCGCCCTCGCCTTCGTCGGGTCCGCCGTTGGGCTGCTCGCGCTCATCGCCCTCCTCGGTCTGAGCCAGCTCGTGTTCGTGGTCGCGAACCAGACCCTCATCGCCAGCCGGACGCCGGCGAAGGAGTACGACCGCCGGTTCGGCCACCTGTCGTTCGTCGCGTCGTTCGGGCAGCTCATCGGGCCGGCGGGGGCGGGCCTGATCGCCGGCGAGGGATCGCCCGAGGGCACGACGTTGGCGCTCCTCTTCGGCGCCGGCCTGTCCATGGCATCCGTGCCGCTGATCGCCCATGCCGCCCGCCGCGACCCGGGTCCGGTTGTGCCGCTCACGGCTGAGCGTCCCGCGCGGCCGCCCGTCCTCTCGATCCTCCGGATGCCCGGGATGGGCGCCGCCATGCTGGCGAGCACGACCGTGCTGGCCACGATGGACATCCTCGTCGTCTACCTGCCGGCGCTCGGCGAGGAGCGCGGGCTGGCGGCCGCCACGGTGGGCGCGCTCCTCGCCGTCCGGGCCGCCGGCTCGATGGCCTCGCGGCTGATGCTCGGGCGACTCGTGACGTTCTTCGGGCGCGACCGGCTGATGCTCCTGAGCCTCGTCGTCTCGGCCGTCTCCGTCATCGCCCTGGCGATCGCGCCCCTCCCGCTCATGTTCGTCCTCATGGCGGTGGCGGGGCTGACGCTGGGCGTCTGCCAGCCGATCACGATGTCGTGGGTCGCCGCGCGAGCGACGGCGGGCTCGCTCGGCACGGCGATGTCGCTCCGGCTGATGGGCAATCGGCTCGGCCAGGTGCTGATCCCCGTCGCGGCGGGTTCGATGGCCGCATTCACAGGGACGGCCGGAGTTCTGGCGGCGACCGGGCTGACGGTGGCGGCGAGCGCGGCGATCGTCGCGGCGACGAGGGAGTGATCGGCGTGGGCAGTCCGCCCAGGATCACGGACGTCGCTGTCGCACACGCGTCTCTGTCGCACAATCGGCAGATGCCGTACGACCTCGACCGCTTCGTCGCCGCGCAGCAGGACGCCTATGACGGCGCGCTCCAGGAGCTGCGGGGCGGCCGCAAGACGGGCCACTGGATCTGGTTCATCTTCCCGCAGCTCGCCGGCCTCGGCTCCAGCGCGATGTCCCGGCGCTACGCCATCGCCTCGCTGGACGAAGCGCGGTCGTATCTCGCCCACCCCGTGCTGGGAGCGCGGCTGCGCGAGTGCGCCGGAGCTGTCCTGGGGATCAGCGGACGGACAGCGGACGACATTCTCGGCGCGACCGACGCGAAGAAGCTCCGCTCCTGCATGACGCTGTTCCGCCGGGCCGCGCCCGACGAGCCGGTGTTCGCCAAGGTGCTGGACCGCTACTACGGCGGTGTTCCGGACGAGGCGACGGACGCGCGGCTGCGATGACCTCGAGGACAGGACCGACGACGCTCCACAAGGACGACCATCGGTCACTGGTCCTGCATACGGCCGACGTCGCCGAGCGTGTGCTCCCGTATTTCGAGGAGGCGTCTCCGAAGGACGACCGACCCCGAACGGCCATCGAAGCCGCGCGTGCCTGGGTCCGCGGTGAGATGGAGACGAGCGACGTACGCGCCGCCGCCTTCGCCGCACATGCCGCTGCCCGCGACGCTCCCTCCCCTGCCGCCCGGGCCGCCGCGCGGGCGGCCGGTCACGCAGCCGCCACCGCTCACGTCGCCGGGCACGCCGTTCATGCGGAGACCTACGCCGCCACTGCCGCTCGGGCCGCCGCCAAAGCCTCGCGCGGCCGCGGCACACTGAGTGCATTGCGTTGATGCGAGATGACCGTCGTTGTGGGACCGTGGTTGCCATGCCCCCGGCCGAGCAGCATCCCGTGCCTCAGCGCCCGCGACGCGTGCTGGCCGCCCTGGCAGTGATCGTTCTCCTCGCAGGCTGCTCTGGTCAACGAGTCGAGACGACCCCCACGGCTCCGCCGTCGTCCCAGCCCGTTGCGACCGGCGGCGGGACCGCGCCCTCGCTCACCCGGGCGCCGTCGCCGACCCTCGCGCCCTCGCCGACCGACTCGCCAAGCCCCAGCCCCACGGCCTCGCCGGAGCCCTCACCCTCGCCGACGCCCGAGCCGCTCCAGGGCCTCGAGCTGCAGCTGGTCGCGGAGGGACTCGAGAACCCCCTGGACGTCAAGGCGCGGCCGAGTGACGGCGCGCTGTTCGTGGTCGAGCAGGCGGGCGTCATCCGCCGGGTGGAGGATGACGGCGTGGCCGACGAGCCGGTGCTCGACATCAGCGATCAGGTCAACGTGTCGAGCATCGAGCAGGGCCTGCTTGGCTTCGCCTTCCACCCGGACTACCCGGACGATCCGCGCGTCTTCGTGTACCACTCCATGGCCAGCAACGACAACGTCCTGGCCTCGTACGAGACCACCGGCGACCCGGACGTCCTCGACCCGGACACGCGCACGGAGCTGCTGATCATTGACAAGGATCCGGAAGCCGTGCGCCACAACGGCGGCACCGTGCTCTTCGGACCGGACGGGCTGCTCTACCTCTCGCTGGGGGACGCCGCCCGCTACAGCGTCAACGCCCAGGATCCGTCCACCCTGCCGGCATCGATCCTGCGGCTGGACGTCGACGGCGGCGACCCCTACGCCATCCCGGACGGCAACCCGTTCGCTCCCGGCGAAGATGGCCCCGAGGGCGTCGAGGGCGCCCCCGAGGTGTGGTGGTTCGGCCTGCGCAATCCGTGGCGCTTCAGCATCGACGAGCCCACGGGCCTCGCCTACATCGCCGACGTCGGCCAGGAGGCCGCCGAGGAGATCAACGTGGTCCCGCTCGAGGACGGCGGCCTCAACTTCGGCTGGCCGGCCCGTGAGGGCCTGGGCGCCTTCGTCGACGTGCCCCTCGTCAGCGAGGCCACGGAGCCGGTCCTCGAGATCCGCCACGACGACACGGACAAGGGCTGCTCGGTCACCGGTGGCGAGGTGTATCGCGGCGCCGCGATCCCGGAGCTCGCCGGCCACTACTTCTACGCCGACTGGTGCACCGGGTGGATCCGCAGCTTCCGCCTCGCCGACGGAAAGGTCGCCGATCAGCAGGACTGGTCCGCGGACCTCGAGACGGTCATGGTGTCGAGCTTCGGCCACGATGCCGACGGAGAGCTACTGGTGCTCGACTGGGACGCCGACACGCTGTCGCGGATCGTGCCCGTCCGTTAGCTCGGGCTCAGGCCGAGACGCCCTCGTAGGCCTCCTTCAGCTTCGCGACGTCGATCTTGCTCATCTGCAGCATCGCCTCCATCGCGCGCCGCGCACCATCGCGATCGGGCGCGTTCAACAGCTCCGGGAGCTGTCGCGGGATGACCTGCCACGACACGCCGAAGCGGTCCTTCAACCAGCCGCACTGGCTCGGTTGGCCGCCGCCCTCGATCAGCGCATCCCAGTAGCGGTCGACCTCCCCCTGGTCCTTGCAGTCGATCGAGAACGACACCGCTTCGGTGAATGAAAACTCCGGTCCGCCGTTGAGACCGATGAACGGCCGGCCGGCCAGCGTGAACTCGACGGTCAGGACCGCGCCTTCGGGGGTGCTCGGGTTGTCCGCCGGGGACCGGTGCACCTTGTCGACGCGGCTGTCCGGAAAGAGCGAGGTGTAGAGCTGCGCGGCGTCCTCGGCGTTGCCGTCGAACCACAGGCACGGGGCGATCGTCGTCATCTCGTCTCCTCACACGGGTTTGCCGGTCAATGCCGATGCATCTCTGACTGGCTGTCCGGGGACAACTCATCGGTGCCTCGGCCGACCGCCCGGGGACTATCTCGCCAGTCGGCTTTGATCCCCGGTCGTATCCGCCGATTTGAAGTCATTGGCTAGATGGCGGGTGTCACCAAGGCTGACCACCTGGCGGTTGCGGAAGTAGTCGTCCTCGTGGAGCACCGTGATGCTTCCGGAGGCAGCCCGGAAGTTGACGTAGCCGACGGACTTGATCGGCATTCTGATCCACGACGCCAAGGCGAATGTGACGGCGAAGCCGTGCGTCACGATGACCTGATACTCACAGCCGCTCTTCAGGACTTCGTCCATGACCGAGTAAACGCGCTGCGCGAACGCCGCCTTGGTCTCAGCGCCCGGTACACCTTCGTCGTGCTCCATCCGATCCCCAACAGCAGGTGGCGGGACGAACCGCTGGTCCAGCCACTCCTGGGGCCGGCCCTCAGCGTCGCCGTAGGATTTCTCGCGCAATCGGCGATCAAGCACCGGTTTCACGCGCAGCACGTCGCCCACCACGCTGGCCGTGTGCCGGGCACGCTGCAGATCCGACGAAAACAACTCCACGTCTGCGTCCATGGGAATCCTGGCCCGTAACGCTTCGGCGATCGAGGCCGCGGCGCGCTCGCCGGCCGGGGTGAGCTGCGAGTCGTGCCACCCACCCACCACCCCCTGCACGTGGTGCGTTGCCTCCGGGTGCACGACGAGGTAGATGTTTCGCACTAGCTTGTGACTCCCTCGTGACTAACATCGCCTGGCGAGGCGGCGCGCGCCCGGACTTCCCGCATTGGCGCGTGCAACAGCCTTCGCAACCTCCACGGTGCCACCCGGCTCGATGCCAGGCTGCGACCGTGGACAAGGTCCTGGAGTGACGCCCTCTGGGGCTCGTGCGCCGGTGGCCGCAAGGTGGAGGTATCCGGGTGCACCGGCGGCGTCACCTTGCCTCCTGGATCGAGCCGGTGTCGGCGGGCGGGACGTCAACGGGCCGAGACATGCGACGGGCCTTCCGAAGACGTTCACCTCGAAGCTCGACGTCTTGCCGGATCGGTTGGATCTACGAGGTCGGTGGCTTGCTCGGCGGCGCCGACCGAGCCGACTCATCGCTGGGGCTCATCAGGCCCACGGGATTCCCGTCCGGGTCCTCGACGATCGCGTAGCGCGAACCCCAGAACGCGTCGTACGGCGGCTGTCGGCCGTGATGGCCCGCAGCGACCAGGTCGGCGTACAAGGCATCCACCGCCGCCCTGCTCCTGACCCCGATGCCGATGACCGTGGTTCCTCCGCTGCCGCCCTGGTATCCACTGTCCCACACGGGGACGAACTCACGGGTATCGAACTCCACGCTCAGGCCGTTCGCCAGGTGCGCGACGGCGTGGTCGGGGGTCGGGGTCGCGATGCTCCATCCGAGACGTCGATAGAAGGCCAGCGTCCTCGCCATGTCGCTGACAACGATGTTGAGCTGGGTGAGCATCGGCACGTCCTTCATGCCCCATCATGGGGCAGGCGCGGCGGCTGCATGCGCCCGGAGCGCACCGAGCGGCGGCGCCAACCGAAGGCCGGCGCCGCCGCGACGGGGTGCGGGAGCCAGCGATCAGCTCTTCTCGAGGACCGCCTTCAACGCGCCCAGCCACTCGCGCCAGGCGCCCTTGAGCCGATTGGCGGCCTCGGCTGTCGGCAGCTGCTCGTGGGCCACGGCGATGGTCGCCTTGTCCCCGCCTTTCGGAACGACCGTGAGGACGACGCGAGACGGCGGATCCGACCAGTCGAACCGGGCCGACAGCGCCGCGCGGGTCGGCCGCTGACGCATCGAGGCGCCGGGGAGCCAGCGCCGGCGGAGCGGCGCGCTGGTGAAGGCGGCCAGGAGCCGCTCGGCATCCACGGCGACCGTCCTGGTCACGCTGATGCTGAAGCCGCTGGCCATCTGATGGCGACCGCGCATGCCGCGCGCCCGTTCGTAGTCAACGGTGATGCCCTGGGCCCACCACCCGCTTACGTCGTGGGTCTCGCGCAGCCAGCGCGCGATCTCCGGGTGGCGACGATCCGTCGCGCCCCACTCGTCGAGGAGGGCGAACCAGTCATCGTGTCCCCGGCCGGTTCCGCGTCGCATCGCGTCATCCGAGGTCAGGAGCTCCGTCGGCGAGGTCGCAGCCTCGGCGCCGGCGGCCCCGGACGCGGCCGGCGTCTGGTCGGGCACCGGTGCAGCCGGCTCGGCCACCTTCTGCAGGAGCTGCCGGCGTGCAGCCGTGTACGACTCGCCGGTCTTGGTCATGCGTGCCCGGACACGCTGCTTGAAGATCTTCTGGGTCGGCATCGTCTCGACATCCTTCTCGTTCGGCGTCGCCACGGGACTCACGCTCGCGCGGCTCGCCGGAGAAGGCGGACCAGCCGTCCCGGGAAAGCGAGTTCCCCTTTGCCCCATCGATGCCGACGGCGTGAGCGTCGGAGCGGGGTTCGGCGCGGGACGCGCCGTCGCCACCGAGTATGGTCACCGGACCGGGAGATGACAAGAGCCGCCGCGTTACTCTGTGGTCAGGCCGTGGGTGAGGCGCGGGCCTTTCCGCCGCCCGCCGGCGCCGGTCGCGTGGAGGATCACGATGGACAAGAAGGCGAAGACCCCGAAGAAGCCGAAGCAGAGCAAGACCGGGACGGGCTCCAAGCCGAAGTAGTCCTTCGAGCCCGAGGCCGCGGAGCCCCTCACGGGCGTCCCGGTGACAACCGGCATCCGGACCGCGAGGCATGGCAGGCGGAAGGTCCGTCAGCCGACGGTGTCGATCAGTCGCAGCCCGGCGGATCCTGGGTGGTCGGCCGGTAGATGACGGTGTGGCCATTGGCGCTCGCCGCGATGACGGGCTCCGGATCGGTGCGCATGATGATCGAGAGCCCGATGGCCTGGTCCGCGTCGACCGCCGCCTGCCACTCGGGTGGAACGAAGTCGAGGACACCGTCCGGGACATCGGTCCGCCAGGCCACGTCGTTGAAGCTGCCCAGCCACTCGATCCCGCAGTGGACGAACAGTCGATAGGGCTGCGGGAAGCCGGGCTCGATGAACGACCCGGACTCGAGCACGAATGGCTCGGGCAGCGCGGGATCCGGATGCACGTCGGCGGGCCCGGCGACCGCTCCCGGTCGGGACAGGTCGACGTCCACCATGGTCCGCTCCTCCGGCACACCCGACGGTGGGTCCTGCGCGCCGAGCTGGATCGCGAACGGTCCGGATGGCAGCATCGCTCGCTCCACGGCGACGAGGTACGCGTGCGGGTTCGCGTCGGCCGTGCAGGCCATGGGCACGCCGACCAGCACGATCTCCGCGTGCACGAGCGCGCGCTCCAGGTCGACCACGACGTCATCGAGCCGCAGGTCCGGGCAGCTCGAGCCGAAGACGGCGCCGAACCAGACGACGACCTCGGACTCGAAATCGACCAGCGGTGGTTCGCCACGCAGACCGATCTGGGTCCAGAGCGCCTGGTAGGAGGCGCGATCGGTTGCGATCCCGGTCCGGTACGGCTGACCGACGCCCTGCTGATCGGCCAGCAGGCGCCATCCATCACCCTGCTGAGGCTGAGGTCCTTCGGCCGGCACGTCGGCCGGGTCTGCGCCCTCGATGCAGACCCGCTCACCCGCGAAGTGTTCCTCCACGGCGGCGATCCGGTCCGCCTCGAGAACACCGATGCCGATGCCGACGACGCCCTGGGTGACCGAGGTCCATGAATTGACCGGGAACAGCGGAGCGATCTCCTGGGCCACCCGGCGCTGGAGCTCCTCGAGCTCGGCCGTCGTCCAATCGACACCGACTGCGACGGCACCCACCTCCGGGAACTGCTTCTCCAGCTCCGCCTGGCGGGCGTCGACGTCCCTGCTGAACGCGACCGTGATCCAGCCGGCGTGATCGCGGTCGATCCAGATGTCCTCGAACCCGGGCCTGGCCGCGGCCCACGCGCGGATCTCGTCGACCGGCATCTCGTTGGCGACGTAGATCGGCGTGTCCCGGTATCGGTCGGCCGGCGCGCTGATCGGCTCGACCGACTCGCAGAGGGGAATTCTGGAGCCACCGGAGATGCCGGTCGGTTCGACGGACGCGGTTGCGCCGGTTGCCGGGGGTGCGCTCGATACGCCCGGTGCTTCGATGCCTTGGGTACACGCGCCTGCCAGCAGCGCGATCGAGCAGATGGCCACGACGGCTTGGCGCATGTCCTCTCCCGCCTCCGAATCTCCATTCAGACGCCGGCACCGGGGGATGCGGTTCCCTCTACCAGGCGTCGCCGGGACGCCAGTCGCAGCTGATCGGGGTCGCCGGATCGAGCTCCGGCGAAAACGGGGTGGGCAGCACCATGATGAAGCCGTCCTCGTCCGGCGTTCGTCGCGACCCGTCCTCCGTTCGCACGGATGATGGCCCGTTCCACCTGAGCCAGCCGAGCCGCTCGTAGAACCGGTGGCGGCCGGTCCCGAGCGCGCCGAGCTCGAACTGGTCGCGGACGTGGGACGTCACGTCCGCCATCAGCCGTGAGCCATGTCCCCTCCCCTGTCGGTCGCTCGCACTGGCGACTGCCTCCACGTAGCCCGTCCTCAGCGGCCGGCCGTCGACGTGCAGCTCGCGCTCGACGACGGAAGCATGGGCGACGATCTCGTGGTCCACATCCAGGACGAAGTGAAGACCGCCGACCGCGTGGTCCCAGTCGTCCTCGGTGAAGGCCTCGTCGTCAGACCCGAACGCCGCCCACAGGAGCTCGCGGATGGCCGCGACTTCCGGTGCCGTCAGGTCCGCGGTCGGAACCCTCCGGAGCCTCGATCCGTCGCGCTCGGGTGCGGAGGCGGAGCTCACGGTGCGCCGGCTAGCTAGCGCTTCGCCGCGGCGTCTGTCTCCGCGATCCGGGCCTCGACGAGCTTCGTCACGAGATCGGCCGGGAGCGGCCCGTCGGGAGCGAAGTGGACCGTCCCCTTGATCGTGTCGTAGCCGAGCAGCTCGTCCCGGTGCGCGTCCATCACGGCGGGACTCTGGACGTAGAACGAGCAGCCGCCCTGGCCGGCGCCGAAGGACACGAGCGGCCGGCCGCGATACCTGAAGGCCGGGACCCCGTAGCCGATCGCCTCGACGGCGTCCGGCGCGGCTGTCGCGATCGCGCGACGGAGCTCCTCGAGGGCCTCGCGGGTCGCCTGCGGAAGCCCGGCCAGAAAGGCGTCGATCTCGGCCGATCGCTCCGGAGTGGGTTCATCGTTCGTCCGTTGGCTGCGCGTCCTGGGCGGTCGGTCGCGCCAGCACCGAGAGAATGTTTCCGGCGGGATCCCGAAACCAGGCGATGTCCGGGCCGTAGCCGCGCATGATCCCCTTCTCGTCCGTCTTCAGCTCCGGCTCGTCGTAGTGCTCGAACTCGATGCCCGCTCGGCCGAGATCGTCGACCGCGCGTTCGACGTCGTCGACCGGGAAATTCAGGATCGTGAAGGTGGCCGGCACATGGTCCGCCTTGGGATAGACGAGGACACGCTTGCCGCCACCGATGGAGATGCTGAGCATCCCCATCTCCTCGCTCACCTGCATGCCGAGGACCCCGCCGTAGAACTGCCTCGCCTTCGCGATGTCGTCGACCGCGAAGCCGCTGAACGCGTCGTTCGGATTGACCATCGGCCGCGAACCTCCTCGAACTTGGGCGATATCGGGGCGAACGACGCCCCATGCTGCGGACCGGTCCAATGGTGGACCTTCGTCTGACAGGACCGCCGGTCGGCTGGCGATTCATCGGTCAGCCGACCGACGGGAGTATGGCGCGTGGACCGATCGATACCTCCATCGTGGTGCCGGCTCATGGGCGCGCATAAGCTGGTGAGCCTTTCAGGGCTCGGTGAGGACGGTCGCACCGTCCGGGACGCCCCGTTCGGCAGTTTCGCGGCGGTCGGTCGCCGGCACCTCGTCTGAGCTCGCCTCGTGCCCGGCGTCGCCGGTCGGTCGCACGTCCCGCAGCGTCACGAGGGTGAACAGCGCGATCGCGACGGCAACCGCGACGGTGAGCGCGGCGGTGACCCGCATGCCCTCGATGAACGCCTGCTGGGCGACGCCGAGCACCGCGGCGCCGAGCTCCGGTGGCAGCTGCTGGGCAGCGCCCGCCGCGGCGCCGAGGGTGTCGCGCGCCGTGGCCGCGGCCTCCGCCGGCACCGTCGCCGGGAGGTCCGTCGCCACCTCGCCCCGATAGATCGCGATGCCGATACTGCCGAGGATCGAGATCCCGAGGGCGCCGCCCAGCTCCGCCCCGGTCTCGGAGATGCCGGACGCCGCGCCGGCGCGCTCGGGCGGAGCGGATCCCACGATCAGCTCCGTGGTCAGGCCGAACACGGAGCGAGCCCGAGCGAGATCACGACCGACGCCACCACCACCACGGCCAGGCCGTTCGAGCCCCCCACCTGGGTCAGGATCGCGAGACCGATGGCCGCCAGCACGAGACCGGCAGCCATCAGGCGCGCGGGCCGAACTCGACGCGCGATCTGGGGGGCGACATTGGACCCGATGACGAACGCGATCGCCTCCGGGAGCGACCACAAGCCCGCCTCAAGCGGCGACAGGTTGAGGACCAGCTGCAGATACTGGGCGACGAACAGGAAATAGCCGACCGCCACGAAGATCGTCACGAAGTTCACGACAAGCGCGGCGCTGAAGCTAGGGATCCGGAAGAGGCGCACGTCGATCATCGGGTCGGCCGAGGCGAGTTGCCGGCGGACCCAGCCAACGCCGACGCCGACGCCGACGAGGACGGACGCGATGGGCAGCCATCCCACGCCGTCCTGGGCGATCTGCTTCAGCCCGAAGATGACGGTCAGCACCGCGATGAGCGACATCCCGGCGCTGAGCAGATCGAGCCGGCGCGCCTGCGGATCTCGGTACTCGGGGATGACCAGGGGTCCGAGCACGAGCAGCAGCAGCATGACCGGGATGGCCAGCAGGAACACGGAGCCCCACCAGAAGTGCTCGAGCAGCAACCCGCCCAGCACGGGACCGACGGCGCCGCCCGCCGAGAACGCGGAGATCCACACTCCCACGGCGATCGAGCGCTGTCTCGGGTCCTCGAACATCGCGAAGATCAGCGACAGCGTCGAGGGCGCGAGCGTCGCACCGGCGACGCCGAGCAGTGCCCGGCTGACGATGAGCATCTCCGCGCTGGTCGAGAAGGCGGCGAGCAGGGACGTGGCGCCAAAGGCGCTGGCCCCGACGAGCAACAACCTCCGCCGGCCGATCCGATCGCCAAGCGTGCCCATCGTGACCAGGAAGCCGGCGACCATGAAGCCGTAGATGTCGATGATCCAGAGCAGCTGGGCGCTGCTCGGCCGGAGGGCTTCGCTGATGGCCGGTACGGCGAGGTGGAGGACCGTCAGGTCCATCACGTACAGCAGACATGCGAGGGCAAGCACCGCGAGCCCGACCCACTCGCGCCGGCCGGCCATCCGGGTCGGTGTCGTGGTCAAAGGCGATCTCCAGTGGGTTTCGTCGTCCATTGTGACCCGGCTCCCGCGCGAAACTCATCGGTGGGCCTGGTGCTGCCGGCTGGCCGGCGTGGACGGACTCCGCGACCCCGCTGTGCGATGAGTTCGGGGCCAAACATCGGTCTTGACCCCAGGAGGGCCGGGGTTGCCAGGTCACGATCCGCCATCGACGGCCGCCCATGGCCCGGCGCGTGGCGCAGCGCGGAACGCCTCCGCCAGGCGCGGCGCCGCCGGACGCGTGCTTCATTGCGACGTCGGCGCCCTCGTGGCGGCCGACCTGGGCACGGTGGATGCACTCGCAAGGCTGGCCCTGGCCGTGCGGCGCCAGGGATGGCAGGTCCGCCTGTGCAACGTCTCTGACGAGCTTCGGACCCTCGTCGTGCTGGCCGGCCTGGCCGAGGTGCTGCCCTCACCCCCGGTCAGGGATCGAGGCGCGGCGGCAGCCCGAAGAGCGGGAAGAACTTCTCCGTGTCGAGGAAGAAGGTGATGCCGCTGATCCGTCCGTCGGACAGCTCGAGAACCTGCAATGACCACGGTTCGTGGCCGCCGCCCGGTGCCGGCTTGTACTGCGCGAATGCCGGCGATCCGTTGGCCGCCACCGGCACGAGACGCGAGTCGCGACAGCCGATCCCTGGCCCCAGGCACCAGCGCCGGATGTCGAGGTGCGTTTGCAACCACAGCTCGTACGGAGGCATGGACCACGTGGCGTCCTCGTGGAGCAACGAGGTCAGCGCCTCCAGGTCGTAGCGCTGGAAGGCGTCGACGTAGCGGTCGAGGAGGGCGCGCTGCTCGTCGTCGAGCTGCGCCCCAGCCTCGGCCCGGTCCGCGACGTCGCGGGAGGCGAGCGTCGACCGCGCCCGTTGCAAGGCGCTGTTGACCGACGCCACGGTCGTCCCGAGCAGCTCGGCGACCTCGTCGGCTCGCCAGCGCAGCACCTCGCGGAGGACCAGCACGGCCCGCTGTCTGGGGGCAAGGTGCTGGAGCGCTGCGATGAACGCGAGCCGGATCGACTCCCTGGCGACCGCCACGTCCGCCGGATCACCACCGGTCGGCACGACCCGCTCATCGGGCACCGGCTCGATCCAGACCGCCTCGGCCAGCGCCGGTCCGAGCTGCGAGTCCGCAGTGCCCGGCGGGTTGAGGTCGATTGGACGGGCCCGGCGCTGGGGCGACTTGAGCATGTCGAGGCAGACGTTCGTCGCGATCCGATAGAGCCACGACCGGAGTGCCGCTCGGCCCTCGAACCGGTCCAGTCCGCGCCACGCCCGGATGAAGGTTTCCTGGACGGCGTCCTCCGCCTCGAACGCCGAGCCGAGCATCCGGTAGCAGTGGGCGGTCAGCTCCACGCGATGCGACTCGAGATGGGGCTCCAGCCGCTCGCGGCCGGTCACGAGCGCGTCGCGAGCCACGGGATCCGCTGCGAGATCGGTCATCGGAGTGTCATCCTACCCGGCCGCGGCCGCGCTCGGGGGGGCGGGCAGGACCCAGTGGTTGCGATGCAGGGTCCGGCCGCCGTGGTCGACTTCCACCTCGTCGAGCAGCTGGAAGCCGACCGCACGTGGGGGCGCTCGTGGACCGGCTGCGAGGTTCACAATGGCCGGCATGCCCCTGCCTGCGGTTGTGGCGGCCCTGGCCGCCGCCCTCGTCCACGTCTGGTTCTTCGCGCTGGAGAGCGTCCTCTTCGAGCGGCCGACGGTGTTCCGCCGGTTCGGGCTCCGATCGGCGGAGGAGGCAGCCGTCGTTCGCCCCATGGCCTTCAACCAGGGGTTCTACAACCTCTTCCTGGCCCTCGGGATCGGCGTGGGGCTGGTGCTGGTCGCGTCCGGCCAGGAGACGGCCGGCGGGGCGATCGTCCTGTTCGCCTGCGCCAGCATGGTGGGGGCGGCCATCGTCCTGCTCGCGACGGACCGGCGCTTCCTGACGGCCGCAGCGCTGCAGGCCGGTCCCGCGCTCCTCGCGCTGCTCGCCGCGTTCCTCGGCTGAGGTCGTCGCCCGGCACTGGTGGCCCTGACCGGCGCCAGCGGCCGGAGCGCGGACCGGCCGTGACGCATCCGGGCGGCCACCCACGGCGGCCGGGCCGGCCTCAAACGGGCCTCCAGGCAAATGGGACGATGGTCTTGACCATCTATACACTAGGTGTGTAGTAGGCCGAGGTCGCTGGAACGGTGTCGCCGTCCACGTCGGCCGCGGGATCGGAGGCGGGATGCGGTCACCGGGAGTCTCAGCCTCGCGCTCGCGGCCAATCCGTCGCCCGGCACCGGCCAGCAGCGATCAGCTCTCGTGAGCGTGCCCCACGCGCTGCTGGGTCTGCTCGAGCAGCAGCCACGCCACGGTTACGACCTGAAGCAGCTGTTCGATCGGTATTTCTCGCCCGATCACCCGCTCGCCTTCGCGCAGGTCTACTCGACCCTCGGCCGCCTCGAGCAGCGCGGCCGTGTGCGGCTCGACGCGATCGAGCGCGCCGAGGGGCCGGACCGACGGCGCTACGCGATCACGGCCGAGGGAACCCGGGAGCTGGAACGGTGGCTGGCCGAACCCCTCAGCCCGGAGCCGCATCTCCAGGCCTCGCTGTTCACCAAGGTCGTCCTCGCGATCCTGTCCGGCCGCGCGGTCCAGCCGCTCGTCGATGCCGAGCGGCATGCGCACCTCGAACGGATGCGGCAGCTGACGGCCCTCCGCCGCTCGTCCCCGCTGCCCGTTGCGCTCGTTGCTGACTACGCCCTCTTCCACCTCGAGGCCGACCTGCGCTGGCTCGACCTGACCGCCGCCCGCGTCGAGGAGCTTCGACGCCAGGTGCTCGCAATCTCGGAGGCACCATGATCACCACTCCAGCAAGACACACCGAAGTGCCGGCGCTGACCCGGGTGCCTCGCCCGGCGCTGCTCGCAGGGACCGGGTTGCGCAAGCGATTCGGCCGGACGGAGGCGCTTCGCGGCATCGACCTCGAGCTGTCGCCCGGGAGAGATCGTGGCCGTGATGGGCCCGAGCGGCTCCGGCAAGTCCACGCTTCTCCACTGCCTGGCCGGCATCGTGCTGCCCGACGAGGGCACGGTCACCTTCGACGGCCGCGATCTCCAGCGTCTCGGGGAGGGCGAGCGCAGCCGGCTGCGCCGAACCTCGTTCGGCTTCATCTTCCAGTTCGGGCAACTCGTCCCGGAGCTCTAACGGGTGCGGACGGCCATCGCGGTCGAGTTCCCGGCCAGCTGGAGCCGCCGGGCGGAGGAGCGCGTGTCCGCCGAGCCGGTCTATCAGGAGTTCGGGCGGGTCGTCCTCCTCGGACTCATCGGCACGCTGCTCCTGGCCGGTTGCAGCCTTGCCGTGGCGGTCACGACCTGGGTTCTCGAGCGGCGTCGCCAGTTTGCGCTGCTGCGGGGCGCCGGGATGCCGGTGTCCGGCCTGCGCGCCGTCGTGCTCCTGCAGGCGGCCGCCCCGCTGATCTGCGTGGCGACGTTCAGCGCGGTGCTCGGGATTGGCATCACCCAGGTCATCCTCCGCCTCCTCGACGCGGCGATCGTCCCGCTGCCCGATTTGTCGCTCGCGCTGACCCTCGGCGCGAGCGTCATCGCGGCGTTGCTCGTCGTTTGCCTCATGCTGCCGCCGATCGAGCGGCTGACCCGACCCGACAGCCTTCGCCTCGAGTAGGCGGCCGGTGATGACCTCCGCGGCCGGTGCGCGCCGAAGGACGCCGTCGCCGCCGGCGACTCGGGCTGGCCCTCGGTGTCATCGGGCGGGTCGCCGGCTGGAGCCTGTTCGGTCCCGGAGGCGTCCTGAGCGGCGACCTCCGTGGCGAGGCCTGGCTCGCGGCCGGGCTCGGGCCGCGTCCGGGCTCAGGCGTGGAACGCCTCCAGCGCCTGCCGCTCGCGGTCGACAGCACGATCGTCACCCGCGTTGAGCGTCTCGTACGGATCCAGGGCGATTCGCCCGTCGCGAACGGACCACGCCCCGGCCACCCGGCCATCGACCAGGTAAATTCCGACCGAGAAGGGGTTGCGGGTGCTGAAGACCCGGGGCCGGTACTCCTCGGGCAGGATGCCGGTCCGGCGCGCATGGACGAGCAGCGAGGCGTCCCAGTGCGGCAGGAAGCGAACCGGCGCCGGCGTGTCCGGATCCGGGAGTGGCGCACCTGGCAGGTCGACCAGCTCCCGCCCGGCCTCGTCCCGGAAGCGCGCCAGCGCCAGGGCCGCGCCAGCCCGACGTGCATCGGTCACGGAGATCCCGGCCCACGAGGCGATGTCACGCCATGGCGCCGGGCCGAAGGCGCGCAGATAGGCGCGCACGAGATGAGCCAGGCCCTCGGCCTCGGATGCGTCGCACGGGCCCAGCCAGTCCTCGGCCAGGGCCAGCCGGTCCGCTCGCCGCCGCTCCCACGTCCCGGACGGCGGCACCCGAACGAGGTCGACCCACAGGCCGGCACCGCCGACGAAGCCCGCCCCGAGGTCAGCGAGCTCCTTGACGCTGCGCGGCCCGCCCGTCAGCGCGAGGCGCATCCGCTCGGCCGCCGCCGCTGAGTCGTCCGCCGTCCCGCCCTGGACACGGAGGCTCCAGGCGCGCCTGGCCTGCCGGACGCCCATCGCGTAGCGCCAGAACTCGCGGCGCGACACCATGTGGATGGTCATCCGCATGAGGGTCGCCTGGATCACGGTGCGGCCCTCGAGGGCCGCCGTCAGCGCCTCTCGGCGGAAGCCCGCGAGACGCGTCCACAGGCCAACGTACCCGGACGCCGCGTACTGCGTCTGGAGCCCGCCCACCTGCTCGATCGCCTCCTCGATCGGTGCCGCGGCCCGGTCCAGCAGCAGCTGACGGGCCAGCAGCGCCCGGTTCAGCGCTCGGACGGTGAGGGACCGTTCGGTCATCGACCGCCGGCGAGGCGCAGGGCGCTCCTGCCTCCGCGAGCGGACGGGCTCGACGGATCGGCGCGGCTGACGATCACTCCTTCCTGCATTGGGGGCATCCTCGACCGATCCGTCCGCCTGCTCGATGCGCATTCCCCTCGCTCATCGGATGATGACCCGATGACGACCGACGTGCCAGCCGCCCAGGAGGGCTTCGCAAGTCTGGCGCTCGATCCGCGCCTGCTCGATGGCCTGGTCACCCTCGGCTACGAAGAGCCGACGCCCGTCCAGCGAGAGGCGATCCCACCGCTGCTCGAAGGCAGGGACCTGGTCGCGGAGGCGCCGACCGGGACGGGCAAGACGGCGGCCTTCGCCCTGCCGGCCCTCCACCGGATCCGCGAGCGGATCGGCCGGTCGCGCGATGGGCGGACCGCGGCCCTCGTCCTCGTCCCGACCCGCGAGCTGGCGATGCAGGTGGCGGAGGCGGTCCACACGTACGGCCGCCAGCTGGGCGTCCGGGTCGTCCCGGTCTACGGCGGCCAGCCGATCGCTCAGCAGCTCCGCCTGCTCCGGCGGGGCGTCGACGTCGTGGTGGCCACACCCGGACGCGCGGTCGACCACCTGACCCGCGGCAGCCTCGTGCTGGATGACGTCGAGACGCTCGTCCTCGACGAGGCCGACGAGATGCTCGACATGGGCTTCGCCGAGGACCTCGACACCATCCTCTCCGCGACCCCGGCCGCGCGCCAGACGGCGCTCTTCTCGGCCACGATCTCGCCGACCATCGCCCGCCTGGCGTCACGCCACATGCGCGATCCGGTGCGGATCACCGTCCGTGGCGAGCCCAGGTCGGACGACGGGATCGCCCGCGTCCGCCAGGTCGCCTACGTCGTCCGCCGCGCGGACAAGCTCGCGGCGCTGTGCCGGATCCTCGATCTCGAGGACCCGTCCTCGACCCTCGTCTTCGCGCGCACCCGCGGCGAGGTCGACGAGCTGGCCGAGTCGCTCGATGGCCGCGGCCGCGACGCGGCGGCGCTCCACGGGGGAATGTCCCAGGAGCAGCGGGATCGGGTCATGGGCCGCTTCCGCGACGGATCTCTCGACCTCCTCGTCGCGACGGACGTCGCCGCGCGGGGACTCGACATCGAGCACGTCTCGCACGTCGTCAACTTCGACATTCCCTCCGACCCGGGCCAGTACGTCCATCGCATCGGGCGGACGGGACGGGCCGGCCGCAGCGGCGTGGCGATCTCGCTCGTCGAGCCGCGCGAGCACCGCCAGCTGCGCGACATCGAGCGGGCGACGAGGACCCGCCTCGAGATCGCCAGGCTGCCGACCGGGGCGGACCTTCGCGCGCGGCGCGGCGAGATCCTCCAGGCGAACCTGCGCGAGTCGCTGCTCGGTGAGGACCTGGACCGCTTTCGCGGCGTGGTCGAGCCGCTCGCCGAGGAGTTCGACCTGGTCGACATCGCCCTGGCCGCGGTGAGCCTTGCCCAGGGCGCCGGCGGCTCCGTCGAGGACGAGGCGGACCTTGCGCCGGCCACGTTGCCGTCCGAGTCGCAGGGGCCGCGGACCGGTTCAGTGGCCGGGCCGGCCCGAGGGCCGGCGCCCGGTCGAGGGTTTCGTCCAGTCTCCCACGACGGGCCGGATGGCCGCGGTCAGGATGCTCGACGCGACGGCGGGCCGGGCTGGGCCCGGCTATTCATCGGCGGCGGCCGAAGGGCGGGGATCCGGCCGGGCGACCTCGTCGGTGCGATCACGAACGAGGCGGGCGTCGCGGGCTCCGCCGTCGGGGCGATCCAGATCACGGACAACTTCTCGCTCGTCGACGTCGATCAGGCACGCGCCGAGGATATCCTCCGCGCGCTGCGCACCGCGACGATCAAGGGCCGCCGGCTGACCGTGCGGCGCGACGCGCATCCCCGCTGAGGCGGTCGCGGCGGGTTTCAGCGGATCCGTCCTTCGCTCAGTGCGTCGACGGACTTCCTGATCCGACGCTGCCTGGTCTCGTCCGTCCTGGCGCCCTCGATCTGCAGACATGCCACGACTTGTTGCTGTACGAGAGCTTGTCGAACGTCCGGCGGGCGGCCGGCTGCGCGTCCAAAGCGGCGGCGAGATCGGCAGGTTCCGTGATCTGCCGGGGGGCGGTGTCGAGCTCGAGGTCGACGTCCACCTCGTCGCCGCCGGCGACTCCTGCGCCCGCCCGGTTCTCCGCGCTGACGCCGATCATGGAGACAACGTTGGTCCGGAAGCGCATGTCAGCCCCCTTGCCGGCTCATCGAGGCAGTGGTCGCCGTGCGACGAACACGACGCGCCCGTCGGGATCGTCGACGGCGGAGGCCTCGAACCCCACGTCGCCCAGCAGCTCCAGCCACCTCTCGCTCGAGAAGAGGCCCTCGACGTGCCGGTCGTGCCGCACCTCCACCCTGCCGTCGTGGTCGCGGAGAAGGAGCGCGTAGTCGACCTGGTAGGCCGTGTCGGATGGATCCGGATCGGTCGTCCACTCGAGGTAGCGGAGAGCTCGGCCGGGCCGCCCGTCGTCGGAACCCGGCTCGTCCTCGCCGCCATGATCGGTCCCGGCCCGGAACGTCTGGCGCACGTAGTCCGGCATGATCACGGCCGCTCCACCCGGGCGGAGGTGCGCGAACGCGGTCTGCAGGGCGGTTCGCACCTCAGCCTCGCTGACCAGGTAGCAGATCGCGTCGTGGATCAGCACGGCGTCGAAGGTCCGATCGAGCCGGAGCGTTCGCATGTCGCCGACGATGTGCTCCACCCCGGGGTTGATCGACTTGCTCAGGGCGATCATCCGGGGCGAGAGATCCGTCAACGTCAGTCGCAGCTCACGCTTGAGGTGCGAAGCCGTGTTGCCGCCCCCCGATCCAAGCTCGAGCAGCGTCCCGAGCGGTCCGTCGGCGTGCTCGTGCAACTGGTCGAGCACGAACGCGGCCTCGTCGGCATACTCGTGCGGCGGCGTCAGCAGATGGAACCACGGCGCGAGCTCGTGGTACATCGCCAGTCCGGTCATGCAGCGGCTCCTCGGCCCGGTGGCGCTAGAAGAAGGTCGAGCAGAAGGGCTCATCGCCGGTGCGAAGGAGCTGGTCGGTCTCCGCGAGCGCGCCCGACCGGTGCTCATCGGCGCCGCGCGCCAGCACGGCGTGTCGGAGACGGGTGCCGCCCAGATAGGCAGCGCTCAGCGCGGCGATGTCGAGCGTCAGGTCCGGTGAGGCGTCGGTCGGCCGGCAGGTGGTCCCCTGCGGTCCCGCGTCGAGCTCGAGACGCGTGCGCCCGCCCGGGGCCTCGGGGTCGATGATCTCGAGCACGACGCATCCCGGACGCTCGTAGGTCCGGGTCTCCAAGGCGCGCGGCACGTCGAACAGGCGGACCCACAGTCCGTCGCCGAGGTCCGATGGCACCGCGGCACGCGCGTTGGTCAACAGCCACGGGAGACGCTCCGCGGGGTTGCGCCCCTCCGCCTTGACCGTGGCCACGAGATCGATCTCGGCGAGGAACCGCCACAGGGCGATGTACGCCTCCTCGCTCAGGGCCTGGAGGTCGTCGACGTTGACGATCGCCCGGGACTGCCGCTGCTCCCACTTCTCTTCCGCCCGATAGCGGACGTAGCCGTCGACCGTGCCGGAGGCATCCCGGTGCAGGGCGAGGAATCCCTTCCAGCGCTCGCCCCAGGCGGATTCGCGCCCCAGGTCGTACTCCCAGCGATAGTCGCGCCGCCTGATCTCGCCCGCGTGGCGGATCCGCCACGCGTCGAAGACGGTCTTGATGGCCCCCGAGCCTCGGGGTCCGGCTTGACGACGTCGACGCAGCCGGCGACCTCGCCGTGAAAGCTCGTGCCGCGGGTGTCGAGGGTCCAGGTGCCGACGCGGATGGCCGGGCCGTAGCCGAAGCGCCCGTAGATCGGGTACTCGGATGCGTACAGCAGCCCGACGGCGTCGCCGTGCTCGCGGATCGCGTCGTGCTCGGTGGCAACCATGCTGCGCAGGATGCCGCGCCGCCGGTGGTTGGCACGACCGTCACGGCGGAGACAGCGGCCGCGGGCAGCCGTCCGCCCCCCGGCACGGTCAGCTCGGTGGCCCACGATCGGAAGCTGCCCCGGACACGGTCGTCCTCGAAGGCGGCCCAGACCCGGTCGTCCCGCCACAGCGGCGCGACCTCGGCCGCCAGCTTGTCCACGTCGGGCCGGTCGAGAAAGGCCGTGCTCACGGACTCGAGGTAGGTGGGCAGCTCGTCCTCGCGGACGCGGCGGATCTCGAAACTCATGCGCCGACGATATCGCACCGGGGCCTCGCCGCACGTCGCGAACGCACGAGAGCGGCTGCGGTCGCATCTGGGCCGGCGGGTGACCCGCGGACGGCGGCAGTTGACGGGCCGGAGCCCCTCGGGCCACGATCCGCTCATGAGCGACGAGCTGGATCCCCGCGAGGCCGAACGGGTGCGCCGTCGCGACCGCGAGGCGGCCGCGGAGCAGCGCGATCTCATGCGTCCCGGCATGGGCAAAATCTTCAAGCAGATCCAGGACGCCCAGAGAAAGGCCGCGAAGGAGCCGCCGAAGCGTCGACGCCGCGGCTCGACGCCGACGGGTCCGCCCGGCCCACGACCCAGACCGCTGCCGCCCGCAGGCTAGGCTCAATGGAGCGGATCGAAGGAGCCCGGCTGCCGATCTACTCGTGGGCGACGGCCGTCGAGGCGGAGGCGCTTCGCCAGGCGCGCAACCTCGGCAACCTCGACGTGGCGGTCGATCACGCAGCGCTGATGCCGGATGCGCACTCGGGCTTCGGGATGCCGATCGGCGGCGTGCTCTTCACCGAGGGCGCCGTCGTGCCGTATGCGATCGGGGTCGACATCGGCTGCGGGGTCCAGGTCGCGCGCACGAACCTGGTGTGGGAGGACTCGCTCAACCCCGAGAAGCTGCGGAACGTGCTCCGCCAGGTCCAGCGCGACGTGCCGACCGGCTTCGCCGTGCACAAGCGGCCACCGATGACCCGGGCTCGGATGCTCGGGCTGATGGGCCTCGACCCACCCGACTCGATCGCGGGTGGCTGGCTCGACCGGGCGCTCCTGTCCATCGGGACGTTGGGCGGCGGGAACCACTTCCTCGAGGTCCAGCGCGACGCGGAGAACCGCGTCCACTTCATGCTCCACTCCGGCTCGCGCAACCTCGGCAAGCAGATCTGCGACCTCTTCGCCAGGCGGGCGCTTGAGGTCGACCGACGCGCCGGCCGGGCGCTTCCGGACCCCGAGCTCGCCTATCTCCGCTTCGACGAGGACGAGGACGCGGCGCGCTACTGGGACGCCATGACGTTCGCACTGCGCTGGGCGGAGCTGAACCGGCGGCAGATGATGGACCGGGTCGAGGCGGCGTTCCGGAAGCACGCATCGGTGCACCGGTTCGACCGGCTGGTCGACGTCCACCACAACTACGCGGCCCCCGAGGAGCACGCCGGCGTTCGCGGCATCGTCCACCGCAAGGGCGCCGTGCGCGCCGCGGCCGGCGATACTGTATTGATCCCGGGCTCGATGGGCACCGCCTCATACATCGGCGAGGGGCTCGGCAACCCGGACGCCTTCGAGACGTGCCAGCACGGCGCCGGACGCGCCCTCGGCAGGAACGCCGCCAAACGCGCCAAGACGTCGGCGGAGGTCTTCTCGGAGATGGCGGCCTGGGGCATCGAGCTCCTGAGCAACGAGCCAGAGACCGCGGCCGAGGAAGCGGCATTCGCCTACAAGGACATCGACTCGGTGATGGCCCAGAGCGCCGACCTGGTCCGGCCGGTGACCCGACTGCGGCCGCTGGGCGTCGTCAAGGGCTGACCCTCGGCGCCCGTCGCGGCGGCCGCCGCCGGGCCACCGGAGGCTGCGCTACCGTGGCCCGGTGCATACGGACCCCGATCGCGATCGCCTGGAGCGCGTCCTGCGCACGCTGGGCGTCGCGTACGAGCTCTTCCCGTGCGACCCTGCGTTTGCCGACACGGCGCAGTTCTGCTCGGCGTACGGCTTCGACCCGGAGGAGGCGGCGAACACGATCGTCGTGGTCGGCAAGTCCGATCCCCGCCGATACGCTGCGTGCGTCGTCCTCGCTCCGCACCGGCTGGACGTCAACCGGGCCGTGCGCGAGCGGCTCGGCACGCGCAAGGCCTCGTTCGCTCCGGCCGACGAGACGCGCGCCCTGACGGGCATGGAGATCGGCGGCGTGACACCCTTCGGGCTGCCGCCCGCGCTGGCGGTCTGGGTCGACGCGGCGGTCATGGTCCGACCGCGCGTGGTCCTCGGCGGCGGGAGTCGCAGCTGGAAGGTGATCGCCTCGCCGGGGATCCTGCTCCGGCTGCCCAACGCCGAGGTCGTCGACGGGCTCGCCGGGGGGACTGCCCGCACCCCCGCTGCACCCCGATGAGCACCTCGTCGCCAGACCGTGGACCCGCCGGTCTCCGGATGGTCGCCGGGGCCGCCCTCCTGGCCGTCCTGTCCCTCGCCTGCAACCCGCAACTCCTGCCGCCGGCCCGCGCAATCAGCGGCGTGCTCCTCCTCGACCAGGCGACGCCCGTGGAGCGCGGTGGCGGCGACTGCCGGGGGACGGGCGGCTACGCCGACCTGCGCTCCGGCCTCGAGGTGGTCGCGCGGGACGACAGCGGGACGCGAATGGCGACGACAACCCTGATGGCGGCCCCGGCGCCCACGAACGCCGACGGCTCCGTGCCGCAGGCCGAGCGCAACCGCTGTGTCTTCCGGTTCGGCCTCAGTGACATGGAGGAGCGCCCGGCCTACCGGATCACGATCGGCGAGCGCGGCGGTCTTCGCTACACCCGCGAGGAGCTGGAGGCGGCCGGCTGGACCGTGGAGCTTTCGCTCGGCCGGTAGGTCGGTGGGCCGTGGGCCGGTGGGCCGTGGGGGCGAGCGCCAGTAGTTCGGTGGGCGGTGGCCGGTGGCGGTGGGCCGGGCCGCACGCAGCCTGGCGTTCGGGCCTCCCCGGCGCCCCTTGCTCCATTCAGCAATCCACGTGGTACGGGACGCGGTCGACCGGGAGGGCCCCGCGGTCGCTGAGCGTGGCTGCGGCCGCCAGCCGCGCCGATCCATGCCATCTACCACCACGGTGCATAGCTGGCACCGTCCTGGCACCCGCGACCATGGGGGTTGGCAAATGGCAAGATCGATCGGTTGTCGCCCGGTTCCCGGGGTAGATGTCGCCCGGTTCGCGGGGAGAACGGGTCACACAGCCGGCTCACCGGAGAACGGATGGTCGAAACCGAAGCGACGTGCTATGGTCCATCCACTTCGTGAACGAATGGGCGCTCCGGTCAGCGCCGCGGTTCCCACCGTCCGTCTCGAACCCTTCATGCCCTGACCGGTCCCCGCTGCCAAACCGCGCGGGTGGGCCGTCGCCAGGAGCCCTCCTCACATGTCCTTCGATCGTCTCGGGCTGACGCCCGAGCTCCTCCGCGCCGTCGTGGCCCAGGGCTACACGGAGCCGACGCCGGTCCAGGCCGAGTCCATCCCGCTCGTGCTCGCCGGCCGCGACGTTCTCGCCGGCGCCCAGACGGGCACCGGGAAGACGGCCGCGTTCGTCCTGCCGATCCTCCAGATGCTGAATGCGAGCCGTCCTCAGCCACGTCAACTGCCCGTGGGCAATGGCCGGCCCCGCGGCGCGACCGGTCTGCCGATCCGCTGTCTGATCCTCGCCCCGACCCGCGAGCTCGCCCTCCAGGTGGAGGAGAGCGTCCGGACCTACGGGTCGGACCGCCGCGTCCGATCCACGACCATCTACGGCGGCGTCGGCTTCGAGCCGCAGGTCCGCGCCCTTCGATCCGGGCCGGAGATCGTGGTCGCGACCCCGGGCCGGCTGCTCGACCATGTCATGCAGCGGACGATCGATCTGGGATCGGTCGAGATCCTCGTCCTCGACGAGGCGGACCGGATGCTCGACATGGGATTCATCCGCGACATCCGCCGCGTCCTCGCGCTCCTCCCGGCTCGACGCCAGAACCTCCTGTTCTCGGCGACCTTCTCGGACGAGATCCGCGAGCTCGCCGCCACACTCCTGAGGGATCCCGCGTACGTTCAGATTGCCCGCCGGAATGCCCCGATCGAGCTCGTCCGACAGGTCGTCTATCCCGTCGACCGCGAGCGGAAGCGCGAGCTCCTGAGCCACCTGATCCGGAGCGGCCGGATCGACCGGGCGCTCGTTTTCACCCGCACCAAGCACGGCGCCAACCGCCTGGCCGAGCAGCTCGGCCGCGACGGGATCGCCGCGGCCGCGATCCACGGCAACAAGAGCCAGGGCCAGCGGATCCGCGCGCTCGAGGACTTCAAGGCCGGACGCGCGGCCATTCTCGTCGCGACCGAGATCGCGGCCCGCGGCCTCGACATCGACGGTCTCCCGCACGTCGTCAACTTCGAGCTGCCGATGGTCGCCGCCGACTACGTTCACCGGATCGGCCGCACCGGCCGGGCCGGCATGGAGGGCGACGCCGTGTCGCTGGTCTGTGTCGACGAGGCCGGGTTGCTGCGCGAGATCGAGCAGCTGCTCAGGCACCCGATCCCGCGCGAGAGCGTCCAGGGCTTCGATGTCGACCGGTCGATCCGGCCGGAGGCCATCCGGCAGCGCTCGAACGGCGGCGGCCGGCCGATGACCGGACGACCGGTCGGGCGGCCGGCGCTCAACGCCGGGTGGCCGGCGCTCAACGCGGGGCGACCGGCCTTGGGGGCCCGACCGGCCTTGGGGGCCCGACCGGCACACGGGGCCCGACCGCACCACGGACGACCCGGTCCCGGGCGGACGGGCGGAGTGCCTGGCGCCGGCATCGGCAACCGCTCCGTGCCGATGGCTCCAGCCGGCGGACCGCGCCCACCCCGCCCGGGCAACCGCTCCGGCAGCCCGGTGGCCATGCCCGGCGAGCGGCTGCACCGCCTGGAGCGGAACCCCCGCTGAGGCGTTGCCGGCCCTGCTGGTCGGCGGCGGACGGAACCGACACGACGTCTCTCCCGTCCGGCGACCATGACAACGCTGCCGCGACTCCTCCTCCTCGCCCTCGCCGTCGCCGCATGCGGCCCCGGGGCCACCGAGCCACCCACCCTCGACGGTCGAACCTTCCTGTCGACCGGCGTGACGGACGGCGGCGCACCTCGCAACCTCGTCGCCGACACTCGCATCCGCCTCAGCTTCTCGGATGGGCAGCCCGGCGTCTCCGCGGGCTGCAACACCATGGGCGGCACCTACCGGCTGGACGGCTCCGTGCTCCGCTTCGAGGGCGGCGCCATGACCGAGATGGGCTGCGACCCCGAACGCCACCGGCAGGACGACTGGCTGAGCGAGCTCCTCGCCGCCGGGCCCACCGTCACGCTGGCGGGCAACGACCTCGTGCTGACCGCCGGCTCCGTCGTCGTGCGGCTCCTCGACCGGGAGGTGGCCGACCCGGACCTCCCGCTCGTCGGCACGATCTGGCGGGTCGACGGCATCGTCGCCGGTGGGGTCGCCTCGAGCGTCCCGCAGGGTGCCGTCGCGACCCTGCAGTTCATGCCAGACGGGCGCCTCGCCGTCGAGACGGGCTGCAACGCCGTGGGCGCGGGGTACGAAGCGGACGGGCAGTCCCTCCGCATTACCGAGCTCGTCACGACGGACATGGCCTGCGCGGACCCCGCCGGGGCCATGGAATCGGCCGTGGTCGATGTCCTCGGCGCGGAGCGGCTGCGCTACACGATCGAGGCGGGCGTCCTCACGCTTGACGCCGGGGCCAGCGGGCTGACCCTGATCGGCGGCTGACAGCGCGAGCCGCGGCGCGACCGCACGCCGGTCGCCCGTAGACTTCGGACGCCATGAGCGTCACCGAGGGACCCGGCACGGAGCACGTCCGCCCGGCAACGCCTGCCGAAGCCGCCGATGTCGCGGCGATGCACGGGGCCAACCGCGCGGCCTGGGACGAGGCGGCGGAGCGCTACGAGGGCTGGCTGGCGGAGACGATCGAGCTGATCCGCGGTGGCGGCACGAACCTCTTCCCCGAGGAGCTCGAGCTGATCGGCGACCTCCACGGGCGCTGTCGTCGGGCGATCCATCTGCAGTGCGCCGGCGGCCGGGACACGCTGTCGCTCTGGAACCTCGGCGCGGCAGAGGTGGTCGGCGTCGACTTCAGCCCCCGGATGCTGGACCTCGCCGAACGCCTGACCAGGGCGACCGACGCCCCGGCCCGCTGGATCCTGGCGGACGTGCTGGAGACTCCCCACGAGCTGGACGGCACGGGCGACCTCGTGTACACGGGTCGCGGATCGCTGATGTGGCTCCAGGACCTCGACGCGTGGGCGGCCGTGGTGGCGCGGCTCGTGTCAGCAGCCGGTCGGTTCGTGCTCTTCGAGGGGCACCCGATCGAGTGGCTGTTCGACATCGACGAGGACGGCCGGTGGATCGCCACCGACTACGACTACTTCGCCGGGCCGGAGGCGTCGAAGGGCTGGGCGCCCGAATACATCGATCGGCTGGCGCGGGACGACGCCGACCAGAGCTGGAAGTTCGCCCGGGCCTGGACCCTCGGTGAGGTCGTCACCGCGCTCCTGCGCGCCGGCCTCCGTCTCGAGCGTGTCGCCGAGCATCCCCGGGACTGGTGGGGCGGCCACCCGGACGTCCGGCCCGAGGACCGCGGCCGGATCCCGTTGTCGTTCTCGGTCCTGGCCGGAGCCCCGCGGCCGAACGCCTGAGGCCGCTGCTCGCGACCGGCATCAGCTCCCGGACTCGACCATCGTCGTCGGCGCATTGTGGACCGCCGGGATGGTGCCCAGCCGGCCGGCCTGGTAGTCAGCCACGGCCTGCAGGACCTCCTGGCGAGTGTTCATGACGAAGGGGCCCATCCAGGCCACCGGCTCGCGGATCGGGCGGCCGCCGAGGATGAGCACGTCGAGGCTCGGGCTGCGGCTCTCCTGCGTCGTCGAGGCGGCGATCGTGAGCGCGTTGCCCTCGCCGAACAGCGCCAGCTGGCCGGTCTGGATGGGGCGTCCATCGGCGCCGAACGTGCCCCTGCCGCCCATCACGTAGACGAGCGCGTTGTAGTCGGCACGCCAGGGCAGCGACAGACGCGCGCCCGGGCTGAGCGTGGCGTGGACGAGCGTCATCGGGGTGTAGGTGGACCCCGGGCCACCGCGGCCGCCGACGTCGCCCGCGATCACGCGAACCAGGGCGCCCCCGTCCGGCGACGAGACGAGGCCCACCTCCCGCGCCCGGATGTCCTGGTAGCGCGGCGGCGACCACTTCTGCGCCGCCGGCAGGTTGACCCACAGCTGGAAGCCGTGGAACAGACCGCCGCTGACGACCAGCGCCTCCGGCGGTTTCTCGATGTGCAGGATGCCCGCACCCGCGGTCATCCACTGCGTATCACCGTTGGTGATCGTGCCGCCGCCGCCGTTCGAGTCGTTGTGCTCGAAGGTGCCGTCGATGAG
>JAABUR0100001951.1_pt1 | contig 34038 bp, 41 predicted proteins | sample 5560091 | NCBI WGS metagenome assembly JAABUR01 (sample SAMN10711879, study PRJNA513375) | rock metagenome | isolation source: Antarctica rocks | place: Antarctica: Victoria Land, University Valley sud | reverse complement strand
CCGCATTGCGGACCTTGTTGGCCGACTGGGAGCATTCCGCGGCATACGGGCGCAACCAAGTCGACTGACCTGGGCGTCCAGGCCGAGCGTTGATCTCGCCAGTACTGGTGGTCACACCCTCATTCGTTACTATCATGTGTCTGACACGGATCGATTGCGGCGGCTTTCGGCTGGTCTTGAGCCCGGAGAACTCCAGTGGCGCTCGGCGGCGGGAGACTGTAAAACTATTGCGTCGCTCTCCGACGCGCACACGGGGCACCGGACGGTGGCCATGACCGAAGGAGAGGTCGCGGTCAGCCTGGGCGGCATCACCGCCCCTGTTCTGGTTGGTGGGCTGGCTGCCACCGCGCTGAGCTGGCGTTTCGCGTTCGTGATCGGCACCGTGCTGGTCATCGTGACGGTGGCGATCTCGGCCGCCGTGCGCATCCCCGCGTGGCGGCCCATACCACCCGCGCCGGCGGTCCGCGCCGGCACCGCCGCTGGCTCGGGCTGGCTGAAGCCGACGCTGGTCGTGGTCTTCGCGGTCGTCGCCCTGGAGTTTTCGTTGAGCTTCTGGCTGGCCAGCTACCTCAACGACAGCGTCGGGCTGTCCCGAAACCTCGCGGTGATCATGGTCGCTGGACTGTATGCCGCCAACCTCGTCGGCCGTCTGGTCGCCAGCCGCCTGGGCCACCACACCACCACCACGCGCCTACTCACCGCCTCGATCGGCGTGGGTCTGGCCGGGCTGCCGATCCTGCTGGCTGCCACCAACGCCGCCGTCGCGGGCCTCGGCCTGGCCTTGGTCGGCGCCGGGATCGGCGCCACTTTCCCGCTGACATCCGCGCTGCACATCGGCGCCAGCCCACACCCCGCCGATACCGCGGTAGGCCAAGTCTTCACCGTCGCGGCCATCGGCCAGATACTCGGACCGCTGGCCGCGGCGGGCATCGCCCAAGCCGCCGGGCTGCGTATCGGCCTGCTCATCCTCCCGGCCCTGGCCCTGCTGGCCATTGGCGCCCTCGCCCGCCACCACACCACCACTCCGGGACCAGCATCGCGATGAACCGCCTCCACAGCGTCCGAGTCAACGAACCTCATGCGGCGACGCAGCGAGCCCGCCGGGTACCCGACCGGCATCACCGCAAGAACCCAAGGATCGTCCTGCGAGACTCCGACTTCTCCGAACGGGGGATTGCCGCGTCCTGTCGGTCAGGCGATGGCTTCGAAGTGCAGCCGGAGTCCGAGGGCGTGCGACACCTTGACGACGGTGGCAAGGCTGGGGTTGCCGTCGGCGGACAGTGCCTTGTAGAGCCCTTCGCGGCTCATCCCAGCCTGCCGCGCGATCTGGCTGAAGTTTCGCGAGCGAGCTATCGACCCCAGCGCTCGGGCGATGACCGTGGGGTCATCGTCGGCCTCGTCGATGACCCCCTCCAGGTAGGCAGCGACGTCCTCGACAGTGTTCAGGTAGTTCGCCGCGTCGAAGGGGGTGAACGTCTCGATGTCGGTGCTCATTCGTGTGCTCCTTGTGTGCGGTGCCAGGTCCGAGCGACGCTGTGGGCAGTCCTGATGTCCGCGTCCTGGGTTGATTTGTCTCCTCCGGCTAGCAGCAGGATCAGTCGGTCGCCGGCGCGTAGGAAGTAGACCCGATATCCAGGGCCATACTCGATGCGCAGCTCGGAGACACCCTGGCCGACCGGCTTGACGTCTCCGGGGTTACCGGCGGCCAACCGGTCGATCCGGACGAGGACTCGCGCCGCCGCGCGACGATCGTTGAGTTTGCGTAACCACCGGTCGAATGTCGCTGACGTGACGACCTCAACCACATGTCAACTGTAGTTCACAGTGCGAGGTGTGGCAACCTCCGCGCCTATAGCTCCCGCCGACAGCGACGCCCCTCATTTCAACGTGTCTAGGACCGCAGTACCGGACGGCTCAGCAGTGTCCGCGGGGGATCGTGCAACGGGACACGGTTTGGGAGGTGTGTCGTGAGCGGAAAGGGTCACTTGGCGTGGCAGAGTTCCGAAAGAAGTGAGCGCGCCGCTGCGGGCGGGCTGATCAGCGAAAAGCTGTGTGAATCGCCGCAGTGGCAATTGGCAGCGGGTACTTACTTGTGGGCTGCTTCATGGCCTTTCGTGCGTCCGGTGTGCGGTCGCTGGGCGGTGCGTGTATCGGCGACGGCGCCCAGCACTTCGTCGAGAAATCGGGCGACAAGCGTGATCTCGCTATCGGAGAACCCGTCCGTGACGGCGACCGTGTGTGCGATCAGCGGACCGAAGAAGGTCCACCCCAGCTCGGTGGCCTCCGCGGTCACCCAAAGGTTGATTCGCCGGCGATCGGATTCATCTCGTTCCCTGCGAACGTGTCCGGCACGTTCGAGCCGGTCGATCAGTGCGGTCGCCGAGGCTGAGTTCAGCCCAAGTTGGCGACCCAACCACCCCGGTGTGGCCACATGCTCGGCACGTTCGGCATCGAGCAGGCAGATCATGGCTCGAAGGTCGGTGGCATGGAAGCCGTGGAGCTGGGCGAACTCGGCCGCGAGGAGGTCCAACTCGACCGTCAGCGCACGGAGTCGGTGCACGATCACGAGCCCCGCATCAGCGGCCATGGTTCTTCGCTCCCTCCCGGCATGTGTCTCGATAGTCTACTCTCTCGGGCATCGAACTATTATGCTGGGAGTATCCATGCCGAAATCCTCTGCTCTGGAGTTTGCGGCCACCAGGGAGGGTGCGGCGTTCTTCCGCGCCTACGACACGGTGCTGGGCAAATGGCCCGTCGAGGTGACCGCCGAGCAGGTGAAATCCGTCTTCGGCATGACGTGGGTAAACACGTGCGGACCGGTCGACGGGCCGCCGGTGATCCTGGTGCCGGGCCAGCGGGCCACCTCGACCGTCTGGTTCAACAACGTGGGCGAGTTGAGCCGCCAGCACCGCGTCTTCGCCATCGACATCATCGGCGACGCCGGACGCAGCATGGCCGCCGCGGACACACCGATTCGCAGTCGGGCCGACCTCATTGCCTGGTTCGGTGGAATCATCGACCACTTCAAGCTGGACGCACCTGACGTGGTGGCACACTCCTATGGTGCGATGATCGCCCTCGCCTACGCCCTGGTGCACCCCAAAAGAGTCAGCAAGCTGGTGCTGCTGGACCCGAACTCGGTCTTCACCGGCATGCGGACCCCCTACTTGCTGCGAGCGGTTCCCTTGCTGACCCGCCCGACCGGCAAGCGCGAGCGCGACTTCATCACCTGGGAAACCGCAGGCCAGCCACTCGACGCGGACTGGCTCGACCTGATCACGCGGGGAGTGGCGGACTTCCCCAGAGGAAAAACGGTTGTTCCTAAACGCCCCAAAGCCACGGCCCTCGCCGCCCTGACAGCACAAACCACCGTCATCCTGGCCGAGCACAGCAAGGTGCACGACAGCAACGGCACCGCCGACAAGACCCACGCGGCGCTGCCAGCAGCGACCACCATCATCCTGCCGGGCGCGACCCACCACACGCTTCCGATGAGCCCAGCCCCGGCACTCAATTCCATACTCAAAACAGGACTCGACTGATCGCCGAGGCTGCTATCGGCACCTGCCATTCGCCGGCGCTTCAGTTGAAGATCGTCAAGCGGTGGCCCAAGTTCTGGAGGTCAGCCGGGCCACCCTGTACCGGTGGGTGCCTGAGCTGGTCGAGGGCCAGCGGACACGGTACATATCCGGCCATCGCGACGTCGCGATGGCCGGATATCGGAGCAGTCGGATCACCACCCGCGGGCCGCGAGGGCCCCCGAAGCGCCGGAGAGTGGGGGCGCCACTGCCGAGAGTTGGGTCAGGTAGTCCTGACCGGGCTCGCTACGGTCGCCAAGCACGCACGTCTGGTCAGCGGGACATCCGCCCACTCGGGCTGGTGGATGGCTTAGGGTTCATGAATTCGTTCAGGGCTTCGCTGGTGCGTGGTCCCTAGGGGGAGTGGGTTCATGATGCGTCGTGGTTTGCTGGTCATCGGGTGTGTGGGGGTGCTGGGTGTGGTGGGCTGCAGCAGCCAGAGCAGTGGCACGCCGCAAGCGGTGAGCACTTCGCCACCCGGTGCGGCGGTGAGCACGTCGACGACAACGGCTAGTGCCACGCCCAGCCCCTCGGGCCCGCGGCTGGACCAGGTCGGGGGTGAGGCGTACGCCCCGTTGGCGTTGACCGTGCAGGACGTTCCCGCGGGGTACACCGCGCTGAAGGGTACTGCTGAGCAAGCAGAGGAGCAGGCGCAGTCGGGGGTGCAGAACTCCACGGTGACCCCGCCGGGGTGTGGGACGGTGTCACCGATTTCGCCGAACTCGGCTAAAGGTGGTCTGTTGGCTGCGTTCGGGAAGGCGGCGACGCAGGAGGCCATCGCTGAGTTCCTCGCCCCGGCGGCCGCGGTGTCGCTGCCCGATTTGAAAGCGACCGCTCTGCGGTGCGCGTCGCTGTCCTTATCGGCGCCGCAGAAGGGTGTGCAGTTGACGGGGCGGATCGAGGTCATCGACGTGCCGCACGTCGCGGCTGATCAGACGTTGGGGCTGCGTACGACCACCATCACCACGGTCGCGGGGAGCCCGCCGGTGACGGTGGTGCAAACCAACTACATTGCCGAGACCAAGGCCACCCTGGTCAGCCTCAACGCCAAGGGCGGTCCCAGCGGGGCGCCCCTCGACCCCGCCACCTCCGCGGCCGCGTTCACCACGGCCGTGCAGAAAGCCAACGCCAACCGCTGAACCATGCGGAGAGTGGCGACTTCCTCGGAGACTTCTTGATGATTGCGTCGACAGCCCACATAGCCACGCTCTCCTTCAAGAGCCGGCTCCAGCCCGCAGCGCGAATACGACGGCGCCCGTCCCATTGAGGAGGGAGCCCGCTCAAGCCGCGTTGACGATCAGCACGAGTTTGACCGTAGTTGCTGCCCGCTAGGGGATCGGCATCCGCTTGCGGGACGCCATGCCGGTGGCGATGTCCGCGACGGAAAGGCCGGCGTTGCGCTGCTCACGGACCACGCGGCGTGATTCGGCGGCGGCCTGCTGCTGTGTGAAGGGAGGAGACGGCTATCCCGGGGGTCGCTGGGGTATGTGAGGGTGTTGGTGTGCGTTGCCCCGCCTGCTCGCATCAGGTGCAGGGGGTGAGGAGCTACGGAGGAAGACTCCCGATCAGCTCCGCGATCGTCCTCAGGACGGCGCGGAGGACTTCCTTGAAGGACGCCAGTTGCATCACTGGCCACCGGGGTCATTGGGGCGGTGGATTACTAGCTCAGCCATCTGACAAGCTGGCTGGGGGTAGGGGTTTGTGCACTGGTTGCGGTGGACGCGTCGGCGGGGGCCTTGGACGAGCGTTCGGCGGTCAGCGGGATCAGGGGATCAGCACCGGCTTCAGCCACCAGCGCAGCGTCTGCGGAGGTGAAGGCACGCAGCAACAACGGTGCGCCCTGCGGACGTGGCAATTTCAGCTTGGTCGACACCGAGCCATCATGGCATCCGTCGACTGTCTCGAATCGGGATCGTTGGGCCGGGCACGGAAAGGGAGCGAGGAAACTGTCCTCGACAGTTGGTCACACCGCGTGCTACGCCAGGTTGACCTGCTGAGCGTGTGCGGGGACGGGCACTCAGTCCCTACGCAACCACCCAACAGAACGACCAATCCATCTAAACTGCGAAGTGAACGTCAGCTTGGGGCCGGCCCCCTCGGCTCCGTACCCGCGCCGGCCAGCTTGATGCTGACCTCACCCATCCCCCTCACGTAGCCAGCCCAGCCACCGGCGAAACGCCAGTAACGCAGCCCAGGGATGACAGCCCCCACCGAGGATAGTCGAGCAACGCGGCCTGGTCGGGGTGGATCGAGGTCGACCAGGGCACCAACGTCTCGCTGTCCCCGACGGTGTAGGTCATCGTGGGGCTGGTCTTCGGATTGGGCACCTGCCACCCGGTTTCCGCGAAGAGCACCTTCACGTCGTGGGTTCCCGGCTCTACTTCATGGGAGATCGTCTGTCCCCGTTTCAGCCTCCCCACGGCTTCGCCGTCGACTGTGACGTCGTAGAGAACGCCGGCGCTGCGTAGCGATCGGCCCCGCGTGACCTCGATGTGAGCCGTCATCTTGAATCTCCCGGCTGCACCCACACCTTCCATCGCCTCCACGCCACATCATGGACCAGCGGTGAGCGTTGACCGGTCATGACCATGACCAAGATCGCTACTGACCCACCTTCGCAGCACTGCTTGAGGGCGGGTTCGGGGGTGGGGTGGTGGTTCAGAGGTCTTCGTTGGTGGGGCCCATCACGAAGTCGGACCACGGCGGGTAGCGGTGTGGGTGCTGACCTCTGCCGAGGACTACTACATCTCTGCAGAGACCGTTTCCCGCACCCCACGCTGAGACCTCCGCATGCATCCGATTTCCTGCGGGTCGGAACCTCCGGCAGCGGCTGCGGTAGCGGAAACCTCACGTCCATACCGGGTGGTGGCAGCGGCCAGTGCGCGGCGGTACACCGTCCGGTACGCGGTGTGTCTTCCGTGATCAGCCGTCGCCGCATACGGTGCACGGGTGGTGCGCTCTTTGTTGGCGCGCCGGGGGTTTGATGCGGAAGGGGGACTTGTGGTGTTTGACGACGCGATGCGTTCGGGGGGTGAGGCCGCTCCGGCGGTGGCTCGTGCTGAGTGGCCGCCGCAGCCACCGCCGGTGCCGCGTGAGGTGCAGACCGCGTTTCGGTTGTGGATCGCGAACATCGTCATCGGCACGGTGGTCGGGTTTGTGGTGGGGTTCGTGGTCGGTTTGTCCGCGGCCCGCCAGCGTGCGCACAGTGGGACTGCGGCGTCGGTAAATACGGGTGCCCAGGTCGCGTCGGTCATCGGGAGTGTGATCGGTCTCGCGGTGATCATTGCTCTGGAGGTGCTGGTCCTGGTCAAGATGCGCAAGGGCCGCAACTGGGCTCGGATCGTGCTCACCGTGTTGGCTGTCCTCAATGTGGTGGGGACCGCGAACAACTTCCTCCATGGTCAGGGTCTTGCTGTGGGCATCGGCTTGGTCTCGGTGTTGTTGCTGGCCTCAGCGACAGCCCTGATGTACCGGCCACCGTCCAACGTCTATTTCAAGTCCCCGAAGTGGGTCTGACCGTCCAAGGGTTGTTGCCGCGGTGTTCGCGGTCGCTTCCGCGACCACGGTGCCGCACGCCTTCGTGTGGACCTTCACGGTGACCCGGTGACCGTTGGGCAGCACTGCCGTGACCTGGACGTCGGTGGACGACCTCGCCCTCACCTCCCGCTACGGCTGGGCCTACACCGGCATGTCCCCGCTCGGCGGAACCAGCGGCTGAGCCAGCCGCACCGACCACGCATGACCGCTGCACCCTCGGCTTGCGGTGCCCGCACACCGGTTGCCGTGAGTGGTTAGTCGAGGTTGAGGAGGTGGTTCCAGAACGGGATGTGGGGCACGTCGCCTCGCGGTGTGAGGTACTCGATGTCGAGGACATTCCGAAGCTCGTGCAGCAGGTAGTCCCGGAGGTCGTGGCCGTAGACGACCACATCGGTCCCCATGATGGACAACACCGGGCGGGGGCCGTGGTCGACGACGAAGCGGTGACCGAAGATGGGGATCAGCGGTGGTGCCGCCGCGACGAGTTCGGCCATGCGGGCGCGGCGCTGGTCCATCGGGCGGGGACACGGTCCCCAGCTGTGGTGCCAGTACTGCTGGTCGAAGGTGTTGCTGAGTAAGCCGTCGAAGACGTGTCGCGTTGCGGTGCGGATGGGTTCCTCATCCTGGAGCCAGTTGTAGAACTCAGGCCACTCGCGCAGGACGGGTCGAGTGCGATCGCGGGAGTAATCGGGAGCGTATTGCCACGGCGTCGTGCTGTGCAGGGTCTGCAGGAAGAGCCGGTGTGGCAGCGGGAAGTGGGTGTCATAGCGCCGCTCGATGTCCGTGATCGTGTCCGCGGTAAGCCCACCGGTCCAGTGGGTGCCGTGGCGCCAGCGTGGCCAGAACAGTCGCTCATTGGTGATGTCGGGGTCTTCCATCTTCCGCCACCCTGCTTCCGACGCCTCGTGCAGCCAGGCTAAGGAAGTCTTCAGTGAATTGGGGGGGAGGCGTGTCCATCGACGGGACGCTACTTACCGCGACAATGATCCACAGCGGGATCGAGCACTGGTCCGAACCCGCTTCGGGTCGATCGCACCAGGCACGATGGGGCATGGGACCAATGAAGGGTGTAGGGGCTGAAACGAAAGACGCTGCCGGTCCTGCCCTTCCCGGTAGCAGTGGTCTGATTGACCTCGTCGCCACCCTCGCCCTGATCTCGGCGAGTGCGGTAGTCACGTGGTGGGCGGCCGGTGACCTTCCCTACACCGGCCCGTCGTCACTCGGCACCCAACAGGACTACTTGATCCACCCGCTGAACCTCGGCGCGGGCGCGGAAAAGCTGCTCGGGGCCGTGTCCGTCGCGGTGGTTGTTGTGGCCGGTGCGGCGTTGCTCCGCGCGGGGTCGGCGCCACGGCGGGACCCGCGGTGGCTGGCGGTGCTGCTGCCGTTGCGGGTAACAGGAATCTTTGTCGGTGGGGGGGTGGCGGGTAGTGACCTCCGGGGGTGTCGGCGCCAACATCGGCGGCGGCCTGCTCATCTTCTTCGGTGGCCCGCTGGTGGTGGCTGTCCTCGTGTGGTCGTTGATCTACAGCTGGCGACTTACTCACCCGTGAGCGCGGCGCCAACCAATTCGTCGCAACCCCTGAGCACTCGATCACGGCATCTGCCCGACCGCCAGCTCGCCACCACCGACGGTGACGCGAACGCTGCTCGCGCGCTCCGAGCTGTGGCACCAGCGGATCAGGTTTGTGGGTACATCAGGTGGGGGCGTTAGACCCCAGCGCCCGTGCCCGGTACCGGTAGACCATGACGTGCTGCACGACGGACAGCGACCACCCAATGAACATGAACACCCCAGCGACGATCATGAGTAGATCGGTATGCGCCACGACCAACACCACCGCAACGACCGTCAGTCAGCACTCGAACGCGATCCCAACACGTAGGACCCGTGGCGAACGTGGCGGTCGTTGAGCGGCTGCAGCTACGCCGCCACGCTTAGGCCACCAGAGCCACTCCCCGCGATCCACTCAACCCCCTCCGATACGTTCACCACGTTCTACACCAGGCCCCGACGCGGTCCAAGGAATCCCCGCAGGCGGATCCCCTTGTGGGAACGCTCGGGGGCCGCGACCCACCGACGGGACGGTTCCCGGCCATCGACGCGCGGTGCGTGCGCGAGGTTCTCGGGCTCTGATGGGTCGCCCCGAGGAGTAGCTGGCCGCGGGCGGGATTCAGGGGCGGATGACGGGCCCGCAGCGTGGGGCGTTGACGATCTTGTCGCTGGCGCAGTTCACCGCCACCCTCGAGTTCACCATCGTGTTCATCGCGCTGCGCGACGTCGGCCGCGACCTCTCCCTGACCCCCGCGGTGCTGGCCTGGGTGGCTGGGGCTTTCGCGGTGACCTTCGGCGGGTTCGTGATCCTGGGCGGGCGGATCGCGGAGCGGGTCGGGCTGCGGCGGCTGTTCCTGCTCGCCGTCGCCGCGTTCGGCCTCACCAGCGGGATCGGCGCACTCGCGTCCACCGCGCCCGTGCTGCTCGCGGCGCGGGCCGGGCAGGGTATGGCCGCCGCGATCCTGCAGCCCTCCATCGTCGGATTGATGCAGACGCTGTTTCCCGCCGAGCCGGTGCGGGGCCGGGCATGGGGGGTGTGGGCCGGAGTCGGTGCGGGCGGCTTGGCGGCCGGCGCCCTGCTCGGCGGGCTGCTCACGGCCCTGTCCTGGCGGTGGACCTTCGCGATCAACCTGCCGCTGATGGCGGCGTGCGCCCTGGGAGCCCGCACGTGGATCACCGCCTGGCACCACCCGAGCGGGTCCCGGCGGATTCCGCTGCGGGCCGCGGTGCTGGGCACCGGGACGGCCCTCAGCGCCGCCCTGGGGCTGACCCTCGGTGGTCAGCTCGGGTGGACCTCCCCGGCCCCTCCGGTCTGTGCCGCCGCTGCGGCCGTCCTGGGCACCGGGTTCTGGCTCAACGACCGCGACCCCGACCGTGCCCTCATCGACCCGGCGCTGCGCCGCGTGCCGAGCCTGTGGCTGGGTGCTGGTGTCACTGCGCTGTACATGGCCAGCGTTGGCTCGGCGTACTACCTGTTGACGTTGCTGTTGCAGGACCAGTGGGGCTATTCGGCGCTGCGCTCGGGTTTGGGGTTCCTGCCGCTCGCGCTGACCGTCACCGCTGGCAGCGCCGCCGCCCCGGCGGTGACCCGCCGGCTCGGTCCACGGGCCGCGCTCGCGGTCGGGTTCGGGCTGGGCACCGCCGGGCTGGGCTGGCTCGCGGCCACCGCCGACACCATCTCCTACCCGCTGCTGCTCGCGGGGCTGCTGGTTAGCGGCGTCGGCAACGGGATCGTGTTCACCGCCGTGTTCGACCTCGGTACCCGCGGTGTTCCCCGCCCCGCCCACGGCACCGCCGGTGGCATCCTTGCCACCACCCAGTACCTGGCCAGCACCCTCGCGCTCGCGGCCAGCGCGGTGCTGCTCACAACGGCGCCCACCGGGGTGCGCTTCGGGCACGCCTTCCTCCTCCTCACCGCCGTGGCCGCCGCCGGCACCGTGCTCACCCTCACCGCGCACCGCAGGCACGCACACCGATGAAGCACGCGACCCAGGCAGTGATCACGGTGCTCGCGGGTCGCCGTCTGCGGAACAGCCCCTCGGCTGTGGCGCGCAGCAGCGTCCCCGGTAGCGGATCCCTCCCCGCGACCGGCCCGGCGGCTCAGTAGACGTCACGTCGATGGCCAACGCGCAGCGCCAGGACGGTCAGGGTGTTGTCGATGAACTGGGCCAGGATGCGATAGTCGCCTACTCGGTAGCGCCAGACGCCGGCGTGGTTCGCCATCAATCCCTTCCCGCGCTGCCGAGGGTCGTCGAGACTTTCGAAGTCGTGCAGGTACGCCAGTACGCGCCGCTGCACGGCGCGATCAAGCTTCTTGAACTCGCGGTCGAACTGGTCGGTGGTCTCAACGCTCCACCGGGACGTCACCTGTCGAGCTCGGCCTCAAGCGCGGCGAGCGGGCGGCTACGCCGACCCCCGGCCCCGAAGGCATCGATCGCGGCATCGGCCGCGAAGGCGTCTTCGAGGTCTGTCAGGTACTCATGAAGGGCTGTCTTGACGTAGAAGCTCTTCGAGCGCCCGGTGCGGCGGGCCAGGCTGTCGAGTCGTTCTTCCTCGTCCTCGGTCAGCCGGATCGAGATTGTCATGGGGTACCCCTGCCGTCAGCGTAAGACATGTTTACACAGCGTACGTCATAGGACCGGCAGCGCCGAACAGTCCTCCGGTGACCGATCCCCTCACGGAGCGGCCGTTTGCAGTAGCGAACGACGTGGAGTGCACGGCTGCGCGCGCTGTTGGTGGACTACGTCGCACTGCTGGTCCGCCACCCCGTTCTGGCCCGCTCAGCGCTGGCGGTGTGTGCTGTGCGCACCGCATAGGCGCGCCGGCTGTGCCGAAGTCATCACGGTCGCCGCAGGGCGATCCGACTATCGGGCGCACGACCCGATACCGCCCCACGCACCTATGCTCAGGCGATGCGGGTTGCTTTCGTGGGCAAGGGCGGTGCCGGCAAGTCGTCGTTAGCCGGGACCTTCGCGCGGGTGCTCGCCGGCACCGGCGAACGAGTGCTGGCTCTGGACTCCGACCCCATGCCGGGCCTGGCGTTCGCGCTGGGGATAGACCGCAGCGATGAGGGTCTGCCGGATGAGGCCGTCGAAGGCTACGACGACAACGGCCGTCGCCGCTACCGGTTACGCGACGGCTTGTCCGGCACGGGTGCGGTTGAGCAGTACGCCATCGTGGGTCCCAACGGCGTGCGCTTTCTGCAGCTAGGGAAGGCACGCGGACGGCGGTGGAACAACGCACCTCAGCACTTCGGGTTTCAGCATGTCCTCGACGATCTACCCGGGGACGGCTGGAGCATTGTCGGCGATCTCCCCGGTGGGACAAGGCAGCCGTTCATGACCTGGGGTCGGTACGCGCAGACGTTCATGGTGGTTGTGGAACCCACCCCGGCGTCGATGCTGACGGGTCGTCGCCTGGCGCGCCTGGCCACGATGCCCCAAGCGCCGCGCGTGGTCGTCGTCGCCAACAAGGTGCGCGAGCGCGGAGACATTGACCGGGTGCGTGCGGGCACCGGGCTGTCCGTGATCGGCGCCGTTCCCTTCGACCGTGGGTTGGTGGTGGCGGATCGGTTGAGCCTGGCGGTGCTCGACCACGATCCGGAAGGGCCGACGGTCACGGCGGTACGATCACTCGTGGATGTTCTCCAGAGCGGAATGGAGCCCTCATGAAGATCGCTGTCGTCGGCAAGGGTGGGTCAGGCAAGACCACCACGTCCGCCGTTCTCGCCCGGACGCTGGCCCGCAGCGGGCGCAGCACGCTTGCCTTGGACTGCGACAGCAATCCCAATCTCGGCCTCTCGCTCGGCTTGGACGAAGACGTCACCGAACGTCTGCTGGCGCTCCGCGACGCGGTAGACGCCGGGGACGAGGAACACGCCTCGAGCCCGGACGAGCTGGTGCGACGCTTCGGCGTCGATGCGCCCGACGGTGTGCGACTTGCGGTCGTCACCGCAATTCAGAACCCGCAGCCGGGTTGCCCTTGATGTGGCGTCTCACCTGAGCAGTTGCTCGGGCAGCTGGCACGTCCCGACCTCGTCGTCGTCGCCGACTTCGAGGGCGGTCTGGGTACCGTGATGCGTCTCGACCGTCCGGTGGACGTTGTCGTCGTGGTTGTGGAGCCGACGGCGAAGTCACTGGAGGTGGGCCGCCGTGCGGCCGAACTCGTGCGTGAGGGCCGCCTCGGACGCGTCGTAGTCGCGGCAAACCGGGTCGGCGATGGGGAGGATGCGGCGCGGGTAACCGACGCCTTTCCCAATACCGACGTTGTCCTGGTGCCGGACGACCCGGCCATCGTGGAGGCCGAGCGCCACGGCTACGCACCGCTGGACGCGGCGCCACAATCACCCGGCGTGCGAACCCTTGTCGAGCTCGCCGAGAGACTGCTGACTTTCCCCGCGGTGGAGGATCCGCCCACGAGCGGCGGTATCCGTCGGTTAGACGTTATCGACACCTAACCTGCCGACGGCGGTGTCGACGGCCTCCAGTATCGAGTCCAGGCGGCCCTGAGTGTCCGTCCCGATGGGGCTGAGCCCTACCGTCCCGGCACGGTCGTCTGCCGCAACCTGGGCGTCGAAGGATAGGACACCCGCGATTTCGATACCCTCGGCGGCCAGGGCGCTGGCGAAGAACTCGACGTCTTCCGGGGTCCGCGCCTTGTTTCCCACCGCCAGTACGTGCGGAATGCCCAGCTCGGCGGCGAGGGTTGCCGTCCGGGCAGCGGTGAGCACCGACTTGCGGGTCGGCTCGCAGACGACGAGCAGCACATCGGCGTGGGCGAGGGTGCCCCCCGAACGGCTGAGATGCTCCAACCCGGCCTCCATGTCGACCAGTGTGACGTCGACATCCACGAGCGCGTCCGCGAGCAGACTGCGGACCGTGGCGTGGCCTCCGCAGGTGCACCCGGCACCGGCCTCGGCAACCCGGATCGCCGAGAGAAGTGTTGGGCCGGCAGGCGTGGGGCGTCCGTAGTCGGTGACGAGGGCCTCGGCCGAGGATGATCCACCAGAGCCGACGAGCATGGCCCGCGGTAGCACCGGCACGGCCTCGGTGTCCGACAGCGACAGACCGAGGGACAGGCCAAGGTTGGGGTTGGAGTCGGTGTCGATCGCTATGACGCGACGGCCACGTCGGCTGTAGGAGCGCGCCAGCAGACCGGAGACGGTGGTCTTCCCGACGCCGCCCTTGCCGACGACACCCAACTTGAGTCCGACCGATACGGCGGTGGCAGTCATGACAGCTCCTTAACGTTTGGCTACGACAGTACTAGCGCAGAGCACCTACCGAGGCGCACACTGCCTACTACATCGTCAAACGCCGTCGACAGGATGGAGCTGCACGTGGTCATCCTCTGGGTCATGAGCGCCATCGGGTTGCTGGTCGTCGCACCGCTCGTGGTCATGCTGGCCGCCTACGTCATTCAGCCGGCGTTGCAGTCCGCGCGCTACGCCGACGACATCCTCGAACACGGCGTGGGCATCACCGTCGCGCTGGAACCCGTGCCCGCGCTGGTGAACACGCGCGAGCTCGCCGGAGAGGTCACCGACAACGCCGTCGCCTACGTGGGCGCGCTCCGGCGCCTTGTCGCCCAGTCCTAGCGTCACGACGTCCTCGAAGGGAGCTGATGTGTCCGCAGCTGCGATCGCCGCGATCGTCGTGACGGGGGTGCTGGTCGCGGCCCTGGCCTTCTACCTGCTCTGGGTGGTACTCATCCTCCACCGTCTGACCGACACCTTGGGCAAGGTCCTCTTCGGAGTCGGCTCCATCGCTCACCGCGTGCAGCCGGTCGGGCCGTTGGTCGGTGAGATCAACGGCGACCTCGTCGGCATCGCTGACGCACTGGAGGGACTTGCCCAGGATCTCGAGGGACGGCAAGAGGCGCGCGCCTCGTGACCGGCAGCCATAGAAATGAGGACCCTGTGAGTGTTGAGTTCCGCTGCCGGGATGTTGGGGTTGCCTGCAAGAACGTCGCTCGGGCCGAGACCCCCGATGAACTCGTCAAGGCGGTGGCGGCGCACGCCAAGGAGAAGCACGGTGTCGAGCTCAACGGGACGCTGATCGACTACGCCGTCACCAAGGTCCGCCCCACCGGTGGCTGAGCGCAACGCCGTACCCGAGCCGGAACCTGCGGTGGAGGCGGCCGACGCCTCGCTCGCCGCGCTCGGCCCGCTGCTGGACAGGCTGGAGGAGCTGCTCGGCGAGGTCGAAGGCCTCGACGACGGTGTCCGCGGCACTGTTTTCGAGCTGCTCGACGGCGTCGATGCGCTGCACCGGTTGGCGATCACCCGCCTTGCCGACGTCGTGGGCGATGTCGAGCGGCTGCGGCAGGCGGACCCGGCCGTGTCCTGGCTGTTGGAGGCATACGGCGTCGGAGTGGACGACTGCGCTGCGGCCTCGGCCGCTCTGGAACAGATCCGCCCCTACGTTCACGAGCACGGTGGTGAGGTCGAGGTGCTCAGCGTCGAGCACGGCGTGGTCCGGGTCCAGCTGAGCGGTGCCTGTTCCGGATGCACCTCGGCCGCAGCGACACTGCGCGACGGTGTGGAGGAGGCGCTACGGGAAGGGCTGCCCGGCTTCGCCGCCATGGACGTCGCCCCGGACAGCGGTTCGCCTGCCCATCCGCCGCCCACCCAGGTGCTGCTGCAGATCACCCCACGGCCGGTCTGACCGGGTGCCGAGGGCCACCGTTTGTCGACAAATACCGCATGGCGACGAAGTCAGTGCGCCAGCCCGGGCGCGGGCATTGCGTGCTCGGCGAGCAGGCGCCGCACCTCCCGAACAGCCACCGGGACAGCCCTGGTCGTCGTGGCCGACAGTCCTTCGCGGGGCTCGTCGGTGTCGGTGGTCTGCACTCCGACGATCAGCGTCGTCTCGGGCAGCACCCCCAGACCGAGGGCCATCATCAGGGCACGAGCCGGAGTGGCGAGATGCATGTCGGCCAGTTCGTCGCGACGTCGCTCGACGCTGAGTGTCGACACATCGAGTACGTCTGGCCGCTGGACCACGACCGCACCCGCCGGTCGACCGAGGTCAACCGCGTCGACCACCAACAGCACGTCGACGCCGCCCGCCATCAGCTCCTGCACCAGCCGGATGCCGCCGATGCCGACGTCCAGCACCCGAACCGCCGGGGGAAGCGGCTCGGCGAGCAACCGCTCGGCGATGACGACACCGACTCCGTCGTCCGCACGCAGGAGATTACCGAAGCAGGCCACCAGCACAGTCACGTACGAAGGGTAGGGCTGATGCCCGCTGTTGAACAGGATCGGGACAATGGTGCGGACGAGGACATGGCCATGCTCGAGTCCCGGCTGGGCAGGTATCCAGCCGACCACTACCCCGCTCAACACGCGACGGCGGCATTCCACCTGGGGACGGCGCAGCTGCAACGCGGTCGGGTCGGCGATGCCCTCTCGGCTCTGCGCGCCGCCTACGACATATTCGGCCGCCTTGGAATGCAACTGGAGCAGGCGAAGGCGTTGACGATGTACGGGGTTGCGCTGCGCGAAGCTGGTCGCAGTGATCTGGCCCGGCAGACGTTCGAGGACGCGGTCCGCGCTTTCGGGGCGCTCGAGCAGCCGGCCGAGGAGGCGGCCGCCTCCTACGACCTGGGATTGGTGCTGCACGAGCAGGGGGACACGGTCGCGGCTCAGCAGGCGATGGCGTACGCCCGCGCGGTGTTCCTGCAGGCGGGCCACCTCGCGCAGGCGGGAGCCGCTGCCCGCGAGCAGGGCGCGTCCCTGCTCGCATCGGGGCAGGCCGGCTCAGCGCTGCCACTGCTGGAGGAGGCGGCCACACTGACCGAGCGTGGCGGCGACCTCCCGGGCCTGGGTGCTGCGGCCAACGTACTCGGCCTGGCGTACCTGGCGTCCGAGGACGCCGCGGCCGCGGTGTCAGCGCTTACTCGCGCCGTCGGTGCCTTCCCGCGCACTATGCGCCCCACCGAGCATGCAATGGCCAAGGCAAATTTGGCGCTGGCCTACGCGCAGGCCGACAACCCGGCCCGAGCTCGGCTGGCGGCCCGCCAGGCGCTGGCGTTGCCCGGTGCCGAACCCCCGGTGCGTGCGCAGGCCCAGCAAGTGCTGGACCGGCTGTGCGGCGCCACGCAGCTCGATCTGCTCGCCGTCCTCGATGTGGAACCGCTCGAACGCTGGCCGGCCATCGTGCGCGAGGAGGCCGTACGCTGGTGCGATGCCAGTTCAGCGGAACGCCTCGACACCGTCGGCGGCTTCCTCGACGGACTGCTGAGTCGGCCGGCAACGACTTACGACCTGGCCGAAAGCCTGCTCGCCGTCCTGCTCGAGCTGCCACCTGGACCCTACGATGTGTTGGTGGCAGCGATCGCGCACGCCACGGACACGCGAGCTCCGGAGGAGAGTGAGCGCATCCGTGCGGTCGTGGGATCGGCGATGGCCCGATTCGCCATTCCGCAGTGGCAACGGCTCGCCGCCAGTCTCAACGCCGCGGCCACTACGACCGGCCAGCCGGGCGGCTGGCGATGAGCGACGACCTCGATGCGGCGGAGGTGGCCGCCGTGCTCGGCGATCGTCCGGCGCGGGCGTATCCGGCGCTGCTCTCGACCGAGTCCAGCGCGATGGCATGGGCCCGCAGCGGAGCGGCGACGGGAGCGGTGGTAGTAGCCGATTACCAGGCGTCGCCGCGCGGGCGCGGTGGGCTGCCGTGGACCGTGCGGGCCGGCCGGGGCCTCGGGTTCTCCCTGGTCCTGCGGCCTGCTCTGGCTCCGGAGCGGGAGGGCTGGCCCTACGTTGCGGCCTCCCTTGCAGTCGCCGAGGTCATCGGACACACCGGTGTGGAATGGCCCGACACGGTGGTTGACGCCAGCGACCAGCGTGCGGTCGCGTCGCTGGGTGTCTACGTGGAGCTCGGCCCGTCCCGCACCGACTGGGTGACCGTGACCGTCCTCGTCGAGGACACGCGCCCGCCGCGGGCCCCGCTGCTCGGCCGCGTGGTCGAAGCGCTCGAGCGGCGCCTTGGCGACAGTGCCGACACGGTGCTGGCGGCCTACCGTACCCGCTGCGTTACCCTCGGCCGGCAGGTGCGCGCCCGGATGATCCCGATGGGCCCCGGCGGACCCGAGGTCAACGGTGAGGCCGTCGACGTGCTCGCCGACGGCGCACTTGTGGTCTTGACCGCGCGAGGAAGTCGCGTCGCAGTTCCGCCGCAGAATCTCGGGATGCTCGAGGCCCCAGAGATCCCGCCCGAGCTGCCCGAGGACATCCGAAGTCGACTGGAGGCCCGGCACTAGCCGGAGTGCCACACCTCGAGTCCGATGGCCTCCACCGCTTCCAGCCGGTCCAGCTCCTCGATCAGCCCCCACCACAGTGCCCAGTCGCGGTGATCCATGCCTTCGCTGCTAAGGGCGCCGGCGATGCCGAGTCGCAGCCGGTCGCGCAGAGCAAAGGTATGCCCCCAGCGCCCCTCCCGGTCCAGGAGCCGCAGCTCGTCGAGCATCTGACGAAGCGCGTCCCGTGACGCCGACGGCTCCAAGCGATCATCCTCGACCAGCGGGCGCAGCTCGGTAGCCAGGCGAAGCAGGGGAGCGCGGCGCACCTCCGTGCGGACGAGAACGAGTGCCGCCTCGAGGCCGAGCTGAGCGGACGGACTCAGACCATCCCCGGAACTCGTCTTTTCGGGCTCCACCTCGATCGCCACGGTACGAGGCGGGAGGGCACCTAGACCCGTCGCGATGTCGACGATGAGGTCGAGATGGACGTAGCCGGTAACAGCATCCCCGACAGCCACCTGCAACTGCTCCGGAGTCAACTGAGGCGGATCGATGCGCCGGCGTTCGACGGTGCCCGGCGGACGGTCGCGCCGTACCGCGCTGATCAGCACCAGCGTGTCGGGTTCAATGTCCTCGAGGCGCTGCGTCACGGCGACCGCGCCGTAGTGCACCTCCTCGACCAGGACATCTGGGCCCAGGTTCTCGCCCTGCAGCCGCTCGACGGCGAGCCGACCGAGGTCGAGGTCGCTTTGAAAGAGTTCACTGACCCCACCCACGAAGACGGTCACGTTGCGCGGCGCTTCGAAGTCAGTCGCCACCGCACGAGCAGGTGTTGACCTCGCGGGTGACCTCGCCGGCACCGGTATGGACGTGCGTCGTGCACGGCATGCAGGGGTCGAAGCTGCGAATGGCTCGCAGCATGTCAATGCTGGTGAAGCCCGCGGGATCGGAGAGGTTCTCGATGATCGGTGTGTTCATCACCGCTTCTTCGTAGGGACCCGGTTGACCCCACGGGTCGCGCGGGGAGGCGTTGATGGTGGAGGGAGTGACGATCTGGTAGTTGGTGATCTTGCCCTTGTCCGTCACGAGGTGGTGGGTGAGGTAGCCGCGTCCGGCACCCCACCAGCCCACGCTGCGACGTTCGTCCTGTGGGATTGCCTTCTCCAGCTCGGTGGGAGTCAGGGCCGCGACGCGGCGCTCACCCTGCTGGAACAACTTGTACGCCTCGAACAGGCTTTCCAATCCCACCAGCTGGCTGAACAGGTAGTGGTAGGCACGACCGCGGTTGCGCTCGAAGGCATTCCACCGCTCGGGCACCTGCCACTCGACTTCGCGTTCGCCGACTTCCCCCTTGGGGATCAGGAAACGCATGCTGGACCCGGTGGCCGAGATGTAGTCGCTGGTCGGCATCTGCTGCGCCTTGGCCGTGATCAGCAACCGCGAGTAACAGCCGGCCTCGACGACCTGACGGTCCCACCGCGGGGCTGTCGACCAGGTGTATTTGTCCTTCCAGTCCCTGGCACCCGGCTTGGGCAACGTCCGCTTGTTCCAGGGGTGATACGGCGAGATCGGGTTACCGAGGGGGTCGGTCGCGAAGTGGCTCGTCTTGGACTCCTCGTAGTAGGAGTGCTCGATGAACTCCTCGAGGCCGATGTTGACGTCGGTGAGCCGGGTCGTGCGCAGCTCTCCGTCGAGGACCACGCCGGGGGTCGACCAGCGCTTCGCACCCCAGGCGTTGCAGTTCTCATACGTCGCGTCGTAGGCGTAGGGGTCGTCCCAGTAGCCCGAGTCGATGTGGCTGGTCGGCCGGTAGCCGACCATCTGGTAGCGCTCGTCGGCCTCGTAGAAGAAGGCAGGGATGTCGTCCCACACCGCCAGCATCCGTTGGGCGTAGTCGAAGATCTTGCCCAGGCGTGAGTGGTACTCGTTGAGGGTCTGCAGGGTGAGCGTGGTGGACACCCCGCCCGGGACAACGTTCTGCGGGTGCGGGTACTTTCCGGTCAGGATGACCACCATCTCCCGGGACAGCCGGGTGAAGTCCAAGCCCTCACGGTAGAGCGATCCCGTCAGCGGGTTGAGCGCGGTCATCAGCTCGGCCATGGTCTTGAAGCCGTGGATGTGCGCATTGGGGCACTTCCAGCTTTCGGCTTTCGGCCACAGTTCGGGGTTGGAGGAGCGGATGACCGACTCGGAGTAGTCCGGGCCCGCCAGCAGATAGAGGTGCAGCGGATTGTCATAGCCCATCTCCGCGGAGGTTTCCATGTTGCGCACGACGGTGCCCAGCGGTGGGGGTTTGATGCCCATCACCTGCTCGATGGCGTATGCCGAACAGTGCGCGTGGACGCCCCCGCACACGCCGCACGCCCGCGAGGACACAAAGATGGCGTCGCGGGGGTCGCGGCCCATCAGGATCACCTCGTAACCGCGGAACAGTGTGGCCTGGGAGTGCGAGTCGAGGTAGGCACCCTTGTCCAGGTCGGCGGTCACGTGAACCGCGAGCGCGCCCGCGATCCGGGTGACCGGGTCCATGTTGAGGTCTTTGATGTGCCCGTTGCGGGCCACCAGCCGTTCGATACGCGCGGTGCGCTCGTCCTCGGTCATCCCGACGTCGGGCATGGTGACCGTGACGTCGTAGGGATTGGGGATGCCGCCGCGGAGCACCGCGTTGCCGGTGGCGTCGAACTCGACAGGCAGGGTCTTGAAGCACATTGCAGAAGCTCCTCAGTCGAATCAGACGTGGGTGTGGTCGCGGGGGCTACCGCCGCTGGGAGCCTCGTCGGCTCGCTTGGCCCAGACGTCGGCATCGTGACGGGCGGTGTCGCCGCTCCGGCGCATGCTGTCGTAAAACTTGTGACCGACGTTGGACAGCGCGGAGGGTTCGCTCTTCTCCCGGGAGAACGCGCTCGGGCTCGCCCCCTGGCGGTCCCACCGCACCTCGCGGTTGAGGTTGTTGTTGCTGAACTTGCGCAACGGCCTGATCACGCTGCCCACCATCCGGGAGACCGTCGTCGACGCCAGCGAGCCCGGCGGGCGGGTATAGAACGGGGTGAACTTGTCGGGGAAGCCGGGCATCGTGCAGCCGATGCAGGCGCCGCCGGCGTTCATGCAGCCGCCGATGCCCCTGATCGCGCCCCGAGCGGTGATATTGCAGTTGACCACGGGCCCCCAACAACCGACCTCGACGAGACACTCCGGGTCGCCGAACTCTTTGGCGAACGTTCCCTCTTCGTAATAGGCGCCACGGACGCATCGGCGGTGCACCGTCTCGCCGAACAACCACGCGGGGCGGCCGAGCTCGTCGAACTCCGGCAACGGACCGAAGCCCTGCAGGAAGTACAGGACCGCCGCGACGGTCTCGGTGAAGTTGTCGCCGACCGGCGGACAGCCGGGGACGTTGACGACCGGGACACCCAACACCGAGCGATAGTCCTTGCCGAGGAAGTCCATCAGACTCATCGCGCCGGTCGGGTTGCCCTCCGCGGAGGGAACTCCCCCCCACGTCGCACAGGTTCCGATCGCGATCATCGCCGCCGCATTGGGGGCCAGCCGGGCGATCCACTCGGTCGAGCTGACGGGACGGAGCTCGCCGTCCGGGCCCCACGGTTCCTCACCCGTCGCCGACCAGTAGCCGCCCTGCATGTGCGCGATCGTCTCGTCGGCGATCGAACCTTCGAGGATCACGACGTACGGTGCGTCGAGCTCGCCGGCGATCGCCCGCTCGGCCGGCTGCAGGTAGTACGGCCCCGACTCCATATTGAGGACCGGATGGTGCAAGACGACCCGGGGGACGCCGGGATGCGCGCCGAGCATCAGGCTCTCCACCGAGGGCAGCGTCGCACCGGTGACGGCCACGCTGCACCCGTCGCAGCTCATCCCGGCGAACCAGAATGCGTGCACCTTCTCCAGCGGCCCGAAGCGCGTCGACCCGCTGGCGTCCGCGACCGGCGAGAGCATGTCCTCGGTCGTGGCGCCCGAGGGCATGCCAAATGCTCCGAGGTGAGAGGCATCGTGATAGCGGTCGACCGGGCCGAGCACCTCGAGCAGTTCCTGCGCCGGTGTACGCGCATCGAGACTGGGCGTGCTGGTGTTCCGATTTGCCATGGAGCGCTCCCGGGCGAGTGGCTGAATGAGCCGGTAAATGCACCATACAGCTACCGGGGCGTTCTGGTGTAACGTCCCTCACATCATCGTGGCCCTTCCTGGAGGCGCAGTGAACGGATGGATCCTCGGCCTGATCATCGGCGCGATTGTGGTGGTGGTCGTCGTCGTTGTGCTGCTGCTCATGATCGTGGGTGCCCAGCGCACCGCGACAAAGGCTGAGGCGATCGTCGGCGCCCTGCAGGACGCCCGGGACGGCACCGCGGCTCTGTGGCAGGTGCAAACCACGGTCATCACCACCGAGCGCATCGCCGATGCGGCCGCCGCGGCACGCGACGCACTGACACCAGGAGGTCCGCGGTGAGCGATCATGGCTACTGGTGGCTCGCCCTGGGGCTGGGGCTGGTCGTGGCGATCGTCGCCATCGTGCTGCTTCAGCTGTTCCTCAACCAGGTGCACCGGATCGAGCGGGGCGCCGGCCAGGTCTGGCAGGCCGGCAAGGAAGTTGCCGGCAACACTGCGTCGAGTTGGCTGCTGGATGAGACCTCTTCACGGCTGGACGAGATCATCGATGAAGCGGGCCGGCATGGGCAGTTGCTCCGCGGTGAGCCGGTGCATCCATCCAGGCCCAAGTTGTCGAGGGACAGGTCGACGACAGCGAGCCCGGCAACCGGAGGCTCGCAATGACCGCATTCCTGATCACCCTGACGATCCTTGAGATTGTGGCTGTTGCCGGCGTGCTGGTCGTCTACCTGCTGGTGATCGCCGGGTCGCTGCGCCGCACGGCCGTCCTGCTGGGCAAGGTCACCTTTGGGGTGCGCGCCATCGAAACCCAGTGCACCTCCATCGGACCTTCGGTGGTCGCGGTCAACGGCAAGCTCAGCGGCATCGCCGCCGCGTTGGCGGATCTGACTGCGCTGGCCGGTGCCGACACCGGCCAAGACGGCGCCGCGACGCGGCGGCACTGACCGTGGACGAGCTACATCCGCCGAAGTCCGACGCACTACGGGCCCTCTACTGGCGCAGTGAGATCCTGCAGGTCATGTACTGGCTGCGCGGTGAGGGACTGGGCGAGGTCGTCGACGCCACCCTGCTCGAACGCTTCCTCGGTGTCGAGGCGCGGCTAGGGGTCGGTTACCTCGACCAGATGGTGTCCGACGGCTACCTCGAGAGCGCCCGAGACGGCTACGTCCTCTCCGAGATCGGCTTGGCGGAGGGCAAGACCGAGTTCGCGCTGAGCTTCTCCGACCTGACCCGGCCCGCGCACGGCGAGTGCAGCGCCGACTGTTGGTGCCACAACTCCGTCGAGGAGGCCCTCGCCTGCGCTGCGGAGCGCTCGCCAGGAAGCGCTACATGAACGGCGCAACGCCGGAGGAGATGCCGGTCGGACTGCCCCGCAACTATCTGCGACCGTGTCTGCTGCTGCTGCTGGCCGAGGGGACCTCGCACGGCTATGAGTTGCTCGACCAGGTCGCGGCGCTGGGTCTGGACCACGCAGACCCGGGCGGCCTCTATCGTTGCTTACGGGCAATGGATGAAGAAGGACTGGTTCGATCGGCCTGGCAGCCCTCCACCACGGGTCCCGCCCGCCGAACCTACGCATTGACCGATGAGGGCCGGGAGTGGCTGCACGTAACTGCCGGTTCGCTGGCGGAGATTTCCCGCACTCTCGGGACCTACCAGCGGCGCTACCAGAAGCTGGTCCACCAGGACGAGCGCGCGCGGTGAGGCTGGCCGTCGCCGGAAAAGGTGGTGCGGGCAAGACCACGATCAGCGCCACACTCGCCCGCCTCGCGGCCCGTGCGGGAAGCCGCGTCGTTGCCATCGACGCCGACGCGAACCCCAACCTTTCCGTTGCGCTCGGCGTGCCCGGTGACGCGATCGTCGGACTGGGGCCCGTTCCTTCCTCGCTGGTATCGCGGCGCATCGGGGGCGCCGGCCTCACCGCGTCCATCGACGACGTGCTGGACCGCTACGCGCTGAGCGCTCCCGACGGGGTTCGCCTGCTTGGGTTGGGAGCACCCGCTCATGCCGACGAGGGATGCCTGTGCTCGGCGCACGCTGTGGTTTCGTCCTTGCTCGAGGACCTCGGCGGTCCCGAGCGTTTCGTCGTCGTTGACATGGAGGCATCGCCCGAGCACCTGAGCCGCGGCACCGTCCGCCACGTGGATGCCATCTGCCTCGTCGCCGAGCCGTACTATCGCTCGCTGGAAACGGTGCGGCGCATGGCGGCGCTCGTCGCCGAGCTACCGGTTGCCCACATGGCGGTGGTTGCCAATAAGGTGCGGTCCATTCAGGACGAGAAGGCAATCAGCGAGTTCTGCGCCCGGCACGGCTTCACGCTGGCGGGCATCGTCCCGTGGAGCGACGACGTGCTGGCAGCGGACCGCGCACGGGTACCCGTGGTCGAATGGTCAGCGGCCCTCCCCGTCGTCGCAGCGCTCGAGACGCTGCTCGAGGACCTCGACCGGACCATGCGGGCCAACCTCACGGCCGAGTGACCATGCAGACGTTGCGTAGTTCCGCGCGGACTTCGATCCACCTGAAGTAGGCGGCCGGCCAACGGTGAGCGTCTCGGGGAACAGGCAGGCACTGGGATGGTCGCTGCCCTCGCGCATGACCAACTCGGGTTCCACCTCTGCGCATTCTGCCTGTGATTTCCAGCAACGCGTGCGGAAGCGGCAGCCGGACGGAGGGTCGGTGGGGTCGGCGACGTCTCCCGTCAGCAGAATGCGGCGATCATGACCGCGCAGGAGTGGGTCGGGGACCGGGACGGCAGAGAGCAGCGACTGCGTGTACGGGTGCGTGGATCGCTCATACACCTGCTCTCGCGTACCGATCTCCACAATTTTGCCGAGGTACATCACGGCGACTCGATCGCTGAGCTCGCGCACGAGCGCGAGATCATGTGCGATGAACAGGTACGCCACTCCCAACTCACGCTGCAAGCGGTCGAGCAGATTGACGACCTGCGCCTGAATCGAGACGTCCAGACTCGAGACCGGCTCGTCCAGCACCAGGACGTCAGGAGAGAGCGCGAGCGCACGCGCGATGCCGATGCGTTGGCGCTGACCGCCGGAGAACTCCGACGGTAACCGGTCGGCGTAGTCGTGGTCGAGGCCGACCATCTCGAGGAGCTCGGTGACGCGGCGCTTGCCGCCTGCCGCCCGGTAGCGGTGGGCAATGCGCAGCGGCTGGGCCACGATCTCGCCCGCGGTCATCCGCGGGTTGAGCGACGCGTAAGGATCCTGAAAGACCATCGACAGTGCTCGCCGAACGGGACGCAGCCCCCGGCTGCGGACGGCCGTGATGTCGCGGCCGTGAAAGAGCACCTGCCCGGCCTGCGGGTCGACCAGGCGAAGGACAGTGCGCGCGAGGGTTGACTTACCGCAACCCGACTCCCCGACGAGCCCGAGGGTCTCGCCCGGGAAGAGAGTGAGGCTCACGCCATCAACCGCGTGCACGACACCGCGGTCGGGGGCGTGGTAGTGGGTGACGAGGTTTTCGATCGCCAGGACCGGGCTATCCCTCGGCGGTACATCCCGCGGCGGCAGCGGCCGCTCGAGCCGGGGCAGGCTCTCCAGCAGAGTCACCGTGGACGGGTGCCGAGGTGCGGCGAAAATTGTCTCGACGGGGGCATGCTCCACGACACGGCCAGACTGCATGACCGTCACCTGGTCCGCCAGTTCCGCCACCACGCCCATGTCGTGGGTAATCAGCACGGCGCCCGCACCGACGGTGTTGCGGGCGCTGCGCAGCACGTCCAGGATCTGAGCCTGGATCGTGACGTCCAGCGCTGTCGTCGGCTCGTCGGCGACGAGTAGCCGAGGCCCGTTGGCGATCGCCATCGCGATCATGGCCCGTTGGCGCATACCGCCCGACCACTGATGCGGATAGTCCCGCACCCGACGCTCTGGGTGCGGGACACCGACCAGTTCGAGCAACTCGACGGCCCGGCTGCGGGCTTGCTGGCCGGACAGACGTCGGTCATGAACGAGCAGCGTCTCGGCGACCTGGTCCACAACCCGCAGCGACGGGTGCAGCGACGTCATTGGATCTTGGAACACCATCCCGATCTCCTGGCCACGTACCGCACGTAGCTGCCGCCGACCCATGGTGAGGAGGTCACGACCGCCCAGGAGTACCTCGCCGCTCACCGTGCAATACGGCGGAGGAGGGAGGAGACCGAGCGCGGCGAGCATCGTCACCGTCTTGCCGGATCCGGATTCCCCCACCACGCCGAGCGTCTCGCCGGCGCCAACCTCGAGGTTGACGCCGTCGACGGCGCGGTCGACCCCGGTTTTACGGTGGAAGTCGACAACGAGGTCGCGGACGGACAGCAGGGGAGTGGCACTCACGTGCTCACCGCCGCCCGGCCAGTGCGTCGGTGAGGGCATCACCGAAAAGGTTCAAACTAAGGACCGCCAACAGGATGGCCAGTCCGGGGAACAGTGACAGCCACCAGGCGATGCGCAGAAATCGCTGCGCCTCGCTGGCCAGCGTGCCCCAGCTGATCACGTTCGGGTCACCCAGTCCGAGGAAGCCGAGGCTCGCCTCGATGAGGATCACCTGAGCCACGGTCAAACCGAGCAAGGCGATTGCCGATGGCAATACGTTGGGCAAAATTTCCCGGAGCAGAATTCGTGCTCGCGAGGCACCGTGCACGCGGGCGGCTTCGACGAATTCCCGCTGCCGCAGCGAAAAAACCTCGGCCCTGATCACGCGGGCGAGCAGCGGCCAGGAGGTAACCCCGAGAAGGAGGACGAGCCGGTCGAGTCCCGGCCCGAAGAAGGCGATGACCACGAGGGCGAGGAAGAACCGCGGGAGGACCTGGATCAGTTCAGTGCCTCGCATGAGCGCGTCATCCAACCAGCCCCCGACGTAGCCGGACAACAGTCCGACGGTAGCCCCGATGACGACGACCACGAGTGCAACACCACCGGCCAGGATGAGGGAAGTCCGGGCCCCGTAGACGATGCCGCTGAGCAGGTCGCGGCCGAGCGCATCGGTACCCAAGAGATACGCCGAGGAGGGTGCGGACAGGGGCGGACCGTCTACAGCGAAGGGATCGGTCGGCGCCAGCACCGGGGCGAAGACTCCGACGGCCACGAGCAGCAACATGACCGCGGCGCCGACACCGCCACCAGGCGTGCGCAAGGCCCGGGCCAGTAGACGCGGGCGGCGAGCGACGGCCGCGGCGGCCAGCCGGGCAGCGGCGAGCTCAGCAGTAGCGGACACGGGGATCCAACCAGGCGTAGGCGATGTCGGTCAGCAAGTTGGCCACAACCACGGTCACCGCGACCAGGAGGAAGACGCCGAGAACGATGGGAGCGTCGCGAGTCTGCATCGCCGTGATCAGCAGACGACCGAGGCCCGGCCACCCGAAGACCGCTTCGACGATGACGGCACCCGCAACCACGTGCCCGACCCTGCCTCCGAGCACGGTCACGACCGGGAGCATCGCCCGCCGCAGGCCGTGCTTGAGTACGACCGCCCGCTCCGGCACCCCCTTGGCGCGTGCGGTGCGGATGTGGTCGCGAGCCAGCTCATCAAGCAGACCCACCCGGGTGAGCCGGGAAACCGCGGCGATCTCTTGGGCGGCGAGCGCAAGAACGGGCAGCACCAAGTGGTGCCCGATATCGAATGCATGGCTCAGCCCGGTGGCTGAGCTACGTGCGGTGCTCATCCCCTGGACCGGGAACCAACCCAGCTGAAGGGCGAGCAACAGGATCGCCAGCTGGCCGATGAAGAACACCGGTGCGGCATACAGCGTTAGGGTTGCCAAGGTGACGGTGATGTCGGGCCAGCGCCGACGCCGGGTCGCGGCGAAGACGCCGACTGCGATGCCGACCACGGTGGACACGACTATTGCGCTACCGGTCAGGAGCAGTGTCGCAGGTAGTCGCTCCGCGATGATGTCGATGACCGGACGACCTTGCACGTAGGACGTACCGAGGTCGCCGCGCAGCACATTGCCGGCGTACTTCGCCAGCTGAGTGGGCAGCGCCTGATCCAAACCGAACTTCTGCCGCACGAACGCGTAGTAGGCGGCGTCCCCGTTTTCGCCGGCGAGAGCGAGCACGGGGTCACCGGGGGCGAGGTGGATGAGCAAAAACCCCACGAGCAAGATCGCTGCCGCGGTGGGCGGGAGCTGCAGCACGCGCCGCAGGAGATACCGGCGCTTCACGCCGTCGACCTCACTTCGAGCAGGAGGCGGTCTCGGCGAAGTGCCCTGCCGCTGAAAAGTCTCTGCACCTGTCGGTGAAGACACGGGTTGACTCGGTCTCGACGACCCCGACGTAGGGCAAATCCGCGACGATCTGCTTCTGCAGATTGCGGTAGATACTCGTCCTGGCCGCGGGGTCCACCGTCGTCCGCGCCTGCTCGAAGAGCTGGTCGACCTTCGGGTTGCGGTAGCCCGAGGAGTTGGAGAATGGGACCGCGCCGATATCGGAGCTGACGTACATCCGCTTCACCCCGATCTCGGGGTCGGCGCCACTGCAGTAGCTGATGATGTTGGTGTCGAAGTTACGGGATTTGAATACGGTGTCCGCGAAAACGGGCGGCTCGAGTGGCTTGAGTGTGACGTCGGCGCCGACCTCGCGGAGCTGGGCCCGCAGCAGCTGCGCGTAGGCCGCAAATGTCGGGAAGTGGGTGAAACCGAAGGCGAGCGGCGTGCCGTCGGGGACACCGGCGACGCCCTGCGCCGTGCGTATATCGCTACCCTCGCGCTTCCAGCCAGCGGCGTCCAACAGTCGTTCGGCTTCACCGCGGTCAAAGTGCGGCGCGCCCTCGAGGCCGCTGGCGTGCGCGAAGGGAATGCCGCTGGAGATGGGCGCATCGGCGACCTTGCCCTGTCCGAACAGCACCCGTTGGAGGAACTGGTCGCGGTCGAGGGCATCACCGAGGGCGTGGCGCAACCGAACATCCTGGAACATCGGGCGGTCCAGGTTGAAGCTCACGGTCATGATGCAGTTGGAACCGCCCGGGTTGACCGGGGTGGTCAAGAATCCGTAGTTGCCCGAGTTCTTCAGGCGCGGTAGGTCGGGGCCGGGCGCACCGAACAACCAGTCGACCTCTCCTGCCTCGAGCGCAGCGACCTGGCTGCCCTGGTCCGGGATGATCCGCATGACCACCTGGTCAAGGTTGGGCAGATCCTTCTTGTAGTAGTCACGGTTCGCGGCAAACCGCAGCTCCGCACCCGGCTTATAGGAAACGAGCTTATAGGGACCGGTGCCGATGGGCTTGCTGTTAGCCGGGTTCTTCTGCACGTCGGTACCTTCGTAGAGGTGCTTGGGAAGAATCGGTGCTTCGGTGACATTGAGCTGCAGCAGAAGCGGTGCATAGGGTTTCGCGAAGCGAAACTCCACCGTGTCGGTGTCTGGGGTGGCGATGGACTGCAGAGCGGCTCCGACGGATGCTTTGGTACGGGAATGGAATTTGAGCAGCATCTGCTCGAAGGTGAACTTCACATCGGCGGACGTGAATGGCGCACCGTCGTGCCATTTGACGCCCTGCCGCAGATGGAACCGGTAGAGCGCGCCATTGTCGAGCACATCCCAGGACTCAGCCAAGTCGGGTACCGGCTTGAGATCGGGGGTCAGATCGACCAACCCGTTGTAGATGAGCTCGGAGGCGGTGTGGGTGCCGCCGCTGGTCGTAATGGCTGGGTTCAGTTGCCCGGGATCGCTGTCGATGGCGACCGTCAGAGTGCCGCCCTTGGTCGGTGCTCCAGGGTTGGCTGAGTCAGTGGCAGCCGTGCTGCCCGAACCGGAACCTGTACAGCCGGCAAGTAGCACCGCGGCCGCTCCGAGCAACGCGATGAGCGGTCGAATAGCCATGCAGCACTCCCTATGTCGGGCAAGTCAGATGGACGAGTGCCCTGACCGAGTCCACGAACCGGTTGATCGTGGCAGTGCTCGACGGCACCAGTAAGTGCGCCAAGCACTTAGCGGCTGGGGCAGCCGCCCAGCCGAACTCGTTGCTTGCAGCGGTGGAAGTGACTGCAGGGCACAGTGAGCTCCCAGGGCGCAGAAAATCGAGTAGCCGAGCGGACTTCTTGTGCGTGTTGCGCGGCAACTGCCCGGCGGCAACGCTGTCGCTGATACCAGCGGTGCGCTGCTAGTTTTGCGCCCCGACCAGCGTTGAGTCCGTCGCCCCAACAGGGTTCGGTCGACGCGACTCGCTACGAACGTCACCTGTAGGCGCACTTCGTCCGTGGCCGAGAACTCCGAAGGTGTATGCGCCAACGATCGCGATCAGTACACCGGTTCCGTAGTGATACCCGAGCGCAGAGAGGGCACTGGACCACACAGAGTCACCCATGCCGTTCATCCCCGCCATACTCTGACCAGCCCAGAGCGGATGCAGGGACGGAGCAATGACGAACCAGATGCCGCCGACCATGGCGAGCAGCGAACCAAACGTCTGGCTTGTGCTCCTACCCAGTAGAAGGAAGATCGCCCCGACGATTGCCGCGACACCGGGAGCCAGATGCAGCGTCGCGTGGCTTTCCGTCCACGTCCATGCTCCAACACCACCCATCCCGTAGCCGAACGAAGGGCCGATGAACGGCACCAGCGCTCCCCAGAGACCCAGCACCAGCAGGACGCCGCCGGCGATCTTTGCACGGCCAGATACTTTCGACGGGACCGGCATGGGGGACTCCTCGCGGTTGCGCTACGCGTGCACCGAGTGGTGCGCTACATCAATCGTCACCCCCATCGCGACGATGAGCAACCAGAAGCCAGCAACGCTGCAGGCGTAACGAAGCGGTTAGCCGTCTGTCGGCTGCAGTCGTGGGTCGGGAAGGGGCGCCCGGCCCGCGAGCTCGGCCTCAAAGCACAGCGGGCATAGATGGCGGCCCTGCTGCAGCCTGACCCGCGTCTCAATGGTGGCCTCGCCGCAACCCGCACACGCCAGCGAGGTGCGGATACGTGCCGGACGGGGCATTCGCACACTGATGTGCTCAGCAGCACGACCAGCACGACCAGCACGACCAGCACGACAATCGCGATGACCGCCGGGAGCAGCAGAGGGGCCCGGTGTGGGTGAGGGTGTCGGTGTCGGCGCCGATCATGGATAGTCCGCACAGGGCCACGTCGAGGCCGGGGGCTTCGGGGGCATCGTAGCGTTCGCCGTCGAGGTCGGCTTCGTGGATGACCGCGGCGATGCGCCAGCGCACGGGGTCATCCAACTGGTAGCGGCGCAGGATGGTTTCGAAGCTGCAGTCGCCGTGGTGGTGGGACAGCTCTACCCCGGGAATGTCGAAGGGGGTGGCGTCGGGTGGTACACCGTCGGGGTCGGTGACAAAGACGAACTCGGCATCGGGGTCGATGTATCGGCGGATCAGCCAGGCACAAGCGGCCCGGTCGATGTGAATGTTCGCGCGGGTGGCCCACTTCATGTCCGCTGCTCCGTCGGCTCGGGAACCACCATGGTGGTCAGCGCCTCGGTGGCCACGTTGCGTTCATCGGGCGGGAAGTAGTCGCGGCGCTTAATTCGGCGCAGTCCTGCGCGCAGGCGTCGCGCGAGGGATAACCGGGCAGTTTCTGCCATCTCCCGTTCGGTGGCCAGGGTGGCGGGCCGGGTCACCCACAGCGACGCGGTGCCCCCGGCTTCGGTGACCTCGTTGGCGATCCAGTCCAGGTGCTCGCGGGTGCGGGCGTCGGCGGGCAGTGCGACGAGCCCATCGGAGAGTTGGGCGACGCCGAGCCGTTTGAGTTTGCGCCGAATCGAGATCCGCGGTGTGCAGGGTTCACGCGGCATCCGGTAGGACAGCAACACCCAGCTCCCCGGCACCGCCGAGGCCCTTGTCCAGCTGCAGAAACCGCATACCGTCCGGACCGCGAACGGCGTACTGCTCGACCATATCGCTTGCGGTCAGATCAGCCCGCAATTGGTAGCGGCGCCGCCCGTCGTCGTCGTACTCCTCGACGGCTTCGTCCGGCACACCGGCGTCAACGTTGGCTACGCCCACCCGAAAATGCCAGACCGCATCGGGTCAGAATGCAGGGCGAGCACCGGTTGCCCAGGCACAGCGAGCAACCGGGCGAAGGTGCTGGCGATGGAGGACTTACCGGCCCCTCCCTTACCCACGAATGCGACGCGCACACCGGCGACTGTAATCGTGAGGCCAGAGAGCCTGTCACTAGTAGTATCAAACACCTATCGGAACGGCTACAGTCAAGGTCTACGACCCTTCGAGGAGATCGAATGTGCCTGGGCATTCCCGGCCAGATCGTCGAGATCAACGACGCCACGCACTTGCGGGCGAAGGTCGATGTCGACGGGGTACGCAGTGACGTGTCGGTGGCACTACTCGGCCTCGAGGGGCCGGAAGCCGCCCGGGTGGGGGACTGGGTGGTCGTCCACGTCGGTTTCGCGATAGAGCGCATCTCCGAGGAGGAGGCACGCGCAACGCTCGAGGGCTTGGCGCAGCTGAGGGACATGTACGAGCAGGAACTGCCCGCGTACTCCGCCGACGTCGAGGGTGCGACTAGAGTTGTATCGCCAAGCTGATTCGACACTCTCAATGTCTCTAAACACCACTGACCGAAAATCAGCAGCCCAGTCGGCAAAGCCTGCTCCCACGACAGAGCCTGCGCTCACACGTCTAGCCAACCTTGGTCACGCACGCCGTCCGATCGACGCGCATGACCGATTGACCAGTCCACCACTCACCGACGTGGTCGGTGTTGCAAGCGCGCTTACTGGACTTGTCGAGGTCGAGATCACGCCTACCGATCTTCCTGACCTGCAGGAACTCAACCAGTTCGCCCAACGGTTCGTCCAATCTGCGCTCACCGGGTCACCGCTGCCCAACTTGCGAAGACTCAATACGCTCGCAGGCCGCAATCGAGGGCACCCCTGCCTGGTGGTGGCTGTGGGTGGGGTGTGGCAACAGCAGATGATCTGGGAGCAGACGTCAGCCGCGATTCAACTCGCACGGACAGTCATCGACGAGCTCGCCACATTGGACCGCACCCGCTTCAAAGAGTGCGCGACGCCAGACTGTGCCCTGGCCTTTTACGACAGCACCCGTCCCCGAACCCGACGTTGGCATAGCGAAACATGCGGTTGGCGAACCAGACAAGCCCGGTATCACCGCCGACCCTGACCTTGGGGCGTCGACAAGGAGGGCTGGGTCGACCACCGACCCTCTTCGCTGGCTGGCTGGTCCGACGCGAACCGGCGGACTGGCGCCGCACCGATCTGGTGTGCCGCGAAAGGGTCGAGCTGTGCACCAGCTGGCTCGCGCGTCCCTTTGGTAACGCATGCCGTGTCCGCGTCTACGTCACCGTCAGGTCCCGTTCGCGGGCGCGGGCGGCCGGGGGGGCTCGGAGCTGTCAGGGCCTGGAGAAGCTGGTGGGGGAGAGGGCACCGCCATCTTGGGCTCCTCCCGTGGCACCGCTGTTGCGGAAAGTGCCGGTCAGGGGAATGGGCGAGGGTGGTGGGCATGGGTTCGGAGGTGGTGGTGCTGCATGTGGACGCCGACGCGTTATTTGCCTCGGTGGAGCAGCGGCAGAAACCGTCAACAGCCTTGGCCCCGGTGGTGGTGTGTGGGTTGGGTCCGCGGGGGGTGGTGGCCACCGCGAGTTATGAGGCCCGTCGATTCGGGGTGGGTTCAGCAATGCCGACCGTGACGGCGCGGCGCCGCTGCCCGCAGGGGATGTTCCTCGCCCCACGCACGCAGGCCTATCGGGAACACTCCGCCGCGACCATGGCGGTGCTGGCGGGTTTCGCGGATGTTCTGGAGCAGGTCAGCATCGATGAGGCCTACCTGGTGGTGTCCGCCCACCCAGGGTCGGTGACCGAGGTGTTGGCCGCGGTGGTGGACGCGGTGTGGCAGGGCACCGGGCTGCGGGTGTCGGTGGGGGCCGCGCGCTCCAAGTTGGTGACGAAGTTGGCGTCGACGGCGGGGAAGCCCCGCGGGCAGCGGGTAAACACCCGGTCCCAAGAGCAGGAGTTCCTCGACGTCCTGCCGGTGGCGGCGCTACGGGGATCGGGCCGGTGGCGGTGGCCCGC
>JAABUR0100001948.1_pt1 | contig 34145 bp, 41 predicted proteins | sample 5560091 | NCBI WGS metagenome assembly JAABUR01 (sample SAMN10711879, study PRJNA513375) | rock metagenome | isolation source: Antarctica rocks | place: Antarctica: Victoria Land, University Valley sud | reverse complement strand
ACAAGTCAACTATCTGAACATTCTGTCGAAGTTCAACTTTCAGATCATCTTTAGATCAGGCAAAATGAATACTAAAGTCGATGCTCTAACTCGAATGTCTCTAGCGAACGTCTCTGAATCAGCTCAACGGCTTGAAGATCGTTTTCAGACTATTCTGATTCTCGATAGAGTTGATGTTCTACTCGTTGAACCGAAAGCAAATCTCTATCAGCGAGTGTGTATGATAAATCAAATGAATGAGCTCTGCGACGAATATAGGCAAGCTATGAACGAGAACAAGCTCAAATTTCATACCACTAAATTGAAGAACTGCGAAATTATTGACAGCGTTCTCTTTAGAAAAGACTTACTGTGAGTTCTCAAGAATATGCATACGAAACTGCTACAAGAAGTGCATGATCAATCTTCAATCTCTCATCTCGACAATAAACGAATCATCAATCTAGTTCAGCGTTTCTACTATTGATCAGATCATCGAGCTACTATTCGATGATACATTTGAAACTGTCATGCTTGTCAGCGAAGCAAAGTCTTTAAAGATAGCATCAATGAACTTCATCATTCTCTCTCGATTTCACAGAAACGCTGAAAAGATATAGCTATGAACTTCATCACTGAACTATCTCTGTCAGAAGACTATAACGTCATTTGCACAATCATATGTTATCTCATCAAAGAATGTCACTATGTTTCCTGTCATTGAGAAGACAATGACATCTCAGTCGAAGAAATGATTTGAATCATGCTATGAAACGTCTATCGACTGCATGATCTACTCAGTTCTATTGTTTCGAACAGAGACTTTCAATTCATATCAACTATGTGAAAGAGTCTTTGCAAGCGACTGAGAATCACAGCTAGTTTATTCACAGCCTATCATTCGAAGATCAACGATCAGACGAAACAAGTCAATCAAGACGTTGAACGCGAACTTAGAATCTACTGCAATTACATGCAGAACGACTGAGTCAAATAAATATCTATGATGAAATTCAGCGACAATTTCAATATCTTCTCAATCATCTCAATGATTTCTTTCTACTTCAATGAAGAATTTCACCCTCGAATGAGTTTCGATTCAGATACAACTGACTACAAAACAACTCATGAACGACTTGAAGCTAGAAAAGCAGATGATATTATCATTTGAATGAAAGAGCTACTGAGCTTCGATCGTCAACAATTGAAAAAAACGAAGCTGATCATCAAAGTTCAGATCAATAAACATAGACGAAACGTCATTTATGAAGTAAATGACTGAGTTTAACTATCTTTCAGAAACGTCAAGACAACGAGACTCTGCAAAGATTTGAAAGACAAACAACTAGAATTGTATCAGATCACTGTCAAAGCGAGAATCTTCTATCATCTTCGTTTATCAGTCAGCATGAAGCATCTGCATTCGATGTTCAGCTCGAAGCTACTGCGATCGTATTCAGAAGACTCTCTATCAGAACAGCATGCAAAATCTCTCAGACTCATTATTATTGATGATGACGACGATGAACACTGAAAGATAGATGACATTCTGAACTTCAGACGCTATCGAGATCGAATACAGTACAAGGTCAAATGAAAAGATCTAGATAGAGACAATGAATGATACTATGTCAATAAAGATGAATTCAATGACTTCGAGAAAGTTTTGAATGAATTTCATGCGCTATATTCAAGAAAGTCACGCTAGTATCGAAATAACTCAATAAGAAAGCAAGCAAATGAGCAACATTCATGCGAACATGAATTTTCGAAGGGGAAAGTAATATTACGAGCGTATCAAGGCTGAATAGAACTAGTCAGTGTCTCTAGCTCAGATCTGGCTCAGCCTCTATTTTCTTTCATCAACATCTCTTTGTTCAACATCATCTTTCTTTCTACATCACATTTTACTCGTGTCACAAACACATTTTCTTCAAGCTTAACGCAGTCTCTGAATATTACTTAAATAAAAGCTCTTGTATCAATCTTCTTCTGTATTCTTAATATTCAGTTATAGTTATCTCTAAAGATCAAGCACTATTCAACTCTGACTTTCGCTGATTGACTCATCTAGGCACGATTCTGACATTCTTCATGAACAAGAACTTTCATTCTCATATGAGCTTCGATTCTGACATTATCAAGTATGAAAGCACTTGCGAACGCTTGCAAATCATCAAAGTTGAAGATATATTTAATCACATAAACAAGATGTTAATTTTCGCTCACGAAGCTCTGATCAAAACATGAAAACGAATGATAAAACAAGCTAACAAGCATAGAAAGAAAATCAATTACAAGATTGAATCAAAGATGTTTCTGAACGAAAGAAACATTGTTACAGCGAGACTCTTCAAAAAGCTAGATGACAAAATGCTTGATTCATTCAAGATCACAGATTTTGTTGACTTTTTCTATAAATTGAAACTATCAAGCACTATGTGTATACACGATGTGTTTCATTCAGAGCTTCTTCATTCTGTCGTTGATGATTCTCTGTCTGATTAGAAGAATGAATTTTTGAAGTCAATAGTGATAAACGATGAGAATAAATGAAAGATCAACAATATATTGAACTTTCAACAATATCAAAGATGACTTCAATATCAAGTCAAATGAAAGAGCTATGACAATGATCTCAACTGATATAATGCTGACGACGATAAATTCATGAATGCTCAGAATATTGTTGATGACTTTCACACTCAATATTCAAATCGAGCGCACTAAGAAAATACATTCATGTGAACATGAATTGTTGAAGAGAGAAAGTAATATTACGATCTTGATCTATTCTCAACTCTATTCTCAATTCTATTCTCAATTTATTCTCGACTTTATTCTCGATCTTGATTATTCTTAATTGAGTCTAGTGAGCATTCAAGTTAAAGATGATGTCATCAAGTCTCTGCATCATCTGTGTAAGACATTAACTCTTTCAAGTTTAGTGCAGAGATCAGAAACACACATATAAGCTGCAAGTTTTATTCTGTAGATACTTTTCTTTCTTAGCATTTATCTATTAGTTAAATAACACTCATATGACTCGCTTTATGCTGATTTCTAACAGTGAATCTCTGTTACGAGTGTGTCAAGATTGAATAGAGTTTTCTAGTCAACAAGCTCTAGAGATTTTGGCTCATGTTGAATCTCTAGCCTCAACACTCTATTCTAGCGCTTTCAATACTTGAGCAAATCTGCTTCGTCTTCTTTGTTTTGCCCTACTATAGATACAGCTCGAAACTCTCTTTGATTTCTTCTGTATTCTTAATATTCTAGTTATAGCTATCTCTATTGATTAAACATTCTATTCAGCTACGCACTATCTCGCTGCAGTATGATTAGATTCTAGGTATGATTCTGACATTATATTAAGAATTCGTTAATCACACGATATTGATATCAATATTCATTCAAGCTACTCGATGAACAATGAAACGAGTATAAAGAAATTTGTTTTATCTGATGATTGACGCAATTGAAAGACAGAACAACATCAGAGAGTCAATAGAATCAACGACGAGACTGTTTGAATTGCTAGAGAATCTATCGCTCATTAAGTACGCAAAGTTCATTCGATCAATAGAATCAACGATGAAGAATCTTCATTGATTGCTAGAGAATCAACTCATTCTCATGAAGCAGACGAGTGAAAACAATCTGTTCAATCTCTTTCTCTCTTCGTCTCAAAAGCTTGTGAATCAGGCGAGTCAAAACAATCTGTGTCGTCAGATCAATTTAGTGAGTCTGCTACAAATGACGCTCTTGTAGTGAGTCTGCTTCAATGATACTCTTCGTCAATGCAATGACATATCTACTCTCATCGTTCTACCTATCAGTGAATTGATCTACCTCACGTTCACGTGCAACTAGTGAGTCTGCTTTAATGACAAGTCGATAGTTGATCTCTTCGATGAGCAAGTCAACTAGTGAGTCTGCTTCAATGATCACTCTATCTCACATAGTGAGTCTGTTACAATAGACATTTGACGAGTTGATTTGAATCAATAGAAAGGTTGATAGAAAGACAAGCATCAAGACTCTACGTCAGTGCTATGAACTACACTACAAGTCATAGAAACATGACTTTTAAAGAGAAGAAGATAATGTTACGAGTGTGTCGAAATTGAATAGAATTTTCTAGTCAACAAGTTCTAGAAATTTTGACTTATGTTGAATCTCTAGCCTCAACACTCTATTCTAGCGCTTTCGATATTCGAGCAAATCTGCTTCGTTCTCTTTGTTTTGCACTACTATAGATACAGCTCGAAACTCTCTTTGATTTCTTCTGTATTCTTAATATTCTAGTTATAGCTATCTCTATTGATCAAACATTCTATTCAGCTACGCACTATCTCGCTGCAGTGTGATTAGATTCTAGACACAATTTCAACAAAATCTTTCAAACATGTTTATCATTGACATCTTCATGCTTTTGTCAATCATTTTGATCTTTAGATAAAGAAATTAAATTCAGCTGAACTGAGAAAACATTTTGAAATGTGCTGAGATAATTAAAACAATTTGATTGCATTTAAGATGACTTCTGAATATATCTTCTGATTTCAACTGAATGCTCAATCACAGATAGAAAATGATTTGCATGATGTTTATGCAAAGTGAGTGATCAGACAAAGCATTGTCTCTAAATTAAGCGCGAAACAAGTTGAAGTCATTATCAATGAAATTGATGAATCAAGAGTTTGAGCGAAGTGAAAAATGAATGAAAACTTATTGATTTAAGATATGTTTATTTGACTGTGAGCAGAAATTGATAGCGAGAAAGAACATAAAATGAGCATCAATAATATGATTCTGAAGAAATTTGATATGTATCTTTATCATCAGCATGAATGAAATGATCAATTGAACAAAAATTGATTGAGAATGATGTTTTATTTCTTAAGTCAACAAATCATGCAACAGAATATTAAATACTGAGCGCTTTATGCATGTCTTTAATTGAACAGAAACATTCAACTGATTTCATATTCTTATTACGTCAAGTTTGTAACTTCTGATGACTCAACATTCTTTCATCACATAGACATGAACAGTTCTAAGTATCTTGTCGATGATCATAAGAAAAACATTATTCAGAAATCATTATCATTAAATGATGAAAGTCTTGAAAGATGCATTGAGATAGTTTCTGATTTTCACAAGCATATAAAAAGATGATGAGTGAAAGTGAAGATATGCAAGATGATGATCAATGATCATATTCATGATCTGAATAAAATCTGATTGAAAGAAGATGTCATCAAGTATGATGATTTTGTTCTTGTTCTTTGTCAATGAAGCAAAGTTCATGTTATGAGATCAGAGATTCTTCACGAGTCAACTTATAACAACGACGATATCAAACATAAAATCATTCTTTCTTGATTTGTTGCAATGAGTCAGAATGATCAGACATTGAATAATGAGAAATTCAACAAGTGAAGAAATATTGCGTGTGCTCACGCTATTCAGAAAGTCATCAATCTCATACTCTCTGATCTGATCAATAAATTTGAGCTCATTTTTTACAGATTTTCAACATCGACACAGCTATATCTAGATAATTTAATCAGTCAAACATTGATTTGTAAAATCATCTGAAATGATTCTGTTGTACAAGCTCAGACAAATGTGATGTTGAAAGTGAAACATGAATGAGCTGATTACGCTATTAACAGACATCGATTTGAAGCGCTGCAAGCGTTTAAAAGAGTTTACAATATGATGAAGATGATTGAGAAATTATTTTATAAAGCAGATAGTTTTTTCAATAAATAAATAAAAATAAATCAAAGCTTTTCATCTTTCAGATGAATTCTTTTTCTGATTAGTTGAATGAACAATAAAGTCACGTCATGCTGTTTTAACTCATTCAAATTCTTTAATCATTTCTCTTTATTTGATTGAATGAATGATAAAGTTGCATTATGTTGTTTTAACTTGTTCAAATTCTTTGATCTTTACTACAAATATAAATCATACATTGACATTGAGAAAAAAGAAGAAAAGTGATATCAATTTCTGTCGACGATGATTATCATTAATGCGTTTGAAATTTTGACTCATCATTACGTTGAAAGAAACAATCATAGAAAAACGAAATTTTAAAAGCAAGATCTTGAATTCAATAAACTCATGATAAACTTACATATGTTAAATCTTGACAGAAGTTTGACATAACAAAATTGAGAATCACTTTGATTAAGATAAGTTTCTGACTTTTGTGAATGATGATAGCAAAGATCAAAATCAGAGAAAATTGCTCATGAGAACATGTATTATCATCATTATTTCACGTAGCTGTTCTGAGAAAAATAGAAACAACATTTTGATCATTGATGAGCATGCTGATAAAATCAACATAGTTGTTCATCTTCATCAAAATAACTGCAGAAAGAGTTGTAAAAGAATCATCTGTATTATCATCTCAAATAACATCAACAACAATGCTCATCAAGTCATTGATCAAGCTTTTCTCAATAAACATATTAAACATTAGCATGACTTAAGCATCTCTGTTGAAAAGCAATGTGCAAGAGAGCTTGTCAACATTATCAAATGAAATCTTCTTAGTTCTCTTGTCAGCGTGTTTGATGCATATCTTAATAATCGACTGATTTAATCGCTCAAGACAATTGAAATTATACTCATCAATTTCATGTCTAATGACATAGAGATGTAATGCTTCATTAAAATCAATTCAGCTTTTCAGAATCATATTTTTCTTTACATGAGTTAAAAGAAAGTCTCAATTCTCAGAACTCAGCTTGTCATCTTGCAGCTCATTCAAAATCTTATAAAACTATCAAGATTCAGCATTCTCATCTTGTTGTTTCATGATCTGAGACAGAACAATGATCTGATCAAAAGCGAAATATGTTTGCAGATCAGCAAAAGCTTTTGTGAAGACAAACGTGACATGAGAATTATACAATGCTCAATCATTGATCAAAGAAAGTTGATCAAAGTTATTATAAAAAAGAATGAAAAGATTCTTGAAGAAAACATTCGATTGAGCATGAATCTGATGAAGATATTGATTGATGTAATGAAGAGTTTTTAAATCAATCATGAACTTCTTGTTGATGATAAGAAAATGATAACGATGAAAGCAATTCTGCAAGTGAGTAAGACTTTTCAACTTCAGAGACTCAAAAACATTCTGAATGAAAAAATTCAACAATTGATGAAGAATAAAGCTTTTAATGTTAAAGACAATTACATCAATGAGAATTGCTTGCAGTACTGAATTGCTCATATTAATCTGTGCAGCATAATACATCAAATGACTGAAGATTAAATTGATGCAGATCAACTTTTCTGTTATGATTTTAATCTTCATTTATTCTTCATCTAGTCTTCATCTGATTTAAAGATGATATCATAGAAACTCTGCATCATATGTGTAAGACATCAACTCAATTGAGTTTAGTACAGAGCTGAGAAATACACATATAAGAATTGAGTTCTTTTCTGTAAATACTTTTCTTTCTTAGCATTTATTTATTAGTTAAATGACATTTCTATGACTCGCTTTAGATTGATCTCTAACAGTAGATAAATGCTAATCAACTACTCTGCTATCAACGTGTAAATGATACAAAATAATCTACTTCGTTTATTCAGAAAATTCGCAAGAGATTCTTTGAATTACTTTCATTAAAAAACACATCGACAAATTTATTCAAATTTATCAAATCAATCACTTAATCAAATTTATCTTATTTTTCTCACAATGACGTGCAACTTCGAATCAGTCAAGTCATGAACAGCTCGTTTGCTTAAAAGCATTGCTAGTAAATGAGTTTCTTTTATTTCTTTCAATGCTTCAGTCAATGTTAAGAACGCTGATACTTCATGAAACATCAAAACAGAAGAACAGCTTCATCAATGAGTTCATGATCAGTCAAACAAGATCATCAAGATGTTGAATGAGCTTAGATTTTAATGAAACATGACTTTAAAACTCAATGAGCAGTGAATTGTTGTTCAAGTTGAACATGACAAGAGATTGAATCAACTAGAGATCAAACAGATGATCATAAACACTTTAGAAGAGACAAACAAATGTTATTGAAAGAAGATTTTGAATTTTAAGAATAAATTTAAAGAAGTATTGCATTCAGCGAATTAGTCTTGATCTCATCAGTTTACGAAATCTCTATCTCGTCAATTTATCGAGAATCATACTCAATGTAAGTCGTTCATTTTATTCAATAATGATCATCATAAGTCTTTCAAGTTTTTGAACTCATCTGTATTCATCAATGAAGATGAATTAACATGAAATAGCTGAAGAATCAAGATAAATGACAAGCTTCAGACAAATGTCAATCACTTTGATAATAAGAATATCTGTATTGTCTATGTGATATCTAGACTAGAAGATGATGCTGCTGAGCACATTTTCACTTGACGTCAACATGACGCTTCACATTCATACATTTCAATCGACGAGCTATTTGAACATCTGAAAGAAATATAAAATGAACTGAATAAAAATCGAAAGTGTTGTTGCAAGTACAACGCTCTGAAGCAAGCAGACAAGTCTTTCAATGTCTTCTACTTCAACTTTATGAAGTTATTCAATTATCTCAAATACGACAATTGCACTCTGATGAACAATCTTCAGAATAAAATCAATAATTGCTTGCAGAATGCTTTATCAATCTGTTCAAAGAATTTTACTTTGCTCACTTGCTTAAGAATCTTTCTTTAAGATGTGAATAGTAAACAACAAGTCAATTATCAGCTTTGCAGCGAACGTTGCATTGTCATCGTCAAGATCACTGTCATATCTGATAAATGTGTTACTTCTCTGTCAGTAACAACTTTGATAATTAATTATGTTAAGTCAATTATCTCTTCTACTTCTGAATCAGCAAGATCATCAATTATTTGCTACATCTGCAAAATCTTTGATTATTTGTTCAAGAATTGTTCTCAGCTGAACAAAATTGATACTTCTGCATCTCATGCATTCATTCTTTGTCTACATGAAATCATCATTTTGAAGAATAAAGAGAATGAGAAAATGTCTTTCAAGAATAACGAGACAAAAAACTAGAGACTTTCATCAAAAATGCAATGAAAGATGTGTTAATTTCTTCAACGATGAGCATGTCAGATGATTCTTTTGCTTCTAAATCTTTGACTACTGAATGTGTACTTTCTAGCAATGAAATTAATTACTCATTGAAGTCATTGATTGACATCGAAGCTGCTGACTATTCATTCATTGATGAAGTGATTGCGCAGATTGTTTATGATCAGTTGCAAATCAAGTTTCTGACTTTGATCAAAGCGAAGTCAATTCAAGAATTCAACAATCATTATGCTAAGAAATTTATTATTCATGTCATCTATTCAAATCTGACTGTTCAAGATCATATGATTGACACAGCTTCTATGTTGATCACTCAATTAAATCAACATCAAATGATTCTTGAAAAAATATGAATGAATAAAATCAATTTAATAATTGATATGCAAATCAATTCTCTTCAATTTTCAAATTTCATTTCTAGTTAAAAATTGATTGTTCTACTCTCAAGCAATAAAATCATCACAAAACAGAAGAGCTTGACTTTTACTTATATACTGAAAAAATCTTTCACTTTCGTTACATCTCAACTCAGTCAGAAATCACTCTCTTTCAATCAGTTCAATGAAAAGTCAGTTAAATTAATTGAACAGTCAAAATCGTGTGACGTGACTTTAACTAACGTCAAAATTTCTAAATCAACGTCAGATTCAATGAACATAGCAATGATAAAGACAGCAACATATAAAATGTTAGTTAAACAATCAGATGTCAAGATCTTTGCTGTTATTGTCTTAAAAATCGATTGACTTATAACTACAGTTGAAAATAAGTCTGAAGAAGTGAATCTGCATGAGCTTTCACACGTTGAAATTCTTGAGAAGATCAAAGTCAAGCTTCTTCTTGAGTATCATGACTATTTAGACATGTTCGATCGAGCTATGATCAATCAGCTATCATTGCATTGTTTCTATGATCACAAAATTGAGTTGATCAATGAAGAAACACTCTTTCGAAGCAGATTATATCAGATGTTTGATCACAAGCTTCAGAAGATAAAGAAGTATCTGATCAATCATTTAAACAAAGAATTTATTTTCTTCAACTTTGCATCATACATCTCGCTCATCTTGTTCATCAAAAAGAAAGACGATAGTCTGCGTTTTTGCATCAATTACAGAAAGCTTAATGCTTTGATCAAACGAGATCGTTATTCTTTGCTCTTAATAGATGAGACTTTTGCTCATATATAAAAAAGCAAGTATCTGACTCAATTGAACATCATTGTCACATTTAACAAACTATACATGCATTCAGATAATGAAGATATGACTATCTTTATTATCTTCTTCAACTCATACAAATATTATGTAATGCTTTTTGAATTAATCAATGAATTTGCGTTTTATCAACATTATATGAACGACATGTTGTTTGAGTATCTACATCAGTTTTATCAGATTTATCTAGATGACATTATCATTTACAGCAAGACTCTGAAGAAACACAAGTGACATGTATGATTGATCTTAAATAAATTACGAGAAGCTGATCTACAGATAAACATCAACAAGTGCGAGTTTCATGTTCAGAAAACTATCTTTTTAGAACTCTTGATATCAATTGAAGAATTGAAAATGAATTCGCGAAAGATGCAAGCAGTCGTTGATTGATCTACATTCAATAATCTCATTCAGATGCAGTTCTTTATTGACTTCTGCAATTTCTATCGATACTTCATCAAGAACTTTTCGAAAATTGTTTATTCAATGATTCAACTTACTTAAAAGAAGATCATATTTGAATGAAATGAAGTCTGTCAAATCATCTTCAATCATATAAAGAGATGTATGATCGAGACTTTTATAATACGTCACTTTGATTAAACTCATGAGAATATTCTTGAAATCAACTCATTCAACTATGTCAATGATGAAGTTCTCTCTCAATATGATGATGAAGAAGTACTACATTTGATTGTCTTTTATAGCAAGAACATGTCTTCTGCTGAATGCAACTACAAGATATATGATAAAAAACTTCTGATCATCATTTAAGCATTTGAACACTGATGATTCAAACTGAAATTAACTGACATTTCTATCAAGATGTTCATCAATCATCAAGCACTCACTTCATTGATGAAAGATAAAGAGCTGAGCAGACGTCAGATGCATTGAGTTCAAAAGTTCATTGATTTTAACTTCAGAATAATGTATCAATCTGACAAACAGAACATCAAGATTAATGCATTAACTCATTGAACTGACGTCGTGCTCAGAGATTCAAAAGATGAGTGCATTCACTATCAATAAATCACTATTCTGACTTCAAATTGAATGAAAATTGCTGATTTAGAAAAAAACATCGATGAATCAATCTATAAACAGATTCTTAAAACTAATGAGATAAATGAGAATTGTACGCTACTTCGTGAAGCAATAACAAGAGACGAGACATAATATGAAGATATCAAATTGAAGAATTGTTGAACTCAGAATGAAATCTTGTATTATGATAGTCAGTTATGAGTTTCATTCAATGAGTTTCTACAAATGAATTTGATTCGTGAGATGCATGATCAATCATCAGTTGATTATTCTAATATTCTTAAAACTGTGAAAGTCATAAAGCGAAACTACTATTGATCATTCATGCAAAAAACGATAAATCGATATATTCAAAACTGTTATATTTGTCAACGTTCAAAGACATTTAGAAATAAATTAAATGACTTGCTTCAATCTTTATCAATATTTGAATAGCAATGACAAGACATAGCAATGAACTTCATTATCAATTTATCTGATTCAAGCAAGTACAACATTATTCTGACAATCATTTACAGATTATTAAAAGAAAGACATTATATTTCTTGCATCATTAATAATAAAGATATCATTATTGAAAAGACAGCTGAAATGCTGATTCAATGAGTATATTAAACTCATGATCTGTCAAGCTTCATAGTATCTGATCGAGATTTGCAATTCATCTCTATACTATGAAAGTTTCTTTGCAAATGATTGAACATTTCTCTTCAATTGTTCATCGTTTATCATTTTCAGATCGATGATCAAAGCGAATGAATCAATCAAAATGTCAAGCGATATCTTTGATTTTTATGTTCATATATGCAGAACAACTGATTCAAGTGATTATTCATGATCAAGTTTATCAACAATAACATTTTGTTTTCAATCATCTTTTTGATTCTCTTCTTCATGAACAAGAGCTTTCATTCTCATATGAGCTTTGATTTTGACATCATCAAGTATGAAAGCACTCGTGAACGCTTGCAGATTAATTGAATCAAGAATATATCTGAACAAATGAACAAGACATTGATTTTCGCTTGTGAAGCTTTGATCAAAACTTGAAAATAAATGATGAAACAAGTTAACAAGCATAGAAAGAAGATCAATTACAAGATCAAATCAAAGATGTTTCTGAATGAATGAAACATTATTACAGCAAGATTCTTCAAAAAGCTGAATGACAAGATGCTTGATTCATTCAAGATCACAGATTCTGTTGACTTTTTTTATAAATTGAAACTATCAGAAACTATGCATATACATGATGTATTTCATTCAAAGCTTCTTCATTCTGTCGTTGATGATTCTCTGTCTGATCAGAAGAATGAACTCTTGAAATTAATAATAATAAATGATGAAGATGAATGAAAAATCGACAATATATTGAACTTTTGATAATATCAAAGATGACTTCAATATCGAGTCAAATGAAAAAGCTATGATAATGATCTCAACTGATATAACGCTGATGATGATGAATTTATGAACACTCAAGAGATGATTGATGACTTTCATATTAAATATTCAAGAAAAGCGCACTAAGAAACAACATTCATGCAAACATGAATAGTCAAGAGAGAAGAGTAATGTTACAATTCTAATCTTCATTTATTCTTCATTTAATCTTCATCTGATTTCATTTTAATCAAGTCTAGCGAAAATCTGATCTAAAGATGATATCATAGAAACTCTGCATCATATGTGTAAAATGTTAACTCAATCGAGTTTAGCACAAAGCTGAGAAACATACATATAAGAATTGAGTTCTTTTTTGTAAATACTTTTCTTTCTTAACATTTATTTATTAGTTAAATGATACTTTTATAACTTGCTTTAAATCAACTTCTAACATTTTCAATCTTGATAATTTCGTTCAGATGCAGAAGAAGTTGAGCATCAAAATGATAGCAATAATGATCAATGACTTGATCAACAATGTCTCGCTGCTCGACATTCAAAAGAAAAAAACTATCAATCTTCTCAAGAGTAGCTGAGATGAAAGCATTCTTGCAAGTTACATGAGCAATGATTGAGTGATCTTAAATGATGATCAGAGTTACGTCACATGTAGATTGCAGTCAGTCGTGATTCTTATTCATGAATCTTTCGTTCAGATTGATAAATATCTGTATAAGACTGTCATCATGATTTGATCTGTGTCAACTTAATAATTCTTCGTGACGAAGATTCTGATTCTGCTCAATCTCATCATGCTTTAAGAACTCAATTTCAGAGTTCATCTTAATCGTCTTAAGCACGACTTTCAATGAATTGCGCAAGTGATTGTGATTGATTGCGCAAGCAACATAAGCAGACATTCAATTCTCATCATCATCATTCAATAAATCATCAAGAATGACAATTTAAAAGCAATGATGAAGCATGAGCTTAACTTTGCAGAAATTCGAAAAATCGACATGAAACAACTGACTTAAGTAGCGAAAGAATAAGTTAATCATCTTAAAATGATCATGTCAAGAACGAAAGTCTTGAGTTTTATTTATTCATGTATATTCTTGAGTTGCAATCAGAAGAGTTAAATGTTTCTGATGAGCAGATCGCTTGCAATAATGTTTCAGAAAGATTTTGAACACAGTAATATTGTTATTTTGAAGATTCAAAGCACATTGTTACTTCTTAATTGATCGTAGATCAAAATTCTGCATGACTCATGAGAAATTTCATAAATTTCGTTGAAGAATATGATGACACATCTCTCGAGCAGATCAATCTCGCTCAACAATTAACTTGTTCATTAACTTAATAGTAAAAGACAATAAGAAAGCTTTTTCAGAAATTCTGAGCATGATGAACTGAAGAAGACTTTTGAACAACTCAGACTTCTTTTTGATCTTAAAGCAATACTTGATCAAATAGTGCATCACTGTCGTTTAATTTATACAAGAAGAAAAGTTCATGTTAATCATTCATTTCATGATCATCATGATGTTATAGCTGTTGAGCAGAGCATCATTTTGAGTGAAAAGATAAACATGATGATTTAAATTCATCTTGCAAAAGACTTTGAGCAAAGATTGCTCTGATCAAAAGAAGTGAAAACAACAAGTCAACTCATCTGTTTCTCTGATCTTATGTTGACAGTAGCTTGAAGTGCAGTGAGTATAATACTGAAAGTGATTCAACAGTTTAATCAATTTATGAAGCATATTAGTACGCTCTGAAAAAGAACGACTGCTTGAGTGAACAGCAATCACTGACAGATCATTGATGAAATTGAAGATCATGATCTGTACATTTCAGAAAGAAAAATATTGATTAAAATCTGTGACACTTGAAGCGTTGTTGATTCACAAGAATTCATGTATGTATTTACTTTCATAAGACTGTCACTTAAAGCAATATTTGAAATTCTGAATCTTGAACTTCTTTTTAATAACAAGCTTCAGAAACAGCGTTATTCTACGATTCAAACACTTGATGATAATGTGAGAATTCTTCTGAAGCAGTCTTCAAGCTATTTTAATTCATTCATTCTTGCTCATTGTCATGTAAATTTTTTGATCGAGCATGTATGCATAAAGATCACGTCACTGTAAATCAATGACATTAAGAATAAAGAATAACGAAAGACAGATAAGATCATAAATCATAGTCTCAAGTTTCATTCTGACTTTGTTTCAGTATGATTAAATGTCTTGCACAGTTGAAGTCTTGCAAATAATCATATTAATCAGACGAGACTCTGAATTCTCAATCATTTTTCAAAGTACGTTGATATCATTCATTTTTTTTGCATTGCAACTTGTGTATCATTGATTGATTTGACAAATTTGCTTTTGCAGCTGACTGTTAAATGCTTAATAGCGAAACTAAGAATGACATGCAAAGCAATCATTTTTATATCTCATTAAATGATTGTGATAATTGATTAAAGAAGTTACAATGCAAAGATAAATGCTGTTGAAGAAGATGACTTCAATAGAAAAAAGAATAGAAAAGATCATATGAGCAATGTGTAAAGAGAAATCATGCTCATTAAGAGAGTGAAAGTTCAAAGTGATCATGAAAAATGAAGTTTGCTGAGAACGTGAAGCAGCTGCAGCAGACTGAGACTGCTTCAGTTCAGTTTGAAGTTGAGCGAGCTCAAAAAGTTCAATGATTAAGTCAGAAATAAAAGTAATATTGATGATGATTAATTCTTTCATTAAGATCTAAGCATCTTGATTCAACTTTTACTCTGTCACAGTCTTTTCATCATTTTGAAAAATGCAAGACAAGTAATTCAGAATGATATTCTTCTGAGATAATTAAGAAAGTTATTCAACATCAATGACAATATTTGCGTAATTTAAATAATGTTTTTTCAAAAAGATCAGTCAAACTTCTACGTTACAACAATGTACATGAAAGATATGCTTAAATTGATGATTCACATTACTATTCTCAGTGATTAAAATGATGAACTTCAAAAGAAGAACTTACAGCTCAAAAGAAAGAGAAAATAATTGATTAACAATCTTGAGAATGTTTTGCACAAAGTTAATTACATGATCGATATATTTATACTGATGTCTCTTTATACAATGAAATTTCATGATAATATGAGCTTTAACTATCAACGTTTTCTTGATCAAAGACAATTCAGAAAGATTGATAAGCAGACACAGTGAATTCATGTCGTTCTCAACAGATCACAACGTGAAATCATCAAGATTGATCATTCTGTTCTTGATGCATCAATGACAAGAGCATCATCTCTCTCAGTTGATCAGCTTCATGTCAAAGTCAATCTCATTGCAAATGTTGCAATCATCTTGTTTGAAGTTCTCAAGAGTGCTGTAAAACTCGTGAATGAGATTTCAATCATTCTCAAACATGATCAAAGTATCAAGAGTTTAATTCAATGCAACATGAGTAAATGATGTTGAGTCAGAAGATACAAGTCTACAGATGATACATTGATTGAATTCAATCTCATTGACATGTTGAAAGATTAAGCAAAGAACGTTGTGATTATCATTTAAACATCAACACATCTCATTTTCAGAACAATTCAATTCGTCAATGCAGTAAATACATAAGATGAGCGAATCAATTAAATCTTTGCAGAAAAAGTCAGTCAAGACTCTTGATACATTGCAATTGATACACAGATCATAATGACACAAAATCAATGATTGACTTGAAGCTGAGCGAAGCTTCTGTGAAGTGATGAACAAAGAACTCAATGAAGTGCAATTCAAACATGTAGCTCTTTCACAATATCTTTGATATCACTGTCTGATTTTCTCTCATCGATTCTGCAACTTGTGTATATCAGAGCGATCTTCATTATTCTGTCTTGCAAACTTCATCTGCTGAGCAGTTTTTCTTTGCTTAGCAGAAGATGACTTTGACTGTGTCGAAGCAATTTTTCTTTGCTTAGCAAAAGATGACTTCGACTGTGTTGATGCTTCGCTAGATCGACATCTTCTTCGCTTTGAAGTCACATTTATATTGATATCGCGATCTTGCAACATCATTTTCAATGAAAGAGAGTGAGCACTTGAGCGCGTTTGAGCGAGAGAATCTCGATGAATTTAAAACGCAGACTGTCTGTGATGAGCAACGACAGCAGCAGTCTTTCGAGCATTGCTCTGACGTTTCTTATTTATAAAGCTGTTAGAAAATATAAAAGACATGTTGCAGAAGGTAAAAGCATGTCGTTAATGATGAAGAACAAAGTGAAGCAGTATAAACACGAAGTCGAATAGAAAAATCGATCATTGAAAATCGATCTCTAACTGTAATAGATTTAGCTTTCGTGATCTCTAACTGTAACAGGTTTAGCTTCACGATAGCTTTCGTGATCTTGGAAAAAGAGTCAATCGTTTTACAAAGAAAAGAATTAAGGTTTTCGCAAAAGGGGTCAAAATCAGTTAGTAGAAGCAACTGCGTTGCTAATAATCTTTCTGACCGAGCTTTATCACATCTGGTTAGGGTCAACCTTGAAAATTAATCGAAGGCAAACAGCAGCTAAAAGCCTAAAGGGATAGAGTTGTATGAGTTCATATTCAGATTACACAGTACAGGCTAGAAAGTATGCTATGCTGGATGGGTAAAAGACCGCTAAAACTACGTGGGCATCTTTAAATCGACGTGGTTTTCTATACGTCGACCGCACCTCACTCAATCGCTGAGGTATACCGATTGTAATACGAACCGTACAGCTTGCTTTTGAGCAGAGTCCCTTTGCGCTCGCAGCTATGTTCGGTGTTCTCAGACCTGGGTCTCCAGAGGAAGAGCGATTGCCCATATCCCCAGCAACGTCACCACCACCCCCAAAATCAATGGCTCCGTTACCGCCTGGCCAATACGACAGCCGAGAAGAGCTTCTCGCCCATGCCAAAGATTGGGCCGCTGACCAAGGCTACGCCATTGTCATTGCGCGCTCACGCTTCAACCGGCTATGGCTGAAGTGCGACCGTGGCGGTAAGTACGAGAACCGACGTAACCTCACACCCGACCAACGAAAACGAAAGCGTTCAGATAGTCGCCTTCTTGGTTGCCCATTTCGGATTTTGGCGGTAGTCCGCAAGGATGGGATCTGGAAAGTGCATGTCGAGGTCGCGGAGCACAACCACGGTCCCTCGGAAGACTTAACCCAGCATCCTACGCTGCGGAGGTTGACGGAAGATCAGAGCCAGAAGGTGAACGAGATGATGGACGCCGGCAATACCCCGGCGGAAACCATAGAAGAGCTACGAAGGCTATGGCCGACCATCAAATTGCTGACTAGGGACGTCTACAACGCGCGAAAAAAATACAAGACACAGAAGGACCTGGCGGAGCAAGCGTCAGGTCTTCACCCCGAACCTCTTTACGAAGATCCGAATGGCACTTTTCCTGGGCCAACGCCTAATGGGCGGTGGGAATGGGTGCCAGATGGGGAAGAGGTGACGAGTAAGAACAAGAAGAGGAAGAGAAAGCCACCAACGCAGCAGCAATCCTTGGATCCACAGCTGCATACACCCAGCACGTCCCAATTTCCCCACCAGTACCCACCTAATACCGTTGACCACGACTCAATCCAGTCCTTCCAAAGCACGCACTCGATGCCGCAGCAACGCAACACACTCCGCCTTGACAATCGACGGCCCGCTACCACCACTCTCCAAAACTCCCACCCCTTTACAAACCTCGACGAACCCCAAGACTTCCCACCAGACGACCCCAGCCTCTTTCCCAACCAGCCATACATTCATTCCAACGCAGCCTCCCGTAGCCCACCACAGCAGCAGTCACACACCAGAACCGCAGAAACAGCTTCAATGCTTCCCAGTAGCAGCTATCCCGGCACAACCATTCATCGCCAGCACCAGAACGCACACTTTAACAACACACCAAAGGCTCAGAGCGGGCAGGTGATAATGTCAAGGATCGAACGGATGGAGAAGGAGCAGAGGGATCAAAAAGATATGCTGCAGCAGATACTGGCGTCTGTGCAAAACATGCAGGGGGTGGCGAGGTGATGCTGGGAGCATGATACGGTTAGGTTCAGGGCGGCGTTTATGTATATACCCAGATTTGAGCCGAAAACCATGTACTTACAAGTCTTGCTCGACGAACAAAATGAAAACGCTCACAGATTTTCAGTAGCCTCTTCCTATCTCATTCCATTCAAAAGCTAGTAATGACAGATAGGAGCTCCTCGTTCTTTACATCGAGCCTGACAGGCCTCACACGGGCAGAACTGAAAAGCTATAGATTTTACAAGCCATACGAATCAAAGGAGCCATAAGTGCAGATCTAAAAAGACTAAATACATGAAACACCCAAACACTTGTATACTAGTAATACCTCATTATCGAAGACCCTCCGTTGGTGAAGCTCCAGCTTCAGTCGATACCGTTCAACGATATTCTATCGAACGTGGCACTAGTATCCGGCAAGTACCAGAACAGATAGGGCAATGACACTTCCGTCGGTGCGCTTCTGTGGTGCGTCCGGATATGGTTCGAGTTACCCTGCGCTTTTTCCATGTAAACGTTGACTTTCCAGGAGGTCAAGGTCGAACGTCTGGGATTAGTAATGAACGGAGACGACCCCAGTGGAGAGAGCGGTCATGAGGGGTTGTACTCGAATACTGTCGCAGAGCGTGCATCTCAGTGCTGTAGCTACCCAACTACCTCAATTTTGGGGAAGTACTCGGCACTGAAGCCTGCCTTGGAACCTGCTTGATCTCTCCCAGGGATCCATAAGACTTTGTTCGATTTGCTGTCGCGCATGATCCGACAATAATCCTAGGACAACGTGGCTCGAGCTTTCCGGAAACTTTGAGTGAAGTAGGTTTTTTAGGTGCATGAGGCATGTGGCGAGGCTCGAGAATGTAGTACCTTAGCCATGAACACATATGGAAGCTGTAGCCCCTTGTCGCCAGTTTCGTGTTGTGCTTGCTCACCCAACATCAATGAAGCGTAGACCCGATCATCCTCCCTTCGTCGGCCTGATAAACAAGCCACGTCAGCCTTCACCGTCAAGATGCCAATAGATCGTCTTCCTTACCCGATAACTTCCTTCTGCACATCTATCTTATCTCCCTTGAGCTTTTCTTCATCTTCTCCGCATCCACAATCATAAAAGTCTCCAATTTTTGAACAATCAAAGAGCTCCTTCTCCAATGATTTGTTGACTTCATTGTGGACGTGGCAAGCCCAGGCCGCAGCTGAGGAGCGTGTGGACACTTGGGGTGGGAAATCGATAAGGATCTGGCGGAAATGACTGGCGCATTCTCCGCTAGGACTTATCAGCAGAAAGCTCCGGGCGACAGACCCTGGGTAGTACATGCCATGGGTAGAGGCGGGCAAAAAGGTGAATATATGAGAATAGGGCCGTTTTCTCATCTTCCGCGGGTTTGTCTGGGAACTTGGCCATGGTGGTGTGGAACAACTTCCATCCTGCTCGCCCAAGTTCAGCTCTGTCATCAGAAGTCAGAAAATGCGCCAATAAGGAAGACCTTGTTCCTACTTCAGCGTATCGTTTCCGAGTTTCCCTGAAATTGCTTCGCCTTTCAGAATACTATCATCGACGCTGACGCGGTGGATAGGAACATTGCTGAAGACCGAATCTGCACCATGCTGTCGGAAGACCAAGCTTAGCAACGACACAAAACTAACCACGGCAACCAATATGACGAGGAATCGCCGGTTCGCCACTGGCCTTAAGGGAGGCATGGCAAGAAGGGAAAGGACAAGACGAGATAAAGAACATATCACTCCGACTCAGGACTCATGGGGGTACCTGTTCAGATGCAGCATCATTCTAGCCCTCGCAAAGGTCCCGCAGCATCATTCTAGCCCTCGCAAAGGTCCCACCCAATCTTTGGCTTTTGATCGGACGAGCAAGGAGAAATTGGGATTGGGAATTGTGCAGACAGCCCTGGCGCGACCTTATGCAGCTTACGAGAGCATGCATTATCTGGACATAGAACTAAATACCTCGGCCCGATATCGGTGGTGATTTCTGGTGTCTGTGGTTTGGTGTGCGTCGTTTACCGCCGCTATCCGCCTGTTAAGAGGTTGAGTCAGTACAGGTACGCCGCGCCCTTCACAAACACTCTACTACGTACATCTACTACGGCACGTATAAGTTGACGTTGCCCGCATGAGATTTTGCAAAAGACTCTTTTATGAACACTGAGTCCCCATATGCTCCACTGCCATCATGCCTTTCCCTCCTCCGCCCGTAGATACCATTGGTAGGCATCATGTCGCTGGAATCTAGGGCTCGGCTAACAGCATGTAGACTGGGATACCATTGGTTTCCAGTTCCGAGAAGGTGGGCGACACAGCGGCATGTAACTTGGAAAACCCGTGCTGAGTCTCGTGGCAGTCAACGGTCATATCGAATCCCACTACAGCCCCAAGACGAGACAATGGAGCCAGCCCGAATTTGTCGAAGACCCGTACCTCCGTGTACATGGTATGGCACCAGCCTTGAATTATGCGCAGCAAGCTTTTGAGGGTATCAAAGCTTTCCGAACCCCCGACGACCAAATTGCCATTTTCAGACCGGCTATGAATGCCTCCCGCATGTCCCACTCTTGCTCGTTTATATCGATACCTCCTATTCCCGACGACCACTTTCTGACATGCTGCCATCTCGCCGTATCACTGAATGCAGAACATGTCCCTCCTCATCGTACAGGTGCTGCAATGTACATTAGGCCACTGGCGTTTGGTAGCTCTGCACAGCTAGGACTGAACCCTCCCGAAGAATATACCTTCTGTGTCTACGTACTCCCTGTGGGAGTTTACCACGGTGTCCATCCAGTCGACGCGCTGATATTAGAGGAGTTCGACCGCTCTGCTCCAGAAGGTACTGGCTCAACGAAAATTGGGGGCAACTATGCACCAGTGCTTCGATGGAGTGAGAAGGCGAAGGATGAGGGATTCGGAATAACGTTGCACTTGGACAGCCAGACAAGAACTGAGATTGACGAATTCACAACATCTGGATTTATTGGCCTCAAGAAGACCGGCGATGGGTACACTATTGCCGTACCTAACAGCAAAAACGTCCTGAAAAGTATCACCTCTGATAGTGTGTGCAAGATTGCGGAGTCGTTTGGTTGGAAGGTTGAGTGCCGTCCTATCAAATATGGTGAGCTGCCCGAGTTTGAGGAGGTTATGGCTGCTGGTACAGCTGCAGCACTTGTTCCTATCAAGTCAATCACCATGAGATCGAAGAAAGACAAATTCGTGTACCAGAATGGGAGCGATGAGCCGGGTCCAGGTATTACCAAATTGCTATCAACCTTGAAAGGGATACAGCAGGGCAAGATCCAAGACTCTTTCGGGTGGCTGGACCCTGTGTCTGAAGCAAGGGACTTTGTTCGAAGGGGAGCGACGAATGGTGCAAACGGGGTAGAGGTCATGAATGGTTCTCGAATCAATGTAGACAAGTTGGTTTGAGCCAGATGCAAGTCCAACGGCTCAATGTTTGGTTAAAGTGTCTTCTGTAAGGAAATGTTTTTTGGATTGAAAGACCCCGATACAAAGAACGAGACCACGACAAAATTGATGGAGAGGACTGCTTCAGTAGAGGCTCCCATTTCAACTTTTATTTCTGATCTTTCTCGTTGAATGTGAAGTCTCTGATGCGATGCCCGTGAATTGATCGTGGCCGAACAATTAGACTGCTTGATATGGGTCGTGTAGTTTTGCTACGCCGCTGATTCGTATGAACGCAAACAAAGAGCGTTTGACTCGCTCAGTCCGGGTGCTGCTAAGCATCACAAAGGCAGAATGAATGAGATGGATAGGAATGACATCGTATGCTTCCATGCCAACGATTCTCGAAATAATAGGGCACTATTGACTTGAACATGTACTATGTAGTGAAAGGAATATGTCAACATGTTGGGCCCATATATATCTGGTCTCCAAGTCTGTATATATACGCGAAGCCTGGATCGACTGCGACTCTATAAAGTTGTGCAACGAAATACCCCCGAATCTATCACAAAACGTACAGAAAGTCCGGTCTAAGAGGGTTTGTAAGCAAGTATCTTGGACCGTCTAGTCCTTACGATTGTTGAGACTTACCTCTTGTCCCCCAACAACTCAATCTCCTTCTCGCTCTTCCCCTCTACCCACCCATCCCGCTGACCGGACGTTCTCTTGGCATTCTCCCGCTTCAGCAGCACATACTGCAGCGCACTTCCACCCGTAAGGAACAAGATCAGGTAAGCCATGACGACGCCGTGTCCGATCCGATATTTGGGCTTGTCGGAGGCGCGGTAGATGTTGCTGCTGACAACACCGTTGAGGTTACCCCAGCCAATGACGAAACCGAGGGTGACGCCACGTTTGTAGACACCTTCGGTATTGTTGGCGGCCCTGCGGGAGGTTAGTGGGTTATAACGTATAAGCATGATGCTACGCGAATATGGATGGTCTTACCACACGACGGTATTGGCGATGCAAGGATAGATACCCAAAGCGCCGAGGAACGTTCCCGCGTACTGGATACCAGGGGATTTAGCGCTAAGAAGCATAGAGAAGCCAACGACACCGAGTAGAGAGGTGAAGATGTTGCAAAGACCACGCTGGCGGGTCCGGTCAGCAATGTAACCAATGGCGATGGTCAGGAGAGCGGCGGCGGCGTAGGGCGGCACGGAGAGCAGTTGGGCGGTTGTGGATTTGTAGCCAAGCTGAAGAGGTGAGATGTCAGTTTATGGGTACGGCGATCAATGGCGGAGGGACTCACAGCGGCAATGATGGACGGCAGGAAGAGCGAAAACGCGTAGAGCGGCCCGTCAGCACCCATGTAAATGACCATGTAGAGCCACGTTTTCCAATCCGTGACCGAAGCCCAGAAGTACGACATGTTGAAATTCTCATGCTCGGCCGAAGATTGCTGGTCCGCTTTCAAACGTCGAAGCACCCGGCGGCGGTCATCCGCCGAAAGGAATGTCGCCTCGTCCGGGAAATCATACACCATCCAAAATGACGCAATCCCCACCAGGACCGTCGCCAAACCCTCGAGGATGAAAATCCAGGACCAGCCGTGCTTGCCTCCTACACCGCTCATTTGACCAATTGCTGCCGCGAGAAGACCGCCAAAAGAACCGGAGACGGCAGCCGCGGAGAAGAAGATGGCGGCTCGAATCCCAAATTCGCTTCTCTTGTACCAGCAGGAGAGGTAGTAGTTGATCCCCGGGAACAAACCAGCTTCGGCCAAACCAAGGAAAAACCGCGCCGTGTACAAACCTTGGTGGTTGTGCACCAAACCCATCGTCACCATCACGATGCCCCAGACGGTCATAATCGAAGGGATGAAGATGCTGGGTCGTAAGCGTTTGAGGAGGATGTTGGTCAGGGGCTCGGCCAAGGAGTAGGAGACGAAGAAGATGGACAGGGCCGCGTTGTACTGGCCACTCGTCATGTGGAGGTCTTGCTGTAAGCCATCGAGTCTCGCGTTTCCGATGTTGGTCCGGTCGAGGAAACTGATCAGGTAGAGGAGACAGAGCCAAGGGATCAGTCGGAGGTCGAGTTTCCACAGGAGCTTCTTGTCCTGTGCGGGGTGACGAGTCAGCAACAATTGATCATCCCTGTTTTGTGACGGGAAAGGCAAATCGAGCTCACAATGGCGGCTTTCTCTGCCTCGCTGAGATGGGCATCGGGGTCCGGCGGAAGCTCGGAGCGACCGAGGGTCTCAAAGGCACCTGCTTCGACCGCGATCTTCTCGTTGGACGGAGAGTGGTCGCTGTCGTCGCTGGCATGGTCCAAGGTTCGCTTCTCCATGATGGTGCCTTTGTTTCGCACGGGTGGCAGATTCTTGAGGGGGAACAGCGACGAAGGGGAATGGAGAAGGGAGAAGGGAGAATGGTGAGAAGGTGAAAGGCGAAAGGAGAAAGGCGAGATGATTTGTATTGGAGAAGCCGAGACCCGTCTCCTCGGCAGTTTTTGTTCATGAATGTTGATATACTACCTACCTACTTATCTTAGGCTATACAATACCTCCGTACTATCCCGTAGCACCATCTTCAGCCTTGCATGCCCCAGGTGCCCCCAAATCTCCTCTTGTGAATGTGATGGCATCAACGACAATCCGCTCCATCGGCGGGTGTTGATTGGCTTCCCCGCCGCTACCCCGAGGCCTGGAACAGATTCATTACCCCGCGTTTGCTTCAATTGCTTGAATGCTTACCTATGGGTACTACTTTCGGGTCAGTCATTAGTGTCCAGGCGGACTGTAAGCGGCCCCCCTAGAATTACCCCGAAGGTAGGTAGACCGTAGGTAGGTGGGTACCTTAGGTAGCTTACAGACGAATTCGAATTTCCGAGCCATTTGAAATTCGAACAGTTTCATTATTCCAGTGAGCAATAAAGCAATATATTCGATAAATCTAGTGATACTTTGGCAGCTGTGTAGGGCCAAAAGGTGGTGGTGGTGTTGCGGGGTAATTCTAGGGGGGCCACTTAGTAGTACAGTCCGCCTGGAATGACCATCAATCATCATTGACATGGAATGCTTGGCATTCTTCTCCACCAATCGACGCTCGCCATCTGAGGCCCTTCCCTGCCACGTGATATCCACTCGCCGCTGGCTCGGGAAGCTCTATCGGCAAATGCTGCGAATGCTGCCGCTGGGACGTGAATTCATGCATTCATCTTTTTCTTCCTGTGCGTCGTTTATGATCGCGAACGACCATCGGACGAACCAGCGGCCACCGGCCACCGTACTTAACGTAGTACTCGTACGGTAATATGATCTTAACACTCGAGAATAAATCCATAGCATCTCTGTTCCGGTCCTCAGGCCTCGAGCTTATCAAAAATCTATATGAGTCTCCTTGACAGCTTACGTCCTCACCTGAATGTCACTCTTCTCGTTGTGAGTGACTGCTCGGCTTTGGAGGACATCATGTTAGGTAGGCGGTTTTCGGTGGTGGATCCAAGGTGGGGGTTCCCCCTTCAGGCTTGAAGCGTTCGTCTCTGTTCTCGGCGTCTGAAGCAATTTGCATTCTCGACCATTATCGTTGGCGAGCTCTTGACAGCCAACAATTTCAATTTCAATTTCAACTTCACTTCCCAAACAAACTTCCTGGTGTCAATGTAATTGTGCTGCTACGTTCCAAGCATGTGCTTGTCATTTTCTAATGAATCAGATCGCTTGATATTAGGGCTTGCTGTTGGTGTTTGTTGTCGTACTCTCTATGTTTGGGGAAGTCAGGCGACTATGGCCGACTATGGGCGTTCATTCTCCCTGCCACTCTTGCTTCCAGTTGCAGCCACCTTCGCCTAGCCTACTGGTATTACCACAGAAGCAGTCCTCTTTCTTCTCCGCTCTGAAAGGCCGGGTACAAAAGCCAATTTCCTCTCTTCATGTGGTAAGCCTCGGCAACATTCACTACTACATCAGCCGCTTTGCCGCGCGGGTTTTATTTGATTATGTGAATGGATGTGCGTAGCATCAAAGTTGCTTGGTTTGATCCAACCTCTCCTACAATCCGAACTTTCAATGTAAGTTCATCCTCTTTGTACCACAGTACCCTGTAAGTCCTTCCTCGCCAGTTCAATCGTTCTCTTCTCTCATCGCCAACTCTCTATCCTGAGGTGAACCCGCTGATGCAATACCTATGAAGTCTGTAATTGCTTGGTCCAGTTCACCTCGCAATTACATATCCGGCCGCCTCGTCGCCTCCCTTCAACGCCCTTGCCTGCCTTATTACCGATCACAAAGTCGGAGTCTGGCCCTGCTTGCATCTCATCTTGCCTGAGAGCCCTTTCCATCGTAGTTCACCTCGCAATTACATACGCTGCGTGCAGCGCTTACTTTGGCTTTCAACGGTCGCATCCGCCATATTCACCTCTGCGGTCACCTTCACACCATCGCCATCATCGTCATCTCCAGATCACCACTAAGTCACCTTAGACCTTCATCTGTCGGGTTTTAACAGTTTAGCCACTTTCTCCAGAACTTCGTTAATAGCCACACAATGGCTTATTACCACCCTTGCTCCGGCTGTGCACCGGCTCAAACAAACTGTCCACATCCCTTTATGCAACAGTATCCAAGTGGGTATGATTCTGGCATGAACCATACTTGGATAGATTGGACTTCGGCGTCACCAATTCTCATTGCCTTGTCGTCTCGCGTGGCGACACTAGAGGCACAATTGGTGAAGGGTCATGCAGAAAAGACGGAAGCTGAGAGAACCAACCAGTACATTTTACGGGCACAAATTGAGAGCGCCATCAAAGATGCAGGTCTTGCAAAGCCCACTCAGGCCGCCACGAAGCTCCGCCTTAAGCTCGTTCGATCGCGAGAAGAAAACCGTACTTTGAAGGCTAAGCTTCAACTAGTCCTGCAACTGGTCGCAAGCCACCATGGGTCCTCAAATGGCTGCGTGATCCATCCAAAAGCCTGTAGACGACTGAATGTCGACAAAGTCCAGAAGGCAGGGCCGGCAGAAGATCTCATTGATCTACTGACTTCAAGCGAGCCGACCGCTGTTGACTTTTCTGAGAATGACACCGTTTCGTCTGCTCAACCCAAGGAGGAAGAGGAGGGCGATATTGACGCTTATGAGAGCGAGAATAGCGGGGCACACCAGAAGAATATTACTTCATGTGCTGCTGTTGATCTCTCCCACACTCCTTATATCTACCGCTTCGCCCATGGGAATGCTAATATTGCGCCAAACCTCGATATTGGTAGAAAGTCAAATCCGGGTAACAATTATGAGATCAATGAGCAGGTAAATATAGAATTGACTAAATGAAGAGGCGAAATGCTAAAGACGAGTTAGATTCCTAAGCTAGCTACCGAACTTCATGACCCTAAAGAGACTTCTAATGTCAAGAAATTGGTCCCTTCCCAATATACCTGTCTTGAGAACAACAAATCAACACACGGTAATCTGAGCGAAGTTGCGTACGAAGTTGCGTTGCCATCTCCCAATACTTCATTTGACAGTTCGTCCACCACAGCGGTTCCTGTTGATGAATGCTACCTCGAATCCCCTACGCCTGAGTTGTTTCATCCGAAGGACCCGAAATGGTCATCTCCCCAGATTTTCTCCTCTTTAGCAGAGCGTGATCGCGCGATTGATTTCAACCGGCACAACGCAGGTCCCAAGGATCTCCGGTTCCCCGATCTGTTTAGACATGGGATACGCTTTAGCCCCGATCCCTCCGACCGTGATCTTTATCGAACAATACTCGTCTCGGATCTTGGATTGAATATTACCACAGCGGCGCTTTTGGACAAAGTAAGAGGAGGACTGGTTGTCAGTGCTATGCTTCTAGATACAGCGACGATTACCGGCAACAAGACTGCACTGATTGTCTTTCACCACGAGCATGAAGCTATGGCTTGCGAAGAAAACGCCAAATTGCACCCAATAGCATTTGATGGCCAGACAGCTCGCGTGGAGCTGGTACCTACGCCTACGTGGCCTGAACCAATTATCCTTCGTAAAGCCATTAACGATCATCACCACACCCGCTGCTTGGAAGTGCACAAGTTTCCTCGTCGCATTAATCCAACCATGTTACGTCGCGATCTTCGAATTTGTAGCGCTATAGCGTCGAACGGAATTGAACATATGGCAATGCGCGCTGATGATATTCTGGAGCTTCGATTTTCGTCAATCCAATACGCAGGACAGGCGTTTGGTATTTTAACCACTTATCGAGATTATCGCCAATGCGTCCCCCACTTCGTGCCTGACCCCTGTGCTCAGCCATTGCAGTTGCCCCTGAACAACAAGGCGATCGAGTTAGAGAAGTATCCGGGTAACTTGCTTAAGCTTGAGTTGAAGCAACATGGAAACGGTAGCTTCGAAGACGAGGCTGCCCCCATCGATCAATCTGGAAGACTTGAAAAGATCGAGGGTGATGGTTTCACGACACAAGACGCCCGTAAGACAATTCGTGGTCGAGGTTCTCATCTTCTGACCTGAGGGCTGTGAGCATTGGTCGTCAGTTTTCACTCGCCGCTGTCCCAAATTTCGCCCTCCATGTCAACTTCGGGCCTATATCAGCATAACACAACTTTCTCATCCTTATGCTACCAGTATTCCGTTCGACACCTCATTAAACGGTTGCCGTGTCGGCTTTACTTTATCCGCTACGTCCGTTACTATTTCCGAACGCCGTTATCAATGTTGCTCTCAACTATCGTTCCACAGTTTCATACCTCCAAATTAGACGCATTATCAAAACGACATGCTGTGCATCTTAAGTTTTAGGCCAGGGCTTGAGATACTATTTCCGCGCGATCGGTTTACGCCATCTCCCTCCTGAAGCAACGAATCCCCCCCCTGTGGTGGAGATGAAAGCTGTGGCCATGCTCTTTCCCGTCCTGTATTGACTGAGCGTTTAGCAGATTTGCGATTGGGGCCGAGAATTTGCTCACCGTAGGCATCATAACGCTTCTTTCGTACTACGTCATAGCATCCACTTAGTCACGCCGGCATCAAGCATTCGGCCAGGGCAGCTCAAAAGTATCTACCTGATGATCTCTTCAAGGCCAAGATTCCAGCGAGGAGCAGTACTTTAGGACACACTTCTTCATCATTGCATCAAAGCAGTCGTAGCATCGTAGCAGAACGTACTTTCACATCAAGGAAGATCTTTCTTTATTGCCGTGAATCTTATCAAGAAATTTTCGCCTGCGAAGAGCTAGGTACTGTACGACAGAGAGGTTGATAGTCATTTGCTACTAACACAATGTACATCTTTGCCCTATACGCCATAACGCTATGACCTCACACCTGACTGTTCACATCCCACGATCCTGATGTTGCCCCGATCATTCACAAGAAGCTCTGCCTCTTCTTATTGTATGCTCTTTGATCCTTCATCCAATTCCTGAACTCGCTCACACTGCCGATCTTCTCTCCATAGTAGTCCGGTACTGGGTTCGAGAATGACTGGCTTGAAGGATCTACCCTGTATCGCATGATCTTTCTGTAGAAGTCTTTCTCCTTCTATATCACCATTGAACATTAGCCATGGAGTGCGACCGACCGCCAACCCAAAAACTGCTATTCGCTCGGCCCTACGCCGACAAGGCGAGATTCAATCACTCACTTCTGCAATCTGCCCTCGAATTCCCCTATGCACCATCCCGAACACGGCATTCCCCACGAAAGGCCCTAGCAACCACCCCACCGCGCCTGAACTCGCTGTCGCTAATCCCAACACGATGAACGGATCGAGTCCAAACAGCCCACCCAGCTGGTCAAAGTTCTGCTGGCTCAGCACCGTGATGCCCACGGATGTGGTACCCAAGGATGTGAATATGGAGGCAACAAGATTGTAGCGTCGGCGCGTTTTCCGAAGGGCGAGATAGTCGTTCCAGGTTAGGGTAGTGGTTTGCGGGAGATGAGCGGCTGTTGGTGCGTCTGGGGAGGTGGCGGAGCCAGAGGCGAAGCGCCAAAGTGGTGAAGCAGTATCTCTAGAAGTGTAGTCAACACATGGTTGCTGGCGCAAGGCTGTAAGGCCTGTAGTAATGGGTTTGGGATAGGTGGTCTGAAGTCGGCGTTGAGAGAGAGCGCATCGCGGGGTGCATGGGATTTGAGTCTTGAGGCTCGCGAGAGAAGAACCCAATCGACACGATGGGTTGACAAGCATGGCCACTGTGCGTCTGTGAGTTTTATAAAGCAAAGTGCTTCGCGACATGTACTGCAAGTCGAATTGACGTGGTATTTGCTAGCTATACTTGGTAAAGACTGTTTTCACGGCAGAATGTTTTTCCATACGAAGTACTTGACCCCTGTCAAAATTCCCCCCTACCGCAACACAATCAAGTTCGAGCAATTCAATTCTGACTCGTCGACAGATCTAATTACAAGACGAGTCTAATTCTATGAAAACTTTGTTTACCTGATGATCGACGACTTTGAAAGATCAATAGAATCAACGACTTCGCTTTGACTACGCTCTCACTGAATTCTAGCTGAGCATCACTCTTCAATCTATCATATCTTCTGAAAAATCTGCTAGATTAATACAATAATTCGATCAAATCTTTTAGAACTCATTGAAAGTTTGTAAAGAGTGACAGAGACAGATCTTAGCACTTTTAGCAATCAATATCTCAAATATTCATTTAATCTCATGTTTCAGATTTGCGTCAATTTTAGCTGAGACATATTCATAAAAGCGCTAAAATCTCTAGAATTTCTATGAGCGCACTATGCATCTTTGTCATTTAATTCAACAAACATGATCTTGATATTTATAGCATTGATAGTCGTGATGTTGAATAATATCATTGAGACATGCAATTCACTGTTATCTTTGCATGTTTTTTCTTTATTAAATTCATTGAATATGATCAAGCTGTTGACAGCATGATTATTATCTATCATAAACATAGCTTTGATGTCACACAAACTGATTACAATGCTCAATGCATCTTCTTTTCTTTAGTAATTGTTACAAGCATATCAAGACTGAACAAGACTGAAGCTTTAATCAATTCACAATGAATGCTAATAAGTTCTCTGTGTAATGATTAGAACTAATCAGTGAGCTAGTCAGATTTGACTCAGATATGACTCAGATATAACTCAAATATGACTCAAATATGATTCAGATATGACTCAATTCTTTTTTCTTTTCTTAACATTCTTTTCTTTCATCAACATCTTGTTCATTTACATCACATTCTTTTCATGTCACAAACACATCTCTTTCAAGTTTAGTGCAGTCTTTAAACATTACATAAATAAAAGTTCTTGTATCAATCTTCTTCTGTATTTTTAATATTCAGTTTTAGTTATTTCTAAAGATCAAGCACTATCAATTCTGATCTTCATTGATTGTATCATTTAAACATGATTCTGACAGTCATTTATTTACTGAAGAGCATTTTGAAGAATTTCAAAATCATTTCTCTCAAATCTTTGATGCTGATTCATCGAAATCATCAAGTGCTGCATCATTCATTCATGAAGATGATGAATCATTCATTGAAATGATAATACTTTTCATGTTCTATGAAATCTGAAAGACTTGAAATCTAGCTCTTAATGAAGAAACAGATTGATTTTACAAGTTAAATAAACAACAAGAAGATAAAATCAAAGAGTTGAAAATTAAACTTCAAGCTAAAGAAAACACTTCTTCTGATTTCATCTACTCTGAGCATTCTAGATCTCAAAAAATACTCGATTCTTCGCTGTATACTGATGAAAAGAATTCTATTTGAAAGAACTGATATAAAAAAATTCAGAATAAACTAGAGATCAATGTTGATTTCTTTTCTAATGAATGAGTTAAACTGAGTTATGTACATTTCAAATTATTCAATGACGCAGCTGAAGTTACTCAATCTAGATGTGAACATGATTGTGTTAATCTTTATAAAATTATTGATGATCTTTTGAAAGAACTAACTGAGTTGTTCAATGATTCAGATAAGAAAGTCAACTTTTGTAAAGAATACTACAACTTGATTCAAGAATTCAAGAAATTCAATGAATTTTATACTCAGTTTCAACATTTATCTTTTTATTTAAACTATCATGAGAAGCAATTGATTGCTGATTTGAAAGATAAAATACACTTTCATCTTTGATTCATTTGAATAAATCAACTAGTTTAATCTGATTTTCTAAAAAAAATTCATTTCTATCTGATTCATTTGAATAATGATCAGCGAGTCATTTGAGAAATCAAGAACAAGATCAAACGCGTTGATGATTTTTTTAAAACTATCTTTCATAAAGTGACTGTTATTATTTAATCAGTTGATCACTTGAAGTCTGATCAACTAAAGTCGCATGACGTGATTTTAACTAACGTCAAAGAAGCAGACATTTTAGTCGAAAGCTGTTTTATATGTCATAAATCAGATCATAGCTTTAGAGAGTGCTTCAATCAATCTACTAGAATCAATGCAGTGAACAATAAATATGATTGCTTCGATTTTGATTCGAATTTCGATTCAAAAAACTAGTCATTTCTTCAAAAGTCATTAAAAAGATAAAGATTATATCTTTGTGCAAACTAAATGAAATTCTATTGAAAGAAAATTACTTTGAAAAGTCGTTTCTAATTAATGTTCATCTCATTTCTCAGAATTAATCTTTCAATCTTTGTTCTTTAATAAACAGTGATTCAGTCATTTACATGATCATACATTCTAATCTAGTCAATAAAGTATGCAAGAAACTGAAAATTCAATCTATATCATTGACAAAAGAGAAGCTAATAAAAGATTAGAATGAAAAAACATTTAAGAAGATCATCACTCATAAAATTCTACTCAATCTCATCATCAAAAGTCATAAGAAATTGATTGTATCAATGTTGATAACTGATATTGATCATCATAAAATCATATTGAGTAAGCTCTGAATGAACAAAAACGAAATATTATTGAATATGCAAAATGACATCATAGTTTTTTTGAATCAATTGAATACTTTTATTTCAATTTTTTTGATTTCTCTTAATTCAAAGCACTCAAGTTGATTGCAATCAACTTCGTTTTCTTTAATCACTCAGATTAAGATTTCTATGATGCTCAAACAACTCGTTTCAATCACTGCTCAAAAAAAGTCATTCTCAATTCAAAGCATAAATGCAGTTTCATTTAAAACATTGTTGAATCATTCAAAGAAGAATCAGACTGAAGTCTTTGCTTTATTCATGATAAACATCAATAAAGAAATCGCGTATAATACTCAGTATCATTTGAACATTTTAAACATCTTTTCAATCAATGAAATGACTCAGAATTTGAAAGATATTAAATGTTATGAGCGTATCAAGACTGAATAAAACTAGTCAATGTCTTTAGCTCAGATCTGACTCAGTCTCTATTTTCTTTCATCAACATCTCTTTGTTCAACATCATCTTTCTTTCTACATCACATTTTACTCGTGTCACAAACACATTCTCTTTGAACTTAGCACAGTCTCTGAATATTACTTAAATAAAAGCTCTTGTACTCATCTTTTTCTGTATTCTTAATATTCAGTTATAGCTATCTCTAAAGATCAAGCACTATTCAACTCTGACTTTCGCTGATTGACTTATCTAGACACGATTCTGACATTATATTAAGAATTCGTTAATCACACGATACTGATCTCATTACTCATTCAACATACTCGTACAGACAGAACGAGTTTAAAGAAATTCATTTATCTGATGATCGACGCAATTGAAAGACTGAACAACACTAGAAAGTTTGATAGAATCAACGACGAGACTGTTTGAATCGCTAGATAACTTATTGCTCACTAAGTATGCAAAGTTCACTCGATCAAGAGAATCAACTCATTCTCATGAAACAGACGAGTGAAAATAAGCTGTTCAACTCGATTAAGAGA
>JAABUR0100001947.1_pt1 | contig 34173 bp, 30 predicted proteins | sample 5560091 | NCBI WGS metagenome assembly JAABUR01 (sample SAMN10711879, study PRJNA513375) | rock metagenome | isolation source: Antarctica rocks | place: Antarctica: Victoria Land, University Valley sud | reverse complement strand
ACGGCCACGGCCGTCCGACGGGCTACGAGGACAGGAGAAGGCCGCGTGGAACCCGGTCTCCCCCTGGGCCCGCTCTGCCTCTACTCGTGGCAGTCCCGACAGCCGAACGCCAACTGGGACGGTTGTTGCTCGGCGGATCCCTAGGTGTGTCAACGGCGGGTGAAAGTGGACACGCCGGCAGGTCGGCGGCAAGGCTGCCTGCCCCCCAGCGCTCCGGCCCCGGAGTCTGATCGGCGCGGAACGGATCTCTCCTTAGTTGTCGTGGTGTAGGTATGACGCAGACACCGGACGACCTGGACCAGCGTGTGCCAACTAATGATGACGAGACTCCGCTGACCGCGGCTGAGCTCGAGGAGTTCCGCCGGGAGGAGACCTTCGCCTCTGACGAGCACTCAACGCCGGATCAGTACCCGCGCCTGACGAATCTCTCGGTTGGATTCTTGAAGCGCGCGGTCGTCCGCCCGGTGAGGCCGACGCGGCCGGAGTACCTGACGATCAGCATGCCGATCCACGTCCGCAGTGACGAGGAGACGATCAAGCAGCACCTCGCCGTCGCCGAGTGGAACATGCTCTGGGAGGCCGGCCAGTTCCGGCGCCGTTTCTTCGACGAGGATGGTCTGACGGCCGATCTAGAACGAATCGCCGACCGCGGCGACCACAACGTCATCTTCGTGCCCCGCACCCCGTCGAGGTACTACGAGTACGCACCGCTGTTCCACTTGCTCAGTCGGCGAACGCTCGAGCACTTCGGCCTGCCGCTGCAGAGAGCCGGACAATGGCCGTACACCATGAAGTCGCTCGACATCGCGGAGTACCTGCCGGTCGACTTTGAGGACCGGCTCGCGCGGGCCTGGGCATGGACGGTGTGGCCGCACCTGAACTCGGGGTCTTCGCTGGGCGCCTTCAGCGAGGACGAGCCGATCAGGATGCTGGCCCACAACCTCGACTTCTGGCTGCCGGCAGTCACCGACGTCATCCAGGAAACACTGCGAGAGTTCCCGGTTACGGTCGGCGAAGGCGCGCTGCCGACCGAGATTCGGCTAACCAACGGCTCGGTGCTCGAAGGTGCAGTGCCAGGCTGGCCGCGTAAGGGCGGCGATCTGTGGCGGGGTGAGGAGGAGGCCGCTTGTTTCGTCGAGTGGACGGTCGAGCGGGCGGACGAGACGGGCCGGCTTCGCGCCATCATGGACGCGATCAAGTCCCACCGCGTTGAGGACGACTTCTCGGCAAGGTGGAGCTACGCGCGCGAGGACTTCGAGCGGAAGCTCTACCGCAAGCGCGACAAGATTTCGGTCCGGTTCGTCGAGATGGCCGACACCATCCCGGTGCAAGGCCCCGAGACCGAGGTCGAAGGCCGGATCGTCACCGCGGACTTCATGGCTCTACTGAACAAGCGCGAGCGGGAGATCGTCGTTCTGCTCAACTCCGGCCTGACCAATCTCACCGGCGTCGCCAAGGAACTCGGCTACGCCAACCACAGCCCTATCTCGAAGAAGCTCGCCAAGATCCGGCGGCAGGCTGAGGAGTACTTCGGCGCGAACTGACGCCCCCCCAAACGCCGTCAACACAAAGGTGGAGGGTCGGCCGGCGGCAAGGCGCCGGCCGCAAACGTCTTCGTCGCAGACTGCGCGGGCTCCGGTCAGGGAACCAGAGGCGGTCATGACACGCACTCCGCGGCCCGGCTCAGCAGCAGGTCACGCTCCCGCTCGTTGTCGGTCAACCCGGCGGCCCGCTCGAACTCGGCCCGGGCCTCGTCCGGCCGTGCAAGCTTGACCAGTAGGTCGGCCCGCACCGCCGGCAGCAGGTGGTAGCGGGCCAGCGCGTTCTCGTCGACCAGCGCGTCCACCAGTTCCAGCGCGGCGGCCGGACCGTCGGCCATTGACACCGCGACGGCCCGGTTCAGTTCGATCACCGGGGACGGCGCGACCCGGGCCAGCACGGCGTACAGCGCAGCGATCCGGCCCCAGTCGGTCTCGTCGGCCGTTCGCGCCCGGGCGTGGCAGGCGGCAATCGCGGCCTGCACGGCGTGCGTCCCGGCGCCCCCACCCAGCACGGCCGTCCGGTCGAGCGCGGCCAGTCCGCGGCGGATCAGCAGTTGGTCCCAGCGGGCACGGTCCTGGTCGAGCAGGGTGACGATCTCGCCGGCCGCGTCGGTGCGGGCTCGCAGCCGGGACGCCTGCAGCTCCATCAGCGCGATCAGCCCGTGTGCCTCGGGCTCGTCCGGCGCGAGGGCGACCAGGATGCGGCCCAGCCGCATCGCCTCGTCGCACAGTGCCGGCCGGACGAGGTCCGGTCCGGCGGTGGCCGAGTAGCCCTCGTTGAACAGCAGGTAGAGCACGCCGAGGACGGACGCCAGCCGGGGCGCGAGCTCGGCGCCGGTCGGCACCTCGAACGGCACCCGGGCGTCGGCGAGCGCCTTCTTGGCCCGGACGATGCGCTGGGCCATCGTCGGCGTGGGGACGAGGAACGCGCGCGCGATCTCCTCGGTGCGCAGGCCCGCCAGCATCTTCAGCGTCAGCGCCGCGCGAGCCGGCGGCGTGAGCACCGGGTGGCAGGCGGTGAACATCAGCCGCAACACGTCGTCCTCGACGTGCTCCTCGATGTCGATGTCGATGTCGATCTCCTCGGCGGTCTCGCGTCCAGGCCGAGCAGCAGCGGCGCGGCCGACAGCAACGGCTCGGGCTCGGGAAATAGCGGCGTAGCCGCGCCGTAGCGCGCATTGAATCGGCGGGCGATGCTCCGGGTGAGCTCGAGGTGGGGCAGTTGGTCACGCCCGACTGGCACCACATTCGCCTGGCAGAACAAGATGTCGGCTGCCTGGTGCACCGGGTAGGTGAGCAGCAGGCCGGACAGCGCCCGGTGGCCGGCCGCCTCCGCTTCTGCCTTTACCGTCGGGTTGCGGTGCAGCTCAGCGACGCTGACCAGGCTGAGGAACGGCAGCAGTAGCTGGTTGAGCGCGGGCACCGCGCTGTGCGCGAAGACCGTCGTCCGGTCGGGGTCGATCCCCGCCGCCAGGTAGTCGGCGAGCAGCTCGAGCACCGACTGCGGGATGTCATCGACGGTGTCCCGATCGGCGATCACCTGGTAGTCGGCGACGACGAGAAGGACCTCGACGCCGGCGTCTTGCAGGCGCACCCGGTTGGCCAGTGTGCCCAGGTAGTGGCCCAGGTGCAGCGCGCCGGTGGGGCGGTCGCCGGTGAGCACGCGAAAGCGGCCCGGTGATGTGACGATCTCGGATTCCAGCTGGGCGCTACGTGCAGCGGCGCGCAGGTAGGACTGGTGCTCAACGTTGGTCATCGGTTCTCCTTGAACAGGAGAGCCGCCCGCCGTCAGTCGTCGGCGGGTGCGTCCCGACGTCGAGCTGCCGGTCAGGGCAGCTCGCAGGACGGATCAGGTCACGGCTGCCGGATTCGGCAGCTGCCACCAGGTGCTAACGGTGAGAGGCACGGGGCTGAGCCTAGCCCGACCGCGGGCACCTGCGCTCGGACATCTGTCTTCACAAGAGAGCGACGTGCACTCGCGATCTCGTCCAGTAGACCCGTCCCGTTTGGATGGCCACTCACGGGCGTCCCAGTTCCTAAGTAGTGAGACGCCTCGACGCGAGGTACCGCATCGCCCCGTTCTCCTAAGGACCGGCGGCCCGGCTGGTCTCGTAAGTCAGTCCGAAACTCGGGTGCCGTATCGGGGGAGGGGCGCCTACTTGTGACACGGGAAGCGCTGGTCGGTCGGTTACGGCTCGGGGTCGGCTCGGAGCCGTGAGAACAGCACCATGTCATGCCAGCTGCCGAGGCGCCACTGCGCGCCCCGCAGGACTCCTTCGCGGGTGAATCCAGCCTTGCCCAGTGCCCGCTGCTCAGGCAGGTTGGTCACGTCGGTGGAAGCTTCGCCCCGGTTGACCGGCGTGTGCAGAAAGATCAGCCGGACGAGCTCCCGCTGGGCCCAGGTGCCTACCCCTCGCCCGCGCGCCGTCGGAAGCAGCCCGATGCCGATGCTGAAGGTCCGGGAACCTTCGCCGGGGCCGTGGGTGGGCCGGTACCAGCTCATATCGCCGAGCACGACCTCGCCTTCGACGACGACGAGCGCCCCGGGTTCGGCCCACTGGCTGGCCGGCGGTGGCCGCAGCGGGCTCTTGACACCGAACTGTTCGAACTCCGAGTCCACCCGAGCCAGCAGCCGCACGTCCTGGGCGGTGAACGCCCGCAACGACAAGTCCGCCACGGCGTGCACGCTAGCCGGCCGGCGCGGTCTGGCTGGCATCACCGCTCGTCCCCAGCGGCGGGACAAGAGCGAGGCCGTGGTAGGTCTGGCGGGTGTTTCGAGCTGTCATCTTCGACTGGCGCGGCACGCTGGTGACGACGCTTCCGCTCATCCTCCCGCGCCGGCACGTCCGGCGCGGCCCAGCGCCCGGTACACCGTGGAGCGCGTGACCGAGAACAGTTCCTCGAGCTCGCCGACGGTGTGCTCACCCGCCCCGTGCAGTGCCGCGAGGGGCTTCCTGCCTGGGGCTGAGCTTGGGCTGCTTGCCGCGCAGCCGGCCCTTGGCCTTGGCCTTGGCGACCTTCATGCCTTCGCGGGTCGGCTTCCGGCACGCGCAGGAGCCTGGAGATGGCTTTGCGCCAGGATGGAGGATGCTCTGTAGGTCATGACAGTCAGCAGCGTGCGCCGCATCGGGGTCGTGCTCTTTCGCGAGGTGGAGGAGCTGGACGCGATCGGCCCGTGGGAGGTGTTGTCCTTCTGGAGCCAGCACTGGCCCGAGGACGGCTTTGTGGTCACGACGCTGTCTCGTGGCGGCGGACTGGTGCAGTGCGCCAAGGGGCTGGTGATTCAGGCGGAACACTCCTACGCGGATGCGCCGCCGCTGGACGTGCTTGTCTATCCCGGTGGACAGGGCACCCGGGCGCAGTTGACCGACGAGCAGCAGCTGGACTGGGTTCGTCGGCAAAAAGAGGACGTTCCTTTGTTGACCAGCGTCTGCACCGGCTCGCTGGTCTTTGCTGCTGCTGGCCTGCTCGCCCACCGTCCGGCGACTACGCACTGGCGTTCGTTAGACAAGCTTGCTGAGCTGGACCCGACGATCGACGTTCGCCGTGACGGTCGGTTCGTCGACGACGGCGACATCATCACCTCGGCGGGTGTTTCGGCTGGGATCGACATGGCCCTGCACCTGGTGGTTCGGCTGGCTGGCGAGGACAGGGCGCGGCAGGTGCGCCGTGGCATCCAGTATGACCCGGCTCCGCCGGTGTAGCAGGTATCAGTCAGCGACGTCGCGCTGACCCGGGGACCCCGTACGGCGATCGTCTGCGATACATGATCACGTCGGCGCCGAGCGGCCCGCACGGCGTCCGGTAGTCCTTCGGCTGCCGGGATGCCCCCAGGCGGCGGACGGACCGGCGCTCAGGTCGTCGTGACCAACGGGAGCGGGTTGGACATGCGCACCCGTGCTGGGCGGGCTCAGCGTTCGGTGAGGCGAGCTTGGCGCCGAGGGCGACGAAGGAGACTCCGAAGGCGCGGCGCAGTCGGTCGACGATCCCCGGCCGGTCGAGGAGCCGGGTGCGGACCGAGGCGGCGAACACCCCGTAGAGCGCGAAGACCACCAACGTCATCGCCATGAACACGGCGCTGAGCGCAAGCATCCGCGGGACCGGTGAACCGGCATCGACGGGCACGAACTGCGGGAGGAAGGCGAAGAAGAAGATCGTCAGCTTGGGATTGAGCAGGTTCATCAGCACCGCCGAGGTCACAATCTGCCGGGCCGACCGCGGCGGCAGGCCCTGGCTCACGACCAGCGCGCTCTTGTCCCGCCAGGTCGCCCAGGCCATGTACAGCAAGTAGGCCCCCCCTAGGACCTTCACCACCTCGAACGCCAAGCCGCTCGCCCGCAGCAGCGCAGCAGTGCCGGTGATCGCCGCAGCAAGGTGCGGCACGATGCCCAGCGTGCAGCCGACAGCGGCGATCACGCTGGCACGGGTGCCGCGTGAGAGCCCAGCTCCGATCGTGTAGAGCGCCCCAGTGCCGGGCGTAGCCACGATGACCAGCGAGGTCAGCAGGAACGCAAGGCTCATGGGGCTCCTCGTGTCGGTGGGCGCGCGACCGTACCGGCTTGCACTAGGCGGCACCGCTGATGCCCCGATAGGCGTCCGTCCCAGCAGCCGATCGGCTACCGGAACGGCCGCCCTGGCATGCAGTCGGGGCCCCTCGACCCCGTTCGCAGGCTGAGGCCTCCCTCCACCCCGAAGTGCCACCGCATAGTTGCCGACGGCCTCGTCGCCGTGCGATGCTAAGCGCGCTTACCATTCTCTCTTCCTAAGGAGTTGCTCCGTGTGGACGACCGAGCACACCGCCACCACCGACCTCGACCCGGCCGCGATCTGGGCCGCGTTGCGGGACCTACACAGCGGCGTTCCGCTGGGCGAGCACAGCGACCGGTTCGAGCTGCACGGTTCCTTCGCGGTCGGCACCGAGGTGTCGGTGACTCCGCAGGGGCAGGACACGATGCGCTCAGTGATCACCGAGCTTGACGAGGGACGGAGCTACGCGGACAGCACCCAGTTCGGTGACCTGACGTTGCTGTTCCGGCACACCCTCACCGCGCTGCCGGACGGTACGCGCGTCACCCACCAGCTAGAGATCCACGGGCCCAAGGCCGACGAGGTCGGCCCGACGCTAGGCCCCGCCATCAGCAGTGACTTTCCGGTCACCATGGACGAGTTGCTCAAGGCGGCCCGTGCCCGGTCCTCGAGCACCGTCAGGACCTGAGCACACCGGCATCATGAGCAGGGCGCTGCGCAGCGAATTCCACGACGCCGACCACAGCCCCGGCCTGCTCCTGTGGCAGGTCACCAACACCTGGCAGGCCGCCCAACGCGCCGCGCTACGCCCCTTCGACCTCACACATGTGCAGTTCGTCCTGCTCGCCACGCTCGCCTGGCACCAGGACGACCAGCCGCTCACCCAGCGGCATCTTGCCCAGAACGCCCGGGCCGACCCGATGATGACCTCCCAGGTGCTGCGGAGTCTCGAAGCCAAGGGGCTCGTCGAACGCCAACCACATCCCACTGACGCCCGAGCGCGGGCTCTGACCGCGACCTCAGCAGGCCTGGACCTGGCCAACGCCGCCAACCAGGCCGTCGAAGGCGTGGACCGGGACCACTTCGCCGCACTCGGAAAGGACCTTCCCGCCTTCGCCGACATGCTCGCGCGGCTCGCACCGAGCCGAACGTGAAGCGCGGTGTCTCGGGGCTCCACGCACCCTGTCACCTGGTCACACGAAGCCGTCCGATAGCTGATCGTCAACTGGGACCACTCGAGGTTGCCTGGCTCTGCCGAGTCGAGGCATCGGCCAAGGCTCGGGCGGCTGCGTCGGCCACCGCCCGGTGCACGGCGAGATCGGTGTCCGGCACATTGGGGTCGAGCAGGCCCGGGCCGCCCCGGAGCCCGTCGCCGTCCCTGTGCGGAGCCAGGTTGAAGTGCAGATGCGGAGTGCGTTCCCCGAAGACGTAGACGTAGGTCAGCTCGGCGCCCGCCGCCTCGGCGGGGTGTTCCACTACTTAGCCTCGATCCACCGACGATCTTGTGGATGAAAGATCGTTCGGTGTGAGGCGCGGATCGTCGGTTCGGGACGCGGTTGAGTACCCGACCTGCTCGTCGGGGTTCTCCTTCTCCGGGTAGGGGCGCGTCGCCGGGGTCAGGTCGTGCTGGCCGCGGGTGGTCCGCAGACGCGGGTGAACAGTTCGGTCCAGGCGGTCTGCCAGGGCCAGCCGGTCGGCAGGTGCCGGACGAGCCGTCGGGCCGAGGAAGCGATCCGAGCTGGGACGTGCACGAGCTGGCGCCCGAATCGTGCCGGTGGTCGCCGTGGCGTGCCGGCCTCCGGTGAGGGTGCCGGCACGATCCGCAGCCAGCTCATCACCGTCCCTGGCCGCCTGGCCCGCTCCGCACGCCGGCTGACCCTGCACCTGCCGGCCGGCTGGGCCTGGCACAAGGCGTGGCAGCAGCTCGCCACCGGGGCCAACAGCCCACCGCTACACCTAGCCGACCCACCCGTCAGACAGGACCAACCGGAGAACATGCAGACTGACCAGTCGGCGCCGTCCGGCCACCCCGCACGCCATGATGCAGCCGGCAGCACAACCACACCCTCAACATGATCACCGGAGGTCGGAGGATCCTGGGCAAAGCCCGCGACGCAGGTCCTACTGCATCTACAGCACGGCCCTCCAATCGGGCTCTTCGCGGTGAAAGGTGATTGATCTTGGTGGGCGTGTCGTAGCGGGCTGTGAGGCTCGCGGCCTCCTCACTGTGGTCGGTGTCGAATCACCCAGCCCCGGAGGGCCGCGAGCATGGAGCAGGCTACGTCGCTGTTGTACGACCTGGACGGATTCACCGTTGCTGGGGTCACCGTCAACCCGTTGGGATCCGGGTGCTGGTCCTGGAGTGTGTGCAGGTGCAGGGCTGCCCGGACTGCGGGACGGTCACCGACCGGGTGCACTCCCGGCGGATGATGGCTGTGCGGGATCTGCCGTTCGGGCGGCCGTGGCTGGTGCGCTGGGACAAGCGCCGGCTGTTCTGCGACGTGCGCCGGCTGTTCTGCGACGTGCGCCGCTGCCCGCGACGCACGTTCGTCGAACGCAGCACGCAGATGGGGCCGCGGCAGCGGCTGACCGGCCGGCTACGACCTGCGCTCGAGCGAGCGGTGTCAGCCTCGGGGCGGGCCGCCAGTGACGTCGCCCGCGAGTACGCGGTGTCGTGGTGGAGCGTCAACCACGCGCTGGTCGTCGTTGCGGCCGGGGTCTGCGGCCCGGCGCCGGCCGGGGTGCGGATGCTAGGGGTCGATGAGACCCGGGCCAGGTCAGTGCGTTGGCTGCTGTCGGAGGCGGGGTGGCGCCGGTCCGACCCGTGGATGACCAGCTTCGTCGACCTCGACCCGACCCATCCCGGTGGGCTGCTCGGCCTGGCACCGGGCCGGTCGGGAGCATCGGTCCGCGGCTGGCTGGGGTTGCAGAGCCAGGCGTTCCGGGACGGGATCGAGGTCGTCGCGATCGACCCGTCGGCACCGTTCGCCCGGGCGTTGCGTGAACTGCTGCCGAACGCGGGCGATGGTCGTGGACCACTGGCACCTGCATCGCCTGGCCAATCTGATGCTCACCGAGGTGCGGCAGCGGGTCACCCGCGACCAGCTTGGTCACCGGGGCCGCAACGCCGACGATGTGTGGGCCTACCGCCGGCTGCTGCTGCGCGCAGGTGAGCGGCTCTCCGCGCGACAGAAGCGGCGGCTGCATCACACCTTCCGTCATCACGACCCCACCCGCGAGATCATTGACGCCTGGGCCGGCAGACAGGAGCTGCTGCGTCACCTGCTCGCGCAGATCGACGGCGGCGCCCGTCCTTATGAGATCCGCGAACGCCTTGACCTGTTCTACAGCCACGCCGCCCGCGCCGGCATCAGCGAGCTGACCCGGCTCGCGACCACCATCGAGACCTGGTGGCCCGCGGTCGAGGCGTTCCTGCAGCTGCGGGTCACCAACGCCCGGACCGAGGGCTACAACACCAACATCAAACTCATCAAGCGAACCGCCCGCGGGTTTCGCAGCCAGGCCAACTACCAACGCCGTATTCTGCTCGCCAACGCGGCAGCCGCCGCGTGACCAACCCTCTCGGAACCGTCAAGTTCACGCTTCACCGCGAAGAGCCTCCAATCGGGCGTCACCTCCGCCCCGGTTCTGCGCCGCCGCGCGCCTAGCAATGCACGCCGAGAGCGCCTGGAGCTCTACAGTCATTCGAACAGTTGTTCGGCACACGGGAGAGAGATGAATACAGCAAGCGCCTCAAGCTGGCAGCGCGCAAGAACACACGCGAGCGTAGCCCGTCAGATCAAAGATCAGCGACGCAGCTACGCCCGAGCCGTGCTGCGTGCCTTGGCCCGCACTCAGCAAGACCGGCCCGCCGCGCAGGTTCAACGCGTCTTGCGCGAGACACTCACCCCGCTGGGGGTGCGCCTGCCGGCCGCTACCCTGCAGCAACTCGCCTCCGACATCGCAGCTGGGCGACCCGTCGAACTGACCTAGCGGCCAGCGCCGTCAGGAGGAATGACTAGCACGACTTCGACTTACTCGACAGGCAACCGGACAGCGCTGGACCCGACTACCAGCAGATTGCGTACGGGTACCGGCGGATACGCAGGGGGACCGCTAGCGGCGCTCCCAGAGCTACTTGAGCGTCAAAAAACTTTGCGATCTTCTTCAGCATCGCGCCTCCTCGACAGGTCAACGGCGGTACGCCCGGCGGCAGGTGGAGGAAGGGGAGAGCGTGTGCGTGTCTCCTTACGCGCTCTCAGGTGCTTGCGTCCCCGCCGGGCGTCCGCCTGCGGCTGCCCCGCCCGCCGGTCGGAGCCACCTGTGTGGATCACTCCAGTCGCGTTCAAGCCGCACCAGCTGAGTGCAGTGTCGTTCCATGGACGAGAAATGGACGAACCGGCCGGTAACTTGGGCCCCAACTAAGGATCACGCCACTGACGTGCGACTTCGCGGTGGGCCGTCGGGGGATCGAACCCCGAACCCGCGGATTAAAAGGGAGTACGTCTCCCGTCCGGCGCCGTCCGCCTAGTACCGGCCAGGCCCGTGACGTGCGGGTTCGTCACGACAGGTTGTCCGCCCAGTGCCATTCCGTCCGGGTAGTTGCGTGGCGGCTGCTAGCAAACGGTGAGCAAATGCGCCGGCCCGGACGGTCCCGCAAGACGCGGTGGATGGTGCGCCGTGGCTGACCACCTCACCCTCCTCGACAGCGGGACAGACCCTGCTGGCGACGTTGTAGCACCTGGCGCCGACCCCCACCAGAGGGCCACCGCCGAGCTGGCGGTCGAGCAGCGCTTCGCCGTCGTCCCCGAATGGATGCTCGACTCCACCGTCTCCGACACCGCCTTCCGCCTCTACGCGATCCTCGCCCGCTACGGCAACACCTCAGGGGTCCGGATGCCCGGCCGGGCACTGCTCGCCCGCCGGCTGCACCGCTCCGTCGACACCGTCGACCGAGCCCTCAAAGAACTCACCGCCGCCGGCATCCTGTCCATCGAACGCCGCTCCCACGACGGGCGCAACCTCACCAACCGCTACCACCTCCGCACCCACGACCCCGACGGCGCGCCCGGCAGCTCGGCCGAAGGGGATAGCCGCAGCTTTGCGGCCACCCCCACCGCGAACCTGCAGGCCCAGGACACCGGCAACCGCCCTGGTGGCCGCACCGTTGCGGCTGTCCCCCGCCGCAGCAGTGCGGCCAGGGTGGCCGCAGCGCTGCGGCCCAACCCAGACGTTCCTACCGAGACACCACCTCCACCCACCACACCCGCGCCTGCGTGCGCACCGCCGGCTGCCACCGGTCCCACGACCGGCAGGACGGAGGAGGAGGACCCTAGACTCGGCCCGAACAGACCAAGCCGGACCGTCAACGACCCAGTCGACGGATGCTCCGTCGGCGACCTGGCGGCCCTGGCCGCCACGGTGCAGGGCCTGCGCCGCGACCTCGGCCGGCCCTCGGTCCGCTGGTCCGCCCCCTGCCTGGCCACCGCCATCGACTTCGCCACCAAGGTCCGTGGCTGGCCTGCCCAGCACGCCCGGCATGCCCTGCTCCTCATCGCCGCCGATCCCCAGACCCGCAGTCCTATGCGCCTGGCCGAAGCCGGACCCTGGTGGGACCACGCACAACAACCCCGCCTCGCCAGAACCCCCCACGAACAAGCCGAGCTTGACGGCCTCGAAGCCACCCTCGCCGACGCCGACGACCGCGCCCAGCTCCAACACCACGCCCGCCAGCAGCTCACCACCGAAGGCGAGCCCGTCACCAGACTGACCGTCGCCCGACGAGCCGCACGACTCCTCGAGAAGCAGGTCCGTTCCGTCGGACCAGCCCTACCTTGGCCCCCTCAGAAGCCCCTCCCGAGCACGGGAATCGCCGGTGAGGCCGGAGTCCGTCGCCAGTCGGCTGAGCCAATCGCCCGCTTCGACAGAACGTGACCGCCTCGGACCAACGAACCGAACCGGCCAGATTGGCGCAGCGCTGCTGCACGCATGTCACTCCCAGGGCCGACGTGGGCCTGTTTCCGGCGGTCAAAAGCGTCTGGTGCCGGATACGCCGGTGAAATAGTTTCTCCCTCACGGACTCGCATAAATGCGTGCCTCCACCGCCTGCCAATTGGCCTCAGCGCCCGGCGCGGGGGTGAAGGTGCGTACGTCCTGTGTCTCGCGCAGCATTCGGCGCATGTCGCGGAGGCCGCCATCGAGCGCCCCTCCAGCACGGGCCTGCACCAGCGCATTGCCGAGCGCCGCAGCCTCTACCGGCCCCGCGAGGACGGGCAGCCCGCAGGCGTCGGCGGTCAGTTGGCATAGCAGTGCGTTGCGTGCTCCTCCCCCGACTAGGTGAATGACGTCGACGTCCCGTCCGGACAACTCCGCTGCCCGCCGCACGGCGCGCCGGAAGGCCAACGCGAGGCTGTCGAGGATGCAGCGCACGGTCTCGGCCTGGCTCTGCGGCGGAGTCTGACTGGTATCGGTGCAGGCTCGCGCAATCCGGGCCGGCATGTCGCCAGGGGGGAGGAAGCGCGCGTCGTCGGGGTCGACGACAGCGGGAAAGCCGTGCACCTGCCCCGCCGCGGCGAGCAACCCGGCCAGGTCGGTCGGCAGGCCGGAGGCCGCCCAGGTGCGCAGCGATTCCTGCAGCAACCACAGCCCCATCACGTTGCGCAAGTAGCGCACCGTACCGTCGACGCCGAGCTCATTGGTGAACCCAGCCCGCCGGCTGGCTTCGGTAAGCACCGGCCCTGCCAACTCCAGGCCCACGAGCGACCAGGTGCCGCATGAAATGTAGGCGAACCGCTCCTCCTCGGCCGGGACTCCGACCACGGCAGAGGCCGTGTCGTGCGAGCCGACCGCCGTGACGGGCACCGGGCCCGCGAGACCGGTCTCCAACAGAACGTCGGGCAGCAGCTCGCCCAGCTGCTCACCCGGCTGCCGCAGAGGCGGGAACAGCGACCGGGGCAGGTCGAGGCGATCGACCAGTTCGGTGCACCACGCGCCGGTGGTGGCGTTGAGCAGACCGGTCGTCGAGGCGTTGGTGACCTCGGCGCCGACCGCACCGGTGAGCCAGTGGGTGAGCAGGTCGGGGACCAGCAGCACGGTGCGTGCCGCAGCGAACTGTGCGGTGCCCCGAGCGGCCGCAAGTTGGAAGATGGTGTTGAACGGCAGGTGCTGCAGCCCGTTGACCCGGTACAGCTGTTCCGGCGGTACGACCGCATGCACGGCGGGGACCCCGGCCGCGTGTCGGGCGTCGCGGTAGTGCACCGGGTTGCCCAGCAGCGCGCCGTCGTCGTCGAGCAGCCCTACGTCGACCGCCCAGCTGTCGATGCCGATTCCGTCAATGTGGCCGGCCTCGCGGCCGGCGGCGCGCAGGCCGTCGAGCACGCCGGCGTGGAGCGCGAGGACGTCCCAGTGCAAGGTGCCGGAGGTCCGCACCGGCCGGTTGGGGAAGCGGTGAACCTCCTGCAGGTTCAGCCGCCCGGGGCCGACCCGCGCGGTCATGACCCGCCCGCTGGAGGCGCCCAGGTCGACGGCCGCGAGGGACAGCTCCCGGCTCACCGGAGGAAGGCCGCTGCGACGCCCGAGTCGACTGGGACGTGCAGGCCCGTCGTCCGGGTCAGGTCGCCCCCGGTGAGGGCGAAGACGGCGTCGGCGACGTGGTCGGGTAGCACCTCGCGCTTGAGCAGGGTGCGCTGGGCGTAGAACTCGCCGAGCTTGTCCTCCGGAACCCCGTAGACGGCGGCGCGCGAGGCGCCCCAGCCGCCGGCGAAGATGCCCGAGCCGCGGACGACGCCGTCGGGGTTGATCCCGTTGACCCGGATCTGGTGCGGGCCGAGCTCGGCGGCCAGCAGCCGCACCTGGTGCGCCTGGTCGGCTTTAGTGGCGCCGTACGCGATGTTGTTCGAACCCGCAAAGAGCGAGTTCTTGCTGGAGATGTAGACGATGTCGCCGCCCATCCCCTGCTCCATCATGATCCGGGCGGCCTCGCGGGAGACCAGGAAGCTGCCCTTGGCCATGACGTCGTGCTGCAGGTCCCAGTCGGCCTCCGTCGTCTCCAGGAGCGGCTTTGAGATCGACAGACCGGCGTTGTTGACCACCAGGTCGACCCCGCCGAAGGCCAGGCAAGCCTTGCGGAACGCTGCGGCGACCGTTTCGGCGTCGCTGACGTCGGCGGCCGCGCCAACCGCGACGTCGGCGTTCCCGATTTCCTCCGCAGCAGCCTGCGCCTTGGCCAGGTCGAGGTCGGCGACGACGACGCAGGCGCCCTCTGCGGCCAGCCGGTGCGCAATGGCCTTGCCGATTCCGCTGGCCGCACCGGTCACCAGCGCGATGCGCGCGGCCAGCGGCCTGGGCTTGGGCATGCGCTGGAGCTTGGCCTCTTCCAGCGACCAGTACTCGATGCGGAACTTCTCGCTCTCAGCGATCGGCGCGTAGGTGGAGACCGCCTCGGCACCCCGCATGACGTTGATGGCGTTGACGTAGAACTCGCCGGCCACGCGGGCGGTCTGCTTGTTCGCGCCGAAGCTGAACATGCCGACCCCGGGCACCAGCACGATCGCCGGGTCCGCGCCGCGCATCGGCGGGCTGTGCGGGGCGGCGTGCCGGCAGTAGTAGGCGACGTAATCGGCGCGGTACTCCTGGTGCAGCTCCTTCAAACGTGCGACGACGGCCTCCAAAGGCGCATCCGCCGGCAGGTCGAGCAGCATTGGCCTCACCTTGGTGCGCAGGAAGTGGTCCGGGCACGAGGTGCCCAGGGCCGCTAGTCGCGGGTGCTCGCTGGCTGCCAGGAAGTCCAGGACGGCGTCGGAGTCGTTGAAGTGCCCGACCTGCGGCGTGTCAGTGCTGGCCAGGCCACGAACTAGTGGGGCGAGGGCGGCGGCGCGGTGCCGCCGCTCAGCCTCCGGCAGGGCCTGGTAGCCGGGCAGTGGCACCCCGAAGGGCTCGGGCGTGCCGCGCTCGGCGAGGAACCGCTCCGCCGTCCGGATGATCTGCAAGGAGTTGGCTTCACAGTGCTCGCTGGTCGCGCCCCAGGCGGTGACGCCGTGGCCGCCGAGGATGCAGCCAATGGCCTGCGGGTTCTTCTCCGCGATGGCGGCGATGTCCAAGCCGAGCTGGAAGCCCGGACGGCGCCACGGCACCCAGACGACGAGGTCGCCGAAACACTCGCGGGTCAGCGCCTCGCCGTCGGCCGCGGTTGCCAAGGCGATGCCGGAATCGGGGTGCAAGTGGTCGACGTGGGCAGCAGTGACCAGCCCGTGCATGGCGGTGTCGATGGATGGCGCTGCCCCGCCTCGGCCGTGCAAGCAGAAGTCGAACGCGGCGACCATCTCGTCCTCGCGCTCGACCCCGGGGTAGACGTCGACCAGCGAGCGCAGCCGGTCCAGCCGCAACACGGCCAGCCCGCCCTCCGTCAGGGTGCCGAGGTCACCGCCGGAGCCCTTGACCCAGAGTAGGTCGACCGGATGACCGGTGACGGGATCGGTTTCCGTGCCCTTCGCGGAGGTGTTGCCGCCGGCGTAGTTCGTGTTGCGCGGATCGGCGCCCAGCTGGTTGGAGCGCGCAATGAGTTCGCTAACCACGGTATTGCTCACGTCGTCGTCCTTCTGGGTCGAGAGAGGAACTGGTATCGGCGCCGAATCCGGGCTGTTCGTGCCAAGACCGGCAAGCGGGAGGAGGTCAGGCGCCCCAGCCGGCCTGCTGGCCGCCGACGCGCTCGCCGGCGATGTACTCCTGGTAGCCGGATCGCAGGTAGGCGGCGTAGGGGTCGGCGTCCAGCGACTGGGACTCGCGCAGCTCGGCCAGCAGCGGGCGGACGTCACTGTTGTACGCGTCCATGAGGACGCCATTGGCGCCGAGCACGTCCCCGGCGACCTGCGCCCCGCGCAGGGCCTCGCGGTCGACCAGCAGTGCCTTGGCGGTAGCCTCCTGCACGTTCATCACCGAACGGATCTGGCCGGGGATCTTCGGCTCGATGTTGTGACACTGGTCGAGCATGAAGTTGACGCCGGACGTCGGGGCGAGGGCGTCGTTCCCGACGATCTCGTTCATAATCCGGAACAGTTGGAACGGGTCTGCCGAGCCCACGATCAGGTCGTCGTCGGCGTAGTTGCGGGAGTTGAAATCGAAGGCGCCCAGCCGGCCGGCCCTCAGCAGCTGCATGACGATGAACTCGATGTTGGTGCCTGGCGCATGGTGGCCTGTGTCCAGCACGACCTGCGCACGCTCCCCAAGTGCCAGACAGTGCAGCAGCGAGGTGCCCCAGTCGGGGATGTCAGTGGCGTAGAAGTACGGCTCGAAGAACTTGTACTCGATGAGCAGCCGATGATCGGGGTCCAGTTGCGCGTAGACCTCCTTCAGTGACTCCGACAACCGGTCCTGGCGTGCTCGCAGGTCGTCCTGGCCGGCGTAGTTCGTCCCGTCGGGCAGCCACAGCTTCAGGCCGGTCGAACCGGTCGCCCGCATGACGTCCACGCACTCGGCGTGGTGCGCGATCGCCTTCCTGCGCACCGCCGGATCGGGGTGGGTCAGCGAACCGAGCCGGTAGTCGTCGTCCTGGAAGAGGTTGGAGTTTATCGCGCCGATCACGAGGCCGAGGTCGGCGGCGTGGGCGGCGAGCTTGCCGTAGTCGTCCACCTGGTCCCATGGAATGTGCAGGGACACCCGCGGCGCGACGCCAGTGTACCGGTGTACCTGGGCAGCGTCCTCGAGCTTCTCGAAGGGGTCGCGGGCGACGCCGCGCTGGCCGAAGACCTTGAACCGAGTGCCTGAGTTGCCGAACCCCCAAGATGGGAGCTCAATCGTCTGCCTGCCCAGGGCGGCGAGGGTGACGTTCGTGTCAGCCATGATGGGAAACCTGCTCTCAGACGGTGCGGGACGTGCTCGTGGGTGGGGACGGCAGCGCGCGGTCAGGAGCCGCCGGGACGGGGGTCGGCCGGCCGAGCGAGCTGGTCCTCGAGGTGGAAGATTTCGGGAAGTAACTGAAACCCCTCGTCGGGTCGCCGCCCGTCCAGCCCGATGAAGAAGCGTTCCATGTCGGCCTGCCAGCGCGTGTTCACATCCGTCGCCACCATGGCTGCCTCAGCCGCGGCCAGGTCCTCGGCTTGTACGTAGCCAACGAGCAGGCCGTCTCCGCGGGCGAAGATGGAGTAGTTGCGCCAGCCGCTGTCGGCGAGGGCACGAAGCATCTCCGGCCACACATGGCGGTGCCGCTCGACGTACTCCTCGAGCAGCTCCGGCCGGACCTGCAGCAGGAAGCAGTAGCGAGGCACGGTTCCCCCTCGGGTGCCGCGCCACAGGGAGCGGGCCGGGCGACCGCCCGGTCCGCTCCCTGCAGCGTCAGAAGGTGAACTGGTCGATGTTCGAGGCGTTGAACACGGTGGGCGGCCCGAGAACGACAGAGAACGCACCGCCGTCCCCGGCCTTGATCGTGTAGCTGCCGAGCCGGCCCGCCTTGAAAGTCGCCCCGTCCTTCAGGGACGCGGTCCCCGAGGCCAGGTTCGCAGCCGCGTAACCGGCCAGGTACCCGAGGTTGCTCGGGTTCCACAGCTCGAAACCCTTGACTGTGCCGTCCTTCACGTAGGACCGCATCTGAGAGGGCAGTCCCAGGCCGGTGAGCGTGATCCGCTTGGCAACGTCCTTGTGCGTGTCGAAGTACTGCGCGGCGGTGGAGATGCCGACCGTGGTGGGCGAGATGATGCCCTTCAGGTTCGGGTAGGCCGACAGCAGTCCCTGCAGGACGGTCAGCGAGGTCGCTGGGTCGTCATTGCCGTAGACGGTCGTGACCAGATGCAGGTTCGGGTACTTAGCTGCAATCTGCTTTTTCATCGCCGCAATCCAGGAGTTCTGGTTGGTCGCGCTCGCCGCCGCGGACAGGATCGCGACGTCGCCGGAGTCCGTGCCCATCTGCTTGACCAGCAGGTCGATCTCCGAGGTGCCGATCTGCTGGGTGTCGGCCTGGTTGATGAACAGGTGGTTCGCGCAGGTGACGTCCGAGTCGAAGGCGACGACCTTGATCCCGGCGGCCTGGGCCTGCTGGAGCGACGGGCAAAGGGCCGAGGGGTCGTTGCCGGCGACGACGATCCCGGCGGCGTGCGCCTGGATCGCCGCCTGGACCGACGGGATCTGCGCCGCAGCGGTGTCGGCGGTGCCGCTGCTGACCACGACCTTGCCGCCGAGCTCCTTTAGCGCGTCCTGGCCGCCCTTGTCCGCGAGGACCTCATAGGGGTTCTGGGTGTCCTTGGGAATGTAGTAGACGGTCTGGCTCTTCTTGACGGCGGTACCGCTGGCCGGCGAGGACGAACTGCTCCCCGAACCCCCGCCGCACGCAGCCAAGGCGGTGGCAGTGACGGCCACCCCGGTGAGGACGGATAGCCGCCGGCTGGTCCTGCGAAATCGCATCATTGCTTGTTTCCCTCCAGTGATGGGTAGTGCAACGGGCTGCCGGTGCAGGCAGGTCGATCCGGTCGGCTGCACGCAGCCGCCGGAGCCGGTCAGGTTCCGCGCCGGGCACGGGCGCGAAGGCGACGGACGGTCTCCGCGCTGTTGGGGACGACGACGCTGACCAGCAGCAGGGTGCCGGTGACGATGTTCTGCACCTCGGCGGACACATGCATCTGGGTCAGCGCCTGCTGGAGCGCGCCGACGATCAGCACCGACAGGACGACGCCGACGACGGTGCCGCGGCCGCCGAAGATGGACACGCCGCCGAAGAGCACGATCGCAACCACGGTGAGCTCCAGGCCGCTGCCCGCGCTGTAGCTGGCCGAGGAGTTTTTCAGTGTGAACAAGATGCCGGCGAAGGCGCAGACGAACCCCGAGAGTACGTAGAGCCAGAAAGTGATCCGCCGTACGCGGATACCGGCGAACTGCGCCGCTTCGGGCTGCAGGCCCATCGCGACTAGCGCACGACCGAGCGGGGTGGCGTGCAGGACGACACCGCAGGCGACCGCCAGAACCAGGAAAATCCCGAACGACCAGGCAATCTCCGTGCCGGCGATCGGCAGCACGCCGAGGTCGGCCAGCCTGGTTGGGAAGGTCCGCGAGGTCGGATTCGGCAAGATGACCTCCGCCAAACCGCGGAAGAGCGTCAGACCACCGATGGTCACCGCGATCGACGGCAGGCCCAGGCGGGCGACGAGCAAACCCATGAGCGCCCCGCCTAGGACGCCCACCACGAGGGCCGCCAGCACGGCCAGCCCGATCGGCGCGCCCTTCTGGTACATCGACCCCATCACCGCACCGGACAGCCCGAGCATCGAGGCAACCGAGAGGTCGATTTCACCGACCATCACGATCAGGAGCAGGGGCAGCGCCATGATGGCGATCTCGCCCATGTTGAGCCCAGTGAAAAAGAACGTCGTGCTGGACAGGAAGGTGCTCGACTGCACCGACCCGAAGACGAGGACGGCGACGAGCACCAGCACGAGTGCGGTCTCCCACCGCAGAGCTCCTCGCCAGGCTGACTGGCGGCTCGTTTCTACGCCGGTGAAGGCCGGGCCCGCCGGAGTGGTACCCGACGGTCGGGTGGCTGTCTCAGACATCGCGGTGCGCCCCCTCGGCGGACGTCAGGCTCCGGGCCACCCGCAGGGACAGCCAGCGGTCGAATGCGATCGCGCCCAACAGCAGGGCCCCGGCGATGGCGTCGGTCCAGAAGGCCGAGACCCGGCTGGACACGAGCCCCTGGTTGATCGTGTTGAGCAGGAGGGCGGCCAGGGAGGCACCAAACACCGTGCCGCTGCCGCCGAAGATCGCCACCCCGCCGACGACGACGGCCGAGACGACGAGCAGCTCGTAGCCGGTGCCCGCGGTCACGTCCACCTGGCCGTGCAGGGCGAGGAACAGCGCGCCGGCGAGCCCGGCCAGTGAGCCGCTAATCAGGAAGGCGCTGAAGACCCGGCGTCCCGTCGGGATACCGGCCAGGGCCGCCGCCTCCGGGTTGGAGCCGATGGCGTAGAGGTCGCGCGCCGACCGGTAGGACCGCATGCCGTATCCGACGACGGCGACGACGACGGCGACGAGAAGGAATAGCCACGGGACGCCGAGGACGGTTTGGTAGCCGATTGCCTGGAAGCCCTTGGGGATGGCACCGGGGTCGATGGTGACCCCGTGGACGATGAGCCCGTCGATACCGCGGATGATGTAGAGCCCGGCGAGTGTGACCACCAGGCTGGGGACGCGGAGCACCGTCACGACCAGCCCGTTGAGGGCGCCGACCACCGCGCCGACGAGCAGACCGATGACGAAGCCCAGGAGCACGGGAGTGGAGGGATGGGCGCGGAAGGTCATGCCCACGACGTAGGCCGAGATCCCCACGACCGAGCCGACCGACAGGTCGACGTTTCGCGTGACAATCACCAGCGTCTCGCCGACGCTCAGCAGGGCGATGATCGCCGCGCCGGTGAGCAGCTGCTGAACACTGTGGGTGCCAGCAAACGAGCCATTTTTGCCCGTTGCTGCGATGAACACCAGGGCGATCAGCAGGATGATCCCGAGCTCGCGTACCCGGAGCAACGAGCTCGTGCGCGACGCGCGGGGCGTGGTCGGCTGGTCGGCCGGCGTCGAGGTCACCATGGTGCTCATGCCGCCACCTCTGCGGGGACGCCGGAGGCGGCGCGCATGATCGCGTCCTCGGTGGCCTCGACGCGCTCAAGGCGGGCGGTCATGCGGCCCTCGTGCAGCACCAGGACCCGGTCGGCCATCCCGAGCACTTCGGGCAGCTCCGAAGAGATCATTAGCACCGCCGACCCCCGGGCGACGAGCCCGTCGATGAGGCGGTGAACTTCCGCTTTGGTCCCGACATCAATGCCGCGGGTGGGCTCGTCGATGATCAGCAGCGCCGGGTGCCGGGCCAGCCATTTGCCCAGGACGACCTTCTGCTGGTTGCCGCCGGAGAGCGTCGAGACCGGATTGCTCAGCCGACCGAACTTCAGCTGCAGCTGGTTGGCCCAGTCCAAGGCGAGCCCCCGCTCAGCCGACCGCCGGATGAGCCCCAACTTGCGCAACCGCCCGAGGGAGGCGAGCGCGACGTTCTGGTCGATGCCCATGTCCATCACCAGTCCCTGCTGCCGGCGGTCCTCGGGCACGAGGGCGATCCCCGCGCGCATGGCTGCCTGCGGCGAGCCGGGCGGCAGCGCCGTGCCCTGCATCCGCACCGTCCCGCCTGTGCTTCGGTCGATCCCGAACACAGCACGAGCGACCTCGCTGCGCCCGGCTCCCACCAGACCCGCGAGCGCGACGATCTCGCCGCGCCGGACGGTGAAGGAGATGTCAGAGAAGGCGCCCTCGCGGGACAGCCCCTCCACCTCCAGGACGACCTCGCCCGGCGCCGTCTCGGTCTTAGGGAACAGCGAGTCGAGCTCGCGGCCCACCATCGACCGAATGATGTCGTCGATCGTGACGTCCTCCACGCGGTCGGTCCGCACGAAGCGACCGTCCCGCATGATGGTCACCCGCTGGCAGCTGGCGAACACCTCCTCCAGCCGGTGGCTGATGAACAGCACCGCCGCGCCGTGCGCCCGCAGCGTGCGCATCACCTCGAACAACCGCTCGACCTCGACGCCCGTCAGCGCAGCCGTCGGCTCGTCCATCACGAGCACCTTGGCGTCCAGCGATAGGGCCTTGGCGATCTCGACGATCTGCTGGTCAGCGACCGAAAGGCCCTTCGCCGGCCGGTTCGGGTCGAGCGCGACACCAAGCGTGGCGAAGATCGCTCGCGCCTCGGTGTTCATGGAACGCCGGTCGATGCTGCGAGAACGGCCGAGCGGCTGGCGGCCCATGAACATGTTCTCCGCGACCGTGAGGTCCGGGAACAGCGTCGGCTCCTGGTAGATGATCGCGATTCCGGCGGTACGAGCACCGATCGGGCCGGAGAACGACACCGGCGCCCCGTCGACGAGAAGCTCGCCTCCGTCCGGCCGGTGCACCCCGGCCAAGATCTTCACTAACGTGGACTTGCCGGCGCCGTTCTCACCGAGCAAGGCGTGTGCCTCCCCTGGGTACAGGGTCACGGAGCCGTCGACGAGCGCCTTCACGGCGCCGAAGCTCTTGGTCGCCTGGGCCAGCACGAGCAGAGGGTCGTGCCCGGGATGCTCCGTCACCGTGACTCCTCCCTGAGATGAATCGTTTCATTAGTGGTGTGGCGCACAACCTAGAGAGCCGACCTAGTGTGTGTCAAGTCTCACCTCCGGGCGCCTTCCGGCCGGCTGCACTCGTGGGTTGCCGGATTGACACGATTCAACTGGCGGCTGCAGAATGTGTGCCACACCACATCCCGAACAGCCGACAGGAGAGCCCCGTGTCCACCAGCATCAAGGACGTCGCCGGCCTTGCCGGGGTGTCCGTGGGCACGGTCAGCAACGTCCTCAATCGGCCGGACATCGTCAGTGCGCCGGCGCGCGAGCGCGTCCAAGCGGCGATCGCCGAGCTCGGATTCATCCGCCACGAGTCAGCCCGGCACCTCCGGGCCGGGCGCAGCCGGACGATCGGGCTGCTGGTCCTAGACATCGCCAACCCCTTCTTCACCGACGTGGCGCGCGGTGTCGAGGAAGTTGCCAATGCGGCCGGCCTCGCCGTGATCCTCTGCAACTCCGACGACCGGGCCGATAAGGAGGCAGCCCACCTCGCCGTCCTCAGCGAGCAGCGCGTGCAGGGGGTGCTGCTGACCCCGACAGCCGAGCTGTCCCCCGCGGTAGAAGCGCTGCGGTCGAGGGGGACACCGGTGGTGCTCGTCGACCGCCGGGCTGCCACGCCGGAGGAGTGTGCTGTGGCGGTCGACGACGAACTGGGCGGCCGCCTCGCCGCCGAGCACCTGCTGGAGCGCGGGCACCGGCGGATCGCGTTCATCGGCGACCCCTCCCGGCTGCCGCAAGTGCAGGAGCGCCGCGCCGGCGTGAGGGCGGCACTCCGTGAGGCAACCGGCGGGGATGAAGCGCTCACGGTGGTCACGCCGACCGCGCTGACGGTGGCCGGAGGACGGGAGGCGGCCGCCGAGATTGTCGGGCTGCCCAGCGGCCGGCGACCCACCGCGGCGATCTGCGCGAATGACCTGTTGGCACTGGGCGTCCTGCAGGAGATGGTGCGCCACAGGGTACGGGTCCCCGACGAGTTCGCGATCGTCGGCTACGACGACATCGACTTCGCGGCCGCCGCGGCAGTCCCGCTGACCTCGGTCCGCAAGCCTCGCTACGAGCTGGGCCGGCGGGCCGCCGAACTGCTGCTCTCGGAGGCGGGGGGGGACGGGCACCAGCATCAGCAGCCGGTGTTCGAGCCGACACTCGTGGTCCGGGAGTCCAGCATGGCGCGACGCGACGAGAACCTGGCACGAAGCCGATGAAGGTGGCGTTGTTCGCGACCTGCTTGGTGGACACGATCGCGCCGCAGGTCGCCCGGGCGACGGCGGTGCTGCTAGAGCGGCTCGGTCACGAGGTCGTCGTACCACCCGGGCAAGCGTGCTGCGGGCAGATGCACGTCAACACGGGGTACCGGCGCGAGGCAGTGCCGATCATTGCCAACCACGTTCGGGCCTTCGCCGGTGCCGAGGTGATCGTCGCGCCGTCGGGCTCGTGCGTGGCCTCGATCCACCACCAGCAGGCCGACGTCCTGCATCGTGCGGGCCATCACGGGCTAGCCGGAGAGGCTGATGCGCTCGCCTCCCGCACGTACGAGCTGTCGCAGTTCCTCGTCGACGTCCTGGGCGTCAACGACGTCGGCGCCTACTACCCGCACCGGGTGACTTATCACCCGACGTGTCACTCGCTGCGGCTGCTGCACGTGGGCGACCGGCCTGTTCAGCTGCTGCGCGCCGTCTGCGGCCTGACGCTGGTCGAGCTGCCCGGCGCTGATCAGTGCTGCGGATTCGGCGGCACCTTCTCGATCAAGAACGCTGACACCTCGACGGCGATGCTCACCGACAAGATGGCCAACGTACTGGCCACGCACGCCGAGGTCTGCACGGCTGGCGACTCGTCCTGCCTTTTGCACATCGGCGGCGGGCTGTCACGGCTGCGCTCGGGCACCGGGACCGTCCACCTGGCCGAGATCCTCGCCTCGACAGAGGAAGCCGTGACCCCGCGCCAGACAACCCATCCGGCGGTCCCGGCATGACGGCCGCGCCGCCGAAGGCGCCGGTTTTCCTCGGCCTGCCGACGGCGCCCCGCGGGGTCGGGCACCTGCGCGGCGACAGATCGTTCCCGCAGGCCGCCCGCGACGCGCTCCGTGACGGGCAACTGCGCGCCAACCTGGGCCACGCGACGAGCACCATCCGCGCCAAGCGCGCCGCTGTCGTCGGCGAGGTGCCCGACTGGGAGCAGCTCCGCGCCGCCGGAAAGGCGATCAAGAAGGCGACCATGGCCCGGCTCGACGAGCACCTCGAGGAGCTGGAGCGGCAGGTCACCGCCCGCGGCGGCAGGGTGCACTGGGCCCGCGACGCGCACGAGGCCAACGAGATCGTCACCCGGCTCGTGCAGGCGACCGGCGCCGACGAAGTGGTCAAGGTCAAATCGATGGCCACCCAGGAGATCGGCCTCAACGAGGCGCTGAAGGCCGCCGGCATCGACGCGCTCGAGACCGACCTAGCTGAACTGATCGTCCAGCTTGGAGAGGACAAGCCCAGCCACATCCTCGTGCCGGCGATCCACAAGAACCGTGCCGAGATCCGAGAGATCTTCCTGCGCACGATGCCCGACGTCGACCCCGGGCTCACCGACGAACCCCGCAAGCTCGCGATGGCGGCCCGCGACCACCTGCGCGAGCGCTTCCTGCGCGCGCGCGTAGGCATCAGCGGCGCCAACTTCGCCGTCGCCGAGACCGGCACGCTCTCCGTCGTGGAAAGCGAGGGGAACGGGCGGATGTGCCTCACTCTGCCGCAGACCCTGATCACGGTTATGGGCATTGAAAAACTGGTACCGACCTGGCGCGACCTCGAGGTCTTCCTGCAGCTGCTCCCCCGCTCCTCCACCGGCGAGAGGATGAACCCCTACACGTCGCTGTGGACCGGGGTGACGCCCGGCGACGGCCCGCAGGAGTTCCACGTCGTACTCCTAGACAACGGGCGCACCGCCGTCCTCGCCGACGAGATCGGCCGTGAGGCGCTGCACTGCATCCGGTGCTCTGCCTGCCTCAACGTCTGCCCCGTCTACGAGCGCACCGGCGGACACGCCTACGGCTCGGTCTACCCCGGGCCAATCGGCGCCGTGCTCTCTCCGCAGCTCACCGGCGTGGAGGACAACGCCTCGCTGCCCTACGCCTCCAGCCTGTGCGGCGCCTGCTACGAGGTCTGCCCCGTGGCCATCGACATCCCCTCGATCCTGGTCCACCTCCGCGGCGAGCACATCGAGGCGCAGGAGAAGGCGACGCCGGAGGCGTTGGCGTTCCGCGCACTCGCGCAGGCGATGTCCAGTCCTCGGCTGTGGCGGCTCACGCAAAGGGCCGTCGGCCTAGGCCGATTCCTTGCCCGGGGGAAGGCGACGATGCCCGCCGTCCTACCGCCGCCAGCCTGGACGTGGACCCGCAGCCGCGACCTGCCGGCGCCCCCAAAGGAGAGCTTCACCGCCCAGTGGGCCCGGGAGCACCGGTCGTGAACGCGCGCGAAGAGGTGCTCGGGCGGATCCGGACCGCGCTCGGCCCCGACCGCGGGGTCCACGAGATTGCCCGGGACTACCGCACCGACGACGACCGGCCGGCGGGTGACCCTGCATTCCTGGACCGGCTGGTCGACCGGCTCGAGGACTACAAGGCCACCGTGCTTCGCTGCCCCGCCGACGACGCCGGGGCGACCGTGGTCGCCGCTCTAGACTCTGCTCTGGGCACCGGCTGGGCAGCACCGGACCTCGTCGTCGCGGCTGGGGTGCCGGCCGCCTGGCGTCCGCAGGGCAGCACGGAGGACGACGGCCGGCCCGCTATCGCCCTGGCAACCTTCGCCGCCGCCCTAGTTGGGACGACCGTGGCGATCGCTGAGACCGGCACGCTGGTCCTCGACGGCTCGGACCTCTGCGGGCGGCGGGCGCTGTCACTGCTGCCCGACTGCCTAGTGTGCGTGGTGACCGCGGACCAGGTGGTCGGCGGTGTCCCCGCCGCCCTCGCGCGTCTGCGCCCGACGGCCGCCCTGACGATGATCAGCGGGCCGTCGGCCACCAGCGACATTGAGCTGTCCCGGGTCGAGGGCGTGCACGGCCCGCGCACCCTGCTCGTCGTCCTGACCTCCTGAACGCCGCCACCTGACCCCTCTACCTCTGGAGCGCTCCATGCCTCTCTCGGCCGCCACGCCAATGGCAACCCCCCTGCACAACCTGCTGCAGCCGAAGGTGCGGCGGAAGACCCGCATCGGGCTGGTCGCTGGCGGGCTGGGCACGTACTGGCCGCAGTTTCCGGGGCTCTTGCCGCAGCTGGAGGAGTCGGCGCGCTACGTCTCAGAGCGCTTCCGCGAGATGGACGGGGAGGTCACCGACGTCGGTTTCATTTCCGACGCACAGGAGGGCGCGGCCGCGGCCGAGCAGCTCCGGCGTGCCGACTGCGACCTGATCGTGCTCTTTCTGACGACCTACCTGACCTCATCAATGGTGCTACCGATAGCGCAACGGTCGAACACCCCGGTGCTGGTCGTCGACCTTCAGCCAACCGAGAAGATGGACCACGCGAGCTTTGACACCGGTGCGTGGTTGGCCTACTGCGGGCAGTGCCCAGTGCCCGAGGTGGGCAATGTGTTCCGCCGGGCGGGAATCCCCTTCCGCTCGGTGTCGGGGTGGCTGCACCAGGAGTCGGCGTGGCAGCGGATCGGCCAGTGGATCCGGGCGGCGCATGTGCGCGCAGCGCTGCGGCACGCGCGGCACGGGCTGATGGGGCACGTCTACCCCGGCATGCTCGACGTCTCCACCGACCTGACACTGCTGCCGGTCACGTTCGGCTCGCACGTGGAGGTGCTGGAGTTCGACGACCTGCGGCACCGCGTCGAGGAGGTCACTGACGCCGAGGTCGCCGAGCGTCTCGGCCTCGCCCGGCGTGTCTTCACCCTGGACGACTCCGTGGTCGACGCCGACTTCGCCTGGGGCGCGAAGGTATCGGTCGGGCTGGACCGGCTCGCCGACGACTTCGCCCTCGACTCGCTCGCCTACTACCACCGCGGGCTGGACGGGGAGCAGCACGAGCGGCTTGGCGCGGGGATGATCCTCGGCGCCTCGCTGCTCACCGCGCGGGGCATCCCCGCCACCGGCGAGTACGAGCTGCGCACCAGCGTCGCCCAGCTCGCCACCCAGGCAGCGGGCGCGGGCGGGTCGTTCTGCGAGATCCAGGCGCTGAACTTCGAGGACGGCGTCGTCGAGATGGGTCACGACGGCCCGGCGCATCTCGCAGTGAGCTCCCGCGATCCCCTGCTGCGGGGCCTCGGGGTCTACCACGGCAAGCGCGGCTGGGGCGTGAGCGTGGAGTTCGACGTCCGGCACGGGCCTGTCACTCTGCTCGGGCTGGGCCAAGATCGGGACGGGTCGCTATCGTTCATTGCCTCCGAGGGGACCGTCGTTCCGGGGCCGCTGCTGGCGATCGGGAACACCACCAGCAGGGTCAACTTCGGGCGCGACCCCGGCGAGTGGATCGACGCATGGAGCGCCAGCGGGGTTGGCCACCACTGGTCGCTATCCCTGGGTGCTCACGCGGCCGACTACCGGGCCGCCGCGAGCCTGCTGGGTGTCGAGTTCCGACAGGTCTAATGGTTAGGCCGCGTTGAGACGGACCGACCGGCCCGTCACCCGACCAGCGACGAAGCTCTCCGCCACCGGCGTCGACCGGCCCGCGCCCAACCCGGCACCCGCGCGAAACCAGCGGGGAGCCGACGGTCCCTCGGAGAGGGCCAAGCCCGTGCGGCGTTTCTCTGGGTTGAGCCTTGCCAGATCCGACCGCCCCGGCTGCTGGGCGGCGGGTCACCATCGGAGCATGGCAACGCATCCTGGCTCGGTGTTCAAGCGCTGCGGCTGCCGCTGCAGCCGCTCCTCCGCCGGTTCTCCCGAACCCTGTCCAGAGCTGGGCCGGCGCGGGCACGGCAGCTGGTATGCCGCCCTCGAGCTACCCGCCGGTCCGGACGGGCACCGGCGCCGGCTACGCCGCGGCGGCTACCCCACTCGCGCAGCCGCCCGCGGCGTGCTCCAGACGTGGACCAGCCCATCGCGGCCGGTCCTGACCGTCGGCCAGTGGCTCACCCGCTGGCTGGCCACCCGGGCACACCTGCGGGCCAGCACCCTCCGGGCCTATGAGTCCCACGTCCGGCTCTACCTACTGCCCCACCTCGGCGGCATCCCCCTGGCCGACCTGCAGGCCGACGACGTCGCCATGCTCGCTGCGATCAGCCGCCGACCACAGCGCGACCGGCCGCTGTCGGCAGCGACCCGCAGCCGCTTGCGGGCAACCCTGCGAACCGCCCTGTCCACTGCCGAGCGCCACGGCCTCACCGACCACAACGCCGCCCGAGACCTCGAGCTGTCCCCCGGCCGCCGGCCCCATCCCGTCGTCTGGACCGAACCACGCGTCCGGGCCTGGCGCGCTGGCGGCAGCCGGCCGCCGGTCGCGGTCTGGACCGCCCAGCAGACCGCGACCTTCGTCGACGCTGTGGACGCCGACCCGCTCGGCCTGCTGCTGCGACTCATCGCCCTGCGCGGCCTACGCCGCGGCGAGGCCTGCGGACTGTTCTGGAACGACCTGGACACCGCCGCCGACGGCACCATCACCCTGACCGTCCGCCGTCAGCTCGTCGAAGTCCGCGGTGCCCCCACCCTGACTGAACCCAAGAGCGCCGCCAGCTGCCGCACCGTCGCCCTCGACGCCGACACCGCCAACAGACTCACTGACCAGCACCGGCGCGCCGGTGACCGCAGCGGGCCAATGTTCACCACCGCCGCCGGCGGGCCGCTGCGACCCGGGACGGTCACCCACCGCTTCGCCCGCCTCGTCGCCGCCGCCGACCTTCCGCCGATCCGGCTGCACGACCTGCGCCACGGCGCCGCCACCCTCGCCCTCGCCGCCGGGGCCGACCTCAAAGTCATCCAGGACCTGCTCGGGCACGCCAGCATCGTGCTCACCGCCGACACCTACACCTCCGTGCTGCCGACCGTCGCCACCGACAGCGCCGAAGCCGTCGCCCGCCTGGTCCGCAGCGCCGCCGTCCACCCACCCGGCCACCACGACCAGACCCGACACCGCCTAACCCGCGCGTGACGCGGTAGGGGTAGCTATCAAGACCGGCGGCCCACACCGGCCCCACCCTGCCCCCAGCACCCGGTGGGAAGGAGCACGCCACCGGCTAGAACTGCAGGCCAGAGCAGGTGGGCCGTCGGGGGATCGAACCCCGAACCCGCGGATTAAAAGGCCAGGCCCGTGACGTGCGGGTTCGTCACGGCAAGGTGTCCGCCCAGTGCCAGTGCGTCCGGGTAGTTACGTGGCGGCTGCTAGCAAACGGTGAGCAAATGCGCCGGCCCGGACGGTCCCGCAAGACGCGGTGGATGGTGCGCCGTGGCTGACCACCTCACCCTCACCCGCAGCACGACAGAACCTGCTGGCGACGTTGTAGCACCAGCAGCCGGCCAACACCAGGACGCCCAGCTCGCCGTCGAGCAACGCTTCGCCGTCGTCCCCGAGTGGATGCTCGACTCCACCGTCTCCGACACCGCCTTCCGGCTCTACGCGATCCTCGCCCGCTACGGCAACACCAGCGGCGTCCGGATGCCCGGCCGGGCATTGCTCGCCCGCCGGCTGCATCGCTCCGTCGATACCGTCGACCGCGCCCTCAAAGAACTCACCGCCGCCGAGATCCTGTCCGTCGAAGGCCGCACACAGGGCGGGCGGACGCTGACCAACCGCTACCACCTGCGCACCCACAACCCCGACGGCCCCACCGATTGCCCGAGCGAGCAGGGCCGCTCCGCTGCGGCCCTCCCCCACGCGGACGCCGTGGCCTCAGCGGCAGACGGTGCGTCGGGGGGCCGCACCGGTGCGGCTCCCCCCAACCGCAGCGCTGCGGCCCCCCGGGCCGCAGCCGTGCGGCCCGACCCAGACGTACCTACCGAGACACCACCTCCACCCACCGCCCGCGACCAACGAGCACGGGACGCCGTCGTGGTGGTCGCCGGGGTGAAGGAGGCCACCCTGCCGAACAGGCCGGGCAACGGCCGGCAGGGGGACCTGCTCGCCTCCTGCCGCATCACCGACCTCGACGCCTTCGCCGCCACCGTCCAGGGCCTGCGCCGCGACCTGGGCCAGCCCTCGGTCCGCTGGTCCGCACCCTGCCTGGCCACCGCCATCGGGTTCGCTGTCACCGTCCGCGGCTGGCCGGCAGCCCACGTCCGCGAGGCGCTGCTGCTCGTCGCCGCCGACCCCGCCACCCGCAGCCCCATGCGCCTCGCCGAAGCAGGACCCTGGTGGGACCACGCCCAACGACCCGGCCTCACACGGACCCGGCAGGAGCAGGCCGAGCTCGACGGCCTGGAGGCCACCCTCGCGGACGCCGACGACCGCGCCCACCTGCAGCACCAGGCCCGTCAGCAGCTCGCAGCTGAAGGCGAACCCGTCACCCGCCTGACCGTCGCCCGGCGAGCCGCACGGCTCATCGAGGACGGGAGATATGGCCCGTAGAAGGGTCGCCCACCGTCTCAGAGCCCAACTGGGGCGCCTACAGCAGCCCGCGCCGACGAAGCCGCCGTGCTGCGAGCAGGCCGAAGGGCACGGGCAGCCAGAAGGTCACCAGACGGAACAGCAACACCGACGTCAGCGCGTGGGCAGCACTGTCGTGAGCGAGCAGCAAGACGCCGACCAGCGCTCCCTCCGTGGCGCCGACGCCCGCCGGGGTCGGGACGGACGACGCAGCTGCGGAGCTGACCAGGAACAGCAGGAGCAACGTTGTAGCGCCCGATGTCGCCCTGTTTCCAGTGATCGCTGACAGGCTGACCAGGAAGGCAGCACCCATGATCAACGTTGTCGAGGCAGAGGCCAGCATCAAGATTGCACCTGCCCATGGCCGCCGACGGATGGCAAGGGCGGCGGACATTGCCGTCCGGGCAGCGTCCACGAGGCGCCGCGAACTCGCTCGTCGGCGGGTGCTCACCTGCCACAGCACACCGGCAAGGAGGAGCAGCACCACGAGCACAACCAGGCGAAGGACCGGCGACGGCGTGAAGCCGGCGACGGTACGGGCAACCCTTCTTCCCAGCAGGCCCGCCGCGGAGTCGCTGGTCGGTCCGCCGCGGTCGGCCAGCCAGACCCCGAGAGTCGACAGGAGATCGGCGAGGCCACCGAGAAGGCTGAGCGCTCCCATCGCGCCGATCGCCTCACTCACCGCTCGCCCTCGTCGGGACAGGTACCGGACGTTCACCGCCGCCGAGCCCAGCCCGACGGGGGTGAGCCGGTTCGCGGCGGCGGCGGCGAGCTGCACAAGGCAGGTTTCGCCCAGCCGTCCCCGCAGGTCGCCAGCAGCGCGGACGGCGGTTGCTGCCGCGACGTAGTGCAACACCGCGAGCGCACCCAGGGCCGGGAGCCAGCCCGGCCGGACGGAATGGGCAATGCGGCCGAGTCCTGGGGTCGACACGGCCGCGATCAGTGAGCGCGTCAACTCGTCCACGTCGAGCTCGTCAGCGACCGGCTCTCCCAGCGCGGCGGCGGCGACGATCACGAGGAGCACAAGGGCCCCGATGCGCCAACGCCGGCGCCCGCGCCGGCGTCGAGCCTCCTGGTCCGTAACGGCCTGGCACGGGGCGGAGCGACCGTCGTCGATGACCGGACCCGGCGCGCTCACCACAAGAACGCTAGTGCCGCAGCACACGGGCATCAGCGCTGGAAGCTTCAAGGCTTTCCCCAGCCCGACGCGAGGAGCGGCAGGCCTTCAGCGCGGATGCGGACGGTTCGCGCTGCCCGGATCACCCTCCCCCTTGGACGCCTTCGGCGGCCACCGCCGTGTGCAGCGTCGTCCCATGTCGCGGGCTACTGTTGGCTGGAGTCCTTGAGGATGAGGTGGGGCGCGTGTTCGGCAGCCGGCGTGAGCGTGAGCAGGTAGCAGCCCTTCGGGCTGAGGTCAGCAGCTGGCAGGCACGCCTCGCCGCCGATGTCAGCAACCTTCCCGACGGCGGTGACCCGGCCTGCCGGCAAGCACTCGCCGATGCCGCCGAGCGCAACAACGCCGCCGGAGCCCTGCTCGCATCGGCGACCACCGCCGGGGAGCTGGAGGTGGCGCGCCGCATCGTCATCGAGGGCCTGACAGCAACGCGCTTCGTCCGAGGCAGGCAGGGCCTGCCGCTCGGCCCCGACCTGCCGACCCCGGCCAGCGAGGTCACCAGCCCAACGCCGGTGCAGATCGACGGCAAGCAGCACATGGCACACCCGGACTACCACCCCTCCGCGCCGCACTGGTTCCCCGGCCAGCCGGGAGCCGCTCCTGCCGGCTACTACCGCACTCCTTTCTGGAAGAAGGCCCTCGCGGTCGGCGGCGCCGTCGTAGGTGCTGAGGTGCTCGGGGACGCCGTCGGTGACCTGCTCGGCGGCGGGCAGGGCTATGGCGGTGGCTACGGAGACCGCAACGACTACAGCGACGGCGCCGGCTGGGGCGGGGACAGCGACGGCGGCGGTGGCGGCTGGTAGGACGACCGGCAGCCGGACACGCGGAGACGCCCCGTGACCGCCGCGCGCCCACCCCTAGCCAGGTGCGGTGACCTGGACAACAAAGGCAAACACCTCGACCCGGACCGCGTGAAACGAGTCGGGTCTCGGCTGTCGACCGAGGGTCGCAGCGCACGAGCCGTCTGGCATGAACGGGTCAGCGGCGGCCATCGTCTGACGTGGCGTCACCCTGGCCGCCGGCGAGCGGAATTTCGATCTGCGTCGCGGCCTGCCGGCTCAGATGACTACCGAGCTCCTTCAAAGAAGCAGCCAGCACCTCATGTTGGTCGGCGCGTAGCTGCGCGGCGGCCCGTTGCAGAACTACCGCCGGGTTGAGCACCTCATCGGCCATGAACTCTTCCTGGCACACCACTGGCCTCTCCGACCCGGTTCACCCGGGACGCGATGACGCGGAGCGTGTCGCCGCCGGGACTGATCATCGACTTTAAGTGAAGCGGGCCGCCATTGCCTCGCTGATCGGCTAGGGCCGGCTCATGGTGGCCACATGCCCGGCGTCGGGCCTGACAAGCGGGACCGCGAGCTCGTACCGCACTGGAAGATCAAGCGCTGGGCGGGGCCTGCGGCACCCGGCCCAGACCAGGATTGGCGTGCTCGTTGGGGTTCCCCACTTCGGAGTTGAGGTGGGATGGGCGCGACGCAGACCGGCATCGCTGGGGGCTGGACAGTCAGCTCGATTGCGGTTGGCGTAGTCCGGCGATGAGCAGGCCGACCATGCGGCGAGCGTCATAGCGGGAGTCGCCGTCGCCGTCGACGCCGACGCGGCGGTTTCCGAGGCCGCGCAGGAAGTAGGCGTGCAGCTCCTCGAAGCCGGCGTTGTCGGACCGCATCACCGCGGCGAGTCCGTGCTTGGTGACCAGGAAGTCGACGAACAGGTCGATCCACTGCCCCAGCGCGCTGTACGGCGACTCGTGTTCGCCAGCAGCGTCGGCCCGGCCTCGGCGCAGGCGTCGACCTGGTGCCGGTACACGGCGATGATCAGGTCCGCCCGGGTGGGGAAGTGGCGGTAGATCGTTCCCATCCCCACCCCGGCCTTCGTCGCGATGTCGCGCACCGGCGCCTCGACGCCGGAGGTCACGAAGACGTCGGCGTCCGCCTCTCGAGCAGCGTCTGTTCGTTGCGCCGAGCGTCGGCCCGCTTGCCTGAGGAGGAGCCCAATGGTCGAGCGTCGACCGCCATCGCACCCTCTCCTCGTCGTCACACCTCCCGGCCGTCACTTAAGGACGTTGACGGCTCGGGCGATGACGAGGCCGATAGTGGACAGCGCAACGAGGCTCTGCAGGGCCATCAGGGCCTTGGCGCCTCGGGTGAGCGGCATGGTGTCGGTGGGGGAGAACGCGACGGCGTTGGTGAAGCTGACGTAGAGGTAGTCGACGAACCGGGGTTCCCAGTCGGGGTGGGCGACGTCGGGCGAGCTCATCTGGGGGAACAGGAAGTCCGGGTGCGGGCTGGTGGCTCGGGCTCGGGCGAAGGG
>JAABUR0100001946.1_pt1 | contig 34227 bp, 27 predicted proteins | sample 5560091 | NCBI WGS metagenome assembly JAABUR01 (sample SAMN10711879, study PRJNA513375) | rock metagenome | isolation source: Antarctica rocks | place: Antarctica: Victoria Land, University Valley sud | reverse complement strand
TCCAAACGCATTTTCAATATCCAATCGCAGTTGGAGAAACTGATTGGGCAGAATTACTATCTAAACAAGGTGAATGAACTCCAGTTTTCCTTAAGATATTGCTGACGCGCTCTTTACAGTCGGCCAAAGATGGCTACCGCTCCTATCTACAAGCATATGCATCACACAGTCTACGATCAATATTCGATGTCAATAAGCTCGATCTCATCAAAGTAGCGAAGAGCTTTGGCTTCCAGGCTCCTCCACGGGTGGATATTACGTTGGGTGCGAGTATGAGTCGGGATAAGAAGACAGAAGGCAGGCGGGCTTACGGAAGTCAGCCGAAGCAAGGCCAGCGCTTTCAGCGAAAGCGGATTGATGGGTAAGGGACTTGGATGATACGGACTTTGAGTTTAGCATGGCGTTGGTGGGCGAGGACTGCTTAATTCATATAGTTCATCATTGTAAAAGCGATGTAAACATGTGTAATACCACTCGTCTAGCTGGTTAAGCAAAATCCCACAAGGTCTCTCATCACCAAGTTCGCCTAATGAGGCAACGAGCTCTACCTTCTCCTGCCAGGATCCGCTCGGAAGGCCCCAAATACGGAGCACGAAAGCTCGAGCAAATAGATTTCCAAAGAACCGCTTATTGGAAGGTGATGAGCTGTCAAGCGCAAATCGGAGTACATAAAACCTGTCATTTGGGGTCCAATCATGTTGTGTATCGTCCATTGAATGGTGTTCGTTCAGTCGTCCGGTCAACTCCAAACAACAACCCTGCTCTTTGGGGCGGAAGCCAGTCAGTTGGCGCGGATTTGATCCGTAAATCAGTCAATCAACCGACTTGGAATTGTGATAGATGGATGTGATTGCTATCGTGGTCGTACGCAAGCTCAATGTCATACGGTAACACGTACGGATGTACTGTAGACAGAGCTTGCACGATAGAAGGGTGACTTCAAGGGCTCCAGAGGCGGTGGCAAGGTGTGCCGATAGATATTCACTTCTCCTTTGGCAATCTCAGCACATGCGAGTTCCTCCGAGCTTTGGAGATCTTCGTGGTAGGCCAATCAGAGTCTTGTGGTACTACGCAGTCCTATGCGCTCTTTTGGGTGGTCTGCCTGTCATTGCACGGGTAAAGTAAGTTTTCGGTAGTTCTCCAAGAACCAAGGGAGTGAGCAAAGGCTAGTGGTTTCACTGCGTGTGCGTTTGTTGGTTGTGTGTGTGGCCTTGCTGTGCCCCCAGCCTCCAAATCCTAGCTTGAGGAGGAGCCATAGCCTGGCCTTCTTTGACGCCCGGCTTGTTTCTGGAGAAACCACCTTCCGGCTCACAATTTTTTTCAGCTGGACAGTCGACATCGCCCCAGTCCCTACTCTGCGAGATCCTAGATTGATCTGAAGGGTTTTTCATGACCTAGATTAGAGGCGGAATGATTGTAAAGGGCATCAAAGCTTGATAAACTTCTACTCAACTGGTGAATGCCGGTCACCGAAGTACAACGGCTACGATCAACAAAACAGTCGGACACTCTATCAGATCATCTCTGGTAAGAGTCTCTATCAGTGGCTCACCAATGTTCCCTTATACTGATAGAATCCCTTTCCTCTAGCTCGGCTTTGACCTTGATCGTCAATGAGTGCTGTGCGCTCTCATTCCAGGTACCTGCCCGCCTCGGTACCTTACCGACCCAAATCAGAAATACGCCCCCGTTACACATCAACCATCGAAGAAGCCGTTATACTTTAGATGCTCGAACGATCACGCAACTCTACAACTATAGAACCGCGAAAGCACAATTGTAATCGCAATGGGCGTTGAAGCCCGCAAACCCCCACTCCCTGCGCCTACCGACTCGCCAACATTTCAAAACTCAGGGGGAAGTGTAACGGGGACTGATCTTGCCACGGACATCTCTCGTCGCACAGACCGCACATCCTATTCAGTCCCAGAAGACGGAAGCCCCATCACAATATCCACCAAGAAGAGGAGGGAGAAGCGCGATAAAGACCACGAAGGCACACTTACCCGGGCGACACATCAGTCACAAACTTCGCTCCTCATTGAGTATTTTGAAGGAGGGAAAGGGCCAAACGTGCATTCCAGGCCAAGTGTCCGGGTAAAGGTTACACCATCAGCTGCTCGTAAGATTAAGGACACAAACGAGCACATCCAGATTACCGAAGCTGGGAGTCACCGCAAGCCTTCATATACGAGACGCATATCGTTGGGCCCAAAAACAATTGGGGATAAGCACGTCACCGAAAGCGCTGACGAGAAGAGCATCAGTTCATACATCTCAGCGGAAGAAGAGTCTAGTCTAGCCGGAAGATATCCACCTGTCGAGATCGAGGTAATGCATAGAGATCAGGGGAGCGACTTATCTGGCGGGCTAGGACCAGCGGAGCAGAGATACATTCAACAAAATGCCTCGGAGGTTTCATCAATGCCACCGGACAGCATGTTGGAGGGAACTGCTGGAAATTCGACTCCCCGCCGCAATCGAAGTCGAAGCACAAGCAAAGGTGCAGTGATCACTACGACAGATACCCTAAAGACACCCTCACGAAGGGGAAGCAGAAGTCTGAGCCGAGAAAGGATTACTCAGAAGGCCATCGAGAAGATTAAGAACAAGCCGAGAGATGTCAGCAGCAGTAAACGCAGACATGGAAGTAAGACCCGAAGCCGTAGCGTCAGCAATGAGCAAGCTGTCGAGAGCCTCATATCCCCCAAACGCAGGTCAAGCCGACATCAACAGGAAGATGAATTTGTGAGCGGCGCCGAGTCAAGTCTTCTAACGTCTCAGGCTTCTACCAGACGGAAATCTGGTGACCAGTATTCGTTCCGCTCCGGTACTTCCAATTCTTCAATCAAAAATCCGAAGCTGCTTGAAACGGTAGAAGATGCGATCCGACGGCTGATTTTGCCTGAACTTACTACCTTGAAAGAAGAACAGAAATTACAGCAGAACCGGAATAAATTTGAACGTAGCAACCGAGACTCAACAGCATCTGGTAGCAGCCCATCCCGGACTGAACTCATTCGTCGAGTCTCCAAACACGCAAGTGCTCCTGATGTAAAAACAAGGCCCAAGGTCGTCCTCAATCGAGATGAGCATAATGCAGGTACCGTGTTATCTGGTAATTCAATTAAAGGAAGGAAAGAAAGTGGGCGGGACAAGGCATTCGACTCACCCACAGAACGTAGCTTTGAGCGGGATGTGTCCGAGGAAACCGTAATCCGTGATGATGGGACGGCGCACCACCACAAGAACAAGGATGGACATCGACCCAGAGACGCCGTAGTGGGTGGAGTTGTCGGCGGCGCTCTTACAGCCGCTGCACTGAAACACCATGACTCGAAGTCGAGCATTGACAAGCGAGAGCGAAGGAGAAAAGGAAGCAAAAGTCACAGCAGAAGTGCGAGTGTTGCCGAAAGCACTGACGAAATATTCTACAAGCATGAGGTCCCTCCGATGCCAATGCGAAGCGAAATACAAGGGTCAGAAGTTACAAGGGACTCAATACTATCTGAGCAAACCGAAGGACCTGCATCGCCATCCATGCACCGCCGAAGAACCGAGATTCGAGAAGTCTCTCGTGGTTCACCTCGAGAAGTACTCTCGCCTGCCCAACGAACGCCTACACGAACGCCTGTGGGAATTCACAAGGGCTTGGGTACTCACCACAGTAATCTCTCCCGTGGGGATCTGAGCGTGCACAGTGCAAAGAGCGAGCGGAGCCTCCATATGGAGGAAGTTGGTCCACGGGCAAGTGATTTTGGCCTTGGTGGTGCAGCAGTAGGCGCAGGTATTTTGGCTGAAGAAACTTTTTCACATAACCATGATCGATATAACGATCACGACGAGCGTGTCTTTGCTCACCGAGCTCATAACCAAGGGCTAAGTCCTATTCAGAGTGTTGCTAGCTTCCAAGAAGAGCGCGATCTTCCGAACCGAGACACCGGATACACACGCAGCTCAGGGTCTTTGTCATCCCTCAATCAGAACAATAGGAGAGGCTCCGCTCTCTCCATCAAATCCTTGTCGTCAGTCGCTAGTAAACAATTCCCTCCTTCGAACAGACCAAAAGGCATCAACCTTGAGCGGGGAGAGGACGTGCTCGGCCAGCACGGTCTTCGAGATTCTGATGCTACGCAAGGTGAGTATGACTCAGGAGATCCTGCAATGGACGAATGGTACGAACGACAACACGAAGAGAATAATCGATACCGTGAATCCACGGCAGGCGAGAATTATCCGGACGCTACCATTGACATCAGGCATCTAACCAACTACACCGATGATAGCATGGATGCCCCTTATCTTGACAAGGTCACAGCAGCTCAGCATGTTCGTGGAATGGGTGCGAACGCGGAATTCATAAGGACCCCCATCGCGGTGGAATCAGCTGTCGCTTCACTGCATGACCCATCAGTTCTTTCTGTGCGCTCTAAGGCTGGAAGCAAGTCTTACGTAGACTCATTCGAAGAGGATCGACGAGTCACCCCCGATCAGCCTCGCGCGTCGGACAAAGAATTTGGTTCAGAGGAGCATGGTGGTTATCCTGATGATCATGGTGATACTCACACCCAGGGCTACAAATCCGAGAAGCTACATGAACACGATCAACGTTCGGCAGCGGACTCGCCAAGACAGAGTGTTGCTCGGTCTGAAGACGGACAAGTTACAATGGGGGTTAGTGGTCTCCCTGTTGCGGATGATCCAATCCCTGAAATTGGGCATGGTCTTGACTCGGACGAATCTGACCTTAACACCAATCCTTCCATCATACAAGGACCAATTGGCGGCATACATCACGGAAGTCGCGATCATTGGCCTTCTCAACCTACCCCACCACAGTCTAAAGGTGAACCGTTCTCTCACTCGAACGATCATAGCGCTCATGAAAGCCTCAAGGCTGCAGCAGCAGGTATGCTCAGCGCAGCAGCGTTAGCCCGCCGAGACCAGGAATATCATGATGGGCAGGACAACACTAGAGATGTCTCTTTTAATGGAAAAGCCCAGCCTACCCTGGAGGAAGAATACGCCCAAGGCGTAAATCATGACTTTGGACCAAACCGAGACTCTTATATGACCGGCATGTCTATCCCTACGCCTCCTATGGCAAAGGACAAGGATGAGGGCTACATATCCGCTGCTCCACAACACTCTCCTGGCGCCAACAGCCCGGAGGACAAGCATTGGAATGGAGCGTATGAGGCAAACCAAGTCAACGATGCTAGCGATTTCGTGGCGGATGACGATCCGTTCGTAAGTAACAACAAAAGCCACGCAAGACACCTAAGTGCCAATTCACACGGGATGCCGTCTCCTCTTTATGACAGTGCAATGGGGCGAGGCATCGACAGAATTCAGTCCAAAGATGTCGTGGCGCTTATGGATCACGTTAGTTACCCTTTCCCTCCTTTCCTGCAGGAAATACTTATCGTAATATAGCTTACTGTACGAGACGCCCAACGAAATGCTCGCGATACGGAGATCCTCGTGACCTTGGTTAGAAGCGCTGCAGAAATGCGCAATTCATTCGAGGATATGAAGAGGTTCATTGCTGAACAAGATGACATGATCATGGATACAGGAAACAAACAACATGATCGTACTATTCAAAAAATCATTGGAGGCCCACGACCTCAACCTTTGGGGGCTCCCCGCGCTTCTCGCCAGCTTTCTGCCGAGGACGACGAGGATATGCGAACCAAGAGACGAAGTGTTTTCAGGCGTGCTTTGAAAGGGCTCAGTGGACGCAGTACAAACGATCTTGGCAAAATTGAAGACATGCTTGTCCAGCTGCTTGGAGAAGTGGAGGGTCTAAAGGCTGCACAGGACATTCGGCCTAATGTTACTGGAGCTCGTCCCGAAAGTCTTAGCTCGTACGATAACGCACGAGCGGTCGGGCAAGATGGCTATGAGCCTGAAGGTCAGGCCGGTACTTCGTCGACCGGTCATTCTGGATACTTCTCGAATCCTCCTTCGAGGCAACAAAATGGTATGAGGAGTCAAGACATTCGTCAAGGATCAGGGAACCGGGTTAGCACAGTCCTTGAAGGAGACGAAGAGCTCGAAGCTCATGAGCAGAACGTGCTCGATCATCAGTTTAATAACGATGATAAGCTGCTTACTCCGACCAGGGATTATGCTCGAGGCACGTCTGTGCCGTTGGACACTCCACCGCAGGTACATATACCCACAGGAGCTCAGAGCAACGAGAATACTCCAAAAACTGGCACGGACAAGAGTCGCAAGCACAAATCAAGTAGTTCCTCTTTCTTCCCCAAGATCTCTAGATGGTCGAAAACCACAGCTTCATCCATGGGCGATAACGTTCGAAACAGTGGGCGGAAGGAACGACCTTACTCGGAAGCATCTCGCTCGGGTTCGGATCTGCACTACGACAACGACCATTACGATCCGCATGGCGACGATAGGATCCGATCAAACGATTCGTTCCAGAATGATCCTCTTCGAAGTAACCGCCCGCCTTCTCCATTGGTTCCTTCTCAAGTATCGGAGGATCCAAAATATCAAGCGCACCGTAATTCTCTTAATCTTCAGCACCCCCAACCACGCCCGGGACCAACACATCGGTACCAAACCCATCTCGAATCTCAAGCTCATAATTTTGGCTCTCCCATTTCTCCAACATCTGACCAGTGGGGTTCAAACCCTACCCTTGCTCGTTTCCCGCCGGGTCCTGGCAATCGATTGAGTGGAGGAGCGGGTAATCTATCGCCCATATCTGATGGTGGTTACTCGGAAACATCAGCGGCTGAAAAGAGCAACGCCCCGCCTCGGCCTCCAAAGGTTCGAGACGATGGCCCACTGATACCGGCACAACCACCAAAGTTGGCATCGAAAGACAACAGGCCGGCGTTTGCGTCGCCTTTGAGCTCGGAGTTTCTGCAACCCGAGCAGCGATATAGTAACGCGTCATCTGGTGCCGATCTGGTGCGCTCCTCTGCCTCTACTTTGCGGTTCTACGAGCATACAGCTAATCGTAGACAGGCAAACGGCTCTCCGCGCTCCGCCTCTGGATCTACTCCTCAGCGCAAACCTACCGGCCCTCGGCCCATCACGACATCTGGCAACTACAGCCCAGACAAAGTTAGTAATATTCAGCGCAAACGTTATAGAGGGTCTCCAAATCATATCTCGTCTGCCGAGGACGTGACCTTCTAGACCAAGAGGTATCTAATTCGATGTGTAACTTTTCCTATCGGATGTCGATGAGGATATAACGCTCCTCAGGACTTTCTGCGGATACCTTGAGCCAATTCACGACATGGCTTGCGGGCGTTATTTGGCTTGGCTGTGGATGGGCTGGGTAGGGAAAGGTAGGGCATTGACGATACCGGACCGGGTTCTGCTTGTACTTGAGACGTAGATGGATGACGGTTTACGACGATGACATGAGAAGATAGTAATACAAAAGCATTCTGCCACCACTGCACCGCTGTACCTGAATTCGCTGTCAACGTCTCGTGGTACGTACATATGACAACGAGACCAATCCAATAGGCGGCGCATCAGTCAAGCTTTTTCTCCGCTGCAAAGTGCGCGTACCTGCATAAACTCTGGAAAACCCAAACGCAAAACTGTGTACGTGCGGCCCCTGTCAAGTTTCAGAAGCTGATGGAAGGGGGCCGTTATGCCTGACAGTAGTCTGTAGTCAGTTGGTGTATGTGATGTGATGGAGAAGCTGCTGCATTATCAGTTTTTCTTTAGCTGGTTTACAGCATGATATGGTTGCTATTTTTGGCCTGTGGCTTGCAGAACTGCACAGCCTTATAAAACATCGCACCTGACAGGAACCGGCCTGCTGTTCCTGGCGAGATCTCCGGTTGGTTAGGAATCTGGAAGTAGCAAGTGGGATGGGGACCTCGTGATGGATTGGTAGATGACGGTCGGCCTGAAGTTGGGGGACATGCCAACTAGAGTACCCTACCTAGACAGGTAGCCTAATGCTGCTGCAGAATAACATGAAGGGTGCGCAATGGAGGTGAGACGATGAGTGTAGGGCAGTGTTAACGGGAAATATCAGAAGGACTTAGGCCAGCAGTCAGCAAAACCATGCATGATCATGCTGATAACCTTTCTTTCAATTCACTACTGACTACGAAGGTACTCTGACCCTTTGCGTGTTTCCATCGTTGCTATATATCCTTGAACTCGTATGCTTTTCATTAAAGTCAGGCCTGTGGTTGGATGACTTTGGATTACGCGTACAACAACAACAGGTAATTCGAAATATATAACGAGATGCCCTTTCTCCGCTAGCGCCACGCTAACCGCCTCCTTGTCGCTGACATTCCTCCCCTTCACCTCCACCTGCACCTGCACCTGAACATCTACACAATACAACAAACTCTCACTATACTCGAAGATAGACGCTCACCACAATCGTTACAACTGGACTGAGGCGACAAAAGGGATGCTCAGGCTTAGTACGATTTCGACACGCCGTCATCCGTCCTCTTCCGGCATGCCCTTCGCTTGATTTCTTGTTTTCGCTCACTAGTCGTCGCGGCGACCGTCGTTTACTTTACATTTACGATTTTGCGACTACATCACAGCAACTACAGTCTACGGGTTACCTGGAATCGCCCAGATCTGTTCGGAAGTTTGTTTACTGGAAGAGGTGGCACAACGATCGACTCAAGCTCGCAAACTTGTTGTAGCGATCGCTCTCCGGTAGACTGCCGGACTACCTGACCTTTGTCGCCGTACCGCGAGTCACATCCAAATAACACAACCCACAATGCGTCTTCCATTATCTTCAAGATCATTTAGTCTCGTTCTCGCCATACTCGCCAGCCTTCCATCACTCACCTCAGCAGTCCGAGTCATCGAATCGAGTTCACTTAACTCTTGTCAGGAGAACTCAAGTTTTACAGCAACTCTGTTCGATGTCGAATTCACGCCGGATAATAACTCTTTGGCTTTTGAAGTGATTGGCGTATCATCCATCTCGGGCTATGTCACCGCAGAAATTCAGTTTTTTGCTTATGGCTATCTTGCTGTAAAACAGCAGTTCGATCCTTGTGAACAGAAGCTTACGGGCATGTGCCCTATGAATACTGGCCAAATCAGTCTTCCCTTGTCGAATTTGGCTGTGTCGCCTGATGCGGTGAAGAGAGTACCTGGGATCGCATATACCTGGCCTGATCTGGATGGTGTGGTCAAGATTTATGTAAAGGACAAGGCCACGCAGAAAAGTGTAGCTTGTGTACAAGCATCACTATCGAATAGAAAGACGGTATACCAGAAGGGTGTGGGGTGGGCTACAGCAGTTGTCGCTGGTCTGGCCCTGGTGGCCTCTGCGGTGACCTCTGGATTAGGACATTCAAATACGGCCGCTCATGTCGCCGCAAACGCTCTCTCCTTGTTTGGTTTCTTCCAGGCCCAAGCCATCATTGGTATGACCTCGGTGCCTTTACCACCAATGGTCAAAGCATGGACTCAGAATTTCCAGTGGAGTATGGGAATTATCAGAGTCGGGTTCTTGCAAGACATTTGTACGTGGTACCAAAGAGCAACTGGGGGGAAACCGTCGACTTTGCTATCGACGTTGAACACGGCCTCAGTTCAGATACAGAAAAGATCCGAGGAATTCCTTCACATCTTGTTCCTCCGGGCACATGATGAATTGCTTAAGAGACAGAACCCCGCTACCCCCACTACTACCGGAAACACCGCGACCACGTCAGCGGTTACTGTCAAAGGCATCAAGCGTGTTGGTTTCAAAGCCAACATCGAATCTACCAATATTTTCCTAACAGGTCTTGTATTCTTCATGGTGTTCATAGCACTGACGGCTATTGGAGTGGCGTTATTCAAGGGCTTCTGCGAGCTTGCAGTAAAGGCAAAATGGCTGAAAGGGAACAAGTTTGAGGATTTCAGAAACGGCTGGAAAATTGTTCTGAAGGGCATATTATTCCGCCTGGTATGATGAAGCTCAACATATTGATCCGACTCGCACTAATACTTATGCAGGTCTTGATTGGCTACCCGCAAATGTGCATTCTCTGCCTTTGGGAGCTGACACAGCGGGATTCTGCTGCCGAAGTAGTACTTGCACTGTTCTTTTTCATTTCGATGACGGTTGCCCTGCTATGGGCTGCGTTGAAGGTGTACCGTATCGCCAGACGATCCGTTAGCATGCACAAGAATCCGGCGTACATCCTCTACTCCGATCCTTCAGCATTGAACAAATGGGGCTTCCTCTACGTTCAATTCCGCGCAACGGCGTATTACTTCATCTTGCCATTGCTGCTCTATATCCTCGTCAAGGCAGTGTTTATTGCATTCGCCCAACCAACCGGGACAATTCAGGCTATTGCGCTAGTGATTATTGAAGCTATCTTCTTGATCGCTGTGAGCATTCTTCGACCATGGATGGACAAAAAGACGAACGCTTTCAACATCTCCATTGCCGCCATGAACTTCCTCAACGTCATCTTCTTACTGGTTTTTACAGCTGTGTTCAACCAACCGGTTAGTTCTCACTATGGCGATTGATTGTATGTCGTCGTACTAATGTTTAACTAGGGCATCGTCACTGGTGTGATGGGAGTGATTTTCTTCTTCATGAACGCAATCTTTGCCACGGTCCTGGTCGTCATGGTGCTGTTCTCCACCGTCTACGCCATTATCTCCAAGAACCCAGATACCCGCTACCAACCGATGCGTGACGACCGAGGTTCTTTTATCAAATCCAGCACGCAGCTCAACACCGAGCTTGATGCTCTAGGTGCAACAGCCCGAGGCAACATGACGCAGACCGCATACAAGACGCGCGACCTCGACGACGACGAAGATTCGTACTCGTCTAACTCAGGACGTAACCCCCACGATCCGTCGGGTATGCCTTTGCCACCTTCAACAGCCAATTCAAACAGATCACCCATCCGCCATGGCGAGGCCCCACGGTCTCCTATGGACTCTGCCATGCCCTTCCTCCCCAGTGACGGGACGCCAAGGCATGGCTCACCAAATCATTACACCGACAACCCCCAAGGCGGCTACGGTGGCTACACCGACAATAACTCATGGGCCAACAACGGCCACGCCCCGCCCAGGCAGACGGGCTACCGGCAGCAGAACAACGGGAGTCCTTGGCAGAGAGGCGCAGGGTATGATCATTGAAGGGTGGAGAAAAGGGCATAGCATATATATACACATGTCTGATAAAGTAATATGACGACTTGCAAGAAAGGGCCTGCTGGAGTCTTGTTGCATTTCTGGTTTCTTCTGGTGGTGGTATCTGCACCGCGGTGATCTGTGAGCTAAAGGGTTGAATAGAGGTGTATTGACCTCCTCGGCGTTTTCCCGGGGTTCGACGAAACGTGTGCGTTTTGTGTACGTTGTGAGCGGCGACGGGGGCCTGAAAGAGAGCTTTTGGTAGCTACTGTAGATAAGATGCTTTTGTACAGTATCGAAAACGGTGATCTTCCAACCAAAGCTCGAGTCGTGAATTTTGCCAGGCTTCTCGGTCCTCGGCAATGTTTGTATCGCCAAATAGATGGTTTTGGTTACAGACTCAAGTATCGTGTACTGTAGCTGATATGACTTGAGAGCATGAGAGCGAGGGGCGGACTTGGCTGTGGAAATAAATCATGGGATCGTCAACCCTGAGTATGTACATAGGAGGATGAATACTGTACCTCTTCTTCCCCCATCTGCCCCATTTTAGCACTCTCACATTTTCTTTTTCTCAACCCACCAGGGGGAAAACATCAAGGAAGTCGCAGCTTTTCTAGTAGGGTTTGGTTGCGAGCGCTTGAGTTTGGGTTATTTATATCATCGGGCATCTATCTCACCCATCCATTCCTTTCCTTTCCGCTTCCATCAAACCTCCCCCCCAATATCCTCCTGGCCTATGTACATATTTCACCTTCCATCCTTCCCACCTATTTCTCCCGCTCCTACATAGCTAGATCGGCTGAAGCTACAAATACCAGATGTGAAACGGCCGTAGATCGATGCCCTGGTTTGGGGGTCGCTTGTTGGAGCGTGGGATTGGTGTTGCGCTGTGTGTGAGAGAGAGTTTTGACTTGAGTTTCTGTTTTTGGGTTCTTTGAGGGGGGGGGGAGTGCGGGGGGTGAAAGGGGTGGGGAGTGGGGAGTGGGGAGTGGGGAGTTAGTTGGGGGGTGGTATAGGGTGGGGAGTGGGAGGTGGGGAATGGGGGATTGGGGGATGGTATGGGGGTTAGCGAGGAGAGGGCGAGGATGGTCAGTATGGTTGGTTTTGATTTTCGTTGCGTAAAGTGAGCCTGGTCTAGTGTTTCGATGGAGATCGCGAGACCCTGTGTCTAGTCTGTGTTTGTCTTTTGCAAGATTTTATTCTCGATATGGAGTCTGAATTCGATGGATTTTGGTTTCTATAAAGTGATGGTTCTGTGTTGGAGCTACGACGACTCGGATTGAGAAGGGGTGGGTATATTTCCCCCTATACGACAGCCTTTTCATCGTTTGTTGCTGTGCAAGCGCTGTTGACATATTCAGGTAGTGACAACGGTGTTCAAGGGATGATTCCCAGTTTGATCTCTCGACAGGCAGATCGAAGGTTGGAGACCTGATTTTGTGTCTTGTGGTTAGCAGTCCATCAAGAAAGAAGTTGGTATAACCGCATAAATTGAAGACTTCTGTACGTTCTCGATGGTTTTCTACCGTGGTCTGCTTAAGTTTAAAACTCGTTCATACTCCGTAGATTTCCGTAATAAATCCTTCTTCTTTAGTTCAAGAAAAGAAAGAAGAAATAACAAATCCGTGAGATTCGTTTTCTTTATTTCTTCCGTCTTCATACAGGTTGCCTCAATATCTTTCAAGACGAGCAAAAAGATTACGGATTTTGCTTCATGTGCTTGTATTGGTTTCACGATCGCTTCATCGCGCATGCATTGAGGTGAATGAACGTATGTTAGATACGTTCGCCAAATTCTGAAATTTCCATACCAAGCTCTGTGGACTCTGCTCAAGCAAAGTGAGGGAAATATGAAGTCCAATCCACCGTCTCGTATACACTTGCTGGCACCGAAGAAAAGCAGTAAAAGATCAGTACTATGAGCCCAAGATGTGATATCAGATAGATGCTTGCCATAGTGAGAACGAATGAGTTGAAAACCATTTCCGGAATATTGATAATGGAATATGGAGAAGTAAGTACCAGCGGGGCAATTACATAAAGGAAGGTGACTGGACACAAGTAAATGCTTTGGAAAACCCATCAGCCTTGCTACAATCTTCGATGGACGCTTTCGTTGTGGATGAGGCGGCCAAGTCCATAAGGCCTACTGCTGTCCTTCCGAGCGCAAGGACGCTAAATTTAGATACGGTCTTTTCTCTCTCGTATTATCCTGGCCTAATTCTGAGCTGTTTAACTCTCCCTCCAGTATCTCATCGCGGATTGCCCGCGTACCGTGAACAGAAAACGGGCCACCGCCCAATTCCAGGACAAAACCGCCCATATTGATATAGAAGGCGTAAACCATAGTAGAGCGGTCTCCTGAAATAGTACACAACCTCTTGGCCTCCATGTACTGCTCAAGAGCTACAGCCACACGAAGCTCCGGGGCAAGGACGATGATACACGTCCACTTCATCTTCCTCGGCCATATTTGCCATAGCCATCTCTTCGGCCAATACGGCTAGCCACGCCATCCATGCCAGCCAGCGCTGGATTCTTCCCGACTCGGCATGTTCAGATGGATGCACTTCCAGGAGCACACCAGGAATGTGAAAAAGCAGCTCCATAGGATATCTGAGGTTCCCGGACCGTGTCCTGTGGATACCCATCCGACGCGACGCTGAGCAATTGTACATAGTATTTGTGGCTGAGGTGTTTTGAGCAATTGCAAGCGTCGAGGACACAAGGATGTTGTTTGTCGAACTCCAATCGCCTGCCTATCAAGGACCTAAATCTCCCAGGCTTCATTTCCGTGGCAGCATTCTGTTGACATTTAACGTAGGCAATAACATCTTAATGCATATCTATCTTTGACTGCTGCAATTTCCTAACGCACTCTCGTTAGCCAAGGTATCTTATATTGATCATGCTGAATTCCTGTCCAGACCGCTATGGATAGAACAGTCGTAACCATAAGCTTTACACAAAACCACCTCCGCATTGCTACCTGTGCCTTCCCTGTTCAGTACCTGCTACAATGCCTCTCACTTCCCCCCCATCTGCCTCGGCCCAATAATCTGTCTCCTGGGCCCTGACACACCTAGCCCCACACCACCACGATTTTGACTATCTCCACCCATATACCCATATTGATTGACATCCCAGCTTTCGCCAGGGCCAATACCACCTTCTCGGACCCCTTGCTCAGCAGCAGTCTTAGTCTCTTTTTGCTTCTCTTCCCATTCCTGTTGGCGTAGGCGCTCAAGTTCCATCTCACGCGAGAGGAGGGAGGATGGGGGTTTGTTAAAGGGAGAAACGGGTTTTGTGGAAGGCGGCGGAGGTTTGGTGGGAGAGGGAGGGGGGCGTTGGAAGGGTGACTTGGAGGGCGATAGTGAGGTGGGCCGTTGGAATAAAAGAGGGGAGGGGGAGGGGGCGGGGGCCGTGTAAGTAGCTGGGTTTGGGAGAGGGCGGGAAGCGCTGGCGGGACTCGGTGCTGAGGGGCGGGACTCTGTTTTCGGTATTTCAGTCGCATTTGGGGTTGGGAGAGGTCTAGGAGGTTGCGGCGGAGGCAGATCTTCTGATTGCGGATGTGATGGTTGGCCGAAGGACTCATTGCGATGGTTTGACCATTCTTGGCGGAGATAGTCGCGCTCACTGGCACGCCAAGAGTCCTCGCTGCTCTTGTGCGAATGTGAGGGCGCTGGTGGTAGAGCCCTGTTTCTGCTTCGTGAACGCTCACGAGCGGATTCTTCCTTGCGCCGGACGTTCATATCATGCCTTTCCAGAACTTGACGTTCCCCATCTAAATGCAAGCGGTCTTCTCGTTCGCGCTCGTAATGCTGTTCCCGCTCTTTGGCCTTTTCCAGCTCCATTTCCAGCTCCTTCACCCGTTCCCTCTCTGCTCTTCGCCCAAGGTCTTCGTCCGGTCGCGTTGGTAGTTGACGCTGCTCGGCTTGATACTGGCTCAGAAATTGACCTCTGAGTCGTGCATCACTGTTTGTTCGTTTGCGCTGTCTCTCCTCTTCGAGTCTGATCTCAGCCTCCTTCTCTTCCCTCACTCGAGCTTCTTCCTCTTCCCTCCATTTCCTCTCCTCGACCTCCCACTTGCGCTTCTCTTCTTCTGCCTTCTTCCTGTCGACTTCTCTCTGTCTCCTTGTTTCCTCCGCCCATCTTTGTTCTTCAGCAATCCTCTCCCTCTCTTCTTCTGCTTCCCGTTCGACTCGTCGCTTGTACTCTGCCTCCTCAGCCTGTAGACGTAGTCTCTCTGCTTCAGCCTCCTCTTCACGTCGTTTTCGCTCTTTCTCCGCTAAGCTGGGAACTTTGGGTCCAGGGGTAGTAATCTGCCGTCTCCCACCGAAGCTGATGCCTTGATTGCCTTGACTAGCACCTCCCATATAGCCATACTGATGGATGTTCCATGCGGGAGTTGTAGCACCTTCATCTGTTCGTTTGCTCCAGCTGCTGACATTGCTTGGTGGTGACTTTGGTAGGCCACCGTTCGTGGATGTTGAAGCTTTTGAATCCGAGAATCCCGAAGGACTCCTCTGCACCCCTAATGCTTGTGGTCCTAGGTTAGATACTGTCGTGCCAGACTCGCTCACATTGCTCGTGCCCCTAGCTCGCGAGTATTTACCGTTTCCGGCAGAGTACTCGCCAGTGCTTTGTGGACTCATCGGCCCACCTTTCTTCTTTCCTCCTATTGCGCTTGGGAATTTGCTTGGTTGTATCGCGTGGGCTCTTCGACTGAAGGATCCTATACATACCAATACCTGAGCTGGATCCTTGGCCTCGTAGAGGGCGACAGTTTGAAAGACATCATGCGGTTGCAGACTCAGAGGAGGAGACTGGCACGCGCGGAGGAAATGGGAGATGTTCTCCATCTGTACGAATGGCATAGACGACTCTTTGTAACGTACGCCAGGTGGACCGACAGCTAGATTGACAAGTCTATAACATGTGTTAGTCAAGCCTGTTGGTTAGAGATATGTCATGAGAGCAGTCTCATACTTGCAAAGAGCAATCCCATCTTTCAGCGCTTCTAAGAGGTCACCAGGAGCCAGGCGCTCTCCCAAAACCTCTTCGATCCAGGATCTTATCTCTTTGGCAGCCTCAGGAGTATATTTGCCCAGACGTAGATTACGGAGGTCCTTGTCGAGAGACGAAACTGAAGCCATACTGGCCGGGCAGTCCTATGGTACAGGTGGGGTGTTTAGAGGGGTGATAATCTCCTACAGTGCATGCCGTCTTGGTATGATCTGAAAAAGTAATGCGTTTTAATGCTTATATAAGTGCAGGCTAGGTACACAATTGTAATATGCAGAGTAAACAAAATCTGTGAATGCGTTCCTGAAGACTGGGACGACGTTGTAACGGCTGCTCAGATTCCGCTATAAAACACGCGATGAACCTTGAATTCTAGAGCATCCCGGCAACGATCACTTTTATACTTTATCCGTTACCTCGAGCAAAGGCCCGTACTGTGGTAGTATGTCTTCCCTTCTCAGTCGGTTGTGGCAGAGATGGAAGGCCCTCAAACTCCCATGGCGGAGAAGATGGCTAGCCGGTAACAATCCTCTCTCGACTTTCTCTACTCCATCCCTATCACTGACGCCTCCCTCCTCCACCACCAGGTGCTGATCTCGCTGGCAACAAATACTGGTACTTCAAGCCTACGCCCTCTGCCCCACGAGCGCGCCGAATCCTCCAACATAATCCTCGAATACCTTACTCGGATATCAAAATTCCCCGTACGCCTTCCATGTCCTTGGTCCACTTTCCGTTTCCCCAATCCCTACTGACTCGAAGTAGCGCAATGGCACCAATGGCTCCGCTACACCCGCCCTTCACCTCCCTCGGTGCAGGAACAGCAAATCGACGTTGCGCGACAAGCGCAGCTGAAATTGTTAGCGAAAGCAGCAGACGATAGGTGGGCGGCGAAACCGTCGGTTCTCGACAAGCCGAGGAGAGCGAATTTTGAGTTGGGAGTTGGCGAGGGGGAGGTAGTTGGTACGAAAGAGGAGGTGGGGGGAGGTAAAGAGAGGGGGGCCCTTGAGGAGAGAGGGCATGAGAAGGATAAATTGAAGGGAAAGGAGAATCCATGGAAGGTAAATCGGGGGAGGGCAGGGGAGGAGTGGCAGCCGGAAGCTTGGACGCCCGATCCAGGGAAGAGATGACATCGCAGATTAGCGGTAACGACGCGGAAATCTCGCTACATATAGTACTATGGCGTTCTCTGGGTATGGTCTTGGAGACTATATGGGCCAATGAATTCATGTCCGAGTTAGACAAGGGGTCTAGGGCCTCTTCAGGATGTGAATCAAGATTCAACTATGTACAAAAATACCATGGTATATCCATATTCAGCTAAGGATTGGCGAAGACAAAACCCTGACACATTCCCCATTAAACTTGGATAGCCAGCGAGCCACCCGTTGGACGCCACCCGATGCTTAGCTTCGAAACCTCCAAATCGTTCAACCTTCCAATTGCTGCTACCGCCGCTCGCCAGGGAAATTCCCCCCGAACCCCCCAGGTGGAGGAAATGGCCCTCGTTGCTGCGGTGGACTTCCCTGAGGGGGAAATCCTCCTTGCGGTGGCATTCCCCCTGGAGGTGGGAATGGCATACCAGGCATCCCTATTGGCGGAGGACCACCAGGGCCTACGTTGGGTGGAAAAGGTGGGAAAGGAACGCCACGACCAGCGAAAGGAGCTGCAAGATTGCATCAGAAAGCCTCAAAGTGAAAACAGAGAGGGATTGGAGGAATCTTACGAGGAGGAAAACCACCTGGACCTCCGGGAGGGGGGGCTCCAGGCATTCCAAATGGCGGAGGAATGCCGCCTGTAGTTCTGAAGGTAAGCGCCATTCCTCATGTAGCACCTTGGAGAGGTGTCTTTGGGCTTGGTTGGAGCCAGATTGAAGAAAATATTCGGAAAAAGGTATGGAGACGGGAAATCCTACCTGGAAAGCCGAAAGGCGGAGGAAATCCTGGACCGCCCATAGGTCCCCCGCCTTGGTTTAACATAGGATTCGAGCCAGCTTGGCCTTCTGCGGCATATGAGGATGTGATAGAGTCAATGACTGATTGGGCTTTCTCATGGCCAATTTCTACAGAACGACCATTAGAACATCCTTCTGAAAGAAGCGGGCGCACGTCTGGAGGTAGCTGGGGAAGAGCCGTACGTTGGTAGTAATCTAGAACATTTCTCTCATGGTTCCGACCACTATTATGAGCTTTCCGAACACTCATGGAGTCATGGGTGAGGTAGACATCGCAGTAATCGCCTAGGGTGAGTCAGTGATTGGGTTGGGACAGGTGGAGCTGGTGCCATCTACAGAAGAGTGCATATTGGGTCAGTATGATAGACCTATAATTCCGAAGAGAAAGACTTATATTTCGGCATGTTATCGTCGCCACGGCTAATACAAAGCGCTGTAAAATTTGGAGTGGAAGTGTGGAGTGAGGTCGGCGCATTGGCAGTCGACAAACACAAAGTCAGAGCTTAGGCTCAGCCCTACGGGGAAATACTTGATGTCAGGCACACGCCAAAATTAAACAAGCGATGTCCCTCATGAAATCTTAAATGCGACTCTCCAAGTTGCAATGGTTTATTAAAACATTGAAAATCACTATTGAATATTCTACACATCAATAAGCAGACAATTAGACAATTTTTAATCATCTGGTATGAGTTTCGTATTGATGAAAGTCGACTATGAGGGAGAGAAAAGGGGGCAAAGCTCCTTGCTAAAAATCCCATTTATTTTCTGGTGCGCTCTGTCGTGCTACAGAAACACTGAGCAGTCTCACAGAGCTCTTTGACGTAGCTGGTAAGAGCGCCGATTTATTCTAAGCTACGGGGTATCTAGTTCTCTAATAACCCTAAAGCCCTGGCGATGACCGGCCGGATATTCCCTAAGTCAAGGCACGATGCTGGAAGTGGGACTATTATGTACGATGTCTGCTCCATGCATTCTGGGCAGCACTTGGCATCGGTCGATAATGGCCACCATCTGTACCACCTCGGTACCGTCCTTGATTTCCGCCACCCCTTGGGGGAGGGCGCTCCTGTAATTTTCGTGGAGGCATCTTCATATTGCTATTGCTCCGGCCAGGATATGGCTCAGAATAACGAGGAGACAATGATCGTCGTTCACCAGGTCTACTTCTGTTTTGCCCCTGGTCGTTATCTCTGGAATTATCCCAATATCCTCCACTTCGAGAGTTGGCGATTCCGTCATCTCGATAGGGTTTAGCACCAGAAGTGTACAAATCAGGATGGCGATCATCCAGATTCTGATTTCCCCGAGTCATTATGCGTATCTGACCTTTGCGAGCCGGTTCTGGAATCCTTGGACGATAGAAGTTGGCCTGATCATCGTCGCTATCATCGATCATCATAGACCTCTGTTGTTGTGCTCTGCCTTTTATTGTCACTTCGCCCTGTGACTTGATTGTGAATTGCCCATTGGAATTTGAGGACCAAGTGCTTGTGCCGACCGGTTTTCCTGGCCTTCGGTTTGGGCAATCATTGCCCAGGTGCCCACTTCTGCCACATTCATAACAGCTCAACCGGACACCTTTGTTCGTCAAATCAGACTCCCATGGCCGGCCTGAGGTTCGCCAGATAAGTTCGCAATCCTCCTCGTGATGACCATTCCGTTGGCACAAATCGCAAACGATCTCGCCAGGCGCCAAATTTTTTAGCTTGTATGGGCACTCCAGTACAATATGACCAAGCTCTCGACACTTAGGGCATCTCTTCTTTTGAGGACAGTGCTGGCTTGAATGGTCGCCGTGAATTCCACAAGTGGTACATGTCAAATTCACACAAACTTCTGCCATGTGACCTAAGTGAGCGCAAATCAAACACCCGACCAACGTATTGTGGTCTACGTTGTCAGGTCTCTTAGCTATGTGGAAGTATCGAAGCTGTGCCTTGAGCTCTTCTGGATCCAGTTCCGCTAGTGTTCGGGGTTGAATTTTCGGTGTAATAATGCTCTCCGGGTCATCGTTATTGCCCTCTAAGCCTTTAGCTACTGCGTCAGACCTTGCGTATTCCATCATGGCATCGCCATATTCATCTTCATTGTCCTCACTGCTACCGTTACAGCTTGAATTTGCGGTTGCGTTAACATCTTCATCATTGTTAGGTGCGTGGCTGGTGTTATCTGATACTTCTCCGCTCTCTTGCTCGCTGATTTGAAGATTCAGAATGACTCCACTATCACTTCCAGAGTCCTGATCCTGCCCTAGATTTGGTTCCTGATCCGATTCGTAGCCAAGGTGCGGTTCTGGGTTGCGATCCGATTCGTGCTCCTGTCCTTCGGGCCTGTTTTGCGGCTCTGGAGATAGTTTCACGGCGAAAATCCGATTTTCAACCTTGGGGACGTTACCCTTCTCCATTGCTTCGCAAATATCGAGAGCGCAGGGTTCTGAAGTTAATGGATCAACTGTCGCTGCCTTTCGGCCAGATTTATATACCTTTAGTGTGCCCACATGCCTACTGGTCTCGGATCTCGAAAGGTCATGCACAATCGCTATTTCTGGCTGAGTGGTGGGCTCCACGTCTGTCTGCAGTATATGAGACCGCAGATCATCCATGAGAGAGATTTCGTGCAATTTCCCAGCCTTCAAATCCTCTAATCTCCCAGTCTTCATGCATTTTTCTACCAATGGCCAGAGTGGCGGCTTTGATTCGCGACGCTTCCCCCTTCCTTCCCCACCATTTTCGCCATCATCCTCGGGTTCTGCAACCTCCCCTTGTCTCTGGTAGAGAAGGCTTTCGTAGTCTCTGTCAACAGGGTAAGACTGGCAGTAGTTATGGTCCACCTCCGCTTCGTAAACACGATTCTGTAGCTTCCGGGATTTAGGACTGTCATGCTCGAGCCCTAAAAGCCTCTCATGAAGGGTCTTGAGTCTTCGTTTAGTTTTCTTAATCTCTTAAACAATATAGTCAGTACTCGTTTGGTAAGAAGATAATCCCAAAAAGCCACAGAGGGATAACGGACCGGAAGATTGAATCTTAGACTGAGTCGTAGCCTTCTCCTGCTGCTGCTTCTCTTGCCCATTAGCTTTTCTTGAACCACCCCCTAGTGTAGTTCGGATCTTGGCTTTTGTCCCGACATTCCAGTTCATCGACGGTGCAGCACCAATCTTTGTTGCAGGTTCAATCAAGCCTGAGACCGCAGCTTGGTTGGAGGTTTCCGAATTCCTTGGCGCGATTACCTGTAAACCATTTCGACCTTCGCCCGCATCCAAATCTCCTACGTCCTGTAATTCGGACTTCTCAGATCGCTCAGTGCGCTTTTGAGGCGTCGAGTTGGAGGAATCAACCTCATCACTGTCCTGGGAGATTTCGTCGTGACCTCTTTTGCTGTCTGTCCTAGGAATTGGTGGACCAGCTCGCACTGAGCGATCGGGCCCCATATTAGTAGCTGCCATAGTGAACAAGGGTTGTGATGTGACTACATTTTGTCTTCATCGTTGTTGTGGTGGTGGGGTTTTAGAAAGCGTGAACTGGCGATGTCGGTCTGGAAAAAACAAAGCTCCGCGCTCCACCCTGTACGACAGCACGGACAGCTTACCTATCCTAGTTGGATCTACATACTGCCTTAACAGCAAGCAATAACTTTGTCGTCTATCTCACTCTTTATAAATCATCATTGGAAGCTCAGATCTATTTTCTCTTACTGGCCTGTAAAATCCGACGAGCTTGCTTTGTCTAGTTTGCTCAGACCAACATCAACCGGAAGAACTGCGTCATAGTACAGCTCTTAACACAAGGTAGGCTCAAGCTCGCTGTGGCCGTCTCTTCAGCACCCTAAGGCGTCAAAAGCCGGCTAGATCAGTCTGCGTCTTAAACCCAGCATCTCAATCAAGTACTAACACTGCTATAAGCACAGGCTTGTGCTCCCATAGCGGCTGACTACGCGTGCAACAACTCAGCAATACCGCAAATCTGTCTTCCTTGCTTGTCCCCCGCACCTTGTCCTTTTCCGCCAATACCAAGTCTTGCCCACCACAAAGGCAGCCTGGGGATCCGAAGATGAATGATGGCAAGAAGGGGCGACGACGGCGTTCTAGCAGCCTCCTTTATCAAGAGCCGCCAGAGTCGATGGAGCATATGAGTGATCAGTCGGCCCTGCCAAACCTCAACGCCAACTGGGTCAATGCAAAGGGTATGACAATGATTCCAAGGAGCATGTTGCCTAGGTTTTTTCTGAGAAATCTTGACTGAATATTCTATCTACTAGGAGCATGGACAATCCACGTCGTTCTCATAGTCGCCCTCAAAATCCTCTTCGACATCATTCCCGGCGTCTCCCAAGAAACATCCTGGACCCTAACAAACATCTCCTACATGTTTGGCTCCTACCTGATGTTCCACTACGTCCGTGGCGTCCCCTTCGAATTCAACGCCGGAGCTTACGACAACCTGAATATGTGGGAGCAAATCGACAACGGCGACCAATATACCCCAGCCAAGAAATTCCTTTTGAGCGTGCCGATATTGCTCTTTTTGCTCAGCACCCACTATACCCATTACGATCTGACGTACTTTACGATCAATTTCTTGGCCGTGCTGGGCGTCGTGATACCCAAATTGCCTTCGGTGGGTCACTCTGAGCTGTATAAGATATCCAAATACTAATAGAACCTTATAGAGTCACCGCCTACGCGTTGCATTGTTTTCGGGGAACCCTGACGATCGATAGCACCTTGAATTTCTTGTTCGTAGCGTACTGTTCTTTTCCTTTTTGCTCAAGCGAGGAAGGGAAAAATCGAGGGTGGTGGATGGGCTGGGAAAAACGCAACGGGCTTGGATTCGTGCATTGCTAGTCTAGAAAACCCATTTCTACAACTTTCATACCCTTCGATTCTAATTTTATACTTGCCTTACCATGTTCCCAGGCCAGGCCAGGCCAGGAATCGCTTGTTCTCCATCCATCAATTCGTACCCCCTAAACCACCCTCAAACAAGCCTCTACATACCTCCTCAACCACCCCACTGACTGAAATCCCGACTCAGGGGATGAAGAAAACTACTGTGGTAAAGGCATCATCGATATCTCAAGGCGCCGCTCGGTTCAAGAGGGCATGACGAGAGGAGTAACCTTTTCGTATTCTGGGAACGACGATCTGAAAGGAGTAGCAGCATCGGGGGGTTGTTGGGACAGAGGCCTCGCCTCCATCCCTCTGGTAGGTACATGCTCCTGACGCCCAACACACTTCTCACCCCACAGAAAAACATATCAACAATCAACACATCACCATCACCATCACAACCAAACTCATCACACTCATGCCTCCAAAAACCCTCTTATTTCTACGCTAACTACACACCAAATCCTCCAAACCATCCACCTCAATCCCCCCCACAAGAAATATTTCCAAGAAAAGATATATGCCAGTCCCCCGAGAAAACCAGCCACCAACATGTCAATCGCCCCGGCGTCAAGACTCAAGGAGATATCATCATATGTTCCACCCCAATCCACTCCGCTCCAAGAAAGCGCAATAAAAAAGCAAAAATAACCTCGTCATCATGGGAAAGCTGCAAATCCCACACGCAAGCTACCTGAAATATATCCATCACAAATCCTCCTCCTTTAAATATCATACCACATCATAAAAACATTCCTCTTCCACCTCATCTCTCAGCTCTCAAAAACCCCTCCCAACAACCTTCTTCCTCCTCCCAAAAAACCCCCTCAACCCCCCCTCCTCCCTCCCCGCAAAATTCGTCCCCGTGCTCCTCTGCTGCACCGGTGGCGGCGGTGGCGCGCTGTTCTTCAGAAAGTCCGCCAAATCTCCCACGCCGCCTGCGTCCTCGCGTTCCGCTCTCGGCTGGGCATTCTGTCTCAGTCGCGCATTGCTGCCGTTGCGTTCTGCGCGGGCGGGGCCGTTGCGCTCGCGGTCGACGTGTGCGGCGTAGGTGGGTTTGGTGGGCTTGTAGGTGTCAAGTTTGGAGCCGATTTGGGTGATGAGGTGGGGAGATGTTTCGCGGGGGTTGAAGGGGGGGAGTTGAGGTGCGTCGGTGGTGCGGCCACGGGCGGAGGCGGCACTTGATGGGAGGGATTTGAGGTTTTTAGGGGGAGGGTTTGCGGGACTGTTTTTGGTGAGGCGTTCGCGCGTAATTGAACCGCTGGCTCCGCTAGCTTCTCTATGAATTCCCCACCCTCTTGGCTTAGGGATGTCATCAAAGGCCGAAGGGACCCTCGGTACCGAAGGAGGAGGCGTCACGCTGCGGAGAAAATCCATGAGACTCTCTTCGTTGTCATGCGACTTCCGTCCGCCCATGTATCCCTCGTCGCTATCAGAGTCAATAGCGTATGGGTCCTTGACCCGGCGCTGCCTGCGTTTAGGCGGATGAGGAGGTTCGTCAAATGGCGCGGGCGGATTCTGGGTAAATACGGTCCTTTTGACATTCGATTTGCTTGAGCTCCCAAGAAGTCCCGTCCTCGAATTCGTTGAATTGACGGACTGCGTTGGAGCCGAGCTGTCTAGGGTGCTTGCGACTGAGGTACGTGACATATCCTTCGAAGTTCCGTATCCAAGATTACGTGCTTCTTCGGAGTTCCTCGTCGCACGGGAAGTCGATAGCGACATCGGCGTACGAGCAGTGCCATTGTTCCAGTCATTGCCTGGTCCTTGGCGGATGAAATCAATCAACTCGTTGGTGTCACGAGACGACACGGTTGGCTCACGAGCTTGCAACTTGGACCTTGACCGTACTGGGGCGATAACTTCGGCCCCCGATGGCGCCGCATGCTGATCAGGTTTGATGACTTTTCGAGGTAGTCCTTGTCCTTGTCCTTGTCTCGATGATGGCCGAGACTTTTCCTTCAGGACAAGATTGGTTCGTGAACCGTTCACGGACTTGGCATCTGCATTAGGCGTCGGTTCATGTTCTGGTCCAGTTGATCGAATGAAGTCCTCAAAATCTCTCGAAGTTTCCTTTTCGATCCTGGCGTCCCGAGCAGCTGCATGAGCAGGTCGCCCATTCCCAGGGCTCCTGGGTGGGTGTGCTTGCAAAGCTGGCCCTGTGGAGGAGAAGATCTGTGCAGATGGTGACTTCGTTTCCTTGAGACTGGTTGTGGGATTTGACCGAAGCCCGTTCCTCCCTTTCAGCGAAGCACTGGACCGGGCGGTTGCTGGCCTACCAAGTTCGGTGGTTGACTGTGATGTATTTCGTGAAAGATTGGAAGACGCCTCAACCTCAGACAGTCGTTGCAAATTGTGCCTTGGAGACTCGGGTACCTTCAACAAGTCAGAATATACTGATGAGTTACACGAGCTACCTATCCTTACCTCCATCTTCCGCATGCTATGTGGTGTCAGCGTGTATTGAATGGTCTCGTCACTCTTGATGAGCTGTTCGAAGCTTTGCTGTTTGTCGTCTGCCTTTGGTGTCCTCAGAGAATGTTTGTCACTAATAATGCTCCCGTTACCCTCGGAAGAATTGCGGGACAACACTGGTTGTCGGCTACCATCAATAGATTCTCTACTCAAGAACCCCTTTAATTTCTGGGATACCTGTGAAGTACTAGAGCCGGAGGTATGCACAGGACGTAAGTCGCGATTGCTACTAGATGAGTTCCTGCCTTGTGGCGTCAGTGGATCCCGAGGACTTCCCGGGGAAGGAACGACACGCTGCACAGTAGCTCGCTCTGGTCCTGTATACACTGGAGGAAGCTGATTCCGATAATCGGAAAGCTTAGAAGCAGGTTTCGCCTGCGCGAATATTGATGTTGACAAAGCCCCAGGCATAATGACTTCAACGTTGTCTGCTGGTGCATAGGCTCCGGACCTGGACGTATCGTAGCTTGGAGCAAGCGACGAAGCTTCGTCGGAAGTGTCATGAGCTGCATCAACCAGTTCCCGTAAAGGAGTGAGCGCGGGGGCGCTGTTTTCAACCCCGGCCGCCGGATTGCTAGATTTGGTTGATCTAGATGGGTCTGTTAAATACGTTTCTCGCACGACCGACGTTAAAGTGGCATCGTACTGATGGCTGCGATCAACTACTCCTTGATACATATCAGATGATTCATGATTTCTGTCACGGAGCTGATTATTTTGCATTGCGGCAACATTTGCGTGGTCTTCGAAATGTCCTGAACGTCTCACTTCATTCTCTCTCTCAAATTTAGGATCTCTCGTTGCGGACACATCATCCTTCTGCAACAGGGCCTGGTTGTCATACTCATACTCTTCCCTAGGCTTGTCTGCCTTGGGAGCTGGTTGCTGCTTCTCCGTATCTGCTGGGCGACCATGTGTAATGTTGCCAGATCTGAGGCTGTAGTTGCTTGATGCAGCGCGGGAGAGCGTTTGGGCAAGTCCTTGGGAGTAATTCATCGCTTGTGGTATAGTGTTAAGGTCATACTCGCCCATGCCCGTACTTGCTTCTTCCCTTTCTACACAGCCGGACTCCTGCGACGATCCTCGCGGTATACTGGCATTTGAAGTTCTTATACTTGTAAGTTTTTCACCATCAACCACAGCGGTCACTGGGGTAGAAAGACTCGAAACTTCAGATCCGGGGGATGATTTATCTGCAAGCCAAGGAAGATCTTCCTTGTTGTATACACGACCCTCATGTTTGTGTACTAACGGCTTGGAATCCTTTACGGGCGAAGCAAGACTTTCCTCTTTTGGTAACTCATACCGTGTTTGCTGCGGGTTGGGCAGAGACGATGATCGATGGCGTCGAATGGGAGGCACATTCTTAGATTCCCGTTGCTTTACATCGGTTAGCTTTTCGGGCTGTGATGATTCCGGTGGCGTTGACTTCGTGGCCATGTTTGGGTATTCGACGACGCTCAGAGGACGGTCTCTGCTTCCACGATTCCCTTTTCTGCCGGCCAACTCTGACGAATAATTGGGTACTTCGATTTCGGCCACGTCATTCGCTGTTGAAGGAAGTGGAATTGACATAGGATCCGGTTCTGTTTGCAATACTTCTGCGACCGATGGCCGGTTTGCATTGTCGTAATAGCCGTTGGGGCCATCCGTCTGGTTAGGACTCGCGGTTCTACTACTTCGGGTACTACCATTTGTTGAGGTCGCCCTCACACCGGACAATGGTCTATGGTTCGATACGCTGGACGATCTGACACGCTTCTTCCATGATCTCCATAGCCGGCCCAACGTTGTATTGAATGCTAGCTTTTCCATGTCGATGTCCTCTACTACTACTCGATGGACCCCTGTGGTGCTCGAGCTACCATTTCCGTGATGGTGCTGCCCGCTTCTCTGCCGATTGTATGCCGCCTCGCCAGCCATTATCAAAGCGTGCTCGCCGATGAATTCAAGAATGGAAGTCAGGAATATCGCTGCGGCTGGGGAGACCAAACCGAGATCCCGGGAGACACGGCGACGTTCGTCATTTGCATCTTCCAAATGTTCCCGTTCAATGTACATCTCCTCGTCCTCCTCTTCCATGTCCCCCAGGCGAGTGTAAACCATGCAGCGTAACCTTGTCCTTCTCCATATTAGGTTCAGATCATATTTTCCCCGAGACTCTTGCCCATGGTGGAAGGCAGTCAACTCTTCATCATCTCCTCCGCCCAGGAACTCTTGCAATTCCTGGTCGGCTCCATCGATGGCGTCTTTGGCGAGTCGAGGCTTGAGCACCTCCTGCACAGCAGGCCTCAGGGCCGCAATCGAGGTTGACCGTGAGCTGGCGAGGAAGCTGAATAGAAGGTTGTCTAGAAAGGTGTTGATAAGGGCTAGCGACGCAGGAGAGACTAGGGCCGGCTCGGCATCGACGCTGTTTCCTTCTTCCTCGAACCAATCATACTCCCTGTTTTGATGATCACTGGTGACAATCTGCGAGGCAGCAGATGCTGCAATGAAAGCCGGTTCAGGTTCGACGGCAGGCGGCGACGCCAGCGGAGAGTTAAGGGACATGGATGAAAGGCGATCACTGGAGAGGCTTTGGGTTCGTTGCACTTGCGCTGATGGAAAGTCCATGACTTCTGGGCGAGAAAGGCGGTGCATTCTGAGCAGGCGGTGGTGAATGTATGGATGACTCGACGTAACCTATCAGCATTCACCAGATGCTCAGAGAGCCTTGATCAACTGGGCAAGCTATCCATTGTGAACAGACGGGCCTAGAAGCTCCTGATGTTCATGCTAAGCATGGTAAGCGAGAGAGCAGATGGTTGATTGCTATAAGGCTATCATCAGCTTTGGTCTCGGTCTGATGCATCTGAAGTATTAAAGTGCGATCCTCAGTTTCCGCTACTTGCAAATCCGGAGCAAGTTCGATGAGACGCAGGAGAGCAAGCACAGAAGTCGCCGTTGCCTTTCTTTTGTCCTGGGAGTTGGCTGTTGAGATGGCTGTAACATGGTCGGGGAAGGGGTCCATTTCTGAGTTGGACCTAAGATGCGGCACAGCAGGGACCATGTTTGATATTACCAGCAGGGGTGTTTAAGTACTTCTAGTCTTGTAGATTCATGACCTTCAGATATATTATCAATCCTTGATTATTTACAATTCCTCCAGATAGATCCCTCCGCAGGCTTCCTCGCAAACAACATCTGCAGGCAGTCACAGAAGACGCATTTCTACCAGACACGATGGATTTATTCTCACGATAGAGGTGAATGGAGTTCCCCAAGCTAGGCTGTTCAGGGTGACCCCTCGGAACCGGTTGCTTTCCACCAGATCAATCTACAACCTTATCATAATCACGAAACCCATGAGGCTTCTGTGGAATGGTGACGAAGGTACAAAGGTCAAAACTCAACGGTGCGAAGACACATCCATGGTTTATAGACCTTGGCCGGTGAAGCTGCCTTGCATCGGGTGATTCGACGACACTGCTTCCAGCATCAGAACCTGGGTAGGTAAAACTTACTCTCCCACAGATTTCCTCCGAGCCGATGAGCCAATATCCTGCAGAGTATGCGGTTTCACAAGCAGTGAACGACTTCATTCATGCAGCCATTGTTCGCGCAATGGTGATTCTGCAGCAAAGTGGAGCCTCATTTTGTGCGCCACGATGCAATGCGAGCCGAGGCCAAGAGTCTTTCCGACGCAACGACTCTTGCCAATAATGCATGAGGATTCTTGATATTGTGTGGTGCGCATATCAACGACTCATCGAGAAGTACCGACAGCAACAGCATCGTTGGACTACAAGATACAAATTTAGAGAAGGCCCGCCAAGTCAACTGTTAGACCGAACGGCAGTTTGGGAAGGAGAACTCGAAAATGATCGGTTTCATACGTTGTTCTGCTAATTTCTTATTGTCGCACAAGCTTTGCAATTGCTCCCGAATCATCGGTGGTTTTTTTTCACGTAGGTCACGGGCCTGTTTGTCCATTCGCATCTCTCTACAGAGACCGGTCATCGTTTACTGACTTTCTGCACCCCCTGGTGGCTTCGACTTTTTCATAACCCTGATATCCTTTCCTTCCAACTATCTATTTGATCTGTCTCACATGTTGAAGCTAGGATCACTCTCAATCCCTCTCAAGGGAAGGCCTCCGAAGCTCTTTGGGAACCATTCATTACTTATCAACTGTGATCGATACCGCCGATTGTACAATACAGAAGGGAACAAGAAGCTGCTAAGATTATATTTGACAAGAATATTGGAGGACCGGCACAATCACAGGATCAACTTTGTTTCATTTGCTTGGAAATGGCTCGGATGAATCTAGTGGTTGGTTGCCAGAAAGAGACTAACCTAAATAACGCACTGCATTCATGATGCTGGGTATCAATATTAAAACGACAAACGCGTTCATGAACTTGGCCAGCCATCCAGCCTCCAGTCGATCACTACCGGCCGTAATTCATACGCCATCTAGCTTCGTTATCGAAAGCCTCCTCACATCATTCCATTCCACCATGGATCGATAGGATCGTTGTAGTAATAGCACCAAGGCCTGGACGAGTCAGTCTTGATGGGCCAGTTACACTTGCTCTGAGGGGTACGACCTTCTGATTTTGTCTATCTTCAGACGTGCCTCAGGACTTATGTTGTCCCAAGGACTTCTTTCGGCCCGCAGCTCTCTCCGTTGGCACGTGTGGCATGATGACTTTATTCTATTGATACCATCTCCTCTACTGTTCCAGCAGCCTCGGGATAAACCCGGTCGTCCCATTGCAGCTGCGCACGGTTCTATGTTCTGTCTTGGGCCCCAGTGGCCGCATCCGACGTAGTAGGTGTCTTGGGTGTAGCACATCTTGGACTGGAGTCACTTGGATAAGCTTTGGGATAGTCGTCCTGCCTTTGTGAGTTGCAAGATTCTTAAGACGGGTATATTGAAAAGCCGATTGGTATTGTGTGCTTTTGTGAGCCGGGAGCAGAGAGAGTGTATTCTGGGTTGAGAATATTCCATTGCAATCCAGGACGTCTGCAATTGTTTGGGTTGCATGATCTCAAGTGTCTTCATCTGCTCGCTGTCATGGTTGAGTTGCCAAATCACAAATTCCCTAAGCCCGAGGGAGAGGCAGGTCTGTGTTGACAGCAGTTGAAAACAGTGGCTTTGTGCTACCTTCGTCTGACATGAAAAGGATTGTTTTCCCTTTGTATGGAACTTCAGTGTTTGCTGAAGGACAATTGAACAACTGGTCCCATTGTCTACAAGCCATTGTCTCTTTCCTATGGATACGTGTTTGCCAGTATGGTTTGGCGACAGGATATTCACCTTGGCTCGGGATTTTTGAATTGCTATGGGGTGCAAATGTGGTAAAGCTTTCAATAAACACAAGTCGAGTGTCTTGCATGGTTAATCTTGCATTATGAAATTTGGAAGGAGACGTTGGCGCCAAACATCGCTGGTACCATTGTTCAAGGGCCAGTGCGCTCATCAATCCAATGGTACCTATCAAAAAGCTGAAATAGCATCATGGAACCCATGGTATTGGCACTGGGATCGGGAACCCACTTCTCGGGATCTGTCAATATCTTGCAGATTTCGGGCAAAGCATTTGCAAGACAGCATGTTCACGGATGGAAGAGGACACCACAACATGTTCAATAAGGCATCACGATGGGGCAGTGTCACTTCCCATCAGGCAAACTAGATGTCGGTGATAGCCAATGGGTCGTCAGCACCTGGCCAAAGACCTCTTGCCTTGGGGGGCATTCTCAAGTTGGGAATGTGGAACAAACTTCCAGTGGGTTTGAACATGTCACGTGATAGTCTTTTTCACGTGAGTAAGGTAGTTACCTGATACCTGTTTTGATCCCCAGTCAGAACAGACCATCAGCCTCCATTATTCTCCATGGAAAACCCAATACAGTTGGGATTCCAAGTTCTGGACTGTCTCGACGCTCACCACTTGTATCCAGTTGTCAGCCTGAGGCCATGGGAACACATCTGTCTCTCCCAATCATATATTGATCATTACATTCAGTTCACAATCTCCACGCCTCTTGGTCAATTGGTATCATAGACCCAATGAAGCTTTTCCAGTCAATAGGTCAAGGGTGAAGCGTACCTTACTCTACGGGGTTAGACGCCTGGAAGTCCGTAATGGTAAGGTAATTCTCATGACTAAGGACAGCCGACTGCCGATAGCCTAGAGGTCACAGCCAATGAAAACGGTGCGATAAAGAAAAGAGCTACCGACCGTGGATCTACTCTCTACCGCTCGAGACATGCCAGTGATTGTTTTCTCTTTCTCTTTCTCGCCGTTCCCTTCGCCCGCATGGAGATAGCACGGTTATGGCGGTGTGGCATGAAGAGCATCTATGTGTCAATGGTCTGGGGGTGATGTGTCAACAGTGTCGTTGATGTGTCCAATTTGGTCAAAGGCGCACCAGGGTACCTACACCGTACGTCGGTTAAGGAGGTACATAAGGTACCTACCTTCAACCAAGGAGATATTCTAAGCGGGTTAGTCCCGGGATATATGGAGGCAACAATCATGGTATCAATGATGATAGTGGCTTGGCGGTCATTGATCGGATCTCACGGGAGGGGGCTGCGTCGTGTCTATCTCTACGGAATACATAGGTATCAACACACATTCTTGAGCACACGACAGCTACTGTAAGCTATCTACGACGAAGTACGGTATCATTTGTATGTGTGTTTTTGCTTCTCCCGCCATGACGTGGGGATAGTCGATCAGATTTCCGAGATGCAGAAGTGCGCCATACAGATACAGTAGTCTGTCTACGGAGTATGTACTTGACGACGATATGGCGGCTGTTCTAGAAGCGGGGTGATATGACTTCTTATCGATACCGCTATCGTGGAGGTTGGAAGGTTGCTCTAATCGTATGGAGTACTCGCTGACGGCAGTAGAACTACACTCATTGGGAAGCAAGGTGGTACAGAGGTACAGGAAGGTACCTTGGGTAGCCAACAGATTCCAAAGCCCATCGCTCTTAGGTTAGCTGGACCCGAGCACGCATTCACGCATTCACGCATGAAAGATGCGTCCAGGAACGGGAAGAAAAGCGTGGCAACTGGCGATGGAACTTCCATCATCCGTAGCGTGGCCGAAAGCTTGGGCCAACCAATGATACATACCGTACGGTGTGTATTTTAAGATCATCCCGCTTTCCATCAACCCACGCAATAACAATAACCCCAAAGCCCGCAGGCCTTAGTGCCCATGCGCCGACTTTTGAGTCTTTTAATGCATTCACTTATCTCTCCGGCCTTGCCCTTCTCCCACTACCCCATCCCATCTCTACAACACATACCACACACTTACTCCCCAAACTTCCTCCGCAAACATTCCACTGCCACCAGACAAGTCAAAACCCCCTTGAAGCCTCACCGCAAGTTTAGTAAACACACGCCAACATGGTCAGTAAAGCTCAAGGGAAGCCCTTTGAGCCCTGCGTCAGACTGATAACCTACTCAGGCCGAATCTACAACCGTTTCAAACACGGAGAATGTGAGTCCATTGCTCACCATACGCCGCACGCGAGCTCCATGCTAATCGTTGAACCAGCTCATGAAATACATGAGCTTAGATCAGAAGCGCAAAGTTCTGGCCGAATACATCTGGATAGACGGCCTCAACGGGGTCCGCTCAAAAACAAAGGTAGGTGAGATCTGGTGCTGCCACGCTTCGCTCGAAGATGCCTAATAAAATCGGCCTGTGTTTGCTTTTGCTCAGGCGCTTATCGGGTCCCATTCCTCCGATATGACTTGAATCCTTCACTCTAGTCATTTGCTGCGCTACAGTCATAAGTGTAGAGTTTGCTAATTTGCGTCTTCAACCCTCAACAGACTCTACCAGGCCCAGTCAAAAGCCACAAAGAACTCTCGGAATGGAATTTCGATGGCTCATCTACTGGTCAAGCACCCGGAGACAACTCCGATGTCTACATTCGGCCCGTTGCCATATATCCCGACCCCTTCCGCCGTGGCGACAACATCCTCGTGTTGTGCGAGACATGGGACCACGACGGAAGCCCAAACAAATTCAATTACCGACATGACGCCGCCAGACTGATGGACGCCAACGCCGATGAACATACATGGTTTGGTCTTGAACAAGAATACACCCTGCTTGGTCCGGATGGATGGCCATACGGCTGGCCCAAGGGCGGTTACCCAGGCCCTCAAGGCCCTTACTACTGTGCTATCGGAACCGGAAAAGTCTATTGCAGGGATATTGTTGAAGCACACTACAAAGCCTGCTTATACGCTGGCATCAACATCTCCGGTATTAACGCAGAGGTCATGCCTGCTCAATGGGAGTTCCAAGTCGGGCCTTGCGAGGGTATTAATCGTAAGTACGAGGACATTTCCCCCTAAACCGAACTGAATACTGACCTGTCATATAGTCGGTGACGAACTCTGGATGGCCCGTTTCCTGCTACACCGCGTCGCCGAGGAATTTGGCGTCGTCATCACCTTCTCCCCCAAGCCTATCCCCGGCGACTGGAACGGTGCCGGTCTCCACACCAACGTATCAACCCAGTCCATGCGCGAAGAGGGCGGCATGAAGCACATCGAGGCCGCGATGAAGAAGCTCGAGAAACGTCATTTGGAACACATTGAAGTCTACGGCGAGGGCAACCGCGAGCGTCTGACAGGCCTCCACGAGACTGGAAACATTGACCAGTTCAGCTGGGGCGTTGCCAACCGTGGTGCTAGTATTAGAATCCCAAGACAATG